>Ga0207715_100174_pt1 | contig 39714 bp, 32 predicted proteins | sample A23M3SouthBayCA_FD_187732 | JGI IMG/M metagenome (GOLD analysis project Ga0207715, IMG submission 187732) | Aerobic enrichment media from Eden Landing Ponds, California, USA - A23 M3 (SPAdes) | ecosystem: Environmental > Aquatic > Marine > Unclassified | place: USA: Emeryville, California... | reverse complement strand
CATGCGAGCGCCGTCGGGGCCGGGGGCCAAAGGCCCCTCGGTCTACGCGAGCGCCAGATCCTCGCGGGCGACGACCACGAGGGCCGTGCGGTCGGGGACGAGGTCCATCTCGGACGGTGGGCCCCGGACCCAAAACCCCTCTGCGGGTGCAGGGTTTTTGGGCGACGAACCCCTGGCCCGGGTATGCGAGTCCCCGCCCGCGTCGCCGCCAGCCCCCGGGTGGTGGGCCGGTGACCGCCCGTCGCGCCCTCGCGGCCCTCGCGGTGGCCCTGCTCGTCGCCGGGGCCGGGTGCCAGGGCATCGCGCCGGCCGACGAGGCCCCCGCGCCCCCCGAGAATCCGGACCTCCCGGACCCGGAGACCGACGTGCTCGGCTGGGAGGACGGCGTCTGGCACAACGAGTCAATCGCCGTCGACCAGGCCGACGGGCTGAACGACACCGAGTTGCGGGCCTACGTGGCGCGCTCGATGGCCCGGGTCGAGCACATCCGCGGCCGCGAGTTCCAGTCCCGGGTCCCCGTCGAGGTCATCTCCCGGGCGGAGTACCGGAACCGCTCGTCGTCGGGCGGCGACTCCGGGACGTACGGCGAGTGGAACAACCAGGTCTGGGAGGCCATGTGGGCCGTGGGCGAGGACGCCGACGTCCAGGAGTTGCTCTCCTCGACGCTCGGCGAGAGCGTGGTCGGCTTCTACTCGCCCGGCGACGACGAGATCAAGATCGTCACGCCGACGCCCGAGCGGCCGACCATCGACAACGCCACGCTCGTCCACGAACTCGTCCACGCCCTCCAGGACCAGCACTACGACCTGACCGGGTCGGCGTACAGCGCGCCCAGGCAGGACGGCGACCTCGCCGTCTCCTCGCTCGTGGAGGGCGACGCGCGCTACGTCGAGTACCGCTACGGCGAGCGCTGCGGCGTCGACTGGGCCTGTGTCCCGTCGCCGTCCGGCGGTGGCGGTGGCGGCGGGGCCCCGCCGAACCTGGCGGTGAGCCTGACGCTTTACTTCCCGTACGCCGACGGCCCGCCGTGGGTCGCCGACCTGTACGACGCGGGCGGGTGGGCCGCGGTCGACGACGCGTGGGCCGACCCGCCTGCGTCGACCGAGCAGGTCGTCCACGGCGTGGCCGACCCGCCCGCGAACGTCACCGTCACCGACACCACGAGCGACGGCTGGCGGCGCTACGACGTGGGTGACGGCGGTGCCGACACGCTCGGCGAGGCCTCAATCGCCGTCGGCCTCTGGTACCAGAGCCGCGAGTACGGCGCGAGCGCGGTCGACTGGCGGGACCTCGTCTCCGCGGACGGGCCCTACGACAGGTACGACTACGACTACGCCCCGAGCGCGGGGTGGGCCGGCGACGCCGTGGTGCCCTACCACAACGACACCGCGGCCGGCTACGTCTGGAAGTCCCGGTGGGACACCGACGCCGACGCCACCGAGTTCCTCAAGGCCTACCGCGCGGTCCTCGGCGCCCACGACGCCGAGGAAGTCGCGGCTGGTACGTGGGTCGTGGCCGACGGACCGTTCGCCGACGCCTTCCGGCTCGAGCGGACTGACCGGACGGTCGTCGTCACGAACGCGCCTACCGTGGCGGCCCTCGACGACGTCCGCACACCCGACGGTAATCCCGCGACCCCGGACGGCGACGGTGACGGCCCGGTCCCCTCGTCCGGGTTCGGTCCGTTCGCGGCCCTCGGGGCCCTCGCGCTCCTGGGGGCGGGGGCGCTCCTCGCCAGCCGCCTGTTCGGTCCGTCGTGACTACTCGGCCAGGGGCAACTCGACGTGGAAGACGGTCCCGCGCGGCTCGTTGTCCGTCACCCACACCTCGCCGCCGTACTGCTCGACGAGCGTCTGCACGAGGTGCAGGCCGATGCCGGTCCCGGAGCTGTCGAGACCCCGTTCGCCCGCCTCGAACACCGAGTCGCGGACCCCGTCGGGCAGGCCCGGGCCGTTGTCGGCGACGCGCACCACCGCGCTGTCCCCGTCTGCGGCCGCGGTGACGGCGACGACCGGTTCGTCGGCGTCGTTGTGCTGGACCGCGTTGTTCAGCAGGTTCCGGAACACCGAGGCCAGCATCTCGTTGGCCCGGACGGCCACGTCCGGAACCTCGCCCAGGTCGAAGCGGGCACCGGGGAAGTACTCGCGCCGGAGCGTCACCTCCCGCTCGAGCGTCTCGCGCAGGGAGACCGGCTCGAGCGCCATCTCGCCCCCGCCGGCGACCGTCTCGGCGTAGTCGCGGGCGACCTCGGTGAGTTCGACGATGTGGTCGCCGGCGGCGAGGATGCGCTCGAGGAACTCTGCGCCCTCGGCGTCGACGTGGGCCTCAAGGACCTCGCCCCAGCCGAGGACGACCTCCATGTCGTTTCTGATGTCGTGGCGCACGACGCGGTTCAGCGCGTCGAGTTCCTCCTCGCGGCGCTTCTGGTCGGTGATGTCGGTGGTTATGCCGACGATGCGCAGCAACTCGCCCTCCCCGTCCCTGACGGGAATCTGCCGGGTGAACGTCCACCGCACGGTCCCGTCGGGCTTGACCACCCGCCCCTCGTAGGTCGTCTCCGTGACGGCCTCGGGCGGCTTCGACATCTCCTCGACGACGCGCTCGCGGTCCGCCGGGTGGATGCCCCCGACCATCTTGTCGGGGTCGCCCTCTATCTCCTGGGCCGGCACTCCCCAGATGTCCTCGATGCCGGCGCTGACGTAGGCGAACTCCCCGGGCTCCTCGACGACCCAGACCGCGACCTCGTCGATGGCGTCCAGCAGGGCCCGGAAGTCCGTCTCCTGTGCCGGCGTGCCCCCGTCCATACGTGGCCGTGTGCGACCGACTGGCAAAAACCCGGTGGCCTTCCCCGGGCGCGTGGCCTCGCAGGAGTTAACTCCGGCCCGCGGGAACGCGAGGCCATGCGCGAGGTACACAGCGGGGGCTGCCCGTGAGATTCGACCTGCTGGACGCCGGGGCCATCGCCGACGGCCGGGCCACGGACGCCTACTTCGAGCGCACCGAGGCCGCTCTCGAGGCCGCCGACCGCAACCCGCGCGTCGTGGCCGAGGTGACCGCCGACCAGTTCCCGACCGGCGACTTCGAGGTGCTCGCCGGCCTGTCGGACGCCGCGCACCTCCTGGAGGGGCTCCCGGTCGACGCCGACGCGCTCCCGGAGGGGACGCTCTTCGACGGCGGCCCAGTCCTGCGAATCGAGGGCCGCTACCGGGACTTCGGGCGCTACGAGACCGCCCTGCTCGGGTTCCTCTCGCACGCCTCCGGCGTCGCGACGGCGGCCCTGGACGCGCGGGTGGCCGCGCCGGACTCGCTCGTCCTCAGTTTCGGCTCGCGGCACGTCAACCCCGCCATCGCGCCGATGGTCGAGCGGAGCGCGCTCGTGGCCGGCCTCGACGGCTTCTCGAACGTCGGTGCCGGCGACGTACTCGGCCGCGAGGCCAGCGGGACGATGCCCCACGCGCTCCTCATCTGCTTCGGCCGCGGCGAACAGGCCGCCGCCTTCCGGGCCTTCGACGAGTCCGCGCCGCCGGAGACGCCCCGCGTCGCGCTCTGTGACACCTACGGCGACGAGGTCGAGGAGGTGCTGGGGGCCGTGGCGGCCCTCGACGACGACCTCGACAGCGTCCGCCTCGACACGACGGGGTCGCGGCGGGGCGACTTCGCGCACATCGTCCGCGAGGTGCGCTGGGAACTCGACGCCCGCGGGCACGTCGACGTCGACGTGTTCGTGAGCGGCGGCCTCGACCCCGACGACCTCCGGGCGCTCCGGGACCACGCCGACGGCTTCGGCGTCGGCGGGTACGTCAGCAACGCTGACCCCGTGGACTTCGCGCTCGACATCGTCAGCGTCGAGGGCGAGCCAGCGGCGAAGCGGGGCAAGCTCTCGGGCGCGAAGCAGGTGTACCGCACGGCAGACGGCGGCCACCACGTCGGCCTGGCCGACCGTCCGGGGCCGACGGACGGCGACCCGCTCCTGGAACCGCTGGTGCGCGACGGCGAGGTGGTCCGGTCGTTCGACCTCGACGCCGCGCGGGACGCGGCGCTGGCCGACGCCGAGGCCGTCGGCTACGGGGTCGGGGCCGGGCCGGAGTAACCGCTACAGTTCCTCGACTTCGCCGCCGGGCGAGCGCTCGCGGAACACCTCGCCCTCGAACAGCGTGACCACCACGTCGTCCTCCCGCCAGGCGTCGGGGGCGAGGCCGGCCTTCCGGCAGGTCCGGTCGAGATACTCCGCGGCGCTCCAGCCGTTCTCCACCGGCACGGTGGGGTAGGTCCAGGCGTGCTGGGCTCCGGCGTCGACGGAGAGGCCGTGGCGGCCGACGACGAGGTCAGAGAGCGGGTCGTCCGTGAGGAGGACGTTCGAGACCAGGCAGACGGACACGGTGACGCTGGGCAGTTCGGCGGCCTCGAGTTCGGAGCGACACGACCCCTCGCTCGCGGCCTCGATGGCGGCCTCGACGATGCCGTGGCCGACCTGCTGGGAACTCTCGTGGGAGCCCGCACACCCGCGGAGGCGGCCCCCGTGGGCCTCCAGTCGCACGAACGCGCCGGTCCGGGCGTAGAAGGCGTCCCGCATCGACCCCGGCTGTTCGCGTTGCCCGTTGCAGACGTAGGCTTCGACCGCGTCGCGCGCGAGTTCGACCGCCCGAGCGCCGTCCTCGTAGGAAAACGTGTCCGGCTGGGCCTCGGCCATGGAAACGTCGTAGGGGAAGCGTGACCTTGAACGCTTCCATTCGAAACGTTCGTGGGAGTTCCCCGGGAACTGGCGTGTCGGTGGTGGCTCCCGAACCGCGCCGCCCGCTCCGAACCCTTAAGCGACCGCCGCCACTAGTGTGGGTGGCAGAGGGAGCCCGGCCCCCGTGCGCGTTCGCGCATGAGGAAAGTCCCCCCACCCCCGGGCGGGCGACCGGACGCAAGTCCGGAGCGGGAGACCGCTGGCTCTGGAACAGCAACGAGACCACTCCCGGCGACCGATGAGGTGCGCGAAGCCGACCGCGAGGGAGGCGAGTTGACCCACCGAGGGCGCGCGGCCCACGGCCGCGCACGGGCGGCACCGCCGCCCGCGACCCGGGAGAACGGATGGAACGGCGAACCCTCGCCGGTGCAAGTCCGCGCGACACAGGTAGCCCGGGAGCGCGCGGACGCTCAGCCGAATGCCGGGCCGAACAGAAGGGGGCTTACTCCCCTCAGCCGTCTCCCACGCGCGAGTGGCGACACCGGGCCGTGGCGGACGGCAACCTCGCTGAAAATTTAAGTAATGGACGTTCGTGTCTTTTCCCGGAGGGTCAACCGTGAGTACACGAGTCGACACGACGCTGCTCGGGCAGGACGTCTCGATGGACGTCTCGGGCACGTACCTGGCGTACTGGCTGGTCGTGATGCGCGTGGTCGGTGGCTGGTGGATGCTGCACGCCGGTCTTGACAAGATATGGGCGTGGCCGTTCGACGCCTCGTGGTTCGTCGGCGGCAGAGCGGCCGACACCAGCATCGGGCCGTTCGTGACGCTGTTCGACTCCGGCGTGCTCCTCGACGTCGTGAACGTCGCCATCCCGCTGGGCCAGACGGCCATCGGCCTCGGTCTCATCCTCGGGGCCCTGACCCGGACGGCGGCGTTCTTCGGGGCCTTCCTGATGCTGTTTTTCTTCTTCATCAACGGGGAGACCGGCGGCTGGGACCACGGCGTCGTCACGGGCGAACTGCTCGGCATCGTCATCTACGGGGCCATCGCGACGCTGGGTGCCGGTCGCATCCTCGGCGTCGACGCGTGGCTGGCCGAGACGGAGTTCGTCCAGAACCACCCGCGGCTGCAGTACCTCGTGGGGTGACAGACGATGGCACGACTCACCACGGCCGACAAGGTCGGCATGTACGTCGGGGGCGGACTGCTGCTGCTCGGCGTGTTCGGCATCGGTCTCGTCGAGATGCTGTTCGGGGCGACCCACCCGGTGGACAGCGACGGCCAGATCGTCCACGACGCGCTCGTCGACCCGGAGATTCGCTCCTACGTGATGCTCGCGGGGCTGCTCGTGATGGGCCTGGTGGCGCTGTACAGGGTCGCCGTCGGGCCGCCGCGGCGGGCGGTCTAGGGGACGACCAGCACGGTCCCGACGTCGGTCTCGAGCACCTCGACGGCCTCGCCGCTCGCCGCGCGGTGCTCGGTCTCCACGTCGACCATCTCCGGTTCGAGGGTCACGTCCTCGCCGTCGACTTCGACGGTTATCTCGCCGCGGTCGCGCTCGGACGCGACGCGCTCGGGGTCGGCGGCCTCCAGCGCCGAGACGACGGCTCCCGCCCGGTCGCGGAACTCCGGCCCGATGGCGGCGTGGTTCGGGTCGACGCCGGTGGCGACGAGTTCGACAGCCGGCGTGCCGACGTCGACGTGGACCGGGGCGTTGACCGTCTCCGAGAGGTCGTAGGTGTCGACGGCCCGGTGGTCCTCGATGTCGACGTCGCGGTCGAGGTACACCTCGACGCGCTCGAGGTCGGCGTTGAGCGGCAGGCCGCGCTCGGACTTCCAGGCCCGGACCTCGCCGGCGACGGTCGCGACGACCCGACCGCGGGCCTCGGCCTCGTCGTCGCCCGCGTCGAGCGACGGCCAGTCGGCGGCGTGGACGCTGTCCTCGGTCCCGGGCAGGTGGTCCCACGCCTCCGCGGTCACGAACGGGGCGAACGGCGAGAGCATCCGGAGGACGGCGGTCAACACCGAGTAGAGCGCGTGGCGCGCGGCGTCGCGCTCGCCGGGCCGCCCGTTGTACAGCCGCCCCTTCACCAGTTCGACGTAGTCGTCGGCGAGGTCCTCCCAGACGAACTCGCGGAGCGTCCGGAGCGCGCTGTCGAAGCGGTGGGCGTCCATCTCCGCGGCGACCTCGGTGGCGACGCGGTCACAGCGCGAGCGTATCCACCGGTCGGCGTCGCGGTAGGCGGGCGCCTGGACCTCGGGCGTGTCCGCGTCGAAGTGCCCGGCGGCGAAGCGCGACACGTTCCAGAGCTTCGTGACGAAGCGCGACGCGGAGGTGACCTCCTTCCACTGGAACTGGATGTCGGAGCCCGGCTGGCCGCCGAGGGCCATCGCCTGCCGGAACGCGTCGGCGGAGTGCTCCTCGACGACCTCCTCTGGCTGGACGAAGTTGCCCCGCGACTTGGACATCTTGTTGCCGTCGTCGCCGAACACCATCCCGTTGACGAGGATGGTCTCCCAGGGGACGTCGTCGGCGAGCGCGTCGGTCCGGAGCAGGGTGTAGAACGCCCAGGTGCGGATGATGTCGTGGCCCTGCGGGCGGAGCTGGGTCGGCTCGAACTCCCGGTCGGGCCAGCCGGCGACGTGCATCGCGGTGATGGAGGAGTCCATCCAGGTGTCCATCACGTCGGTCTCCGGCTCCCAGTCGCTCGCGCCACACTCGGGGCACTCCTCGTCGGGCGTCTCGTCGGTCGGCTCCACCGGCAGGTCGTCGGCGTCGGCGACGTGGGTGTGCCCGCAGTCGGCGCAGTACCAGACGGGGAACGGCGTCGCGAACACGCGCTGGCGGGAGATGACCCAGTCCCACTCCATCCCCTCGGTCCAGTCCTCGAGGCGGTCGTACATGTGCTCGGGCACCCACTCGACCTCGCGGGCGCGCTCGAGGACGGCGTCGCCGTCGACCTCGACGAACCACTGCTCCTTCGAGAGGATCTCGATGGGCGTGTCGCAGCGCCAGCACGCGCCGACGGACTGCTCGGTCGGCTCCGAGCGGTTCAGGTAGCCCTCGGCCTCGAGGTCCGCGGCGATGGCGTCCTTGGCCTCGTCGATGGCGAGGCCCTCGTACTCCCCGGCCAGCGGTCCGAGGTGCCCGTCCTCCGTGAACGCGGCGCGCAACTCGAGGTCGTACTCGGCCCACCACGTCACGTCCTGCTTGTCGCCGAAGGTGCAGATCATCACCGCGCCGGTGCCAAAGTCGGGGTCCACGTCGTCGTCGGCGATGAGTTCGACCTCCTGGCCGAACAGCGGCACCTCGAAGGTGTCGCCGACGCGGTCGGCGTAGCGCTCGTCCTCGGGGTCGACGGCCATAGAGACGCAGGCCGCGAGGAGTTCGGGCCGCGTCGTCGCTATCTCGACGTCGTCGTTGCCGACGCCCGGGAAGGTGAGGTAGTGCAGGGTCCCCTCGCGCTCGATGGGTTCGACCTCGGCGTCCGCGATGGCGGTCTGGCAGCGCGGGCACCAGTTGACGGGGTGCTCGTCGCGGTACACCAGGTCGTCGTCGGCCATCTCGACGAACGAGCGCTGGGTCTTGGACCAGTACTCTGGGTCCATCGTGCGGAACTCCTGGCTCCAGTCCTGCGAGAAGCCCAGGCGCTCCATGGTCTCCGTCATCTCGTCTATCATCCCCTCCGTGTGTTCGACGCACAGGTCCCGGAACTCGTCTCGGGGGACGTCCGTGCGGTGGATGTCCTGCTCCTCCTCGACTTTCACCTCCGTCGGGAGGCCGTGGCAGTCCCAGCCCTGCGGGAAGGAGACGTCGTCGCCCTGGAGGCGGCGGTAGCGGGCGATGAAGTCCATGTAGCACCACCCCAGTGCGTTGCCGATGTGCAGGTTGCCGGTCGGGTACGGCGGCGGGGTGTCGACGACGTAGTCCGGCGCACCGGTGTCGTCGAACTCGTACAGGTCGCTCTCGCACCACGTCTCGCGCCGGCGCGCCTCCGCGCCGGCCGGGTCGTACTCCTCGGGGAACTCCTGGGTTTGCTCGGACATGGAACACTACTCACCTGGGCCTCGGCGAGAACGACGCGATGGCTGTCGGCCCGTCACCGACGTACTACCGACAGCATCACGCGCATAGGCGGGGAAAGCGGGCGGCCTCGCATAAACCTTCCCGTCGGTCGCGAGCCGCGGTCGACGACCGCTACGGCCGCCCTCCGGACGACGACCGTTTTCGGTGAGCCAAATATTCTTTCGGAACGGATAATCTTATGTGGGTGGCACGCGAAGTCAGGACGCAATGAGCACCCAGAAGACAGTCCGGAAGCAGGCCGGCAGCGTCGGCGACAACCCCGTGCGCCTCGACCGCGAGAAGGCAGAGCAGATAATCGACGCGCTGAACACGGACGTCGCGGACGCGTACGTCCTGTTCCACCAGCTGCACAAGCACCACTGGCACGTCTCGGGCCCGGAGCACCACGACATCCACGTGTACCTCCAGACCGTCTACGAGGACATCGAGGAGGCCGCGGACGCCGTCGCGGAGCGCTCGCAGGCCCTCGGCGGCGTCCCGCCGGCCGGGATGGCGGCCCTGACCGAGCACGCGACGCTGGAGCCCGAGGGCGAGGACGTGTACGACATCCGCACGGGCCTCGAGAACGACCTCGAGTTGCTCGGGAACGTCATCGAGAGCTACCGCGAGCACATCGACCTCGCGTCCGGTCTCGGCGACCACGCGACGGCGGAGATGCTGCGCGAGCAGCTCGTGGACCTCGAGGAGCACGCGCACGTCATCGAGCACTACCTCGAGGACGACACGCTGGTCCTCGACGAGGCGACGCACTGAGTGGGAGCGGGCTCCCAGGAATAGTTCGCTGTTTTTCGCGCGTTACTGCGTCACGTCGACGGTGCAGTCGCTCGCTATCCAGCCGTCGCAGTTGTCCGACTCGATGAAGACGGTCCGGCCCGGGCACGACTGGGCGGCGGCGACGTCGGGGGCCGCCTCGTCGGCGTCGGGCGCGGGGGACCGCGACTCGGGGGCCATCGAGAGGGCTTTAGGGAAGCCTAAAGAAAAGTGGTTCGGTTCGCGGGAGGCTCCGAGCGAAGCGAGGAGCCTCCATCTGGGCGAACGGCGAACGGAGTGAGCCGTGAGCCGCGCGAGGTTCCGAACGGGGTGAGGAACCTCGTTTGGGCCGAGCGGGGAACGCAGTGACCCGCGAGGCGCGGGAGGCGCGACCGACGGGAGCGCCACCGAACGCGCGAGCGGCGACCACCGGGAGCCGTGAGCGAGCGACCGACCCGCGAGGCGCGGGAGGCGCGACCGACGGGAGCGCCTCGTTCTGAGCGAACGGGGAGGGAGCACAGCGACCGACCCGTGAGCCGCGGGAGGTTCTGACGGGAGGGAAGACCCTCGTTTCGGCCGCGCGGGGAGCGGGTGACGCGAACGCAGTGAGCGTATCGAGCCGTACGCGGAGAACGAAGCGCCCGACCCGCGAGCCGCCGCTTTGGAACTGCCCTCACCACCCCCCCGACACCAGCATTAATTGGCCACCCAACACAACTCGGGCCCAGCCCCCATCCATGCCCCGCATCGACCGCCGCCGCTACCTCGCCGCGGCCGCGACCGGCCTGAGCACCGCTATCGCGGGATGCAGTGGCATCCTCTCGAACTCGCAGACGGTCGAGGTCCACGACTCGATTAGCAGGAGCGGCACGACGGTCACGCTTCAGGAGGTCACGGTCCGGGACTCGTTCCTCTACTCGGATTCCGGATCGATGTGGCGGACGGCGAACGACCGGCACACGGCGAAGGACCTCTTCGCGACGGTGGCCGTCCGGGGCCAGAACCCGCCCGCCCCGAGCGACTTCGAACTCGTCACTGGTGAGGAGTCCATCGTACACGGGAGCCAGGGCGGGGGCTATCCGCTGGGGAACGGCGTGAATCCAACACACGATATCTACGACGTTCCTCCTCGCTACGACCCCGAGAGCGGCATCTTCGCTGGCCCGGTGCTGTTCGGCTTCGACTACCTCGCTCACGAGCCGGAGGCCCTGTACGTCACGTGGGGCGGCGACCAGTGGCGATTGAGAGACGACCATCGCCGGGCCGTTTCGCGCCCACCACCCACGTTCTCGATACTCAGTCTGGACGTCCCGGAGAGCCACTCTGGTGAATCAGCGCTCGACGTCGGATTCGAGGTCGAGAACATCAGCGACGAGGACGGGACGTTCTGGGGAGCGCTCCACGTCACGTCCCCGCGGGCGTCGTTCGTCGACTCGGCGGAATCTGCTATCCCCTTCCAGATATCCATCGACGCCCACGAGTCGACGACGTGGTACACGACGTTCGAACCGGAGTTTCTGGCGACCGTCTCACGACTCGAGTTCCGGCTCGTCTCCCTGGCCGGCGACCGGGAATTCAGTGTCGAAATCACGGACTGACCGGTTCCCGCTCCCACACCCGCCCCCACTCCGGACCGCAACCCCTACCTTGGGCCCCCGCACAGCCCCCACCATGCACATCGGCGTCGTCGGACTCGGGCGGATGGGCCAGATCGTCGTGGACCGCCTGCTCGCCGCCGACCACGACGTGACGGCGTACGACGTGGACCCCGAGGCCGTCGCGACGGCCGCCGACGCCGGTGCGGAGCCGGCAGACTCGCTCCCGGACCTCGCCGCGCGACTGGGCGAGGACCGTCGCATCTGGCTGATGGTGCCCGCTGGCGAGGCCGTCGACGCGGCGCTGGGTGACCTGGAGGGCCACCTCGACCCGGACGACGTGGTCGTCGACGGCGGCAACTCGCACTTCGAGGAGTCGGTGCGCCGCGCGCAGGCCTGCGAGGCGGCGTACCTCGACTGCGGGACGAGCGGCGGCCCGGCGGGCGCGGACCTCGGCTTCTCGCTGATGGTCGGCGGGCCCGAGTGGGCCTACGAGGAACTGTGCCCGGCCTTCGACGCCGTCGCGGTGGGCCCCGACGGGCACGCGCGCATGGGCCCGTCGGGCGCGGGCCACTACGTGAAGATGGTCCACAACGGCGTCGAGTACGCGCTGATGCAGGCCTACGGCGAGGGCTTCGAGTTGCTCCACCGCGGGCGCTACGACCTCGACCTCGAGGCCGTCGCGCGCACGTGGAACAACGGCGCGGTCATCCGGTCGTGGCTGCTCGAACTCTGTGAGGCGGCCTTCCGCGAGGAGGGGTCGGACCTGGGCGACGTCGCGGACCACGTCGCCGGCGGGTCGACGGGCACCTGGACGGTGCAGGAGGCCCTGGAGCAGGAGGTGCCGGTGCCACTCATCTACGGCGCGCTCGCCGAGCGCTTCGACTCGCGCGAGGACCGCTTCGCGCGCCGCCTCGCGAACCGCCTGCGCTACGGGTTCGGCCGGCACGAGGTCGCACGGCGGGACTGACGCCGGACGACCAGGGCCGGGCGCGGGACCCGGTGGCGACACGGAACCGGCAGCCGCGTCGCCGTCGCCGAACCGGCAATCACAATGCTGTTAATCCCCCTCGCCGTAGGCGTCGTCATATGGTCGACGTGCTGGGACTCGGTCTGGGGGTCGCCACGGCGGCGGTCGTGACCCTGCTGCACTTCGCCAGGGCCACGGAGAAGCCGACCCCGGACGACATCGCCGGGGAGGTCCTCGAGCGCCGCGCCGAGACGGTGCCCGAGACGGACTTCCCCGAGCCGTCGAACCGCGCCGTCGGCGGCGGTGGCGGTGCGGTGGCCGTCGGCGGCGGCGAAGCCGAAGGGGAACTGGCAGAGGAGGAGGCCGAGGAGTCGGGCTTCGACCCCTCCGCCATCCCGGACGACGAGGTCGAGGAGTTCGACATCGACTTCGAGAAGGAGGGCGCGACGGTCGGCGTCGAGAACACCGAGACGCTCCTCGACGCGGGCGAGGACGAGGGCTTCGATTTGCCCTTCGCCTGCCGCGAGGGCCAGTGTCTCTCCTGTGCCGGCAAGGTCGACGGCGACGCGAACGAACTCGTCCGGCACAGCAACAACGAGGTACTCTCCGAGGACGAGATGGAGAAGGGATACTGCCTGACCTGCGTGGCGTACCCGACCGGCGAGTTCACTCTCGAGACGAGCGAGGCGCCCTGACGGCGCTTCACAACAGTTAACCGCCCGCTGGCGTTTTGGATGGGTGTGGGCGCGTAGCTCAGTGGACAGAGTGCTTGGTTCCGGACCAAGATGTCGAGGGTTCAAATCCCTTCGCGCCCGTGCAGCGAACCGGCACGAAGGATTTGAATCAGGGAGTGGGAGGTGAGCGAGCGGGTGGCGCGAACGGAGTGAGCGCCACCGAAGGTGCGAGCGGGGAGCTTGCGACCCGCGAGCGAGAGCGAGCGAACGGGAGCGACCGTGGTTCAAATCCCTTCGCGCCCGCTCCTGCGAGGAACGAACGTGACGAGCGGAGCGGCCCGTGGGATTTGAAGTAGACGGCGTCGAGCGGAAGCGAGCCGACGGCGTTGTTCAAATCCCTTCGCGCCCCGCTGCCGGGTTTCCAGTTAGAACCGTCCGACTTCGACGGGGTAGCAAGGCGACTAGCGCGCGATGTGCATCCTTTCGCCCGGTCCCTCGGTCTCTCGCGTGGTCAGTCGCCTGCACCCCTCTCGACTAGCAGATGCACTCGTGGTGCTGACCGGCCAAGTGGAGGACTTGCGAGTGGATGCTGGTCGCGAGCGCGAGTATCGTCTCCGCTCGTTCCCGGGTTGCCAAGCTACTCTGGTAGTACGTCTGTGCGCGGTTGTCCCGCCAGAGGTCCTCCAGACGAGCGGCGACCTCTGGACTGACGAACCCTACGTCGGCGCTGCGGTTGATTGCGGTCGTGTGTGACTGCGGTGGATTCGCCGGGTCTTGGTGACCGTCGGCGATAAGCCAGAACAGGAACGTCTTCTCGATCGAGGTGAAACCGGCATCGATTGCCAGCGTGTAGTATCCATCGGCGAGCAACTGGTCTGCGCCGGAGAGTGACCGACAGGCCTTCCGTAACTGTACGAGTCCGGCGTCAGAGACATCGAGCCCGGCTTCCGCATCTTGGTCGCCGTGCCGGAATGCGGTCTCAGCATTCGAGAGTTCTGGCTCGATATCGTCGAGCGTGAGCGGCATCAGGCGTCGGCCTCCTCGTCAGCATAGATGGTGTCTCGAACCTCGGAGAGTCGGTCCGTCCGGTCGAGGACGATTCCTTCGTCGAAGATCTCCCGTAGTTTTGCGCTGTGGGAGGCGACGGATTCGACGGTTTCAACGAGGACTTCGAACTGGTAGCGGTCACCGTCGAACGCTCTGTCTTCGAGGTCTCTGCCGAGTTTCGAAGCGAGCCGCCGTGCGCGTGTCCCATTGCCAGCAACAATCACGAGAAGGTCGATGTCGCTACTCCGGTCGGCCTCCCCGCGTGCGACGCTCCCGAAGAGAAGCACGCCGACCAACTCCTTGATTGCATCAGTACTGCTGATTTCTTCGGTAAGCCCATCGAGGAATGCCTGGATTGGCTTTCGAAACTCCTGTTGGGGGATGTTGAACAGCGGGTCCGATACAGTGACGTGATCCCCGTCCAGTGTAATTTTCGCCGGCTTTGCGTCGGAGACTGTAACGATTCCGAGTTGTTCGAGGAGGGTAACGGACCGGGAGACCGTGGAGATGTCTGCTTCGGTAATCCTCGCTAGCTCCTTCTGGGTGAACTCCTCGAAGGGGTTGTTTACCAGGTGGTGGAGTATGTCCTGCATTGCCTGGTAGCGGAAGACTCGCTCGTCCGGGAATGGGTAGTCGATGAGCACTCCTGCTTTACTTTGCATAGTACGCAATTATTTGCAGTATGTGCAAAAGCCTTCTGGTGTATCGAACCAGCAACCCCAGTACGCATCGATTCGTTACTCAACACGGTGTATCAGCGTGTTGCTTTGAAACGCCTGATCTCTGGTGTCTCATGCCTGAATGGACGATTCGTTCGACCCGCGAAGGAACGCCCTTCGCGCCCGACTGTAGGGGGCGCGGACGCCGCGGGCGGCCGCGGTCGATGGCTGCTCCGACCCCGGAGATGGCGACCCCAATGACACCAGTGTCACCTGGTCACACTCACGCCGGCGAACCTCTTTGACGGCCGCGACCGGACACCCGGTGACCGCAGACGAACCACCACACCGAATCGCTCACCACCACGAATCCAGACACACCACCATGCACGTACTCCTGCTCGGCGCGAGTGGCCGTATCGGCACACGAATCACGACCGAACTCCTCGACCGCGGCCACGCGGTGACCGGCGTCTCGCGGAACGGCGACGTCGACGGCGTCGACGACTCCGACTTCGAGGCGGTCGCGGGAGACGCCACCGACCCCGACGACGTGGCGGCCCTCGCGGCGGGCCACGACGCAGTCGGGTCCGCGCTCGGTCCGGGCGGGGACGGCGACCCGGCGATACTGGTCGACATGGCCGAGGCCGTCGTCGACGGCCTGCGCGAGGCGGACGTCGACCGCCTCGTCTGGACCGGCGGCGCCGGCGGCCTCCACGTGGGCCCGGGCACCCGCCTCGTGGACACCGAGGACTTCCCGGCGGAGTGGGAGTCCCTCGCCCGCGCGGCCATCGAGGCCTACGGGGTGTTCGAGGACGCCGAGGACCTCGAGTGGACCTACCTCGCGCCCGCGGCGTTCATCGAACCGGGCGAGCGGACCGGCGAGTACCGGACCGCCGCGGGCGAACTCGTCGCCGACGACAAGGGCGAGAGCTACATCTCGATGGAGGACTTCGCGGTCGCGTTCGCCGACGTGCTCGAGTCCGGCGAGGCGGTCCACACGTACCTAGGCACGGGCTACTAGCGGCGACGTCGCGGCCGAGGTGCGACCGGAAGACCGGACGGCCACGCCGTCCGACAGGACTTTTTGCACCGTCTCTGAACCCAGATGAGTGACCGTGAAGCCGACGCTCCTCGTCCCGGTCGTCTTCCCCGAACCGGCGGCCTACCCGCTCGACGACGCGAACGTCGTCGGGATGGACGGGTTCGACGTCGTGCTGCTCGGGTACTGGGAACTCCCGGAGGGCGTCGAGGAGGAGACGGCCCGGCGCACGAACGAGGCGGAGGCACAGGCCGTCCTCTACGAGATGGCCGCGCAGTTCAGCCGCGCCGGCGCGTCCACGTCGGTCCGACTCGACTTCGGTCGTGGTGGGGCCGAGGCGGCGGGACTCCAGCGTCGCATCGCGGCCGAGACAGAGGCCGACGCGGTGCTGGTCGGCGGCAACATCTCGATGTGGAACAACGTGCTCGTGCCCCTCCGCGACGACCGGCACCGCGCCGACCTGGTCCAGTTTCTCTCCGGGCTCGACAGCGACTCGATATTCGTCCTGGAGCTGTATCACGTCGTGGCCGACCCCGCGGACGCCGACGCGGGCGAGGCGATGCTCGACGGCGTGCGCGACCGACTCGTCGAGCAGGGGTTCGCGGCCGACGACGTGGAGACGACCGTGGCCGTGCGAGACGACGTCGGCGCGGCCATCGCCGAACGGGCCGAGCGACACAACCTCGTCGTACTGGGCGAGACCGGCGAGGTCGACGACGAGTCGCGGTTCCTCGGGCCGGTGTACCACGACCTCGCCGACCGGGCGTCGGTCCCGGTGGTCGTGTTGCTGGACTGACGGCGGGACGGGGGCGGTTGCTCAGCCGTCCGACTGGATGCGGTCCCAGGCCTCGACGCAGGAGGCACAGAGGTAGCCGGTGTAGCCGTCTACGTCGTAGTGCTCCACCGACGTGTTCTCGCCACAGCGTTCACACTTCATTGGGCGGCCCTCCCGGGCCACGGGTGGTAACCCATGGAGCGGCGACTGCGCTCACGAGGACCCGAACACCTCCAGGGCGTCCTTCTCGAGACCGGACTTCGAGAACAGTGAGACGACGTCCCCCGTCTGGATGGTGGTTTCCCCCTTCGGCGTCAGGACGTCGCCGTCTCGCTCGATACCGACGACGAGCATCTCGTCCGCGAGGTACCCCTCGTCCACAGCGTCCTCGATGGTCATCCCGGCGACGGCCGCCCCGTCCGAGACGGTGAACTCGACAACCTCGGCGCCACCGGCCAGACTCATGAAGTCCGTCAGGGACGGTCCGATTGGTGCGTCCTCGGGGCCGAACGGGCTGTACGGCTGGTGGTACTCCGCCTCGATGACGCTCTCGTCGTCGATCTCCAGCCCGAGGTCCGACAACTCACTGGCGATGCGGCTGACGTCGTCCGTGCTCGAGCCGACCACGGTGACCGCGATGTTCGACGACCCGGTCATCAACTCCCGGACCGCGACCACGCCGGCCACGTCCAGCGCAGACTGTGCCAGCCGGTCGCGTTCCGGGATGGGAGCAGTGCAGTTGAACTGGTAGGTAACGTGGCCGTCGATCGACTTGTAATTGACGTCCGCGACGTAGCCACGCAGTATCCCCTCGGCCTCGAGCTGGTGGATGCGGTTCCGGATCGTCGCCGGCGTCACATCCATCTCGTCGGCGACGTCGGCCGCGACGGTGTTCCGGGCGTCGCGCGCGAGGTAGTAGAGGATCCGCTTGTCTATCTCGTCGACCCGGTGTTCCATACCGTCCCTTCGCTCAGAGCGCATACCAATCCCTCGATGTGCGGGCCCGTGAGCTGCAGTCTCGACGCCCCTGGTTTGCCATCTACGGGGACCTGTATTCTGCAACGTAAAAAATCTACCCCGTTAGTTTCTGTTACGAAAATCAGAGGGCAATATTTATTTCGCTGCGCCAATCACGTGGGGTGTGAGCCATTCGAGGGGCCGTCAGCGTACCTGGCCCGGTCACCACGCTGTCGAGACCGCTCCGACCGGTACGGGAGTCGACCACTGATGCCAGCAGACGAGTCCGACCCGGCGGCCGAGGTCCCGAGGGTGGTTGCGGAGACACTCGAGGGGCTAGACGACCGAGAACTCCGAGCCGTCGTTCACTACGCCCAGGAGCTTCTCGGTTCCCAGTCGTCGACGACGCCGGAGATCGAAGCCCGACCGGGCGAGGAACTCGTCCACGTCTCGGACGAGGACGGGTACACCTTCGTGGTCGTCGAGCGAGAAGGGGCAACTGCGGGCGTCGAGACGCGCGTCGCGTACCGGGTCACGTGGGAGCCGGACGTAGGCGAGGGCGACGGTCGGTACAGGTGGCACTATCTCGGGTCGGTCGAGGACGACCCGGGGGGTGGCTGACGTGACGCCGCCGCTCTTCTCGCGCGTCGTCGCACCGGTGGCGAACACGGACGACGCGAGCGCGACGGCCGCGGCGCTGCGTCCACACGTCACGGACGCTGGAGCGACCGTGGTCGCCCTCCACGTGATTGAGAAGGCCAGCGGCGCCCTGGACAAGGCGTCGGTCGAACAGCGGGAGCGTGAGGCCGAAGCACTATTCGAGACCGTCGCCGGTGGATTCGCGGACCTCGGCGTCGACCTGGAGACCGAACTCCAGTACGGAACGGATGTCGCGGCGACGATCGTCGACGCCGCGATGGCCCTCGACGCCAGCGCCATCGTGTTCACCCCCCGTGGCGGGAGCCGGTGGGAGAAACTGCTGAGTGGGGACGTCACCTACGGGCTCCTCGAGGAGTCCTCCGTCCCCATCGTCGTCCTCCCGGACCGGGCGGTGGACGACTCGGGTACGTGACCGGCCAGCGCACAACAGACCACCAGTACGAACCAGACCCATGTACATCATCATCGTCGGCGCCGGCGACATCGGGACGCCGCTGATAGATATCGCGACCAGGTCCGGGAACGAGGTCGTCGTCATCGAGCGGGAGGCGGGGAAAGCAGACGCCGTCGCCAGCGAGCACGACTGCCTAGTCCTCAACGCGGACGCGACGACCAAGGAAACCCTCGAAGACGCCGGTGCCGAACGGGCCGACGCCATCATCTCTACGACCGAACAGGACGCGACCAACGTGATGGTCTGTCTGCTGGCCGAGGAGTTCGATGTGCCGGCGATACTGTCCGTCGTGCACGCCCCTGAGCACATGAATCTCTTCCGCCAGATCGGGGTGAACACCATCGAGAACCCTCAGCAACTGATAGCCGAGCACCTCTACCGGGCGGTGGCCAGGCCCGCCATCGTCGATTACATGCGGATCGGCGAATCAGCGGAGGTGTTCGAGATCACGGTGACCGAGGACGCCCCGATCGCCGGAACGACTCTCCGCGAGGCAGGCGAGACGGGGATACTTCCGGACGACGTCCTGATCGTCGCGGTCGAACGTGCAGACGCTGACGGGCCGATGACGCCACGGGGCGACATCAAGGTCGAACCGGACGACCTCTTGACGGTGTACTCCGCGTCCGGGGCCAGTCCGGAGCTGACCGACGTCTTCGGTCACTACGAGGACAGCGAAGTGTGAACGGGGATCGCTATCCGGGCCGGCGACGCGAACCATCTCGACCACGATCGCGCCGGGCGGTCGCCGAAGGCGACGGCAACTCGCGGGCGGGTCGCCAGTCCTCGTGCGCTGGTCCCGGCGGCGTCCCGGGACCGTCCGCGGAGTGCCGTGCCAGTGTCGGTGCAGTAACCGCCGTGAGCGGCCAGTAGCCATGCTCCGGGTAGACACGGAGACGGTCGGCCGCGACGTCGGGCGCATCGTGCAGGCCGTCTCGCTGATGATGCTCGTCTCGGCCGTCGTCGCGGCGGTCACCCGCGAGTTCTACGCCATCCCGGCGTTCGTCGCTTCAGCGGTCGTGACAGGCGGGCTCGGGACCGCGCTCGTTCGCCGGTACCGGGACGCGGCCGCACCGGAGAAGCGCGACGCGATGGTCACCGCCGCGGCCGCGTGGGCACTCGTGGGCGTCCTCGGTGGCCTGCCCTTTCTCCTCGTCGCGTGGACCATCCAGGTGGACCCGTTCCCGGCCTGGGCCAACACGCCCCCGGTAGACCCGACGACGGCCGTGTTCCGTCACCCCTTCGACGCGGTGTTCGAGAGTGTGAGCGGGTTCACGGGGACTGGGCTCACGATGGCCGCCGTGGAGGAACAGCTGCCGCGGTCGATACAGTGGTGGCGGTCGTTCATCGAGTGGGTCGGCGGCGTCGGCGTCATCGTCCTCACGGTCGCCATCCTCCGCCGAAGCGGCGGGAGCAGCGGCTCGTACACGCTGTACGAGAGCGAGGCTCGCTCCGAAAAGATCCACCCGAGCATCGTGACGACGGTCCGGGAAATCTGGAAGATATTCGTCGGCCTCACCCTCACTTCCATCGCGCTCTTCCTCCTCGCCGGGATGCCGCTGTGGGACGCGATCAACCACGGAATGACCGGCATCGCGACCGGGGGGTTCTCCGTCCACTCGGACTCCATCGGCCACTACGGTAGCCCGCTCATCGAGTACGCGACGGTCCCCATCATGGTCGCCGGCAGCATCGCGTTCCCCGTCCACTACCTGCTCTTCAGAGGCGAGTTGCGGAATTTCTATGCGGACCTGCAGACGCGGTGGGTGTTCATCTGGTTCGCCACCGGATCGCTCGTGCTGACGGGGATACTCCTCGCCGACGGACAGTACGCGACGACCGAGGAGACGTTCCGGGTGGCGCTGTTCCAGTTCGTGTCCGCCACGTCGAACACCGGTTTCGGCAGCGCGACCATCGGGGCCGGGACGGAACCGGTCTGGGGCACCGCTGCGACGCTCTTGGCGTGTCTCGGCATGCTGACCGGCGCAGCGGCCGGCTCGACGGTGAGCGGCCTGAAGCTCGTCCGGGTGCTGACGCTCGTGAAGGGCACCGTGTGGCAGGTCCAGGAGGTGTTCCGGCCCGATTCCGCCATCCGGTACCTGCAACTCGGAGACCGCCGGCTGAGCGAGGCGCAGGCCCAGCGGGAGTACACCGAGGCGACGGTCGTGTTCGTCCTCTGGCTCACGTTCCTGGCCGTCGGCGTGGCGGTCCTGCTCCGCGTGCTCTCGCCCGGTCACCCGCTGGAGTACGTCCTCTTCGACGTGATGAGCGCACAGAGTAACGTCGGGCTCGACTCCGGCATCACTGGCCCGGGGATGCCCGACCCCGCCAAGGCGATGCTCATCATCAACATGTGGGTCGGTCGCCTCGAGATCATCCCCGTCGCTGTCTTGCTCGGGGCCGTGTTCCAGCGGTTGAACCTCTACCGGTAGCCGTTCGGGTAAACCCCCGGGGCCCGTCCGAACCCTTATCCCGGAAACCGCCGTATTCCGGGCCATGAGCACTGGACGCGAGATCCGCCTCGTCGAGGAGGACGACGGGTGGTGGTCGGCCATCGACGAGTCGACCGGTGTCGCGAGCCAGGGCGAAACCAGGGAGGCGGCACTGGAGAACCTCGACGAAGCTGTCGCCGCGACCGAGGCCGCACGAGCAGACGATGGCGCGGCGCCAGAACCGGACGCACCCTGGTTCGACAGCGAGTGAATTGTCTCACGGGACTTTTCGGGCGAGGACATAGTCGCGGTCCTCCAGCGGTTCGGGTATCGCCACGACCGCACGCGCGGTGACCACGCGATACTGAAGTACACGCACCCGGTGACCGACGAGACGCGAACCGTCACAGTGCCGCTACACGACCGAGTCCGAACCGGGACACTCCACAACATCGCGGAGCAATGCGGCGCAGACGACTTCCACGCGTGGTGTCGCTGGATCGACGAGCACCGCTGAGAACCGACCGTCCCTACTCACCCAGGTGCGCCGGCGGCTCCACGCCCATCCGCCCCAGCCGCAACCGGTCGCCCACCTCGACCTCCTCGACGACGCGCGGGTACTCGTGCGTCGACGCGGCCTTCGCGAGCGCACCGGGGTCGGCCTGAATCGACCGCCAGCGCCGCCAGTGCGTCGGCACGAGGCGTTCGATGCCGAGCTGGTTCGCCGCCTCGACCACGTCGTCGGCGCTGTTGTACAGCTTCCGCCGCACGACCTCGTCGCCGTCCGGGTGGATGAAGCGCCCGACCGTGCCGTAGGCGAGCGTCCCGAGGTCGACGTCGAACTCCTGGCCGATCTCCTCGAAGGCGTCGCAGGGCCGGTTGTCGCCGCCGTGGAACACCGTGCCGGCGGCGTGCTCGAGGACGTAGGTCACGCTGCCGTCGGCGTCTGGGTCGTTCCCGTCGCGGACGTGGACCGTGAGGTCGCCGACCTCGTAGCTGTCGCCGGGTTCGACTCGCACCTGCTGGTCGTCCGGCACCTCGCTCACGTCGTGGTTCTCGTAGCACTCCGGGGGCGCGTGGATGGACCCGCCGTGGTCGAGGAGCGGGCCGAAGGAGGGCGGCCAGAAGTGGTCCCGGTGGTCGTGCGTGCAGAACACCGCGTCGCAGTCGGTGGCCCACTGTGGTTCCATCGGCACGGGGGGCATCCGCGCGACGTACTCGCGGTCGCGCTCGGTGCTGAAGTACGGGTCGATGTAGAGGGTCGTCTCCGGCGTCCGGACCGCGACGCCCGTGACGCCGAGGAACCAGATGGAGAGCCCGTCGACGTCGGCGCCCTCGAGGTCCTCCCGGACCCACCACTCGCCCCAGTCGCTGTGTATCACGCCGCTCGCCTCCGCGCTGCGGTCGCGTCCATGGGCAGCAGGTCCCGCGGGGCGGCGGTAAGGGTTTCGACGCGCGTGGCGACAGACAGTGGCGAACGTTGACAGAACTGCCTGACGGCGGGCGGGTAGGTCCCCAATCGTTATCCGTGGCGGTCCCCGGGCGTTACTCGCGGTACTTGCAATCTATGACTGACACCGATGACGACTCTGACTGTTCTCGAACCGGTTTGAATCGACGCGCCTTCGTCGCGACTCTCGGCGCCGGCTCTGTCGCGCTGGCTGGCTGTTCCGGCGGCGGTGGCGACGGCGGTGACGACGGCACCCCGACGGATGCCCCGACATCGGCTGACGGTACCACCGCTGGCGGTACCACGGCCGGCGGGACCACCCCGGACGGGACGACGGCCGGCACGACGAGCGGGGGGTCCTCCTCGGGCTTCACGAAGGAGGACCGCTCGCCGCCGGCGGTCGGCTCGGGCACCCGGCAGATGGAGCAACTCGACCGCGGGCTGGTCGCGCTGTTCCGCGCGGAGGGCGGGCATCTCCTGCGCTGGCGGCTCTTCGCCGACGACCCCGACGGCATCGGCTTCCACGTCTACCGCAACGGCGAGAAGATAACTGACGAGCCGGTGACCGGCGCGACGAACTATGCCGACACCGAGGGCGCCTACACGGCGTCCTATTACATCACGCCGGTCGTGGACGGCGAGGAGGGCGACCCCTCCCGCGAGGTCGACATCGTCCCGAAGGACTTCATCGGCATCGACCTCGTCAACCCCGGCCCGCGTGACGGCGTGGCCTACCACGCGAAGGACGTCTCCGTGGGCGACCTGGACGGCGACGGCCGCTACGAGTTCGTCGTCAAGTGGGTCCCGGAGGACGGCAAGCTCCCGGGCGACCAGACGATGACCCACCAGACGTACGTCGACGCCTACCACCAGGACGGGTCCCGGCTGTGGCAGATATCGATGGGCCCGAACGTCCCGGCGGGCCACTACTTCCTCCCGCTCGACGTCTACGACTTCGACGGCGACGGGACGGCCGAGGTGGCCATCCGGACCTTCGACGCGACGACGATGGGCGACGGGACGGTCATCGGCGACCCGGACGCCCGCCACCTCGAGGAGACCGGCGGCCGCCTCACGGCGGGCCCGGAGTTCCTGACCATCGCGGACGGCGAGACCGGCGCGCCGCTGACGACCACGGACTTCGTGCCAGAGCGCGACCCGGTCTCCTCCTGGGGCGACGACTACGGCAACCGCGTCAACCGTGTCGTGTTCGCCGCGGCCCACCTCGACGGTGCACGGCCGAGCCTCCTCACCTGTCGCGGGGAGTACGACCGCATCGCGCTGCAGGCGTGGGACTTCCGCGACGGTTCCCTGACCCGGCGCTGGAACTTCGACACCGAGGACGGCCACGACGACTACGTCGGCCAGGGCAACCAGCAGTTGAGTATCGCCGACTGCGACGGCGACGGTAAGGACGAAATCGTCTACGGCGCCTGCGTCATCGACCACGACGGCACCGGTCTCCACACGACCGGCCTGGGCCACGGCGACGCGCTGCACGTCTCGGACTTCGACCCGGACCGCGAGGGCCTGGAGATCTGGCAGCCCCACGAGTCCTCGAACGCCGAGTACGGCGCGAGCCTGCGCGACGCCGACACGGGCGAGATTCTGTTCGGCAAGCACACCGGCACCGACACCGCCCGGGGCATGGTCGCCGACATCGACCCGGACCGCAAGGGCGCGGAGTTCTGGGCACCCGCCGGCGTCGGCACGCACGCCGCGACGGACGGCTATCCGCGCATCGCGGACACCATCGAGTCGTACAACTTCGCGGTCTGGTGGACGGGCGACCTCACGCGCGAACTGTTCGACGCCGGCACCGCGAACGGCGCCGGCCGCATCTACGAGTGGACCGGCTCCGACGGGGGCGAGGTGCGCCGCGTCCGCGAGTTCGAGGGCACGCGGACGACGGACTCCACGAAGCGCTTCCCGGCGTTCAGCGGCGACGTGCTCGGCGACTGGCGAGAGGAGGTCGTGCTGACGAACGCCGACAGCACGGAACTCCGCATCTACCTCACGCCACACGAGACAGAGCACCGCATCCCGAACCTCCTGCACGACCCGCAGTACCGGGCCGCGATGGCCTGGCAGAACAACGGGTACAACCAGCCGCCGTGGCCGGGCTACTACCTCGGCACCGACATGGACGGGGTTCCGGACTACGACGTGAAGCCGGTCTGAGCGCCGGTCCGGGCTGACCCGCCGCGGGGACGCGGCAGTGGACCGCCGGCCCGGCGCTGCCCCCGAATCCTTATTAGCGGCGAGGGCCGGAGCACTACGCGACACCCAGATGTCCGACAGTGACGGTAGTTCCGACGGCGCGCGAACCGGGCTGAACCGCCGCGGTTTCCTCGCGAGTCTCGGCGCCGGGTCCGTGGCCCTGGCGGGCTGTGCCGGCGGCGGTGGCGACGGGGAGGGCGACGCGACCCCGACCGACGCCCCGACGTCGGCCGGCGGGACGACGAGTGGTGGGACGACGAACGGCACGACGGGCGGGACGACGGCCGGCACGACGAGCGAGGGCGCCGCCACGGGCTTCACGAAGGAGGACCGCTCGCCGCCGGAGGCCGGGTCGGGCACCCGGCAGATGGAGCAACTGGACAGGGGTCTTGTCGCACTCTTCCGCGCCGACGGCGGGCACCTGCTGCGCTGGCGGCTCTTCGCGGACGACCCGGAGGACATCGGCTTCCACGTCTACCGGAACGGCGAGAAGATAACTGACGAGCCGGTGACGGGCGCGACGAACTATGCCGACACGGAGGGAGCCTACACGGCGAGCTACTACATCACCCCCGTCGTGGACGGCGAGGAGGGCTCGCCGTCGCGCGAGGTCGATATCGTCCCCGAGGACTACATCGGCATCGACCTCATCAACCCCGGTCCGCGCGACGACGTCGCGTACAACGTCAAGGACGTCTGCGTCGGCGACCTCGACGGCGACGGCCGCTACGAGTTCGTGGTGAAGTGGACGCCCGACGACGCGAACGGGCCGCCGGGGCGGACCGGCCAGACCCACCCGATGGTCATGGACGCCTACCACCAGGACGGGACCTGGATGTGGCGCATCGGCCTCGGTCCCAACCTGCCCGCCGGGAACTACGCCCTGCCCATCTGTGTCTACGACTTCGACGGCGACGGCAAGTCGGAGGTGGCGTTCCGGGCCGTGGACGGGACGACGATGGAGGACGGCACCGTCATCGGCGACGGCGACGCCCGCCACCTCGAGGACACCGACGGTCGCCTCACCGCCGGCCCGGAGTTCCTCGCCATCGCGGAGGGCGAGACCGGGACGCTCCTGACGAAGACCGAGTACGAACCGCTCCGCGACCCGGTCGAGTCGTGGGGTGACAACCGCAATCACCGCGCGGGCCACGTCCACCTGAACACGGCCTACGTCGACGGTTCGCGGCCGAGCCTCGTCTCCTCTCGGGGCGTGTACGACCGCATGGGGCTCGTCGCCTGGGACCTCCGCGACGGCGAGTTGACGAAGCGGTGGACGTTCGACACGGACGACGGCTGGCCGGACTACGCGGGGCAGGGCAACCAGACCGTGAGCGTGGCGGACGTCGACGGCGACGGCAAGGACGAGATCGTGTACGGTGCCTGCGTCATCGACCACGACGGGACGGGCCTGCACACGACCGGCCTGGGCCATGGCGACGCCCTGCACGTCTCGAACTTCGACCCGTCGCGCGAGGGCCAGGAGATCTGGCAGCCCCACGAGTCCGGGAGCGTGGAGTACGGTGCCTCGCTGCGGGACGCCGAGACCGGCGAGATACTCTTCGGGGGGACGCAGAACGGCGAGGACACCGCTCGCGGGATGATCGCCGACCTCGACCCGAACCGCCCGGGGTGTGAGTTCTGGGCCCCGGCGGGCATCGGGACACACTCCATGGAGGACGGCTACCCGCGCATCGCCGACGTCCTCCACTCCTACAACTTCGGCGTCTGGTGGACCGGCGACCTCACGCGCGAACTGTTCGACGGCGGCGGCAACGTGGAGAGCACCGGGCGGGTCCAGGAGTGGAACCCGTCGGCGACCGGCGGTCGGGTGGAGCGCCTGGTCGAGTTCGAGGGGACCCGGACGACGCAGTCCACGAAGAACTTCGCCGCGTTCGTCGGCGACGTGCTGGGCGACTGGCGCGAGGAGGTCCTGCTGACGGACAAAGAGAGCACGGAACTCCGCATCTACCTCACGCCACACGAGACAGAGCACCGCATCCCGAACCTCCTGCACGACCCGCAGTACCGGCAGGCGATGGCCTGGCAGAACATCGGGTACAACCAGCCGCCGTGGCCGGGCTACTACCTCGGGACGGGGATGGAGGGGACGCCGGACTACGACGTGAAGCCGGTCTGAGCGGGTTCGCCGTCCCGAACGCTTATCCCCGCCGGTTTCTGCAGAGGGAGGCGACGCCCTGCCAATGACAGACCCTGGCGGCTCCTCTCCCGGCCCGCGGACCGACTCGCAGCGACGCGACGACCTGGCGACCACCGGCGCCGACGCGACGGCCGACCGGGACCCGCCCGACCCCGGCTCCGGCACCCGGCAGGTGGAGCGCCTGGACCGGGGACTCGTCGCGCTGGCCCGCGACGGCGGCGACGTCCTCCTCCGCTGGCGACTCTTCGCCGACGACCCCGACGGCGTGGCCTTCCACGTCTCCCGGGACGGCGAGCGGCTGACGGACGACCCGGTGACGGGCGCGACGAACTACGTGGACGAGGCCGGCAACGAGACGGCGACCTACGCCGTGACGCCGGTCGTGGACGGCGAGGAGGGTTCGCCCTCTCGCGAGGCCGACGTCGTCACGGGCGGCTACGTCGGCATCGACCTCGACAGCCCGGGGCCGCGGGATGGCGTCGGCTACTGGGTCAAGGACGCCTGTGTCGGCGACCTGGACGGCGACGGGCGTTACGAGTTCGTCGTCAAGTGGTTCCCAGAGGACGCGAACGGCCCGCCGGGGAAGCCGGGCTACACCGGGGAGGCGTTCCTCGACGCCTACCGCCGGGACGGGACCCGCCTGTGGCGCATCGGGCTGGGCCCCAACCTCTCGGCCTCGAACTACGCGCTCCCCATCTGCGTCTACGACTTCGACGGGGACGGCAAGTCGGAGGTGGCGTTCCGGGCCGTGGACGGGACGACGATGGGCGACGGTACTGTCGTCGGCGACCCGGACGCCCGCCACCTCGGGGACACCGACGGCCGCCTGACGGCGGGCCCGGAGTACCTGGCCGTCGCGGAGGGCGAGACCGGCGCCACGGTGGCGACGACCGCGTTCGAACCACATCGCGAGCCGATCACGTCCTGGGGCGACGACCGCAACCAGCGCGCGGGCCACGTCCACCTGAACCCGGCGTACCTCGACGGCGCGCGGCCGAGCCTCGTGTCCTCCCGGGGCGTGTACGACCGCATGGGCCTCGTCGCGTGGGACCTCCGCGACGGCGAGTTGACCCGGCGCTGGACGTTCGACACCGACGACGGCCACCCCGAGTACGCGGGCCAGGGTAACCACACGGTCAGCGTCGCCGACGTGGACGACGACGGGAGAGACGAGATCGTGTACGGTGCCTGTGTCATCGACCACGACGGCACGGGCCTGCACACGACCGGCCTGGGCCACGGCGACGCCCTGCACGTCTCGGACTTCGACCCGTCCCGCGACGGGCAGGAGGTGTGGCAGCCCCACGAACCCGAGGACGCCGAGTACGGGGCGACCCTGCGCGACGCGGAGACCGGCGAGATACTCTTCGGCCAGTACACCGGGGTCGACACCGGGCGCGGGATGATCGCCGACCTCGACCCGGACCGGCCCGGGTGTGAGTTCTGGGCGCCCGCCGGCGTCGGCACGCACTCGATGGAGGCGGGCTACCCGCGCGTCGCCGACGCGCTCGACACGTGCAACTTCGGCGTGTGGTGGACGGGGAGCCTCCAGCGCGAGCTGTTCGACGGCGGCGCGGCACCGGACAGCGCCGGCCGGGTGTACACCTGGGACCCCGCGGCGAGCGACGGGGACGTCGAGACGGTCACGGTGTTCGAGGGGACCCGGACGACCCAGTACACGAAGCGCTTCCCAACGTTCCTCGGCGACGTGCTCGGCGACTGGCGCGAGGAGGTCCTGCTGACGGACAAAGAGAGTACGGAACTGCGCATCTACCTGACGCCCCACGAGACCGAGCACCGCATCCCGAACCTGCTGCACGACACGCAGTACCGGCAGGCGATGGCCTGGCAGCCCATCGGGTACAGCCAGCCGCCGTGGCCGAGTTTCCACCTCGGCACGGGGATGGACGGCGCGCCCGACCACGACGTGAGGCCCGTCTGAGCGCCGGTCGGTCGTCGTCGTCGGCCCGAGGAGGTTTATGTACGGGGCGAGCAGATTCGGGAGCATGACAGCGACGCCACCGCGGCCGGGGGGCCCGGGCGTGGCGTGGACGGGGAGGACCGACCGATGAGCACCGGCCGCACTGCGGCAGTCGCGGTCGTCGCTTTGCTCCTCACGGCCTCCGTCGCCGGCGCGAACGTCGTCGTCGCCGGCCAGCGGACCGTGCTGGACGCGGGCTACGTCACGGACACCCTCGAGGACGAGGGCGCTTACGCCGACCTGGAGGACGCGGTCAGAGACCAGTTGTCCGACGGGCTCGACGAAGGGGGCCCCGTCGAAGGTGAACTCGGCCCGGTCGCCGACGCGCTGGACATCGGGAACGGCTCGGCGCTCGTCGACGACGCCGTCGACCGCGCCTACCTCCAGTCACAGGTCGAGCGGAACGTCGAGGCCGCGTACGCCTACCTCCACGGCGACGACGCGACGCTGAACCTCTCCGTCGACCTCGAACCGGTGAAGACCGGCGTGAGCGAGGCGCTCGGGGACCGCGTCCGGAACGCGTCGGTCGCCGAACTGGTCGGCGCGGCGAACGTCAGCCAGGACCTCACGGTGGTCCCGGTGAACGAGTCCGTCGTCGCCGGCCTCGGCGCGAACGCGTCGAGTTACCAGGCGACCCGCGAGGAGTTCCGGACCGCGGTCCGCGACCGCGTCCTCGACCGCCTCGCCGACCAGGCGTTCCAGGACGCCTCGAACGACGACCTGCTCGCGCTGGTGATTCCCGACTACGACCCCGAGGAGTACTCCGAGTCCGAGAAGGAACAGATGGTGTCGGACCGGGAGACCGAGATCCGGACGGCGCTCCGCGAGCGGATAGAGTCCGAGCGCGGCGACGAGGTCGACGCCGCGGTCCAGGACGAACTCGCGGCCGTCCACGACCGCGCCGAGTCACGGTCCGACGAGCTCGTCCCGGACGACGTGCCGTCCGACCTGGCGACCCCTGTCGCCGACCTCGCCCTCGCCGTGGTGGGGGGGCTGACGACCGACCAGTCCTACGACGAGTACGTCGCGTCGACCGACGCCGCGAAGGCGGATCTTGCCGCCGGCGTGGAGACGTACGTGGGCGACGCCCTCGACGGGGAGATAGAGGACCGCCGGTCGCTGAGCGACGACCTGGACGCGGACACGCGCGACACGCTCCGGCAGGCCGCCAACTACGTCCAACTCGGCGACCAGCTCGCTCTCCTGCTCCCGCTCGTCGCGGCGGCGGCCGTCGGGCTCCTCTACCTCGCGACCCGCTCGCTCGTCGCGACGGCGCGCACGGCCGGCGGGAGCCTGTTGACTGTCGGTGTGCTCGGTGCCGTCGGCGCGACGCTGGCCGCCGACCAGATTCCCGGGCTGGTCCCACCGACACCAGACGACGCGAGCCAGGCCCAGGAGACCGTGCGGGAGGTCATGCTGGCGCTGGTCGACGGGCTGTTCGACACGGTCGTCGCCCAGTCGGTCCTGCTCGTCCTCCTGGGTGCCGTCCTCGCCGGTCTGGCGTGGGCGGCCGCGCGCGGCCACCTCGAGGAGGCCCGGCGGCGCGTCGCGGAGCGCTAACCCGGCCACTGACCAGTCTGCTCCCCGACAGTTCTGGTCACACCTTTATAAACCGGGGCGTCCGACCCCGTAGCGTGTCGTCCGCGAGCCGCGGTCCCCGGAGCGCCCTATGATTCCCGGCCAGGAACTCGTCGCCGGCCTCTTCCTGGCGACCGGGGCGGCGCTCCTCGGACTGCTCTGGGAGCCCCTCCACCGCCTGGAGAAACCCGGCAGCACGGGGTTCGCGCTCGCGGTCATCGCCATCTCGCTGTGGCCGCTGAGCCTGGGCGTGAACTACCTCGTCACCGACCGGGCGCTCTCGATGACGCTCTGGAACGTCCGCATGCTCGCCGCGCCTCTCGTCTCCGTCGGGTGGCTCCTCCTCGCCTACGAGTTCACGGTCCACCGGCTCCCCGGCCGGGAGGTGTTCGGGCTCCTCCTGGGCTATCTCTTCGTGGGCCAGCTGTTCGCCTGGACGAATCCCGCCCACCACCTGGTGTTGACCGCGGCCACGAGCGTGGACGGCGGGGTCTTGCTCCCGGTGTACGGGCCGTGGTTCTGGGCCCAGACGGCCGTGAACTACGCGCTCATCGTCGCCGCGACGGCGCTTCTGGCCTGGGAGTGGGTCCGCTCGGAGGGGCTCCGACGGCGCCAGGCCGGCATCCTCGCCGTGGCCGTCCTGCCGCCCGTCGCGGCGAACCTGCTCACCATCTTCGAGGTGTTGCAGACCCCACACGACCTCACGCCCTTCGGCCTCGTCGGCTCCGGGCTGATTCTCAGCTGGGCGCTGTACCGGACGGAACTCTTAGACGTCGCGCCGGTCGCCCGCGAGACGGCCCTCGAGGAGATGGGCGACGCGGTGCTCACCGTGGACGAGGAGGGCCGCGTCGTCGACTGCAACCGGGCCGCGCGGGACCTCTTCGGCCTGCGGGCCGACTACTTCGGGGGGCCCGCCGAGGCGGTATTCGCCGAACAGGCCCCGGACATCCTCGAGCACTTCGAGGCCGACCGCGACGTGCGGACCGAGGTGACGGTCGACGTGGACGGCGAGACGCGGCACTTCTCGCTCGCCATCACGCCGGTCTCCGGGCGGCGGACGCCGGAGGGTGCCAGGGTGGTGGTCCTCCGGGACGTCACGCTTCGCAAGCGCCGCGAGGAGGACCTCGCCGCGCGGGAGCAGGAACTGGACCTGCTCAGGCAGGTGCTGACCCGCGTCCTGCGGCACAACATCCGGAACGAGTTGACGACCATCCGCGGCAACGCCGAACTGGTCGCCGAGGAGCACCCGGACGAGCGCCTCGGGCAGATCATCGCCGCGAGCGACCGGCTGTTGCGCCTCAGCGAGGAGACCCGCTCCATCGAGCGCGTCGTCGGCGTGGACCCGGAGCCGGAACCCTACGACCTCGCGCGCGTCGTCGCGGACGTCGTCGAGCACGTCAGGGCGGGCCATCCCGACGTGACCGTCGAGGACAGCGTGCCACCGGACTGCCGCGTCGCCAGCACCGCGGGGCTCGAGGTCGTGGTCGAGCACCTCGTCGAGAACGCCGCCAAGCACAACGAGGGCGAGCACCAGCACGTCCGCGTCGCGGTGACGGCGGCGGACGGCGGCTGGAGGCTGACCATCGCGGACGACGGCCCGGGCATCCCGGACGGCGAGATCGCCGTGCTAGAGGCCGGCCAGGAGACCTCGCTCTCTCACGGCAGCGGCCTGGGGCTCTGGGTCGTGACGTGGTGGGCGAAGAAGGCGGCCGTCACGGTGGACTTCGAGACGGGGTCCGACGGGACCACGGTCACGCTGACGTTCCCGAACGGCGGGGCGGGCGGCGAACCGCCAGTAGACTGAAGTGGGTGGGTACACCTCTGCGAGACACTCCAGCCAATGACAGAAGATTCCAGTGACGGTGGAATATCGGGTGACATGCGGCGGCGGGCGTTCGTCGCCAGCGTGCTCGCGAGCGCGGGCGCCCTCGCGGGCTGTTCTGGCGGCGGCGACGGCGGCGGGACCCCGACCGAGACGAGCGACGGGACGACCGCGGGCGGCACGACCGCCGGGACGGGGACCGGAACCGGGACCGGAACGGGAACCGGCACCGGGACGGGCGGCACCACGACGAGCGGCGGCTTCACGAAGGAGGACCGCTCGCCGCCGGAGCCCGGGTCCGGCACGCGGCAGGTCGAACAGCTGGACCGCGGGCTCGTCTCGCTGTGGCGCACCGACGGCAACCTCCTGAGCTGGCGGCTCTACGGTGACGACCCGGACGACGTCGGGTTCCACGCCTACCGGGACGGCGAGAAGATAACCGACGAGCCCGTCACCGGCGCGACGAACTACCTCGACGAGGGCGGCGACTACGCGTCGACGTACACCATCCAGCCGGTCGTCGGTGGCGAGCCACAGGGCCACTCGCGCGAGGCGGAGACCCTCGCCAGCGAGTACCTCGGCATCGACCTCGTGAAGCCCAGCGCCGACGGCGACGTGACCTACAGCGTCAAGGACGGCACCGTGGGAGACCTCGACGGCGACGGCCGGCTCGAACTGGTCGTGAAGTGGTTCCCCAGCGGGCGCGTCGGGAACGAGCCGACCCCGGCCATGTACCAGGCGTACTCGCTCGACGGCGAGTACCTGTGGGGGGTCGACCTCGGCCACAACGTGCCGGTGTCGAACGGGGCCCACCCGCTCGCCGTGTACGACTACGACGGCGACGGGAAGGCGGAGGTCGTCTTCCGCGCCGGCGACGGCACCGTCGCGGGCGACGGCACCGTCATCGGCGAGGAGGGCAACCACCACCTCGAGGACGAGGAGTACTTCGTCAACGGGCCGGAGTACCTCGTCGTCATGGACGGCGAGACCGGCGAGGTCCGTACGCAACGGGAGTTCAAGCCCAGCCGCAAGCCCATCTCGTCGTTCGGCGACGACCGCGGCTACCGCGCCGGGATGCTCCGGATGACGCCGGCGTACCTCGACGGCTCGCGGCCGAGTTTCCTGACGTGCCGGGGCGTGTACGGCCGCATCGTGATGACCGCGTGGGACTTCCGCGACGGGTCGCTGTCCGAGCGCTGGACGTTCGACACCGACGACGGGTTCCCGGACTACGCCGGCAAGGGCAACCACCACGTCATGGTCGCCGACGTGGACGACGACGGCAAGGACGAGATAGTGTACGGCGCGATGGTCGTCGACCACGACGGCACCGGCCTCCACCAGATACCGAGCGGCCACGGCGACTGGACCGCGGTCTCCGACCTCCAGCCGAGCCGCGACGGGATGGAGATATTCCAGATCCACGAGTCCTCGGGGGCCGAGTACGGTGCGAGCCTGCGCGACGCAGAGACCGGCGAGGTGCTCTGGGGCGAGCAGACCGGGACCGACACCGCCCGCGGCATGATAGCCGACGTGGACCCGGACCGGCCGGGCTGTGAGTTCTGGGCGCTGGCGGGCGTCGGCACCCACTCGATGGCGGACGGCTACCCGGAGATACACGAGGAGGCCGTCGACAGCTACAACTTCTGCATCTGGTGGGACGGCGACCTCCAGCGCGAACTCTTAGACCGGGGGGCGGAGTCGGGCAGTCACGGTCGGCTCTACAAGTACGAGCCCTCGGCCACCGGCCACGTGCGGGAGGTCCGGGACTTCGAGGGTACGACGACGACCGACGGCTCGAAGGGCTGGTCGGTGCTCTCGGGCGACATCCTCGGCGACTGGCAGGAGGAGGTCGTCTTCCGCAACGAGGACAGCACCGAGTTGCGCATCTACTTCGGCCGGGACGAGACCGAGCACGCCATCCCCAGCCTGCTCCACGACCACCAGTACAGACAGGCCCTCGCCTGGCAGAACATCACCTACAACATGCCGCCGTGGCCGAGTTTCCACCTCGGGACCGCGATGGACGAACCGCCGGACCTCGACGTGAAGCAAGTGTAGGGAGTCGGCCCCGGCGTATTTTTCCGGATTCCAACAAATACACGATTTGGAGAGTCCCCAAGTGGGAGCGGGGCGTCCGAGTCGTCGAGAGATTGCCGACGGCCGCTCTCACGTTCCGCCGACGTGCGTGCAGGCGGACGCCAGCCGGACGCGTGCGACTCGACAGCACATTACGGGGCCCGTGCCAGCACGCCTCACAGAAATTTTTTCAGTCACCACTCACACGGTGGACATGTCATGTGGGCCATCGCGACACTACGGTACGGACGGCCAGGCGATGGTCCGCGCTCCTCCTCCGCTGTGCGTTGAAGGGCGCGTTCCGGCCCCGCCGACGCGACGTTCGACGACCGAACCCACCGCCCACGGCGGCGTCCGCCGACGCCCCGGTGGGCACTCCCACCCGACACGATGACGACAGCCCCCGACGCGACGCTCGACGCATCGACAGACGCCGGCAACCCCGTCCTGCACGTGGTGTACCGGTACGGCAAGCCCTACTGGCCGGAGTTCTCGCTCGGACTCCTCCTGCAGGTGCTCGGCCAGATACCGGGCCGCGTCCCGGCGCTGGTGGTCGGCGTCGCCCTCGACGCCGTGTTCCTCCAGCGGACGCCGTTCGGCATCCCACTCCTGCCCGAGGCGTGGGTGCCGGCCACCAGGACCGGCCAGTTCTGGTTCTCGGCGGCGCTCATCGGCGGGACGATGGTGCTCGGCTCGCTGTTCGCCCTGGGTTCGCGACTGGCCTACGGCTGGTTCCAGCAGCACCTGCTCCACGACGTGCGGACCGACACCTTCGACGCGATGCAGCGCCTGCGTCTCGCCGCCTTCGAGAGCCAGCAGACCGGCGACGTGCTCTCCGTCCTGAACAACGACGTGGAGAACCTCCAGGAGTTCACGGGCGGCACCATCGGAGCCGTCATCCGGTTCCCGTTCACGGTGGCCCTGTCCTTCGCGTTCATGGCGACGCTGAACCTGCACCTCGCCGCGGCCCTGCTCGTCGTGCCAGTCGGCATCTTCGCCTTCGCCTACTGGCACGCGAACTACATCGAGGGCATCTACGAGGACATCCGGCAGTCCGTCGGCGACATCAACGTCCGCCTCGAGAAGACGCTCAGCGGTATCGAGACGGTGAAGGCGACAGCCTCGGAGCCCCGCGAGCGCGAGCAGGTCGAGGCGGTCTCGCGGGCCCGGGCCGAGCACCAGTGGCGCATCACGAGGATCAACGGCGGGGTGGCGCCGGTCGTCAACCTGGTCCAGAACCTCGGCATCGTCGCCATCATCGTCGTCGGCGGTAGCTGGATACTGGGCGGGACCCCGTCGTTCGTCGGCGGGGGCATCACCGCCGGCGCGCTGTTCACGTTCGTCTCGTACGTGCGCGACTTCGTCCAGCCGATGCGCCAGCTGGCGAGCATCGTCGACAGCTACGAGAACGCGAAGGCGTCGGCGTCCCGGCTGGTGGACCTGGTCGCCGAGCCCGACGTCATCCCGGAGGCCGAGGACGCGACCGAACTCGACGGCGTGGACGGCGCGGTCGCGTACGAGGGCGTGCGCTTCGGCTACGACACCGGCACCCGCGCGGACGGCGGCGACCCCGACGGCGAGCTCACGGTTCGCGACGTGACCTTCGAGGCCGCGCCGGGCGAGACGGTCGGCCTCGTCGGCCCGACGGGAGCCGGCAAGTCCACCCTCCTGAAGTTGCTCTTCCGCTTCTACGACGTGGACGAGGGCAGCGTCCGCGTCGACGGCCACGACGTCCGGGACGTGACCCGGCGGAGCCTCCGCCGCCACCTCGGCTACGTCGGCCAGGACCCGTTCCTGTTCAGCGGGACGGTGGCCGAGAACGTCACCTACGGGGACGACGACCCCGACGAGGGCGACCTGGAGCGGGCCCTGGACCTCGCCGGCGCGGCCGAGTTCGTCGCCGACCTGCCGGAGGGCGTCGACACGCAGGTCGGCGAGCGCGGCGTCAAGCTCTCCGGCGGGCAGCGCCAGCGCCTGGCGCTCGCGCGGGCCCTGTACCGCGACCCGGACGTGCTCGTCCTGGACGAGGCGACGAGCCACGTCGACACCGAGACGGAGGCCGCCATCCAGGAGAGCCTCGCACGCGTGACCGGCGACTGCACGACGTTCGTCGTCGCCCACCGGCTCTCGACGGTTCGGCACGCGGACCACATCGTCGTCCTCGACGGCGGCGAGGTGGTCGAGCGCGGCGACCACGAGGAGCTCCTGGAGACGGACGGCCTGTACGCGACGCTGTGGGCCATCCAGGTCGGCGACGTCGAGGCTCTCCCCGAGGAGTTCCTCGAACGTGCGCGGGCCCGCGACGCGGAGGTGGCCCGATGAGCGGTCGCCCGCTCGGCGAGGAGACCGACGAGGACTGGCCGCTACTCCGGCGGTTCAAGCGATACGGGCTCCCACACGCCCACCTGATGGCGGCCGGTCTGGTGGCCGTCTTCGTCGGGCGCATGCTGGGGATGGCGACCCCGTTCGTGCTCGGCGTCACGTTCGACGCGCTGTTCAACGACCAGGTGTTCGCCCTCCCGCTCGTCCCGCAGTCGTGGGTGCCGACCGAGCCGATGCCCCTGCTCTACTTCGCGGGCGCGGTGCTCGGGACGCTGTACGTCGCCGGCTCGGTGGCGGGGTACGCGAACAACGTCCTGCGCGGCCTGTTCGGCATCCGCCTGCAGCACGACCTGCGCGTCGACGCGTTCGACCGGGTCGTCGACCGCGAACTGGGGTTCTTCGAAGGCCAGCAGACCGGCGAGGTGATGTCGGTGCTGAACAGCGACGTGAACACCCTGGGGCGCTTCTTCAGGGAGTCGGTGGCCTACGTGCTCCACGACCTCGGGACGCTGTTCTGGGCCGGCGCGTTCATGGCGATGCTGAACTGGCGGCTCGCCCTGCTCGCCTACGCCGTCGGTCCGCTGGTGGTCCTGGCGAACCGGTGGTGGGCCGAAACCATCGAGGGCGTGGAGGACCGCGTTCGCCAGGCCGTCGGCGAGTTGAACGCTCGCCTCGCGGACTCCGTGAACGGCATCGCCGTCGTGAAGGCCAGCGCCACGGAGCCCTTCGAGTCGGCCCGCGTCCACGACAGCTCCCACCGCGCGCTCCGCCGGAAGTGGTCAGCCCAGAAGCTCCGCGCGGGCTTCTACCCGGCGGTGAACCTGCTGACCGACGCCGGCTACCTCGCGGTGTTCGTCGTCGGCGGCCTCTGGGTGCTCGAGGGCGCGCCGCTGGGCCTCGGCGGTGCGGTGACCGCCGGCCAGATGGTCCCCTTCGTGCTCTACACCCGGGAGCTGATGTGGCCGTTCCAGTCGCTGGGCCGGCAGGTGGACACGTACAAGTCCGCGCGGGCGTCGGCGAAGCGCGTCGCGGCACTGGAGAACGCAGACGACCCGGTCGAGGACGACCCCGACGCGGTCGACCTCGAAGACGTGGACGGCCACGTCGAGTACGAGGGCGTGACCTTCGGCTACGGCGACGAGCCGGTGCTCGAGGGCGTCTCCGCGGACATCCCGGCCGGCGCGACGGTCGGCGTCGTCGGCAAGACCGGCGCAGGCAAGTCGACGTTCGTGAAGCTCCTCCCGCGGTTCTACGACGTGGACGACGGCGCGGTCCGGGTCGACGGCCACGACGTGCGCGAGGTGACCCGACACAGCCTGCGGTCGAACGTCGGCTACGTCTCCCAGGACCCGTTCCTGTTCGGCGGGACCGTCCGCGAGAACGTCGCCTACGGGGACCCGGACGCGACGGACACGGACATCGAGGACGCGGTGCGCGCCGCCGGAGCCCACGAGTTCGTGGCGGCACTCCCCGACGGCTACGACACCGAGGTGGGCCAGCGCGGCGTCAAACTCTCCGGCGGCCAGCGCCAGCGTCTCGCGATGGCCCGCGCGCTCGTCGGCGACCCGCCGCTCATGGTGCTCGACGAGGCGACGAGCCACGTCGACACCGAGACGGAGATGCTCATCCAGGCCAGCCTGCAGGACGTGACCGCCGACCGGACCACCTTCGTCGTCGCCCACCGCCTCTCGACGGTGCGCGACGCCGACGTCGTACTCGTGTTCGAGGACGGCGAGATTGTCGAGCGCGGCACCCACGAGGAGTTGCTCGACCGAGACGGGCGCTACGCGGACCTGTGGGCGGTACAGGTCGGTGAGGTGGCCACACCGGACGGCTGAGCGACCCGGACACCTTTGCCCACGCCGCGACACGAGGTCGGTAGTGACCCTGCAGTTCTCCTGGCTCGCCGCGGGCGCGGTCGCCGCCGGTCTCGTGGCGGCCTACTTCGTCGCCTACCTCTGGCCGTACCGCGACGCGCCGGGGGCGAAGTACTTCGTCGCGACCATCGTCTGTGAGGGCCTGTGGAGCACGACGTACGGCCTGTCCCTCCTCGTCCACGACCTGGAACTCCGGTACCTCTTCGAGATCCCCATCTGGGCGAGCATCAACTTCATCGGCGTCTTCTTCCTCGCGTTCGCGCTGGCGTACACGGGTCGTCGGTCGCTCCTCAACTCGCGGTGGATGGCCGGCCTCGTCGGCCTCCAGGCGGTGCAGACACTCGTCGTCGCGACGAACCCGTGGCACCACGTCGCGTGGTCCGACTACACCATCGACCCGGTGGCCGGCGCGGCGACCGTCTCCTACACCCACCAGCCGTGGCTGTTCGTCAACGCCACCGTGGTCATCCTCCTCATCGTCGCCGCGTCGCTCGTCCTCGTGGACACCTTCTTCAGCTACGGTCCGCTGTACCGGTCCCAGGCCGCGGCGGTGGCCATCTCGCCGGCCATCCCGGGGGCGGCCTTCGTCGTCTGGCTGCTGGGCGTCGGGACGAGTCCGCCGCTGAACCTGACTCCGTTCCTGTTCCCGCTCCACCTGGCCTTCGACTTCTACGCCTTCTTCTGGCGGGACATGTTCGAACTCGCGCCGGCGGCGCGCCGCGTCGGGCAGCGCGCGGTCCTCGACGACCTCGGCTCCGCGGTCCTCATCGTCGACGAGGAGCGCCGCGTCGTGGACCTGAACGACGCCGCCCGCGAGGTGCTCGGTACGGTCGACGAGTCGGCCGTCCTCGGCGACCCGCTCGCCGACGTGCTGCCCGGCGTCGACCCGGTCGGCGACGACCAGACGGTGTCGCTCTCGCCCGGCGGCGTCACGCGGCAGTACGCCGTCACCACCGCCGGCCTCGCGGACGCCGGCGGGGCCGAGATCGGTCGCACCGTCCTCCTCCAGGACGTCACGCGGGAGCGTCGCCGCGAGCAGCGCCTCTCGGTGCTGAACCGCGTGTTGCGCCACAACCTCCGGAACGACCTCGGCGTCGTCCGGGGCTTTCTCGGCGTCGGCGTCGAGCGAGTCGAGGACGACGACCTGCGCGGGCAGTTGGAAACAGCGGCCGCGAAGACCGACGACGTGCTCGCCCTGGCGGAGAAGGCCCGCGACGTCGAGCGGGCGATGGCGGCCGGCGAGGACGTCGCGCCCGTGGCCCTCGCCCCCGTCGTCCGGTCCGTCGCGGCGGACCTCCGCGAGGCGTACCCCGAGGCCACGGTGACCGTCGCGGCCCCTGGCGACGCGACCGTCCTGGGTGCAGAGCGCCTCCTCGACGCCGTCGTGCGCAATCTCGTCGAGAACGCGCTCGAGCACGGGCCACCGGACGGCACCGTCGCGGTGACG
>Ga0207715_100169_pt1 | contig 43667 bp, 55 predicted proteins | sample A23M3SouthBayCA_FD_187732 | JGI IMG/M metagenome (GOLD analysis project Ga0207715, IMG submission 187732) | Aerobic enrichment media from Eden Landing Ponds, California, USA - A23 M3 (SPAdes) | ecosystem: Environmental > Aquatic > Marine > Unclassified | place: USA: Emeryville, California... | reverse complement strand
ATCGTCTATTGCATGGGTCCGTAGGTCGACGACATCGCTCGATCGGCCGGATGTCGCCGAACTACCAAGGCTAACATCAGATCCCATCTGTACGGCGGACCGCAGGGGTGGAATCCTCATTTCCTTCGGACCTGAACAGAAGCGAGCAGGGCATATAACCCCTTCGGATCGGCCCGACGCCGATCCGTTCTCGCTCGTCCGGCCCGAGTCGTCGGCGGCGAACCGCCGTCGACCTTCGGACCTGAACGAAAGCGAGTGGGACGTATAAACCCTTCGACCCGGGACGACCCCGGATCGACCTCGCGTGTTCGGCCCGTGATTGCGGGACGGTTTGAACGTCCCGCGACCACGTCGTATCGTTCTTCGCATTACATTCCGAGGAGAGGGTTACATAAAAGGCCATCGTATCAAAGGCGCATTGGTAAGCGACACCTACCCCAGGAAGGGGCGAAGCTTGTGGTCCCACAAAAGATAGATAACAGCTCACACAGAACCCGGTGTCACGGAGACGACCGGAACGGATGGACATCGACGCCCTACACGACCGCGGCCGTCGCCGAATCGAGACGCTGACAGCGGAGCTCGCCGCCGACAGCGCAGTCGCCGAGACGGCGACGGCGATCCTGAAGGCTGTTTACACCGAAGAGACACAGCAGGGACGATCGGTGACGACAATCGCCGCCGCGGCAATCCACGTCGCCTGCAAGGTGGAGCGGATGCCGGTGACGGCCGCGAAGATCGCGGACGCCGCGGACGTGCAGGAGTCGCATCTGCTGCGACGTTCGAAGTGGATCCAGTCCGAGATTGACCGACCGGTCGACGCGTTCGACCCGGGACCGTTCGTCGACGAGTACGCCGACGCGCTGGGACTGAGCGACGAGACGCGCGAGCTCGCACACAACGTCGTCACCGTCGGAATCGACCAGGGGATCGCCTCCGGGAAGTCGCCGGCGGGGTTCGCAGCGGCCGCAGTATACTACGCCGCGACGCTCCGCGACGAGCGCTGTACGCAAGACGAGATCCACGAGGTCTCGGGCGTCAGCAAGATCACGATCCGGAACCGCTACCAGGAGCAGGCCGAAATCGTCGGCGACGTGACGTGATGACGCCGCGTCGAGGTGGGCCGGACTATTTCTGAGACCGCACTTCTGATACCGTACATTTCTGAGACCGCACTTCTGATACCGTACGTGCGACCCGCGTACGAGCGCACGCGCGAGATGGATAACGAGTCTGCGGGCCCACGTCGGGTTAGTAACTTCTATACCGACAGGGTCCAACGCTCGTCATGAGAGTATGAGTCAGTCTTACAATCGTGGGCTCGTCGAGGACTTCGGCCGGTGGAAGGAGTTCTCGGCCGGGATGTGGGCCTGGATATTCCACAAGTTTACGGGATGGGTGCTGATCGGGTACCTGTTCACCCACATCGCGGTGCTGAGCACCGCAACGGAGGGGGCAACGACGTACAACCGGACGCTCGGAGGGCTCGAGGACCTGCTCCTCATCCGCGTGTTGGAGGTCGGTCTGCTCGCGGTCGCCGTCTTCCACATCCTCAACGGCGTCCGCCTGCTGCTCGTGGACCTGGGCGTCGGTCTCGAATCGCAGGACAAGAGCTTCTACGCGTCGCTGATCGTCACCGCGGTGATCGTCGTGGCGAGCGTCCCGACGTTCCTCAGCGGGGTGGGCGCCTGATGGCGGAACACTACTCCTCGTTCGACCGCGGCGGGACCCGGTGGCTGCTCCAGCGGATCACGGCCGCGTTCCTGATCGTCGTGCTGGCGTTCCACTTCTTCCAGCTGCACTTCGTGACGCACGCCTACGAGATCGAGCTCGCAGGCACGCGAGCGCGTATGGAGAACCCGGCGTACTTCGCGACGATGGTGCTGTTCCTCGTCACCGCGGCGTTCCACGGCGTTAACGGCGTCTACAACGCGCTGGTCAACCAGGGACTGGAGGGGACCCAGAAGACCGCAGTCAAGTGGGGCCTGATCGTCGCCGGCATCGTGCTGGTCGCCCAGGGTATTCGCGTCGCAACCGTCATGGCGGGTGTTTCGATCGCATGAGTACACAAGAGACGAGCGCAGAGACCGAGGACGCACAGCCCGAAACGGAGCCGGCCGGATCGAGCCACCAGGATCGCCGGCTGCAGGAGAAGCGCGAACGCCAAGCTGAACGGGATCAGCAGGCCGAGGCCGACGCCGAAGCCGAGGCTACCGAGAACACCGTTCAGATCAAGGTGTTCCGATACGATCCCGAAGTCGAGGGGAAGCAGGAGCCGCGCTTCGACGACTTCCACGTTCCCTTCGAGAAGGGGATGACCGTGCTCGACGCGCTGATCTACGCGCGCGATCACTTCGACTCGTCGCTGACCTTCCGTCACTCCTGTCGACAGGCGGTCTGTGGCTCGGACGCCTTCTTCATCAACGGCAGCCAGCGCCTCGGCTGCAAGACCCAACTCGTCGAACTCGACGATCCCGTTCGGATCGAGCCGCTGCCACACCAGGACGTCGTCAAGGACCTCGTGGTGGACATGCAGCACTTCTACGAGCAGATGGAGGCCGTCGAACCGTACTTCCAGGAGGAGGACCTCCCGGACGCCGAGAACTTAGAGGAGCAGCGCCAGGATCCCGAGAACCGCGAGAAGATCAAGATGTCCTCGCGCTGTATCTGGTGTGGCGCCTGCATGTCCTCGTGTAACATCGCCGCCGGGGACAACGAGTACCTCGGCCCCGCGGCCATCAACAAGGCCTACAAGTTCGCGATGGACGACCGCGAGGGCGAGGATCTCAAGCAGCACCGGCTCAACATCCTAGAGCAGGAACACGGCGTCTGGCGCTGCCAGACCCAGTTCTCCTGTACGAACGTCTGTCCGAAAGACATCCCGCTGACCGAGCACATCCAGGAGCTCAAGCGCGAAGCGGTCAAGAACAACCTGAAGTTCTGGTAACCACGAGATCACACTATGCACGAACACGACGTAATCGTGGTCGGCGCGGGCGGCGCCGGCCTGCGAGCGGCGATCGCCGCACAGAAAGCGGGGGCCGACACGGCCATCGTGACGAAACTCCACCCGGTGCGCAGCCACACGGGCGCGGCGGAAGGCGGCATCAACGCCGCGCTCCGGGAGGGCGACGACTGGGAACTGCACGCCTACGACACGATGAAGGGGTCGGACTACCTCGGGGACGCGCCGGCCATCGAGACGCTGGCCCAGGACGCCCCGGAGGACGTGATCCGCCTCGAGCACTGGGGGATGCCGTTCTCGCGCGAGGAGGACGGTCGCGTCTCCCAGCGACCCTTCGGCGGACTCTCCTTCCCGCGGACGACCTACGCGGGCGCCGAGACTGGCCACCACCTGCTGCACACGATGTACGAGCAGGTCGTCAAGCACGGCGTTCAGGTGTACGACGAGTGGTTCGTCTCCAATCTCGCTGTCACTGACCACGACGACCCCGAGGACCGGCGGTGCCACGGCGTCGTCGGCTACGACGTCAAGTCCGGCGAGGTCGCCGGCTTCAAGGCCAACAAGGGCGTCATCCTGGCGACCGGCGGCCCCGGTCAGGTGTTCGACCACACCACGAACGCCGTCTCCTGTACCGGCGACGGCCAGGCGATGGCGTACCGCGCCGGAGCGCCGCTGGAGGACATGGAGTTCGTCCAGTTCCACCCCACGACGCTGCCCTCGACGGGCGTCCTCATCAGCGAGGGCGTCCGCGGGGAAGGCGGCATCCTCTACAACGAGGAGGGCGAGCGCTTCATGTTCGAGCACGGGTACGCGAACAACGAGGGCGAGCTCGCCTCCCGCGACGTCGTCTCGCGGGCCGAGCTCACCGAGGTCAACGAGGGACGGGGCGTGAACGACGAGTACGTCCACCTCGACATGCGACACCTCGGCGAGGAGCGCATCATGGACCGGCTCGAAAATATCCTCCACCTCGCGGAGGACTTCGAGGGCGTCGACGGCCTCGTCGAGCCGATGCCGGTCAAGCCCGGCCAGCACTACGAGATGGGCGGCATCGAAACCGACGAGAACGGCGAGACGTGCATCACCGGCCTGTACGCTGCCGGCGAATGCGCCTGCGCGAGCGTCCACGGCGCCAACCGCCTCGGCGGGAACGCCCTGCCCGAGCTGATCGTGTTCGGCAAGCGTGCGGGTAAGCACGCCGCCGGCGAAGACCTCGGCGAAGCCGAAATCACGACCGGCCGGACCGACGAGACCGAACCCGGCGAGGTTGACTCGCCCGTCTCGCTCGGCGCGGTCGACGCGTCGGACGAGGACGCCGCGGCCGACGGTGCGGCGGTCGAAGCCGATTCGATCGTCGAGCACGCCGTCGAGTCCGAGCGCCAGCGCGTGAACCACCTGCTCGAAAAGGACGACGGCGTCCAGCACGCCGAGATCCGCGAACGCCTCCAGAAGGCGATGACCGAGAACGTCAACGTTTTCCGCAACGAGGAGGGGCTCAAGACGGCGCTCCGCGAGATTCGGAAGGCCCGCGAGGACTATCAGGACGTCTACGTCGACGATCCCTCGCGCACGTTCAACACCGACCTCCAGCAGACCATCGAGACGCGCAACCTGATCGACATCGCGGAGACGATTACGCTCGGCGCGCTCGCGCGCGACGAGTTCCGCGGCGCTCACTGGCGTCAGGAACACCAGGAGCGCAAAGACGACGAGTGGCTCAAGCACACGCTGATCTCGTGGGACGAGGGCTCGCCGGACCTGTGGTACAAGCCGGTCGTGCTCGAAGGCGAGGACAAGACCTACGAGCCGAAAGAGCGCAGTTACTGAACGCCCAGCGCTCCCAGCAGGTCGATTCCGACGTCCAACCACTGGATCATTTTGTAGCCGAGGTAGATCCCGACGATTCCCATCAGGCCCGGTAGCTCCGGCGGCGCCGGGATCGGGATCTGGAAGAAACTGAACAGCCCGCCGGCCAGCACGCCCGTCAGCAGCGCCAGGATCGTGAGAGTGGTATCCATCTTCTGGAGACAGATCCGCGACCGGAGAGGAAAACAGTTGGGTCGCAGTCGATCGGCTGACGACGAGACGGCGAGAGAGGATTTACAAGTGCCCCCCTCGTAACGCCCTACGAGGAAGGGTAGCTCAGTGGTAGAGCACCGTCGCGCCGGCGAACTATACACGTCGGCGGTGTGGCGTCAAGGCTTCGCGTGGTTCAAATCCCGCCCCTTCCGCTTTTACGAGGAGCGGACGTGACGAGCAAAGCGCAAACCGAGGGATTTGAACGATAGGAGTCGCAGCCCGCGCAGCGTAGCGAGCAGGAACGTCTCCGGGTGGTTCAAATTCCGATCGACAGCGGCTTCTTGCGAGGCGTTTCATCGCCGGGCGATGCGAGTAAATCGTGTACGGGCGACGCAAGAGGACGTTGCATCGCCGAGCAGCGGCGTCTCGACGCCCCCGGTCGGACAGTTTGCACGACTGTCGTAACGGAGTCCCGGGACGGGGACCGATTATCGACAATCGTTGTAGGAGGGTTTTATTATCGTCGAAGAAATAGCTACGCTCGATGACAGTGGCGTCCCACGACGGGTACGCGGCGACTGCCGCGGTCCCCGACGAACTCGAGTCTGCGGAGGCGAAGCTCGTGTATCTCAGTCTCAAAACGGCGGAGGGCGCGAGCGTGGACGAACTTCGTGAGAACGTCGGACTGAGCAAGCTCACCCTGCACAGCATCCTGCGAACGCTTCGGGATCGCGGCGTCGTCCGCGAGGACGACGGGGAGTACCAGCCGGCCGTCGACGCGCAGTAAGTTCTGCTGTCGATCGCGTGCTTACAGTTCGATCCGCTCGACCAGCGACTCGTTTTCGTCGGCGTGTTCGTTGACCGCGACGATTCGAATGTCGTCTTCGAGACCCGAATCGTGCAGCTTGTGCTTGAGGAGGTTGTCGACCTGGTAGACGCCGGCGGCGTTGGTCATCTCGATTTCGACGAGGACGGCTCGATCGTCGCCGGGCTTGAGCGAGACGCTGTGAATCGCCTGGCTGGAGATGGTGTTGATGCCGCGGCCGCCCTCCTCGTAGGGGATCCGGGAGCGTCCCCGTTCCATGTCCAGCGCGTCGGCGACGCGGATCACGCCCGCTTCCGTCGTCAGCGGCGTCTCTTCGGTGTGATGACAGAGGATCGCGTGGAGCACCTCGCCTTTCACCCTGACGGAGTCGGCGACGTCGTAGAATTCGGGGAGGATCCGATCGAGCACGTCAGCCGCGAGCCACAGCGAGTGGTAGGCGTGGTCGTCGCGGTGGACGACGTGCCCGATGTCGTGGAGCGTCGCCGCGAGCGCGACGATCACCGACTCGTCGGCCTCGTCGAGACCCTGCTGGGTGGCCCCGTTGAACGGGACGCCGCCCTCCTTGAGCAGGTCGTAGAGACACAGCGCCCGGTTCCGGACGATCTCGATGTGCTTGGGGCCGTGGTCGTTGTAGCGCTTCCGATCGACGGGGTTGACGTTCTGGGCCTCCAGATACGCCTGGATCTGTTCGTCGTTCGCGACGTACTCCAGCACGTCGTTGACGCGCTCGTCGGGGAAGGCGTGCTCGCCGTCCGGATCGTAGACGCGGCCCGCAGTGTCTGTCTCGGCCATACCGAATACTGACGCCGCGGCGGAAAAAGCCCACCGGGCGTGACGTGTCGGCGGAGAGTTCAGTTTGCGCGTTCAGTCGGCGAACTCAGTCGGCGGCTTCGACGGCCTCGGCCTCGGCGGCGGCCTCGCGGACCTCGTCGTAGTCCGGCTCGATGCCGGGGTCGTCGCTGACCCACGCGTAGGTGACCTCGCCGTCGGCGTCGACGACGAACACCGAACGCTTGGCGACGCCGTAGACGCCCAGGTCGGCGAAGTCCATCTCGACGCCGTAGGCGTCGATGATCTCCTTGTTGAGGTCGCTGATCAGCCCGAAACTCAGGTCGTTCTGATCGCGGAACTCGTTGAGGGTAAAGGGGGTGTCGCGGCTGACGCCGTAGACCGTCGCGCCGACGTCCTCGAACGCCGAGAGCTGGTCCTGGAAGCTGCACATCTCCGTGGTGCAGACGCTGGTGAACGCGCCGGGGAAGAACGCGAGCACGATCGGCCCGTCGCCGAGCTCTTCCGAGAGCGTGATCGAATCGACGTCGCCGTTCGCGAGCGGTGCGGTGAAGTCAGGGGAGGTGTCGCCTGTGTCGACCATTACGACCGATCGTTTGCCGGATAGCACCATGTTAGTTACGTTTGTCTACGACGAGCGTACGCGGCGGCGGGTACGAAGAGCTTACCACCGCCCGTGATCGCCGCTATCGCTCGCTCCTCGCCCGTTTCGTGATCGCGGACGAACGTACAGAACGAGCGCCGAGCGAGACCGGCGGGAGCAAAAAGCCTATAATTGCGAGAGAGCAAGCAACAGGTAGAGATGGCACTCGAAACCACACCGCTGTTCGCCATTCCCGGCGGTCCGGAGATGCTGGTCGTTTTGCTCCTGGCCGTGCTCCTGTTCGGCGCCAACAAGATCCCCAAGCTCGCCCGGTCGACCGGCGAGGCCATGGGCGAGTTCCAGAAGGGCCGCGAAGAGGTCGAGCAGGAACTCCAGGAGATGCGCGATGGGCCTAGCACCGACGACAATTCAGACCTCGCCGACGATGACGACGAGTTCGTCGAGACCGACCACGTCGCCAGCGAAGACGCCGACACCGAGCGATCCGGCAACTAATCCGTTTTTCTCGCGACAATTGGGCGTGTGGCCTAGCGGATAGGGCGAAAGGTTCCTAACCTTTCGATCGCGGGTTCGAATCCCGCCACGCCCGTTCTTGCAAGTGTAGGTTGGAATCCCGCCATACGGCGACCGAATTCGGGGATTCCCCTTTTACGTGCAAGTCGGGTCTGAGCCGCGAGTCGAACCCGCGGCGGGTTGGGGTGGCGAGCCATCACGCGGTTCGAGAATCACCTCTCCCTCGTCCATCATAAAACTCGGCCGGCGAGAAGCGTCCTCGTCCCACCCTCCGCGCGACCGTCCTACCTCCCCTCCCGTTGGCGAGCACGATGCGCGACCCCACCCGCATCCGAGTGGGTGGTTCGGGCGCGTCCCGTGTCCCGTCGCGGGACGCAGTTCTGTTTGAGACAAGGTTGCGTCTTGAATGCCGGCGCGGGGGGCTGCCGACCCTGCTGCGAGTGTGGCTTATCCGTCTTGGCAGTTGATTTACACGTGTAATGGATCGGCAGAAATTGACGGCTCTCATCGCCGTCGCAGTCCTCGTCATCCAGCCCCTCGGCCCGTCGATGGTCGGTGTCGCCGAGGCAGAGTCACTCGAGAAGGAACTCTGTCAAGGTAGCGACGTCATCGTGTCAATCTGGACGCTCGGGGCCGGTGACGCGGAGTGCAAGTCCAAGTACCAGCTACAGGAGACAAAAGACCACTACGAGAACCTCACAACGGCAAATCTCTTCGAGCAGGCACTTGCAGCAAAGTCACAGAACGACGCCTACCTGACGGCGCAACAGAACGGGCTCGAAGGGACGCGGACAATCGCGTGGACTCGTGCCCAGTCTAAGGTTGCGAGCGACCTTCGGAACGGAACCTCGCTCGCGGTCGCCAAGGCGGAGGCCAATCAGAGCATCCAAGACTACTACGCTCAGCGGGAGCACAACGTCATCCAGCAGTGGAATCAGCAGGCCGAACAGTACGGCTACATCCACGTATCCACGCCGCACGACTCCGACGACCGCTCGGCCGAGTACGGCGCCGAGATTGGGGCGTACACGTACTACAGTGATGGTGGGCTGCATATGACTGGGCAGTTCTCTGGTACGACGATCACGGACGAGTACACGCTGGCGAATGGAACGACAGTCAACGTCACCATTCTCAAGGTTGACGCGACGGACAACAACGGGTACGACTACGGCGTATCCATCTCTCCCGTCAGTACCGCCAACTATGATGCGACTCCGACTGCGGAGATCGTCGTCCACGACCCCGTCAACGGTGGCCAAGACACGATTGTTGAAGTCGGACGGTACAACCAACTCGTCAAGGACTACAACAACCAGACGGAGCAGATGGAGGCGAATGCGGCGAAGTGGGCCGACTCGATGTACAGTCGTTACGACCCGGCCGACCTCGACGACGTGACCATCGTGGATCCCACCACGCTCGCCCAGCAGGCCTCGACTGACTACAGTAGCACGGGCTACTACACCTACGCGGCCGCTTCCCTCGCCAACCGCGGCTTCACGGGAGACATCGGCTCGTCGATGAACGTGACCGTGTGGGACGAGAACGGTGTCAAACGGGAGTATCAGGGCATCCTGATGTCTAGCCAGCAACCGCTCAACGGTAGCGGACTGGAAGTCGGTGTCAACTACTCCACGTCCAACCTCAGCGGCACGCAGTACATCGTCTATCAGGCCTCGACAAACGGTAGCCACATCGACCCCATCACGAATTCGACCGTCCAGATTACCTCGGCAACGAACCGGGATACGGGCGAGTCGATGAGTAACGTGACCTACGAGCGCCACGTCTACCGCTCGTACGACGCTTCTGAGTACAAACAGTTGCTCAACGACCTGAGTGAGTGGAAGAACGAATATGAGAACACGACTTCGACCGCCCCGTCAGGTGGTTCCGGCGGCGGACTCGGCGGCTTCAGCATCCCGGAGCTGTCGAACCGGCAGTTGATGGTAGTCGGTGGCGTGATCATCGGACTCGGCATCCTGTCCAGCCGGGGTGGTCGCCGATGATCGGGAGCATCATTGACCTCGCGTTGACGGTGACGGGGATCGGCCCCGCGCTGGACGCCGTGCAGATCGTGCTTCGGCTGGCGTTCATCGTCGCCGTGGTCGTGGTCGCGGCCCTTGTCTTGGGCGTGGATCCGGCGTCCGTTCTCGCTGGGGTGAAGGCGGCGTTGCAGGACTGGTTGCTCTCCGGCGTGGTGTAGGCCCCTTCGACCCACCCGCATCCGGGTGGGGCTTTTCTTTCCCGACTGTTGACACTCTGGTAGTGATCGACAGGAACACGGCAGACTGGGCCGAAAGCGTACTCGGCCCGCTCTACGTCGCAGGCAGTCTCGCAAGTGCGGGTCTCGCCGACGTGGTACTGGAGTACGGAGGTTCTCTCTCGCTGATGGACACGGTGATGCTCGGTGGCGAACCCGTGATGTGGGGGACGATCCTCGCCGCCGCATCGCTCATCGCCGCGTGGCTCGTGCAGCGAGACTCGGTCGGCGAGATCTCCGAACGCGGCCAGAAGGTGATCGCGGTTGATGCAGCATCGATCGTGCTGGTGACGTTCGTGCCGGCGCTCAACTCGTGGGTTACGAGCAACCTTCTCCCCGGCGCCGCGTACTTCCTCCTCGGCGTCGCCGCGTACTATTACATCTCGTACGCCTGAGCCCCCTTCGGGAGTGTCGCTTTTCCTTTTCGATAGATGACGCATAGATGTGCAAAGGACGACTATCATCGCCGCTCTCGCCCTCGTGCTCGCCGCCGTCGCGGGTGGCGGGGTGTGGGCGGCAACTACGCACTCCTCGACGCTCACGCCCGGCGCGAACGAGTCGGTGTCGAGCGTGTGGGTGGAACTGCAGAACGAGACAGAGACGCAGATTGAGGTCTACACAGGTGGCAAGTACGACGAACGGCTGAAGGACACGGACACCGCGTCGGAGTTCGAGAATACGTCCACGACCGGCGGATGGGCGGTCGAGGGTAGCGGATCGTCGGCCATCCTCCGCGTCGACTCGTGGAGCAACTTTGTCGACGGGTTCGAGGACGGGAGCTTGTCCGAGTGGGGTGGAGACGGATCCGGTTTCTCGACGGCCTCCTCAGGGGCAATCGACGGCCAGTACTCCCTCAAGTTCAGCGGGGCGTCCACTTGGCAGTTCAAGCACATCAACGTCTCCGCGAAACAGCACGACAGCGCCTCGATGACCTTCGTCTCGGATGGTAGCGGTAAAGAAGGGGTACACCTCGCGATGTCTAATAGTGGGACTCGTGGCCCTAACTTGCTGATCGATGGGGGGACAGTGTATGCACAGAAGTCTGCATCGAACAATATCGACACAGGAATATCGATTAGTCAGGGAACGGTCTACCGCATCCACATCAAGACCGTCAACTACTCTGCTGAGACGTACGACATCCGAGTTGAGACGGCGAGTGGTGACCTCGTTGGGACGTATCAGGATGCTCCGTTCCGCGACTCGATTACGGAGACGAACCAGATCCAGACCATCGGTCAGGATCCCTTCCGAGTCGACTCGATCACAACCGGATCGACCAGCGCGACGTACACTGCGCCGACGAAGACCGCCACGAACGCTTCCTCGATGTCGGTGTCCGTCCCGACCGTCTCATCCGCCTCTGTGACCGTCGAGGCACAGGGACGGTCGGATGGTGGTTCGTGGGTGACGATCGACAGCCAGACTGTCTCCTCGTCGACGACCGTCTCGACGGACGTGAGCCAGCTGGACTACACGGAGTGGCGGTGGGTCGTCACCGCCTCCCCGTCTAGTTCAAGCGCGGTCGCCGAAGTCGGCTACAGCGGCGTCACAAATGCCACGTACGTCCCACCCACCCTCGTCGCTAACACGACGACGACGCCAGTTGACTCGCCAAGCGTGGAGTCGGTGGACATCCCCTCGGCGTACGCCGACGCCGACTCGTACACCGTCGAAGTGACGGGGCAGCAGCCCTCCTCGGTGGGGTACTCGACGACCCAGACCGGCGGGGCGGTCGCGGCGGACAGTGGCGCCCAGCAGTCGGATGGCATCTCGCTGGCTCTCATCGGTACCGTGCTCGGCCTCGTCATCGCGGGCGTGATCCTCCACGGACGGCGGTGACACCCTCACGGGAGTGTCACTTTTCCTATTGGATGTTTGACTTGTTACTGTAGTGGCGAACAACCAGATTTACGATGCGTTCCAAGCGGCCCTGATCCCCGCGTTCTTCGTGGGTGTGCTGAGTGTCCCCGGAATCCTCTTCGGGGGCTTTGAGCTCGCCGGCAACACGCTGGCACTCGATTCCACGCTCACCGTCGGCGGCGTCACGGCGACGTACGGCACGGTCATCGCGATCGTGTCCTACCTCCTCGTCGGCGCGGCCAATGACGCGTGGAGCGCACTCACGGACGCGACGACGGATGACGTCGAGCGGCTCGTCGTGGGCGGAGAGCTGGGCGTGCTCGCGCTCGTCCCGCTCCTCGCCCCCGTGAACGAGATCGTCACCACGACCACGTGGGGCGGACTGCTCTTCACGGTAGTCTCGCTTGTGGCCGTCTACTACGTAGCGTACACTCGATAACCAAGAATGAACAGTACAAACACCAACACCACGATTCTGAAGGTTTTCGCGGCTCTTGCGGTCGTGCTTGCAGGCCTCGGCGGCCTCGCGACCGTCGCTGACGCCGCCTCGTCGTACACCATCGACGGTAATGTGACGGACGGCAGCGGCACAGCCATCGACAATGCGACCGTGACCGCGTACGACAGCAACGGCACGGAGCTGGCCTCGACAACGACCGCCTCGGACGGGAGCTACTCGCTGTCCGTCACGGGCGGTCAAGAGGTTCAGATTGTCGTGACCAAGTCGGGCTACCTCGACGCCTCCACGACGTACTCCTCACTCTCCAGCAACCAGACGTACTCGCCGAGTCTCGCAATGGACTCCGACGGTGACGGGATCGCCGACTCGAACGATGCGTATCCGTCCTATCCCCGTCACGAGTACACCGTTTCGGCGAACACGTCGATGACGGTGAGCGGCGTCTACGCCGAGGTCAATTCCACCAACGAGGTGACGGTCACGGTGATGCACAACGGTTCGGAACTCGGCAACACGACGGTCACTCCGTCCTCGACGCCCCTGACCGTTGAAATCCCCGTTGACTCGACGTACAGCAACTACACGGTGTACGTCCACGGCGTGGACTCCGGCAACGTCTCGGACACGGGCGTGTTCTACGAGAGCGACTCGACCAGCGGTGGCACGTCCGGTGGATCCACTGGCCCCATCGCGTGGGCGCAGAACAACCCCGCAGTCGCGGCGCTAGTCACGCTGATCTCCCTCGGCGCGATCGCCGTGATCCGCGAAGAGGTCTGAACAGGCACAGAAACAGTCTCAACACCCCCTCAAACAAGAACAATGGTTGAAATCGACACGGACGACGTGCGACACGCTTCGGAGTTCATCACCGACGTTGCGGCGGGCCTGTATGGCCTGTCCTTCGTTGGCTATACGCCGCTGCAGGATATGGGCGTCATCGACCCCAGCAACGCCCTTTTCGGGCTCGTTGCGGTTTTCGCGATAGTGTCGCTCGTCGGCACGGCGACGATGATCTCCGAGGAGCGATAGCCGGCTGGTGACGTGGTGTCGGGGTACCGTCGGGCGGGGCTTTTCCCGCCTGATGTTTTAACTATCTGATACGTGCAGAGACGCGTAATCACCGCTGCTGTCCTCCTACTCGTCCTTTCGTCGGGCGTGGGGATTGCGGCGGCCCAGTCAGCGAACGAGACGACGACCGCGACTCCCTCTGACGACGATGGCGGCCAGCAGAGTGCCGAGAAGAACCAGATTATGCAGTTCGTCCTTGAGGATCCCGGCGACCTGTCCGGCGATCAACGGCGGAAGGTGGTGTCGTGGCTCCTCGCCCCGGGCAACCTCGACAAGCTCAGCCAAGCGGACAGACAGGCCGTGCAGTCGTGGCTGAGCAAGGCGCAGGAGAACGGCGTGTCCATCCCTTCCCGTGACGCGGTGCAGCGCGCCCTACAGAACGCGGAGTCCTCGGGGTCGGCGAGCAACACCGAAGTGGAGAAGAACTACGATCAGTCGTGCCAGACGCGCATCTCTCCCTCGCTGTGTGTGACGAACGTGACGTGGCAGAACAGTCAGGTCACGCTCACGCTGAAGGCGGACTACCCGCATCAGGTGACGATCACCGACTCGGGGTACATCCTCGCCGCCGACCGCGGGACGGGCTCGAAGGTTCCGACGAAGACGGTGACGGTCTCCTCAGGGTACACGCGTGTCGGGATGGACGTCACCGACCCGAGGGGGAGTGCGCCCGTCATCACGCTGGGGGCGAGCGGCCAACTCTACGTGTTCAAGTCGCCTGACGGCAGCCTGTGGGCGTTCATCACCGACCCCAGTACGGACTTGATCCAGATGGCTGTCATCTCCGGGGCGAGTGGGGCAATCCTTGACCTCGCGCTCGTCTTCGCGTGGATCCGCCACCGCGAGCAGTCGCGGTGGTACGACCTCGCCCGTGAGACGTACATCTCGCAGCCGTTCGTGCGGGGTGACGAGGACGACGACGTCTTCGACAAGACGAAGAAGACCCTCGCCGCGCACAAGGTCAGAATCGGTCTCATCGTCGTCGGTGGCGCGTACGCGGCCGCGGTACTGCTCGGGCACGCGCCCGCTCCGAACGAAATCTGGAACGGCCTGTCGAATCAGGCGCGGCTGATTGCGGTCGGAACGGCCATCGCCGCCGCCATCTCCCTCGTACCCGTCTACATCATCATCAACCACTGGCGCGACAGCTCCCACGTCTACCTCATCGACGAGGACGCCGAGGACGTGGTGGATGCGGCCCTCGGCGACGAGGACGGCAAGGTGGCGATGTACCGCGGAACGCCCGAACTCGCCAGCGACATCGAGATGGTCGAGGGAAGCAGCGTCACGCTCCGTACGACGAAGGGCCGATGCAAGCTCGTCCGCGAGTTCGACCCCGAGCGGAACGAGGGCAAGGGCGTGTTGAACGGCCTCCACGACGACCGCGAGATCATCGTCCGCGGCAAGTCCGCGATCCACTCCAACCGCAACCAGCTCGAAGACGAGGTTCGCGGCCTGCGGAAGCTCCTGTACGCGCTCCCGGGCATCTCGGTCGCGTCGGAGAACGCCGCCGCGCGGCAGATCGCGTCCGAGGCCGAGGAGCAGCTCACCCAGCACACGTCCGTCACCCGCGACCACCTCGAGGACATCTTCGACGACTTGGACGTGGACTACGAGGGCGACGAGATCGGCGACACCGACGACGCCGGCGAAGCCGCAGGCGACGCAGAGACCCCCGACGGGGAGTAACACTTCTACGCTGACATTTTAGCTCGGCGTGTAGTGACAGACAACAACGGCTACAAAGCGGCCGAGACGAGCGACCTGATCGACGGTGGCGGAGTCGACGCCGTACTCGACGCCTATCAGACCGACATAGACGATGCTGCGGACTTGCTGATGATGTTCGACCGTGCGGGCGTAGACGAGGACAACCCGCTCAGAAAGGCGCTCGCGCGGAAGGCGCGCACGGAGACGCTCCGCGACGCCCGGCAGTCCGGGGATCTAGACACGCTCTCCGCCGCGACCGGTCTCACCGACGACCGCGTCGACGCGGCCGACCGCGACTTCAACGACGAGGTGAACCGGCTGTTCCGACCCGACGATAGGGATCATATGCTCAACCTCGTGCTGTACGCCCCACCGCCACCGGAAGGGCCGACCGGGGTAGGCAAGACCGACTTTGCCTACAGGATCCTTGAGGACGCGATCATCGAACACCTCCCGTACGGTGGCCTCAAAGTCTCCAGCAACAACCTAAGCGACCCCTTCCCCGACGTGGAGTCGTGGACGGGGCTAGAGGAGTGGCTGGAAGAGACGGACGGCACGAAGGCGTTCGTCTGGGACGAGGCGGCTCAGGTGTTGCAGTACGCCGATATGTCGGCGGGAAAGGCCCTCTCGCAGCTCATCAAGCTCCTGCGGAAGTACAACTGCCACCTGATCCTAATCGCGCACACGGGGAAGGACATCCCGATGGACGTCCGCCGTATGGTACTCTTCTGCCAGAAGGAGAGCAAGAAAGAGGCCACGATCGGCGCCGGTCTCGAAGAGGACTCGTCCGGCTGGATGGTGATTCGCGACGAGCTGATGCGCTTCCGCGACATCGACGCCACCTCCATCGAGTACGACTCCGAGGGCGACACGGGTGACTTCGAGTTCGACAAAGGCGAGGGAGACGGTGATGACGGCGACGAGAGCGATGAACTCGAACTGCGGAAGTGTCGGGGGCACAACCGCCACGGCGAGTCGTGTGGCCAGCGCACGCGGCACGAGAGCGGGTACTGCGAGTCGCACAGGGACGAGTGGGGCGGCAACCCAGATCCACGCCTCGGCGACAAGGTGGTCGAGGACTGACGCCCTTCCACGGGCGCGTCGCGTGCGTCGCCCGCGGACTGGCACGCGCGCCTTTACTCCCCGCCGTACCCCCCTCCCCCGGATCTATGCTTAGGTAAATGATTCGCTACTAACTGGTACCACTCTCTGGGCGACGTGAGAACGGACAAGAGAGGGGTGTAGCCCCACGAGAGATCGCGGGACAGCAGACCCGTGACGCAGACCGCATCCGTGTTTGACACCGACAGCGACTGGCTGACGATCGATGCGTAATCAACCACCCCGTCATCGATCAGGGGCGGCACTCGGTCGTTGTAGGGTGTCCGACAAAAACCTCTCGCGCCGGCGGGTGAGCGTTTATCCGACAGGAGCGACGTCGACAGTCTGCTATGGAGAAGGAAGACGAACTCCGAGCGAAACTGGCGATGTTCAGCGACGGGGCGAGCAGTTGGGTCGGCGAGGCACGAGAACAGGACTTCGACGACGAGGCGGTGTCTCACGTCGAACAGGCGCAAGAACACGTCCGCGAGGCGCTCGAGATCCTCGACGACTGACGGCTACCACTGCCAGCCGACGTCCGACGCGTCCAACGTCTCGATGGAGTCGAGCATCCCGACGGTCATCGTCCAGTTCTCCTGCTCCCACTCCTCGACCCAGCCCTCGTCAAGGAGCCGTTCGCGCGTCGTCCAGCCGTGGATCACGGCCCACTCGCTGTTCCAGACTTGGCACTTCACGTAGGCGTCCGCGGGGCCTTCCTCGGCCTTCTGCTGTTCCACGAGGAGTTGCGGCGGGTCGCCGACCGGCATCCCCCAGTACGTCTTGATGTCGATCTTGGTCTGCGAGAACGCTCCCTCGCGGACGACGAGGTCGACGCCGTCGTCGCCCTTCGGCGAGACGGAGAGGTCGAGGGCCTCCAGCACGGGGATGTCGAGCGCAAGGCCCGTGGCCACCTCGCCGGCGACGCCCGTGATGTGCTTCTGCTCGGTGTCGGGATCGCCGAGCAGAACGTCGGTCGTCTTGTCCTCTTCGTAGGAGACGGAACGCGCGGCGGCCACGAGGTCGATGATCTCCCACGCGTCGTCGTCGAGATGCACGAGCGTGTAGTCGTGATCCCAGTGCGGAACGCTGGGTGTGTCGTCGCGGGTCGTGGTGGTGGACGTCTCTGCGCTCATCGTTCCTCTCCCGGGACGTCATCGAAGACGTCCTCGGGGGTGACGTGGAGATCGTCGAACTGGTAGTTCACGACGTAGCCAGCCTCGGTCAGCGCCTCGATGACCGTCCACGTGTAGTCGGTCTCGGGCTCCCACACGGACGAGTTGTCGGCGGAGCGGCGGAACGTGTAGCTGTTCGTGTTGTCGTACTTGTCGCGGGTCGTGACCCGGACGCGTTGGCCGGAAATGCGGTGAACTTCGGTTGCCATAGTCGGTTTGGAGGTGGCCGGGATCCACGTCGTCAGCGGGGCCTCGGTCTCGTCAGGCACTCGGGGGCCACTCCGAGCGCGACCGGGCACGACGCCCGGTTTCGACCGTTCGTGCGGGTGGGTGGAGCTAGTCGTCGGCCATCTCCCGCCGCTCGAGTTCGCGGAGGACGTCCGCGACCGGCGGCACGTCAGGGCCGGCGTCGTCACTCATCGTCATCACCGGCCTCGTCGGCGGCGGGGCGGAGATCTGCGCCGAGACCACCCTCACCATCGGTGGCGTCACCGAGCGATGGTGGCGAGCAGTCGTCGCAGTACTGCCCGTCCGTGCCGATGTGGACGCCGCATCCATCACAGGTCACCGTCGTCTGGTAGCGGATCGAGGCACGGCTGTCGCCGTCGTCGAGGTCGCGGTCGTCTTCCATCAGCGGGTGGTCGTCGTCCTCATCACCGCCACCGACGGACTCGAAGCCGTCGAGGTCGCGGTCGGTGTCATCGTCGACGGGGACGATGAGCGGGTAGCCGGCGGCGTAGTCGGCGTCAGAGTCGTCCATCGCCTCATAGACGGCGAGGACGGCCGCGGGAGTCTCCTCGGTCACGCCGTCGGTGGCGAGCGCGACGAGGTAGTCTTCCTCGCGGTGGACGATGGGCCGTCGGTCGCGGATCTCGCCGGCCATCTGCTGGTTGCGATCGAGGTCGCGACGGAGCGCGACGCGGAGGGCGTCAGGGGAGACGTCGTAGTCGGCGGCGGCACGGTGGAGGGCTCGCTCTGGTACGATGCTGTCCACGGTGGACGTGGATGGGTCGTCGCCGTCGGTGTCGGCGGTCTCCTCGGTCTCGGAGTCGTCAGCGTCGTCACCCCAGACGTCGGTGATGATGATGCGGGAGGTCGACTGGCCGTCGGCGGTACGCCCGTCGTCGGCCCACTCCCACGACGCCATCGCGTCGCGGTCGAGGGCGGCGATGAGGGCGTGTCCGGCGTCGGTGTAGGTGTAGTCGGGAATCGTGGCGTCGCGGTAGCCGTCGGCGGGGGAGTACTCACGGAGGGACTCGTCGGAGACCAGCTCGATGCCGTCGTCGTGGTCGCGGATCTCGATGCTGGCGTCGACGTCGTCGAGGGCGGCGGCGATGGTCGTTCGGAGGGTCTCTGCGTCGCGGTTGGAGTCGTTCTCCATTTGCACTCGGTGTTTGGAGACTGTCACTTTAATGACTTTCGGGGCGAAAGGTCTCCCAATCCATACGTTTGAAGTGGGTAATAGACACTTTCTCGCCCACTGGGCTTTTCCCTACGAAAGACCATAATTCTGATAGGATGGCCACTAAGGCCGACGAACTACACCAGACACAGAGAGAGATCCTCGCCATCCTCGACGAGGTCGGGCCGGCATCCAGCCGCCTCCTCGTCCACCGAATTGATGACGACGACGCGTACCGCCAGCTAGTCAACCACCACCTCGGACGCCTCCGCGACGAGGGCTACGTCTTCTACGACGACGGCCTCTACGGACTCACCGAGGACGCGCCGACCCCGGCGGGTGGTTCCGATGACTGACGAGACCCCGCTCCCACCGTCGGAGTTCGCCGAGGCCGTCGAGGACTACGCCTCCAACGTCGGCGACGAGCGGTACGTCCACGTCGCGTACGCGGCTCAACTCGCCGCGACCTCCCCAGCCATTGACCGCACGCCACTCGACGCCGACGAGTTCGTCGCGTGGATCATCACCGACGCCGGCGTCGACGTCGACCCGCTCGACCGCGAACGCATCGAACAGGCGTACCAGCAGCAGATCGAGACCGTGCATCGAGCGGGTGATCTTGGATGAAGGTCGCCTGCCGGACGTGCGGCGAAGCCCAGCCTATCGAGGACGACCGGCACAAGGGCAACCCCATCGTCCGCTGCGGCGAGTGCGGACGCATCCTCTTCCGCGACTTTGCGGGTGGTGGTCGTGAGTGACCCATCCACCCCATCGATGTGTAGCGAGTGCGGGGCGGAGCTGGACGACAGCTACGACGTAGAGGTCTACCACGTGGAGAACCCGGCCCAGAGCGGCTACCGCAACCCCGTGGTACGGTGGGCACTGGACGTCCTGCGCGGTGGGAACGGGCCGAGAGAACTGCACTACCCGACCTGTGCAGACTGCGAACCACCCGAGACGCCCGTTCCGCCGAGCGAAGACCAGCATCGAAACCAGCTCCTCGGTAGTGGATTATGGGCGATATTGCTCGGTTGGGCGACCGTATCCCCACCACCGACGTTCGCGTCGGTCGATGTCGTTCTCGCCGCGGTGGCCGCGATCGCACTTGGCGCCGTGGCGCTCGGCGAACTCGTCCAGATCGCCCGCATTCGACAGCGCGATGAATCCGTCTGGCGTCCGGACGTCGACCCCGTGCTGGTCGACGACGAGAACACGGATCCCATCGAGGAGGCGCGCAAAGCATTCCTCGCCGGCGAGATCGACGAGGACACCCTCGAAGAACGTCTTGACGAGGAACTCGGCGACACCGAGGAACGTGACCGCGAGACGCGGGTGATGGAGCGATGACGTGCGATGTGACTGTCTTCGTCCCGGCACTCAACGAAGCCGCGACGGTCGCTGACGTGGTCGACGGCCTGCGTGGCGAGGGGTTCGATGACGTGCTCGTGATGGACGGTGGAAGCAATGACGGGACGCGCGAACTAGCCCGCGACGCCGGCGCACGCGTCGAAGTCCAGACTCACTCTGGGAAGGGCCAAGCCGTCCGCGAGGCGATGCGAGACCACATCGACGCCGAGTACGTCGTGATGCTCGACGCCGACGGAACGTGCGATCCCGCCGACGCCCACCGCCTCCTCGACTGCCTCCGCGACGAGGTCGATCACGTCGTCGGTGACCGGACGGCGGATCCCGAGCCGGGCGCGTGGCCTCTCCACCGACGCGCCGGCAACTGGGCGATCGACCGCGCCTTCGCTCTCCGCCGGAAGTCGGTCGGCGACGTCCTCTCTGGCTACCGAGCGTGGACGCAAGACGCGTGGGACGCGATGGACGTGGACGCCGACGGTTGGGGCGTCGAGACGGCCCTCGCACGCGAGGCGTTGCAGGCCGAGGAAGTTGAGACGGCCGTTGTCCCCGTCTCGTACTCGCCCCGTCCCGATGGCTCCGAGTCGAAGCTCTCTCCGCTTGTCGCCGTTCCCGAGATTCTCGCGGAGATGTGACCCCTCACGTCTCACACCCCTAGCCCAGTGAGCAGCCCATCCACGCTAGCCCTTTTCCGTCAACCTCGACGACGAACACGTTGATGCCCGCGAAGCAGACCACCTGCACGGCGTGCGACACCCGAATCGCGCTTGTCACCGAGAAGTCCACCGAGATCCTCCCCTGCCCCAACTGCTCGCAACCGCACAAGGTCTCGAAACACGGGGCGCACGCCGTTCCCGACCGCGAGGATCGTCACGAGCGTCTCCGCGAGTGGGAGGAGGAGATGCTGTAATGCCGGTCGTCTCGGCCACCTGCGACCGACGGGAGCGCGACGGGCGCGTCACCTACACCGGCGTCGACGCCGACGGGGAGTTGCGCGACTGCCCAGACTGCGGCGGACGCGTCGCCGTGGATCCGGATGCTGACGAGGTTCTTCACGTGGAGACGGAGTAGCAGTACCCCCTCGGGTTCCGATGAAAACGAGAGAAAGCGGGCGGCGTCAGTCGCCTTTGGCAACGACCGCCGTCCACTCAACCGGCCGGGGGTCGACGTACTGCACGGCCTCGTGAGGCACGGGTGGCTTGCTCCACGAGGTCGGCTCGAGTTCGATGTCGGAGAGCGCGGCCTTGCGCTCCCGGTAGAACTCGGCCTCGAGATCCGACGGGGAGAGCGGCTTGTACAGCGGGTCTTCGACGACCGGTGTGGCGAGCGACTTGACCTCTTCGTCGTGCCAGTGTGCGAGCACTCGGATGTGTGCCCGCACGAGCTTCTTGACTTCCTTTGCACGGCTGTCTGCGTCGTGGGTGTCTCCCACGTGTCTCCGTAGGGCCGAGACCCAGAAAAGGGCACTGTCTCGGGGGTTAGTCGCGTGCGGCCTGAACCACGCAGTCGGCAACGAGCGCCTCTAAGGCGCCATTCTCCGTCGACGGATTCGTGACGTATTCGAGCAAGTACTCGACTGCCCACTCCTCCTCGGCGTCGAGGAGTGGGTGGGATTCCTCCTTCCAATCCCGCACGACCTCGCGACGGCCGACACGTCGATCGATGATCTCCGCCGCGTGCTGACCGATCTCAACCCGGGCACGCTCGCTGAGCGACTCCGGATCGCGGTCGTGAGTCGCGCCGGCGTGATAGATCGCTGGCTCGTCACCAGTCTCCGAGATTACGGGGTAGTCTCCATCCTCCGTCGAGATCCACAGCGAGATGGGTTTCGGGATGTCGTCATCTCTAGTGGGGTCAGGCTCGTCCCCAGCCACGATGAAGTACTCGTAGGCGTCTGTCCGGGGGTAGATTCCCGGAGTAGGCTGGCTGTTTGGTTCGCTAGTCTGCGTCTCAGATGGGTTGCCTTCCATCCACCTACCTGTTGGCCGGTTGCCCAGAAAAGGGCACTGTCTCGGCCCCTTAGCCCCTCTACTTGGTACTTAGGGTTTGACTGTTCATCGGAACCGAAGGCGGTGGGCGAGCTACCAGAGTGGCGTGACGCCAGTTCGATCGAACACGTCCCCGTAGAAGTCCTCCTCGAGCTCCCGTTCGGGGTCGGTCGGAGGGACGTACGCCTCCAGCACGTCGTACCCGGTGACGTCCTTCAGACGCGATAGATCACGTGGGCGTTCATCACGCCACTCGTCGACTGTCTGCTTGTGTGCGCTCTCGAAGTCGGGGGAGGGCTGTTGTGCCATCCGCTTCGGTGTAGGGCCGAGACTCAGAAAAGGGCACTGTCTCGGGGGTCTACGGCCCTCTAAGGGCCGTACTTGATACTTGGGCTTTGGTGGGTGTGTGAACTGTTCAGAGCAACTGCGGATTCTACATACAGAAACCGAAGTTGAGTCTCGCCGGTGCAGCCGAACCTGCCGATTTCGGGCAGCTCATTTGGGCGAGCAGTGACTATCACCCAGTTGCTGATGAACTCCGAAGTTGAACGCGAACAGTCCCCGCAACACTGGATCAAGCCCGAGCAGTACGAGGAGATGCGCCACGCCGTGTACGACGCCAGCCCACCGTACCTCCAAGCCCGTGACCGGCTCTACCTCCGCGCCCTCTACATCTGGGGCCTGCGCAACGAGGAGGCCTGCAGCATCGACGTGGAGATGATCGACCTCGACGACGAGGCTCTCCGTCTCCCGTCGCACGTCCAGAAGGACTACCCGAACGGGAACTCACCCTCGCCGGCGACGATCGACCTGACCCGCGAAGGGGTCGCCGAGATCCGCGACTACCTCCGCGACCGCTGGAAGGACTCCGATGCGCTGTTCCCCTCGAGATCCTCGCCGCGAATGACGACGCGTGCTGGTGGGAACATCATCGAAAAGCTCGCCGAGGAAGCCAACGTCCGGCCCTACCACGCCGGCGGGCGCGGCCAGTCGGAGGACGTGACGCCGCACACGCTCCGCCACAGCGTGGCCTACCGGATGATCGAACGCGAGGGCGAGTCCCTCGACGCCGTCCAACGCCGCCTGCGGCACGCGACGATCCTCACGACGCAGAGGGAGTACTCGCACTTCGACCGCGTCTGACCTCACGCCGAAAGAGGGGATGGCTCCCCCAGAACCGTCGGTGGATGACTCCACCTAAGCCCATGGGCCTGACCGGCCCGTCTCCACCTCCGGACGCCTGAACCGTAAAACCCACGCAGAGGCCGCGAAAACGCCCTAAGCAAGCCATAACGGAAAATCATACACGGGAGCAGAACCAACCCACGAGTATGACCACCACAACCGATTGGCCGGCGGGCTGGACGGCCCGCGAGCGCGTCGAGACCGTCATCCACGACCACGACGCGGCTAACGACCCCGTCGAGATCGCCGAGGAAGCCGGCGTCGACGTCGACACGGCGCGCGATGTGCTCGCCGAGCTGGCCGAGGACTACTCCGACACGCGATGGGCCGATGACTGACGCCGGCGACGACGAGATGACGGAGCGCGAACGCGAAGTCATCGATGAGCGCATCGAGGGACTCGAGGACGGGAGCCGTTGATACTCGACCGAGGAGGTCGCCGAGGAACTCGACATCCCCCCTCGACGGCGAGGCGAACCTCGAGCCCATCGACTCCCTGATCGATGGCCTGCCAGACGACGCATAGAGGCCGAGCCACACCGGGCCACCCGTGTTTCAGAAACAGGGTGGAAACCCAATTTCACAGAAAATAAGAAAACCACACACACAGCGTCGGGGTGATGTCTGGAGAGAAGATCGAAGTTGTCGCCTACGGTACCGATGACGGAATCAGCAGCGGAGCCAACGCCAAGGTCTTCGCGGAGCACGACGAGGCGGTTGAGCTGGTCAAGGAACTGGAGAAGCGCGATGACGTGACCGGCTTCGCTCGCAAGACGGTCTTCCTTGACGAGATCCTCGACGACGAAGCCGCGGACTGACCTTCCTTCCCGCCGGCGACGCCGGAACCCCACCCTGTCAGTGTAACCACGGAACCCCACCTCTTCGCGTGGAGAGGGGAACCCGAGGGGAGAGACGCACTCTCCCCAGCCCTCGCAGTGGGCCACGCGGCCCGGGAGAACCCCGATGTAATGGAACTGATGTAATATATTTTATTGACGTTCGACCGGATGTAATGGGCTGTCCGTAATGGCTTATCCGTCTTGACACCGTACTGATAGGTGTAGATGCACGTCACCACCGAGACCGAGCATCACGCCCACGCCGTCGCCGTCGGCGGCGTCGGAATCACCGATCAAGACCGCGAGATCGTCGAAGTCCTCGTGCAAGTCGGCCCGCTGAGCACGTCGGGCGTCAAGCGGGAGCTGCATCTCGACGACAAGATGCCCGCCTACAGGGGCCTGCAGCGGCTCGAAGAGGCTGGCGTCGTCGAGTGCGAAGAGGGCGAGTCGGGGAAAGGATCCGCGCTCGCGCCCAACATCTGGTCGCTCACCGACCGTGCCCGCGACGCCGGCGTCGTCGAACGCGTCCGCACGGACTCCGACCTTCCGCTCGACCCCGTGGAGGAGCGCGACCGCCGCATCGAGGAACTCGAGGAGGACGTCGCCGAACTCGAGGACGTCGTGGCACGGATGAGGAATCGCCTCGACGCCGTGGAGAACGGCGAGCCGACCCCTGAGGGGTCGTGGGGCAACATCGACCCCTCCGAATAGTCGGTTCCTGTTCTTACTTGTCGTCGCGTAACACGCTCAAATCGACAGTCACCGCGTAGCCGTCCGCGTCTGGCGCATCCACGAGTAGTCCCGCGGGGCTGTCTGGCTTGTCGGCGACCTTGACCTTGACGTCGCCGAGATCGACTGTCACTTCGTCCTCGTCTGGTTGTTCGATGATCACGGCGAGACCGTCCCAGTCCACCATCTTATCATTTTCTATACATAAGCGTAAGTATTAGTATAGTGGTGGTCTCCACCATCGCCGACGGACGCCGCGGCCCATCTCGTCCCCGGGTCAACGCACGCACGTGTCGCGTGTGCGGCTGGACGGCCTCGGTCGGCGTGCGGGCCGCTGCTGGCCGCTCGCTCGGCGCCGCGGTCGTCGGCTGTCGTCTTGGGTTGACGAAGGCGAACGTCGTCTCTGGCGGCTGTCTGGACTTTACTCAAAGTAATCTTTGTGTGTGTCAAGGAAATCGAAGGGGTGGGGGTGAGAGCGGCAGAACACGTTAGGCGTCAATACCCCTTTCTATCCTCTTTACTCAAAGTAAGTTGTTTGTGTGTGAAGGGTAGAGTAGGGGTGGGGGTGGGAGGGAAGCATCGGCGTCTCGCGGGAAGTCGCCCGACGACACGCCGACGACGACGCTGAACTCCGCCCTACCACCCAGCCACCACCAACCTTCCCTTACCATTACAATAATAATATAAATCTTTCGATATTAGTTAGTAGTAGTAGTGTTAGCGGTTGAGAGAGGGTTGTAGGAGGGGTGGATGTCGGGTTTATGTAGGGGAAGGACGTCTTCCCTTGCTGCGACCCGTGGCTACTCTCGCCCCCACCGAGACCTCCCCCGACACACACGCCGACTCCTCCGAGTAATCTTCCGGTCTCTCAGGGGGGCCGTTTCACTTCCGCCGACACACAAAACGGATGATTTTGAGTAAAATGGATATGGAAGGGTGTTGAAGCCGATAGTTCATCACCCGACACTACCCCGACCATCACACACAAACGACCCTACTTAGAGTAACCTTTATCAGCGAGACGACATTACGGCCTGATGCAGATGGCAGACGACTACAAGCTCAACGTCAACCTCAGCGACGAACGCGAACAGAAGCTCCGTGCCCTCGAAGCCGACGACAGCGACGGCCTCGACGGGATCTCCGACACCGTGCGTGGCCTCATCGACGACGAGTTCGACCGACGCGACCTCGAACTTGACCTTGACACCGACGAGGCCGACGACGACAGTGACGAGGAGCTCTACAACCCCTTCGACCACGACGAGAGCCTGACGCTCGACCGAGACCTGCTCCGCGACGTCCTCCGGGAGTACGACCAGCCCGCGATTCACCCCGCGCACGTCTCCCCTACGGAACTCCCGAAGTCCGTCGCGGAGAAGACGCAGGCCGTGGTGGCGGTCGCCCGCTACCGCTACCTCACCGAGGAGGGCGACCCCAAGTGGACGCCCGGCAACGTCTCCGACCTCGGGCGGGAAGTCCAGAACGTCATCGGTGACGCCGACAACCGTACCGTCGAAAAGTACCGTGAGGGCGCCTTTGGGCACATTAACGATGACGGAGGCGTCGGTCGGCCGGACAACATCCGCCCGTCGGACGTGCTCAACATCGACAGCGTCGAGGAGTGGGTCGCCGAGACCAAGCGCGAGTTCGTCGGCCGCGGCGACGAGCTGCCCGTGGCCGCCATCGAGAACCGGCGCGAGATGGCCGCGGAACTCTGGAAGTGGGTCGCGCCCCACGAGGGCGTTCAGGAGTGCCTCGACGAGCTGGACATCGCCATCGAGACCGCCCACGACGCCGAGGGCGAGTCCGAGGAGGACGCCGAAGAGAACCAGTCTGATGACGGCGACAGCGACGACCGTGACACCGACGACGAGACCGACGGAGAGTTCGCCGACCAGCTCGACGCGCTCGCGTCCGCCGAGGAAGCCAACGAGGAAGACGAGGACGAGAACCAGTCCGCAACTGACGACCGCTCCGACGACGAGAAAAAGTACGAGGCAATCAAGCGGAAGGGTGGCGAACCCGCCGAGAAGAAGTGAACTAGATCGATGGCGAAACACATCACGGACGTGGTCTGTCGCGACTGTCTAGAGGTCGTGCGCTGCGCCGAAGGTGAGTGCTACTGCTCCTGTCGGCGAGCCAGCCGGGACGCGTCCCGCCCGGGGCGGTGGGAGCGGATGCGGCCGGCGTGATTGGCGGGCTTTTTCTGAGTGCCGGCGGCATCTGACGGGTATGACGCTGACTCTGAGCGACGTTGACCGGGGCGACCGGGTGGTTGTGACGCTCGCCAACACCGATGGAGAGACGGAGGAACGCGCCGGCGAAGTGACGGGGATAGACGAGCGGCGGATCCGCATCGAACCGGACGCCGGGATCGTCACCCGCATCCGGGTGGGGGTTGACGGCGCTGGCCAGCCGGGCGGAGCGGAGGTCGTGACCAGTCACCGCGAACTAGTGCGAGAGGTCGCCGATCTCGAGTTCGAGGAGTGACGTCCTTTAAATAGGGATGCGGAGGTTCATATAAGAGGATGGACGCAAGACGTCTTGATGAGATTCGGAGCGATTAACAGGGTCTCGCCGAAAGGAGGGTTCAAGAATGTCTGAGGAGAACAGTTCGGAGATCAGAGTCGAGTCGTTCAACGACGGCGAAGTGAAGGCCTACAACAATGATGTCTCCGAGCTCTACGAGGACTGGGAGACCCCGATCACGATCGTTTCTGACGGCGCGTACGGCACGGGGTCGTTCCCGGGCGAACCCGACGAGGCGACCGAGATCCCGGAGTGGTACGAGGAGCACATCAAGGCGTGGTCTGAACACGCGTCACCGCAGACGACGCTCTGGTTCTGGAATACCGAGGAGGGCTGGGCGGAAGTCCACCCGATTCTGAAGGAACACGGTTGGGAGTACCGCGGCTGCAACATCTGGAACAAGGGGATGTCGCACATCGCGGGCAACTCCAACACGAAGAGGCTCCGGAAGTTCCCGCAGGTGACCGAGGTCTGTGTGCAGTACGTGAAGAAGGCCGAGTTCGAGGATCCCGAGACTGGCGAGGAGATCGGGATGCAGGAGTGGGTGATCGGCGAGTGGGATCGAACCGGTCTCACCCGGCAGGACGCGAACGATGCGTGCGGTGTCGCCGACGCAGCATCCCGCAAGTACCTGACCAAGGGCAACCTCTGGTACTACCCGCCGCCGGAGAGGATGGAAGCGATGGTCGAGTACGCGAACGAACACGGCGACCCGGAGGGCAGGCCGTACTTCGCACCCGACGGCGAGAACCCGGTCGACGCCGAGGAGTGGGCGAAGTACCGGGCGAAGTTCGACCTCGAGGCCGGACTCACGAACGTCTGGGAGGAAGCGCAGTTGAACGGCGACGAGCGCGTCACCGAGAACGGGAAGGCCAAACACCTCAACCAGAAGCCGCTGAAGCTGATGAAGCGTACCATCGAGGCGTCCACGGATCCGGGTGACGTGGTGTGGGAGCCGTTCGGTGGCCTGATGACGGGAGCCGCCGCGAGCATCGAACTGGAGCGGCGCTGCCGGAGCGCGGAGGTCGTCGACGACCACTTCGACACGGCCGTTCGGCGGCTCGAAGCGGTCGAGAGTCGGAGTGAACGTACTCGCGACGAGGAGCAGTCCGAGCTCGACGTCTTCTGACCGCGGCGGTTACCAGTTGGTGGATCTTTTCTCAGCAAGTTTCATGGCCCCCAGATGTCAACACTCCGGCTATGTCTCTATCGCCGGGGTACGAGAGTCTTGACCTCCACGATCATATCGACGAAGCAACAAGTTGGATGGAAGGGTGGCTTGATGGGAAGACCTTCGATGTTGTCACGCTCAACAAGGTAGAGGACGAAGCCGCGTTGGACTTCGCCGAGAACCTTAGCCAGCTCTCATCGCTCATCTCTCTCGAGATCGAGGCCGACGCTATCAACAGGCTGAATCAACGGTTTCAGAATGAGCTCCCTGATGGCGTCCGGTGGGCGAGAAACGACCGGATTCACGGTGAGAAGTATCCCGATCTCGCGCTGGCCGATATGTCTGCTGCGGGTAGCGAGGACGCGAGTGATCGAGTGTGGCCCGGTATCGAGATCAAGGCGTGGTGTCCCTTCGCGACCGAGATAACGGGGCGGATGAAGAAGGGACAGTCCATTATGCAACAGTCCCCGTCGACGATGATTCTGGCTGTCTGGTTGCCGGAACACCTGCTCTATGGTCAGCCCAAGATCTTCACCACGTGGGTCGGCGACGGACTGGAGATGGCGAAGTCCCGCGACCAGTACTGGCACAACCCACCGAGTAGCGTAATCGTGGAACCCGACTATTCACCGGACAGAGCCGCACACAAACAACACACAAACGTGACGAGGTACCTGCTGGACGATGACAGTCAGGAGGCGGATGCTCGGGCGAAGGCCGATGAACTCGGGATCCTTGACCGGCCCTACTCGTACGATAGCGACTACCAGCAGGGGGTTCGGACGCTGATCAACACCTTCGACTACAAGAAGGGGAGCAACAACTTCCGGAAATTAAACCGCCTCCACCACCCACCACTCGATCAGTTTAGAGACTCCGTAAGAACGGCCAATTCGGTGGAGGGGAAGACGTTCAATGATTGGTACAGCCACCTGAAGGCGGGGGAAGAGGCTCCCTTCATCGACGTTCTGAACGGTGGCAGGCAGAGCAGTCTCGGCAACCTCGACTGACTAGTCGAGGATATTCTTTGCGCGACTTTTCCCGATACCCTCGACGTCTACCAGTTCCTCTACGGTCGCCTCTTGTACGTCGTCGACGGTCTCGAAACCAGCCTCTTGCAGTCGGTCGGCGATCTTGTCACCAATCCCTTCGAGGTCGCTCAGACCAACCGGTTCTTCACCGTCGGTGAATCCCACGAAGAACTCCACCCAGTCCTCCGCCGGGATTCCGAGGAGGTCTCGTGCCATCATCCGGTCGATGTAGTTGTTCATCGGTTTCATCTTTGACCGAGCCAGTCGGCCGTAGTTATCACCCGAGTCCTCCGCAGGTTTGTCGGCGATCTCTGTTTTCGGGTCAGGGTACGGTGAGGCACCCTCTGGATGGAAGATGTCGGTGTTGGTGTCTTCGTCGAAGTCCCGGAGCTTCTTCCAGTAGTAGTCGGCGTAGGCCGAAGCGTATTGAGCAGAGATCACGAACGGGGTGTAGATTTCGGGTTCACCCGAGACGACGTTCGACAGCGACCACGGGAAGATCACCAGCAAGTCTTGTTCGGCGATGGCATCCATCGTGGTCTGGTAGCGGAAACTTGGTTCACCCTCCTTGGCGAGCAGGTACCAACTCTTCAGTTCGATCCCGATTAGGGGATCGTCGGTCGGGTTCGACTGGTCGATCAGGACGGTGTCAGGGAACGTCTGGGACTGTCGGACGAACTCGTACTGTCGGTACTCATCGTTCTCGTCCCAAACATCTCGCATCGAGTTGAGACTGCGAACGACTTGCGTTTCGACGCTGGAGGCGAGGATCTCATTCAGCCCGAAGATGTCGGTCGCTTCGACACCCTCGATGTTCACCTCGGAATCGAACTCGTTGGCAACTGCGTAGAGCGCGTCGACGACACCCTCGTAGAGGTCTTGATGGTCGTTTTCAATCTCTCCATCGGAAATCCCGTCAGCCATACTCGACACGAAGACAATATATGTAATAAATCCACTGATGATTAGAGATTCGTTCGTGGACGGAGATTCGATTCTATTTGGTGAAACCACGACCGCCTGCACGGCCAGCACGGCGAGGTGGTCGAGGTGATCGCCGACGACGCCGGCGAGGAGACCGGCGACCCACGCGACTCGCGGCTGTACCGCGTCCGGTTGGAAGGCGGCGACACCGTGGACGTGCGGTGGCGGGACTTGCGGCCACCAATCGACGAGGAGTAGGCCGCCGCGCGAGGGCGTGGATCCGTCTGCGGGCGGCTATTCGTCGCCGAGTTCGTCCGGTAGCTCCGACCGCCTGACTTCGGCCTTTTCGCCTTCGCTGAGCGTGTTGTAGTGGGCGTCAAGCGTGTCAGGTTCGACGTCGGCACGGTCGGAGACGACTTGTTTGCCCGTCTCTTGGCGCAGATGCCACGAGATGGCGCCGCGACGGATGGCGTGTGTGGACTCCGATGAGGGGCACTCACAGGCCCAGTTCTTGCGGCGAGTCGCGTCGCACTCGTCTGGCGTCGTCTCGTGGGGGCACTCGCGGTGGAGGCACGGCCGCGTCAGGGCGTAGATGTAGTTGCGGAGCGTGTTCTGGTGGGGCCTCTGCGTGCCCTCTGGCGCGACAAAGAGCGGCTTACGGCCGTGTTCGTCGGTTACGTCGTTCCGGTTCTCGTTCACGTAGTCGCGGAGGATCTCGCGCGTCGTCGGTCGGATGGCAATCTCCCGCTCCGAGTCGTACTCGTTCTTGAGCGGGGTGTTCTCCTCTGGCCGATGGCGGAGTTGGATGCGGTCGTTCTCCCAGTCGATGTCACCGAGGTCGATGGCTCGTGCCCCACCGACCCTCAAGAGACAGTACCACAGCGTGTGGAACAGCGCGTGTTCGACAGACGCGTACTGGTAGCGATCCAGATGCTCGAGGATGGCTGTGGCCCGATCGGCGGGGATCTCTGCCGACCTCTGCTGGCCGCCTTCGGGCGAGTGAACCTTTTCGGGGAGAGATGGGTCAACTGCCTCCACGTCCCGGCAGAACCGCAAGAACACCCTCAGAGAGTCCTGCACGGCCTTGATGTAGGCATCGGCGTGCGACGAGTCGAACCGCCAGACGCGCCACTTGCGCACGTCCATCCCGTCGAGTTCGTGGAGGTACTCGTACTCGGTCTCCTCGCCGAACCACGTCACGAAGTGGGCGAGCCGATCCTCGTAGCTGCCGACGGTTGATTCGGCGGCGGTCTTGCGCTTGTCGTCGAGAAACAGTTCTATCGCGGTCTCGGGTGTGAGTTCGTTCATCGTGGTCTCCGAGCCGCGTGATGGCCGCCGGGAGTCTGGGTGGCCAGTCCCCCGTGATTGTCGGCGTTCGACTGCGGTATCTTGCACGCAGTATGTGGCCCAACCCTTGCACGGAACAGGTTCCTCAACCTGTGGAAGCCCGCCCGGCGCGGAGCGCCCGGCAGGAACCGCGAAACCGGGGTGGAGCGCGTACCGAGCGCGGGCGAGCGGCCCTTCGGGCCGCGAGTCAGGGAAGAGAGTGCGGATTCGACACCGGGAACGGCGCGGAGCGCCGCACGCCCGGTGGTTATTTCCGCACTCTCTGACCGTGGTTCGAATCCCGCCACGCCCGTGCAGCGACCGGAGAGAGCGAACCGGCATGGCGGGATTCTAATCAGGGAGGTCGCGCGCAGCGAAGCGAGCACGTCCGACCGTGGTTCGAATCCCGCCACGCCCGCTGCCGTGTGAGAAGCGGCCGCGACGAACCGGCAGTAAACGGTGTTCGGGATTCGAACCCTGTCAGTCGCGCGCAGTGAGCGGAGTGAACGAGCACGTCTGACCCCGGTTCGAATCCCGCCACGCCCGTTTTCCGCCGAGCGACCAGCGAGGCGTGAAAACGGGCCGAAAGAGTCGAGTCACGCAAACGCGAGCGGTAGCGAGCGTTTGCCTCGGGTTCGAATCCCGCCACGCCCGCTCGTTCACGAAATTCACTCGCGCCACGTCCGCGCTCGAAAGAAGTGACCGAGCGTGCGCTGTACGAATCGCGAGAGCGACGTCAGTACCCGCCGAGCACCGCGTTGATCGTCGCGCCGAGCAGGATGATCACGCCCGCGAAGTACAGCCAGGTCAGGAACAGCAGGATCCCGCCGAGCGCGCCGTAGGCCTCGAAGCTGCCGGCCTGCGAAGCGTACACCTGAAAGCCGGCCTGGAGGACGAGCCATCCCACGGCCGTAAAGGCTGCACCGGGGAGCGCCTCGCGAGCCGTCATCTCGACCGGCGGCATCACGTAGAACAGGGGGAGAAAGACGACGAGCAGGCCTGCCAGTAGCGCGAGCCAGCCGATGACGTTCAGGAACGGGACGCCAAAGGACTCGGCGCGGCCGATCACCACGCCGAGGCCGAGCATGAACACGACCGCCAGCGCGATCAACAGGAGCGTCAGGATGCCGTTCCTGAGCTGGCCGAGCAGCGACGTCTCGGCGTCCGGCAGGTACACCTCGTCGAAGGCGATGTCGACGGCGCGGAACATCTTGAGGGCGCTCCACAGCAGCGCGACGACGCCGACGATCGACGCGCCGGCTCGACCCTGTGGGTTCGAGAGCGAATCGGCGACGATCGACTCGCCCTGCGCCGAGAGGCTGCTGCCGACCGCGGCGACGATCCGGTCTGCGAATGCCTGCCCGCCGACGAGCGACCCGATCGCGAGGATCAGCAACAGTAGCGGGAGGATCGAGAAGAACACGTAGTAGGCGATGCTCGCGGCGAGGAAGGTGATCTGCTCGTCGCGCGCGCGATCGACTACCGAGCGAGTCGTCGAGGCTACGGACATACGTAGTGTAGGATCTCCCTGACCACAAACCTTTCATCGGAGAGAGGTCGGACTGCGGGGACGTGGACCCCTGCGCACAGGCGGTCCGAGCAGCAGCAGTGGCGGCGAAACGTGACATAATACACTGAATCGCCGTCCCCTGTTTTCGTGGCGCTACTGCTTCGGAACGGTCCCGGAGTGGTAGATCCCTACGGGAAACATCATGTGTCCGACGTTACATTCAGCAGCAGCCTTATTATACATAGTTGTGTGGTATCCGCCAGCAACGATGTCACAGGCTACCGCGGGCAGCGGGTTCATGTTCTCGCTGTACGAGCAGTACATCGGCGAACCGAAGTCGAAAAAGCAGGTCTACGGCTACTGGCTGTTCCTGATCGGCTGTGTGATCGGCTTCACGGGCGTCGCCCTGTTTATCGCGACGATCAGTTCGTCAACAGGCAACGATCTCGAAACAAACATTACCGCCAGACTGGCGTACACGCTCGCAGGGCTCGGGCTCCCGATCGCAATCTTCGGGATCGTGTTGCTGTTGCCGGTCCGCGAACGGGCGATCCACGCGTCTATCGGGGGACTCGGCGTCACGGGGGTCGGCATCCTCGGGTTCAACGCCGCGTACCCCAACAACTGGGCCGGCTTTGGACAGGACTACACCATCCCAGTCGTCGCGGTGTACGCGACCGGGATGGCGATCATCGCCGGCGTCGTCGTGCTGGTGCCGATCCTCACCGGGAAGGAGGGGATGCTCGTCGAAGACGAGGTCAGAGGGCTCGACGCTCACCCGCCGGTGCTGGTGGGCCAGCAGAACCACGGGACGCTCTTTAGCGTGTTCCGGCGCCCCGGCGAGGAGTGGACGTGGCGAGCGGTGCAACAGAGCGCGATCGCGGCGAGCGTCGAGACGGCGAACAGCCGGACCGCGGCGAAAGACGCCGTCGGAACCCTCAAATCGAAGGTTAGCAACGCGCGCCTGCTGGAGATCACGACGGCGGCGTTCCGGCTGTACGAGGACGAACAGGGCGTCTGGCGCTGGGTGCTGTTACGGGACGACGGAAGCGTCGCCGCCGAGAGCGGGGAGCGCTACGACTCGCGAGACGCCACCGAGGACTCGGTGAGCTTCACGAAGGACCAGGGCCCCTCGGCGCCGGTGCTGGACATCGACGGCGCGGCGTTCGACGTCTACCGCGACGGCGACGACTGGCGCTGGAACCTGCTCGACGAGGACCGCTCGGTGATCGCGGAGGGCCCCGAAGCGTACGGCGACGAGACGAGCGCGGACGACGCCGTCGACGAGGTCGTCGAGCGGATCGGCGACGCGCGCGTGCTCGCGGTCGACCCCTTCGGCGTCGAGTTGTACGAGGACGGCGACGGGTGGCGCTGGCGCCTCCTCGACGCCGACGACGACGAGGTCGCCGTCAGCGAACTGACGTTCGAGTCGCGACGACAGGCAGAGGCGGACGCCGACGAGCTGCTCGGGCACCTCTCGGACGCCACGGTAGTCGAGCGCGGCAGCGCGGGCTACGAGGTCTACGAGGACGACGGCGGCTGGCGCTGGCGCCTCCTCGACGCCGACGACGACGTCGTCGCCGAGGGCAACCCCGAAGTGACCGACCGCTCCGACGTTCGCTCGGGCGCCGATCGGATGGCGGCGGCCGCCGAGGACGCCGATACGTTCGAGATCGACGACGCCGACTACGAGATCTACCCCGGATCGGACGGCTGGCACTGGCGGTTCGTCGCGGAGGATCGGCGCGTGATCGCCGATCGCACGGGCGGCTACGAGACGCCTGAAGACGCCGAGGAGGCGATCGAGCGCGTCCGCGAGCAGGCGCTGGAAGCCGACCTGCTGGAGTTCGAGACCGCCGCGTTCCAGCAGTACCAGACCGTCGCCGGCGACTGGCGCTGGCGCTTGATCGACGAGGGCGGCGCCGTGCTCGCCGACAGCGGCGAGGCCTACGACTCGAAGGACGACGCCGGCAACGCGATGGCGACGCTCAAGGAGAAGGCGCCCGACGCCGACCTGCTGGAGATCGAGACCGCCGCGTTCGAGCTGTTCGAAGACGACGGCGGCGACTGGGGCTGGCGGCTCATCGACGAGGGCGGCCGACTCGTCGCCGACGGCGCCGACCGCCACGCGACCAAGCAGGGCGCTCGGGAAGCGATGGACTTCCTCGTCGACCACTCGCCCGACGCCGCCGTCAGGACCGTCGAGGGCGCCGGATTCCAGCTCTACACCGACGACGCCGACTACTGGCGCTGGCGGTGCGTCCACGAGACCAACGACGTGCTGGCGCTCAGCCCCGACGGGCACGCGACCCGCGACGAGGCGGCCGCGAGCGTCGACAAGGTGCGCCCGACCGCCGGCGGCGCCGCGATCAACGTCGTCGAACACGTCCTCTTCGAGGTCGATCCCGACCGCGGCCGGCGGTGGGAGATCCTCGATCGCAACCGCGAGACGCTCGTCGAGGGGCGACGCAAGTACGCTGACGCCGCGGAGGCGCGCCAGGCGATCGAACAGCTGCGCTCGGAGGGCGGCGACGCGACGATCTTCGCGATCGACGACGCCGCGATCAGGCTCAGCGGGGGCGAGGATGGCTGGCGCTGGGAGCTGATCGACCGCGATCGCACCGTCTACGCCCGGAGCGCGGGCAGCTACGACGTCCGTGCGCGGGCGGCGACGGTCATCGACGAGGTGCGCTCGCTGGCGCCGGAAGCGGGCGAACTCGACTTCGAGACGGCCGGCTTCGAACTCGTCCGCGAGGACGGTCAGTGGTACTGGCAGCTACTGAACGCCGACGAGACGGTCGTCGCCGAGGGGTCGACCGGCTACGAGGACCGCGGCGAGGCGGTCGACTCCATCGACCGGATCCGCGAGATGCTCGGCACCGCGAGCGTGCTGGAGATCGACGACCCGACGTTCGAGGTCCACCAGCGCGACGGCGGCTGGATCTGGCGGCTCGTCGACGAACACGGCGACGCGCTCGCCGAGAGCGTCGAGACCTACCCGACCCGCTCGGACGCCCGCGAGCGGATGAATACCCTGAAAGAGCACGCCCCCGAGGGCGCGCTCTCAGTCGCGGGCTGAGGGCCGCGCTCGCCGGCGGCGACCGACGGCGGCGAGCCGCCGAACGCCCGCCGACGCAGATCGATTCGAGGCGACGCTATTTTCACGACTGGCTGCGGACGCGTATCCGATGACCGACGAGGCCGAGATTCCAGAGGACCACCCCCGACACGACTCGCTCGTCACTCGCCACCGGATCGAGGACGGCGTCGATCGGGGCATCACGAGCCGGCAGGGGCTGATCGCCCAGGGCCGGGGCGAAGCGTTCGACTACCTGCTCGGCGAGCGCACGATCCCGAGCGCCGACGACGCCGAGCGCGCCGCGGCGGCCGCCCTGCTGCTGGCCGACCACCCCGTTCTCTCGGTCAACGGCAACGTCGCCGCGCTCGTCCCCGAGGAGCTGGTAGAGCTCGCCGACGCCGTCGGCGCCGACCTGGAGGTGAACCTGTTCAACCGCACCGAGGAGCGCATGGCGGCGATCGCCGACCACCTGTGCGAGCACGGCGCCGAGGACGTCAAGGGGCTGGCCGCCGACGCCGAGATCCCGGGGCTGAGCCACGAACGGGCGAAGGTGGATCAGGACGGGATCTACGAGGCCGACGTCGTGCTCGTTCCGCTGGAGGACGGCGACCGCGCCGAGGCGCTCGGCGAGATGGACAAGACCGAGATCGTGATCGATCTGAACCCGCTCTCCCGGTCGGCGCAGGTGGCGTCGATCCCGATCGTCGACAACGCCGTCCGGGCGGTGCCGGGGATCACGAGCCACGCCCGGAATCTGGCGGACGCGGACGCGGCGACGCTCCGAGAGATCGTCGACGAGTTCGACGCCGACGCCGCGCTGGCGGCCGCCGAGGACGCGATCCGCGGCGGCGAGCTGGAGTAACGCCGCCGAACGGTTCCGGATCGAATAGGTAAAATTAAAGCACGAACGCTGACGTTTTCGGTCGTTACATGGATTTCAGAGCGACACGGACGGCCGGACTCCCGCTGTTCGCCGGCGTCGTCAACGGCGCGCTTGCGTACGCGGCCGGACTGATCGGATCGTTCGTACTGTTCGCGGTGTTCGGACTGAAACCGGTGCTGGAGATCGTGCTGTCGGCGTCGAACCCGCCGTTTCTGACGAGCATCGGGTTCGCGTTCTACGGCGGTCACTTCGTTCCCGTCCAGTTCGGCGACGGATCGGCGCTCAACTTCGCGCTCGACGCCGCCAGCCAGGGAGCGCTGTACCTGCTGCTGGTGGCGATAGTTCTGATATCGACCGGATACTACCTCGGCAGCGCCGACGGACTCGAATCGTCGCGCTCGGGAGCGATGGCTGGCGCGACGCTGGTCGCCGGCTACCTGCCGCTGGCGGCCTTCGGCGCGACGGCGTTCGCCTACGAGCGAACGATGCGCCCGAGATTCGGCGACGCCGAGACGCTGGTCATGGAACTCCCAGTACTGCGCGCGGTCGTGCTCGCAGGCGTGGTCGTCCCGATCACGCTGGGCGCGCTCGGCGGCGCGCTGGCCGCTCGTACCGACGAGTGACGACGGGAGAGCGAGCGACGGCGCCATCCGATCGTCGAGGTCGATTCCGAGTAGCAGTCGCGACCGTCGGACGCCGAGCCGTACCGGAACGACTATCAACCACTTTGTGGTATCACTAGGTGGTATGAGCGAATTCGATCAGTTCAGCGACGTCGGCGAGGCGGAAGTCACGCGCGCGATCGGTCAGGAGTGGTCCGAGGAGTTCATGGACTTCTCCGAGACGGAGGTCATCATCGTCGGGGGCGGCCCGTCGGGGCTGATGGCCGCCAAGGAGCTCTCCGAGCGAGGCGTCGAGACGATGGTCGTCGAGAAGAACAACTACCTCGGCGGCGGCTTCTGGCTCGGCGGGTTCCTGATGAACAAGGTCACCGTCCGCGATCCGGCCCAGCAGGTTCTCGACGAGCTCGACGTCGATCACAAGCCGGCTCAGGACACCGACGGCCTGTACGTCGCCAACGGCCCCGAGGCGTGCTCGGGCCTGATCAAGGCCGCCTGCGACGCCGGCGCGAAGATGCAGAACATGACCGAGTTCACCGACATCGTGATCCGCGAGGACCACCGCGTCGGCGGCATCGTGATGAACTGGACGCCGGTCCACGCGCTGCCCCGCGAGATCACCTGCGTCGACCCGATCGCCGTCGAGTCCGAGCTGGTGATCGACGCGACCGGTCACGACGGGATGGCCGTCAAGAAGCTCGACGAGCGCGGCGTGCTCGACGCGCCGGGGTTCGCGGAGGAGGCCAGCGGCATGGACGACACGGACGACGACACCTACGGCGCGCCCGGCCACGACTCGCCCGGCCACGACTCGATGTGGGTCGGCGAGTCCGAGGACGCCGTCGTCGAGCACACCGGCCTCGCCCACGACGGGCTCGTCGTCACCGGGATGGCGACGGCGACGACCTACGGCCTCCCGCGGATGGGCCCGACCTTCGGCGCCATGCTCGTCTCCGGCAAGCGCGCCGCGCAGGTCGCGCTCGACGAGCTCGGCGTCGACGCCGATCCGGTCGACGTGACGGCGAGCAAGGCGACGCCCGCCGACGACTGAGCGGAGAGCCGGTCCCCGGTTCGGCCCTCCGACCGGTTACGATCGCAGATTCGTTTTCAGCGTGGTCCGATACCGACGTTTTTCACCTCGGCTCGACGCCGACCTTTTTCAGCGCGGCTCGACGCCGACGCCCTCCGCGATGAGTTCGTGCGACCGGAGCGCGTCCTCGTGGTCGGCGAGGACGTGCTGGATCATCACCTCGTCGACGCCGACGCGGTCCGCGAGCTGGGCGAGGAGGTCGGCGAGCGTCTCCGGGCTGCCCGAGATCGCGCGCGGCCACTCGTCGTCGTCCAGCGTCGCGGGCGTCGGCTCGGGGACGCCGCCGAGCTCGTCGATCGCCTCCTCGACCGACGGCGTCGACCCGACGACGCCGCGCTGCATCCGTTTGAACGACGCCTCGGCCACGGCTCGGCGCCGCGCGGCGTCCTCGTCGGTCTCCGCGGCGACCGCGTTCACCGCGACAATCCCCGCCGGCTCGTCGACGCCGCCAGCGAGCTCCGACGGCTGGAACCGATCGCGATATTCTTCGAACGCGTGCGTGGCGAACTGCGGCCGGATGAACGCGGCGAAGCAGAAAGGCAGCCCGAGCTCGCCCGCGATGGCCGCGCTCGACGTGCTCGATCCGAGCACCCACGGCTCGGGCGGCTCGGCGCCGGACCGCGGGATCTCCAGATCGGCGTAGGGGTGGCCCTCGGGAAAGTCGTCGTACAGGTGGTTGACGAGGCTCTCGATCTTCTCGGCGTGGTCCTCATCGGGGTTCTCGACGTGTCGCTCGGTCCCCAGCGCGCGGTCGGATGCCGGCGATCCATTCGCCCGCCCGAGCCCGGCGTCGACGCGCCCCGGCGCCAATCCATCGAGAGCGCCGAACTGCTCGGCGACCTTGAACGGGCTGTAGTGGTTGAGCAACACGGCGCCCGTGCCGAGCCGGATCGCGTCGGTCTCGGCGGCGAGGTGGCCCAGCAACACCTCGGGGGTCGTCCCCGCGAGCCGCTCGGCCATCCCGTGGTGTTCGGCCACCCAGAACCGCGAGTAGCCGAGCCGTTCGGCCTGTCGCGCGGCCTCGACGGTGTGTTCGTACGCCTCGGTGGCGGTGCCGCCGTCGGGGACCGGCGAGAGATCGACGATAGAGAGGTCCATGTCCGTTCTCGGGGACTTCCGGAGAAAACAGTTGGGCTCGGGGGCCGTTCTCGCCGCGAAACGATCGATCAGGTTGCGGTTCGACGACGGCGTCGGGACGCGATTCGACTGCGGCGTCAGGACGCCGCAGCCGCGCCAGCCGCCGTCCCGCCGTTCGCCGCCGCACCGGTCGTCGCGCGACCGGCTTCGATCCGGAACCAGCCGTCATCCTCGACCTGCGCGTCGACGTCGATCGCGACGCTGCCGTCCGAGCCGGAGATCGCGGTCCCCTCTCGGAACTCCTCGGGCCCCATCGCGAGCGCGACGGTTCGATCGTCGACGCGCTCGATGGACGTGCGCTCGGCCCAGTCGTCAGTTCGGCCGTCTAGACCGTCCTCGAACGCAGCGACGAACTCGTCGGCCTCTCCCGAGGTCTGCCACCGGAACGTCCAGACGAACGCCGCGGGACCGCCCGCGCCGTCGCTGTCGAAGGCGATCGCGGAGTCGTTACCCCAGCCCGCGGCGGCCGCGGCCGCGGCGTCGTCGTCCAGACTCGCTCGGAGCGCGATCCGGGTGAACAGCTCGCCCTTTCGGTCTCTGCTCGTCGCGGTCCAGACGCTGTCCTCGGCGTCGACCGTGATCGACATCGGGAGCTGCTCGCCCGCGGACTCGCCGTGGAGCAACTCGGCGGTGTTCGCCGGCGGGTCGGCGTACACCCTCTGGAGATTCGCGGGCGTATCGAGACGCTCGTCGACGTACTCCGCGCCGAAGTAGTACGGCGCGACGAAGAAGCGATCGCCCGACGCCGAGCGCTCGTAGCTGCGGCGCATCTGCTCGGACTGGAGCGGCACGTCCGAGAGGTGGCGCTCGGTGTACTCATCGCCGACGTAGGTCGCCCCGCCCTCGATCAGCGCGGTCTTGGTCATCTGTCGGTCGGTCGACCCCGTCGGTTCGATGAGCCACGCCCCGAACATCGACTCGGAATACTGGACCGCGTGGGCGTACTCGTGGGCCAGCACCTGCTCGACGACCACGGGCGGGCCGTCGGCGGGCTCGACGTAGACGCCGAACGGCGTCGTGACGCCGCGAGGGCCGGCGCCGCCGTCGGAGATCGAACCGGCGGCCGAGGCGTTCAGCGCCTGCTTGAACGTCGACCGATCGGTCGCGAACGCCCGCCCGGCGGTCGCCGACGGCACCCCGACCGTGAGATCGGGCTGCTCGGCGTCCGTGTCCATCATCGTCGCGACGCGATTCCACACCGGATCGGGTTCGATCGGGAGCGAGCGCTCGGTCCCGTCATCGGCGTCGTCGCCGGCGTCGGCACCGTCGTTCGACGCCGTTTCTCCATCGGCGCCCGGCGCCGTTTCACCATCACCGTCCGCGGCCGCTTCGCCGTCGGCGACCGACGAGTTCCCGGCGACCTCGGCGTCGCTCGGCGGGGAGACGGGCGCGGTACAGCCCGCGAGCGCGAGCGAGAGGACCGTCAGGACCGCGAGCAGTCGGCGACCGTTCATGTCGTACGACAAGGAGTAGTGCGAAATAAAGCTGCCCCTCGAATCGGTCGACGGCGCCGAGGCGGGTGTCCGGGAGCGGTTCAGTCGATTCGGCCGCCGGTCAACCGAACGACGCCGAGCGCGTGCGTCTCGCGGGCGACCGCGCTCGATCGATCCCGGAGCGCGTCGCGCGCGGCGTCGACCCGGCGATCCAGCGTGGCCTGCGGATCTCGGTCGTAGCGGAATTGGAGCGTCGGCGGCGTCGAGAGGATCACGACGGCGCGGAAGAGAGCGTTGACGGGCGCGGCGTACGGCCGATCGCTGCTGGCGGCGTCGACCAGGACGACGTTGCCGCCGTCGCCGAGCAGGTCGCACCAGTCGCGGACGGCCGCGCCGGGGTCGTCGAGCATCCCGACGACGAACGTCGCGAGGACGGCGTCGACCGAGCCGTCCGTAACGTCCGTTACCGGCGGTCGAGCGGCGTCGCCCCGAACCAGGTGGACGTTGTCGTAGGCCGCGACGGACTCGCGCGCTCGATCGAGAACGGGGCGGGTGAAGTCGACGCCGACGACGGCCCCCTCCGGACCGACCTGCTCGCGAAGGTACGGTAGGTTCGCGCCCGTCCCGCAGCCCATCTCGACGACAGTGTCACCAGGGTCGAGTTCCAGCGCCGCGGCAGCGCGCTCGCGGAGCGAGCCGATGCCCGGCGCGTACCGCGCGAGGGCGTCGTACAGCGCGGCCCAGCGGCCGTAGAACGACTGCGCTGTGGAGCTTCCCGAGTTTGACGGCTCGGCGCTCGATCGGCGATCCTCGAGGTCGGACATCGGTCAGACCAGCGCCCGGATGGCCTCGACCACGGCGTCGACGTCCTCGCCGAGCACGTACAGGATCGGCTCGACGCCGAAACCGCCGGTCTGGTACAGGACGGTCGCGTCGGGCGATTCCTCGACGGCGGCCCCGACCGCGGCGTCGACGCCGGCCTCGGCGTCGAACTCGACCGTCTCGTAGCCGGCCTCTTCGAGTCGATCGACGAGGTCCGGATCGTACCGAAGATTGACTGCGGCGCGCGCGCCGCTGTCGTGGCGGCGGGCCGCCAGCAGCACCGAGGCGACGTGCTCGCTGACGCCGAACTCGGGGTCGCTCGGGATCGTCGCCCGGCCCTTGACGTCGAAGATCCGGCCGGGGACGCCGGCGACGTCGTCGACGCCCTCGGCGTCGGGCAGGCAGGCGACGAGGTTCGATCCCACGTTGGGGATCAGGCCGGCAAAGCCGCTCGTCGTCTCGAGTTTCCGGAGGCCGCGGCGAAGCGCGGCGAGCACGCGCTCGGCCGACCGGAGCTCGTTGTCCGGATCGTGGACCGCGATCGTGGCGTCGCGGTCGGACAGTTCGGGCACGGCGTCCTCGTGGAGCTTCGCCAGCAGGTCGCCGTCCTCCAGGCGGCGGATCAGTACTTCGACCTCGACGAGCGCCTGGACCGGGCGCATGTCGCCCGATGCCAGCCCGTCGGCGATCTCTTCGACCAGGTCGGCGACGCGCTCGTCGTCGAGCACGCGCTCGTTCAGGCTCACGTCGCCGTGGACGTACTTCGAGACGGCGCTCTGGCTGATCCCCAGCACGTCGGCCACCTCGTTCTGTGTCAGCCCCCGCTCCCGGAGCGCCTCGGCGAGCATCGACCGGAACGTGGGGAGGAACTCGTCGACGACGATCTCCTCGATGAATCGCATTCTCTACCCGATCTTGGCCCTCCCGGGAGATAACTCTGCGGCTCCGCGGACGCCGTGCGGGACGACACCACCGGGACCGGTCGCAGTTTCAGCGCCTGAAACCGTCGTTCGGGCATTAATAAGACGGGTCGTATCTGTGGAAACGAGATGGCAGCGATCGAAACCAGCAGTCTGACTAAGCGGTACGGCGACGTGGTGGCGGTCGACGACGTCGACCTCACCGTCGAGGAGGGCGAGGTGTTCGGGTTTCTGGGACCCAACGGCGCCGGCAAGACGACGACGATCGACGTGCTGCTCGATTTTATCCGGCCGACGGAGGGCTCGGCGACGGTGCTGGGGGACGACG
>Ga0207715_100161_pt1 | contig 48937 bp, 41 predicted proteins | sample A23M3SouthBayCA_FD_187732 | JGI IMG/M metagenome (GOLD analysis project Ga0207715, IMG submission 187732) | Aerobic enrichment media from Eden Landing Ponds, California, USA - A23 M3 (SPAdes) | ecosystem: Environmental > Aquatic > Marine > Unclassified | place: USA: Emeryville, California... | reverse complement strand
CGTCGAGCAGGCCGCCGTCGTCAAGGAGGGCTTCCGCCGGGCGTACAACAAGCTCTCCCCGCCGTGTCGCATCGTCGTCGAGCGCGGCGAGGACAAGCTCGTCTCCTGAGGCCGGTCGACGCCGCTCGTTTTCCGCAGTTAGCACTCGTGCCAGCGCCGCTTGCCGAGACCAGACAGTGACGCCCGTCTCGCGACGCAAGTTTACGGCACGTATTAGGCAATAGTTTCGAAGTCCCGTACGGCGGCGGCGTAAAACGGCGTCTTACCGACGCGAACGCCCAGTAATGGTTCTCATTACTATGGGGTTTACCCGCGATGCACGCAGTATGTCAGTGCTCGACCGGTTGCTCGGAGCCGAAAAGGGCGCGGATCAGTCGGTAGTCTGCGAGTGTCGCCGCTGCGGCACGTCCGTGGAGCCGACCGTCGTCATCTGCCCCGAGTGCGGCGCCCGGGAAGTCGTCCGGTACGAAATCTAGCTCCCTCAGTCCGCCTGGACGCCGAGCGCGCGCTGAAGTTCTTTCGCGCCGGCGCGGGAGGACCCCGGCCCGCGTGCCGTGATCAGGTCGCCGTCGACGGCGACGCTCTCCTCGGCGTCGAGCTCGGCGTCCCACTCGGCGCCGACCGCCGTCACCTCGTCCTCGACGTAGTAGGGGAGCTTTCGGCCGTCGGGCATGCGGTCGTTCTCGTCGACGATGTCTTCCTCCCAGTCGTTGGGGAAGCCGGTGATCTCCCGGCCGTCGACGAGGATTTCGCCGTCGCCGTCCCGCGCGAACGCGAGGATGCCGACCGCGTGGCAGACCACCATCGCCTTGCCGTCCTCTCCTTCGACCGCGTCGCGTAGCAGCGCGCGGGCGTGGCGGTCCTGGTTGACGTCCCACTCGGTGCCGTGCCCGCCGGGGAACACGACGGCGTCGTAGTTGTCCGCCGACGCCTTGGCCAGCGGCATCGGGTTCGCCATGCGCTCGTCGTTCTCGTGGACGTCTTTGACGTGCTCGGCGGTCTCCTCGCCGACCGTCTCGGGGTCGATCGACCGGTCGTCGACGACCGGCTGCCCGCCGCTCGGCGTCGCGACGTCGATGTCGACCCCGGCGTCGGAGAGCAGCTCCAGCGGCGTCACGCATTCTTCTCCCCAGTACCCTTCCTCGCTGACGACGAACAGAGCGGATGTCATCACCGGAACGTACGGCGAGCGATTCAATAAATGGCCGTCACCGCCCGGTCGCTGGCCGCGGCCGACGCACCCATAAGGTTCGGATCGCGGGACGCCACGCTCCACGCGAACCCGGGAGACAGCCGGCGGCCGACGCGGTCACCGGACCCGCCAGGCGACCGCCAGACACGCGATTCCGACGGCGAGCAGGGCGACACCGACGAGCAGGAGCTCCAGAACCGCCGCGGCGGCGCCCGCCGCGAGGCCCGCGACGCCGGCCGCACCGGCGACGGGCGCGAGAACCCGCCGCCGGGCCTCCTCCGCGGCGAGCCGCCGGAGTTCGGCGTCGTCGCGGGGCTCCGCCCGGTCGTCGGCCGCCGCAGCGAGTTCGCGCACGCTCTCGACCTCGGATTCGAGCGACGCGGTCGCTTTCCGGGCGTCAGACGCCGTCTCCTGGGCCTCTGACGCTTCCTCCCGGGCCGATTCCGCCGCCACTTCGACCTCGTCGACGTCCGTTCTGACTGCATCGACGTCATCCCCTACCGTATCGACATCATCTCGCACCGCACCGACGTCATCTCGCACCGCATCGAGGTCCTCACGAACGTCCGCCAACGCTTCGGCGTCGACGGCGTCATCGAGCGAAGACTCGGCGGCGTCGACCCGTTCTTCGAGGTCGTCTACGGTCGTCTTCAGCGCCGCGACCGTCCCGTCCAGCTCGACGAGCGCGTCGACTCGGTCGTCATGATCGTCGGCCCGTGCGGCGAGACCGTCGACCCGTTCGGCGAGACTATCGGTGCGATCGATCAGCTCCTCGACGCGTTCCTCGACGGCGTCGAGCCGCGAAGCGGCGTCTTCGACCGACTCGCGGACCGCCGCGACGTCCTCGGCGTCGTCTACTTCGTCGACCTCGTCGGCGACGTCGTCGACGCGCTCGCGGACTGCCGTCAGGTCGCTCCGCAGTTCCGCCACCGCCGCCGCGTCGGCGAGGTCGTCGAGATCGTCCGACAGCGACGCCGTCCGGTCCCGGACCGTTTCGACGTCCTCGTCGATCGTCGCGACCTCGTCCTCGATCGATTCGACGGCCGCTTCGGCGCTTTCGGCCGTCGCTTCGGCGCTTTCGGCCGCCGAACTTGCGTTCTCGACCGACGCTTCCTGTTCGTCGACGCGATCGGCCAGGGCGTCGAGGCGGTCGGTCGCGGCGGCGAGGTCCTCGGCCAGATCGTCGCTCGCCGCGTCCTCGCCCTCGATCTGGTCGGTCAGGCTCTCGATTTCGGCCGACAGCTCGTCCACGCGGGTCGAGAGGTCGTCGAGGTCGGACACGACGTCGTCGACTGACTCCGCTCGCGCGGTGACGTCCGCGAGGTCGTCCACGCGCTCGGTCAGCGCGTCGACCTGATCGCCGTCCCGTGCAGAAACGGCCGTCTCGCGGCTTTCGGCCAGTTCGTCCACGCGACCCGAGAGCGCCGCGATCTCCGATTCGACGTCGTCGACCGCCGCGCGAAGCTCGGCGTCCGCGCCTCCGGCAGGGTCGGAATCGGACGAAGCAGATCCTGCACCCCTGCGTTCGCTCGCCTCGGTCGCTCCGGCCGCGTCGCCGTCGCTCGGGCCGGCCGCGTCGCCGCCGAAGTCGGCGAGCGACGCTTCGACCCCGTCCGCCTCGGCCGGCGCGCCGGCGTCGGCGGCGGACGCTGCGGCCTCCTCCGCGGACGGGGGCGACGCTGCAGCCAGCGCCGGCTCGAACGCGGCGTCGTCGAGCGCGCGGTCCGGCGTCGCCGCGTCGGCGTCGCGCTCGGTCGCCGCGACGAGCGCGCCGCGGGCGGCCGCCGTTCGGGGATCTTCGGCGACTCTGACGTCGCCCACCTCGAACGGCAGATCGGCGTCGGCGAGTGCGTCGGCCAGGGCCGGCGCGACGCCGTCGGAAACCGCCGCGTCGCCCGCCACCGCGACCGACAGCGGACCGTCGCTCTCGAGCGCGTCCGCCGGGAGATTTCTGGCGAGCTGTTCGGCGACGTACGACAGCAGGTTCTCGTAGTACACCGAGAGCACGCCGCCGACGCCGTCGTCGCCGGGGCGTTCGAGGTCGAACGCGTCGCGTTCGGCGGCGACGTCCTCGGTCGGCCGATCGGTCGCCTCGGCGACTTGGTCGTCGATCCAGCGCCCGCCGCGCGCGAGCCCGACGCGGGCGACCGGCGCGCCGCGATCGAGCAGGACGGCGTCGGTGGTGCCGGCGCCGAGCGCGATCGCCAGACCGGTGTAGCCCTCGTCGGCGAGTTCGGCGTAGCCGACCGCGGTCGCCCGGTCGATCGGGGCGGGATCGTAGCCGAGGGCGGTCACCCGGTCGTTGAGCGTCCGCCGGTGGTAGAGCGCGTCTCCGCCGGCGTCGACGGGATCGGGGGGCACGGCGTAACCGATCGGCTCGCCCTCGTCTTCGGCTTCGCCCGCCACCCGGGCGACGAGCAGTTCGAGCAGGTCGGCGCCGGCCTCGCGGTCGCCCGTCAGGACACCCGAGGGGAGGAGCTCCTCGGTCGTCGCGTTGAACATGTCCGCGAAGTCCGCGGCGGCGTCGCCGACCGCGAACGCGCTGTCGCCGCGCTCGACGTACTCGGCGTCGGCGCTCGAGAGCATGTCCAGCACCATCTCGTCGGTCGGGAGTTCCACGTACGCCGCGCGCTCCGCGTCGGTCGCGCCTTCGCGCGCGACGATCGCGTGGCGCGCGTCCACGTCGAGTCCGGTTGCCATCTGTTACCGCAGACTACTGTGGCCGGGTGTAATGGTTGTTGTGCCGGTCGCGGACGCGCGCGTCGATCAGCGGCCGGAGAATCAGCCCTCGGGCTCGATCCGACGCCGCGCGGTGTCGAACTCCCCTTGCGTGTCGGTGACGCGCAACTCGACGGTCAGTCCCCCCGAACTGCCCTCGCCGAGCCGGAACTCGATCTCGCGGCCCACTTCGTAGGCGTCGCCGATCGACCAGTCGAACGCGGCGATGGCGCCGTCGACGACGCGCGAGGGGGCGGCGTCGAAGCGAACGACGTCTCCGACCGCCGGGTTCTCGGGGTCGTACTCGAAGCGGGCGAGCGGGCGATCCGTCCGGGACGCCGCGACGCGGTACTCGTAGTCGCTCTCCCGATCGGGATAGCGACGCACCGGAACGGCGACCCAGCGCCGCTCGCCGGCGTCGAGGCCGACGACGTCCGAGTACGTCTCGAACACCTCGTCCTCGCGCTCGCCGGCGGTCCACGCGAGGTCGACCGCCACCTCGACGTGGCCCCCGTCGCCGCCGTTCTCGACGCGGACGCGCATCGTCGCTTCGCCCTCGACGGCCTCGGTCAGTTCTCCGTCGAGGACCTCGACGCCGGCCGGATCGGAACCCGCACAGCCGACGATCCCGGCGGTCGCCGCGGCGGAAGCGGCCGCGAGCAGGGGGCGGCGGCGCATGACGGCGGTACCTCTCGCCGGAGTATCATAAACGTTCTGTCGGGTTCCGGCAGCCGCGTCCGCTACCGGCCGAACGGGACGACGCTCAGTTCCCGGACGGTTCGGCCTCGACGGCCGTGACGATTCCGAGCAGGGCGGTGCGGACCTCGCGCACTCGGAGGCCGGCCGCCGCGACGTGCTCCATCGGCTCCTGGGTCAGCCGACAGCCCATCGACTCGTAGTGGGCGTCGGCCCGCCAGTCCTGAAGTTTGGCGATCGCCCCGACGTCGCTGCGGCCGTGTTCCAGCAGGAGGATCGTCCCGTTCGGCTTGCAGACCCGGTCCATCTCCCGAAGCGCGGCGACCGGGTTGGGGAACGTGCAGGTCGACAGCGAGGAGATCACGGTGTCGAAGCTGTCGTCCTCGAACGCCAGATCCTGGGCGTCCATCTCGTGAAGTTCGCCGTCCAGTTCGAGCCCGTCGAGTTGCTGTCGGGCGCCCGCCAGCATCTCGGGGCTGAGGTCGATCCCCACGAGGTCGACATCCGCCGGGAGGTACGGGAAGTTCACGCCCGTCCCGCAGGCGACGTCGAGCACGCGGCCCGACGCCTTCGAGAAGAGCGGCTCGCGGTACCGGCCGGTGAACAGGCGATCGAGCCAGTCGAGGCGGGCGAACCAGCTCGCGCGATCGGCGTAGGTGTCGCGGATCTCGTCGGTCGACATCGGGCGGCTGTCGCCGGGGGCGTCCGAGGTACCGGGAGAATCGGACGCGTCGGGGGTCGTTGAATCGCTCATCGTGGTTCGTCGTAGTACGCCCGGACGAATTAATACCGTAGCCGAACTTCAGCGCGTGAAGCGCCGGATCGGCGTCCTGACCCGGCCGCGGAACGATGACGTCCCGCTCCGCGGCGCCGCGGCCGCGTCGGCGCCGCCACGGCGTCCAGATTCGCCCCGCGGGGGCCGACCGCTGCCGTTTTACGGACTCGTCGGCTACGGATCGCCAATGAGCAAGCCGAGTCCGGAAGTCTACGAGGAGGGGAAGGGGATGGACGCCCACAACAAGGTGATGCGGGAGATCCGCTCGGAGAAGGAGGCCACCTACGACCCCCACGAGCCGACGCGCGTGTGGATCGACGAGGACAACACGCCCGACGGCGTCTACCAGAGCCTGACGATCATCTTGAACACCGGCGGCTGCCGGTGGGCTCGCGCCGGCGGCTGTACGATGTGCGGCTACGTCGCCGAGTCCGTCGAGGGCGGCAGCGTCGCCCACGACGCGATGATGGACCAGATCGACGTCTGCCTCGACCACGAGGCGGAGAACGCCGAGGAGAAGTCGGGGCTCATCAAGATCTACACCAGCGGCTCGTTCCTCGACGAGCGCGAGGTCGCCGCCGAGACGCGGCGAGCCATCGCCGAGACGTTCGGCGACCGCGAGCGGATCGTCGTCGAGAGTCTGCCCGACTTCGTCGAGCGCGAGAAGATCGCCGACTTCACCGAGCAGGGCCTGGAGACCGACGTCGCGGTCGGTCTGGAGACCGCGACCGACCGCGTGCGCCACGACTGCGTCAACAAGTACTTCGACTACGAGCAGTTCGTCGAGGCCAGCGAGGAGGCCGACGCGGCCGGCGCGGGGATCAAGGCGTATCTCCTGATGAAGCCGCCGTTCCTCTCCGAGCAGGAGGCGATCGACGACATGATCAGCTCGATCGAACGGTGCGCCGAGCACGCCCACACCGTCTCGATGAACCCCTGCAACGTCCAGCGCTACACGATGGTCGACGAGCTGCACTTCCGGGACGGCTACCGCCCGCCGTGGCTCTGGAGCGTCGCCCACGTCCTCGAAGAAACCGCCGACGTCGACGCCATCGTCGTCTCCGATCCCGTCGGCCACGGGAGCGATCGCGGCCCGCACAACTGCGGCGAGTGCGACGACCGCGTCCAGCGGGCGATCAAGGACTTCGACCTCCGGCAGGATCCCTCGGTGTTCGAGCAGGTCACCTGCGACTGCGAACACACCTGGGACGCCGTCCGCGAGCGCGAGACGACGTTCAACCTCCCGCTAGCGCGCTGAGACGACGTTCAACCTCCCGCTGGCGCGCTGAGGCGACGGCACCGCCGAGACTCCACCGGACGAGCCACCGAAGTAGACGCCGGACGACCGCGCCAAAGTCGACGTGAAACGCTGCGTAGCGGCTCTCTTCTCTCCGGTACGTGGTGCGTACTAATGGGAACGTACGCTCCAGCGTCGAACACAGCGCGGCGCGACGCCGCCGCGAGATGTCATGGACGGAACTGACCGGAACCAGCCCTCGCCGGCCGACCCGGGGGAGACGGAACTGGTGTATCGCTCCGACGGGCGAATAGAGCTGCGAGTGCAGGACGCAGCGGGGCAGTGGATCACGACGGACTCGCCGGTCGAGGTTCGGCGCTGAACGGGGAGGCCGACAGGGGCAAGGAGGGCAGCTCTCATGCGGGGTGCTGTTCGACGCGCGCTCGCGGCACCTCCAGCACGACTCGCGTGCCGCCCGAGGGCGACTCCTCGAAGGAGAGTTCGCCGCCCGACTGGGTGACCACCCAGTTGACCAGCCACAGGCCCAACCCGCTCGCGTGACGCAGCTGGGTGATCTCGCGGTCCTCGGCGAGCAGCTCCCGCTCCTCGGCGGGGATGCCGGGGCCGTCGTCGGTGACGGCGATCCGGACGCGCTCGGAGTGCTCGTCGACCGAGACGTCGACCGACGGGCGGTCGCCGTCGTTGTGGACGATCGCGTTCTCGACGACGTGGTAGATCGCCGTCCGGAGCATGCTGTCCGCGAGCGCGTCGGCGCTGTCGGGGAGCGAGGTCGTCACGTCGACGTCGTCGAACTCCTCGGCGACGCGGTCGGCGATCGACTCGACCGCGGCGACGACGTCGACCGAGCCCGGCTCGGCGTCGTCGCGATCGAGGGTTCGCTCCACCGCGCGGGTCTTTTCGGCGAGCGCGATCAGCTCGTCGGCCCGCTCCCGGATCGTCGCGGCGTACTCCGAACTCCCCTCGACCATCTCGTCGAGCATCTCCGCGCAGCCTTTCACGATGTTCATCCCGTTCCGGAGGTCGTGACGCAGCACCCGATTGAGCACCTCGACGCGCTGTTGCTGGCGGTTGCGCTCGGTCACGTCGGTGTAGACGCCGTAGGTCGTCGTGCCGCCCTCGTCGATGTCGACCGGAACGACCGTCAGCACGAAGTCCCTGAGCCCGGACGCCGTCTGGCGTTTCACTTCCGTCTCGATGAGTTCGCCGCTGGCACCGCGCGCGTCGAGCGCCGCCGCCCGATCGCGGTTCTCCGGGGGAACGATGTGCTGGTTGATCGACTCGCCCCGAAGCATCTCGGCGTCGAAGCCGAACACGCGCTCGAACGCCGGATTGACGTCGATGACGGTCGACTGCTCGCCCTCCTGGCAGATGCTGGCGACCGGGTCGGGGACGTTCTCGAACAGCGCGGCGAACCGGTCGCGCTCCTCGCGGAGTTCGCTCTCGAACCGGACCCGCTCGACGGCGTTCGCGACGTGGGAGAGCAACAGCTCGGCGATCTCGGCGTCTTCGGCGTCGAACGAGCCGACTTCGTCGGTCGCGACCTGGAACACGCCGACGTCGCCGACGGGCACCGAGAGCAGCGACCGAACGGAGCCGGCGTCGTCGCCCCGCTCGCGGAGGTCGTTGATCACGACCGTCTCGCCGGTGCGGCGCGTTCGATCCCACGCCCGCCGGTCGATCCACCCGTCCGCGCCGACGGCGTCGTCGATCCGCGACCCGGGAGCGACGAACCCCCTCGTCGTCTCGCCGTCGGTCGTCCGGATCGTACAGGCGTCGACGTCGAACACGTCGCGGGCGACGTCGACGGCGAGAGCGAAGATCGTCCCCGCCGAGCGGCTCTCCTCGAGCTGCGTCGCGACGCGGTGGACGCTCTCGATCCTGCGCTTTCGATCGCGGAGCGCCCGCTCCATTCGTTTTCGCTCGCTGACGTCCCTGACGGTGCCGACGCTGCCCGTGAACTCCTCGCCCGGCAGCAAGGACATGTTGACCTCGCAGGGGATCCGCTCGCCGTCCTTGCTGACGACCGTCACCTCGTAGGACTCCACGTCGGCCTCGTCGGCGGCGAGCAACCGCTTGAGCCGTTGTTCGCCGCGCTCGATGCCGTCGTCGAGCATGATCTTCGAGACGTGCTCGCCGAGCAGCTCCTCCCGGTCGTACCCCGTCATCTCGGCGACGGTGTCGTTGATCTCCGTGTAGTAGCCCCGCTCGTCGAGCGCGTACAGCCCGTCGCCGACGGCGTCGAGCAGCCGCTCGCGGCGTTCGAGTTCGTGTTTTCGCTCCGCGCGGTCGAGCGCCGTCTCCGCGGCGGCGCCGACGACCGTCGCGAGGTACCTGTCAGTCTCGTCGAAGGCTCCGGGCTCGTCCGCGGCAAAGGAGAGCACGCCGTGATCGCCCAGCGGCTGGACGAGCAGACTCGCCGCGTCGACGTCACTAAACTCGTCGGTGTCCTCGTAGACGACCTGCTGGCCGACGTCGAACGCGCGCCAGAGCGGGCCGTCGTCGCGGAGTAGCGACTCGACCGTCCCCGCAGCCCAGCCGTTCTCGGCGCTGGCGACGGGCACGAGCGCGTCGGCGTCTTCGTCGTGGAGCCGGAACGCCGCGAGCGGGTAGTGCAACACGTCCGCCGCGGCGTCCGTGACCATCTCTGCGACGTCCCGTCGCGAGTTCGCACCGATCAGATCTCGGGACATCTCCTGAAGCGTCTCCAGGGCGGCGACGCGCTGGGTGCGGTCGGTGACGTCGCGAACGAACGACAGCGCGCCGACGACCTCGCCGTTCTCGTCCGTCAGCGGCGTGTTGTGCCACTCGCAGGTGATCCGATCGCCGTCGTTCGTCACGTTCTCGTTGACGACGTGGGATACGCCGCCGCCCTCAAGTAGTTCTCGCCGGGCCGCGTCGACGGCCTCGCGTTCGGTCTCCGGGACGAGCAGTTCCTGCCCGTGGCGACCCATCGCTTCCTCGGTTGAGAACCCGAACAACGCCTCTGCGGCGGGGTTCCAGCCGGCGACCGTGAACTCCGTCGTCCACTCGACGATCGCGAGCGGCGACTGCTCGATCAACAGCGAGAGGCGGTTGTGCTCGGCGGCGGCGCCGTCCTCCGTCGCTCCCGCCGAGTCGCCGACCACGTCCCGAACGCGATCGACCAGCTCGGCGTCGGCGTCGCGCCGCGGGACGTAGCCGGCCGCGCCGGCCGCCAGCGCCCGACCGGCGAGTCGCTCGTCGCCGGACGCCGGACAGAGCAACACCGGGACGCCCGCCTCGTGGAGCCGTTCGAGCAACGCGAGGCCGTCGGGCCCCGGCTGGTCGTGGGCCGCGACGACGGCGTCGATTCCGCCCGCCTCGACTGCGGCGACGGCAGCGTCGGCGTTCGACGCCGTCGCTACCGCGTGGCCCGCTCGCCGGAGCGGGCCCGCCAGCTGCGATAACGCGTCCTGGCCCTCCGCCGCGCATAGGACCGTGATAGCCTCTGACATGAGACGAACCGGCTAGTTCGTCACCACCGACGAACCAGCTCGACTTTAATCTTGGCAGAAAGCATAAACGAAACTACAAAAAGATTCCGGCCGTTCCGCCGACGTGATTCGGGGGTGCGCCTTCGGCGCTACTCCGCCGCGAAGCCCTGGAGGACGCCCTGACCGTCGGTTCGACCGACGTCCGGCAGCGTCGCGCGCTCGGGGTGGGGCATCAGCACGGCGACGTGTTCGCGCTCGCCGAGGATGCCGGCGACGTTGTCCTTCGAGCCGTTGGGGTTAGCCGCCTCGGTCGCTTCGCCGTCGGCGTCGCAGTACCGGAACAGGACCCGGTTCTCCTCGCGGAGCGTCTCTAGACGGTCGTCGGTGATCTCGAAGCGCCCCTCGCCGTGGGCGATGGGCACCTCGATCACCTCGCCCTCGTCGTAGGCCGCGGTCCAGGGCGTGTCGGCGTTCTCGACGCGCAAGTGGACGTGCTCGCACTGGAAGCGGGCGCTCCGGTTGGTCGTGAAGGCGCCGCCGGTCAGCCCCGACTCCGAGCCGATCTGGGCGCCGTTGCAGACGCCCAGCACCGGAACGCCGTCCTCGGCGGCCGCTCGCACCTCGTCCATGATCGGCGAGCGGGCCGCCATCGCGCCGGCGCGCAGGTAGTCGCCGTACGAAAAGCCGCCGGGCAGCATCACGCCCGTCGCGTCCTCGGGCAGGCCGTCCTCGTGCCAGACGATCTCGGCGTCGACGCCGAGATGTTCGAGAGCGCGCTCGGCGTCCCGGTCGCAGTTCGATCCGCCGAAGCGGATGATCGCCACGGTCACGCGAGCCACCTCCGGTGGCGAGCGTGACGTCGAAAGTCGCAGCCCGCGTGGTTCGAAAGGCGCGAAGCGCCTTTCGTCATCACGAGAGAGCGTAGCTCTCTCGAACGAGAGCGAAGTGAGCAGGACCGTCTTTCGGAAGCCATCTGTTATCGCTCCTCGACCTCGACGTCGTAGTCGTGGATCGTCGGGTTCGCGAGCAGCCGCTCGGCCATCTCCTCGACGCGCTCGGCGGCGGCCTCTTTCGAGTCGGCCTCCAGATCGATCTCGAATCGGTCGGCCGAGCGCAGCGACTCCAGCTCGAAGCCCAGCCGCTCGAGCGCGCGCTGGGTCGTCTCGGCTTCCGGGTCGAGCACGCCCGTCTTCAGGCGCACGGTGACCGTGGCGGTGTAGGCAGTCATCGCCCGTAGTTGGGTGACCGTGCGCAAAAACGTTTGTGACTTCGCGTCCGTATGCACGTACGTGTGTATCGAATCGGGCGCCGCGGCGCCGCGTACGGACGCATCGGCGACGGACGACGACTACCGCTTGGCGTGGTATCGAATTGCACATCCGACAGACCGACGAAAACAAGCCTTTTACCCGCCGCCGGTCAGACATAGCCTGATGACGGACACCGATCCCGCGCGGAGGTGGTCGCGATGACGAACGATCTGACCGAGATCACGGTTATCGGAGATGACTCTACGGGAATCGTCGCGCAGTTCACCTCGCTGCTGTTCGAGCGCGGGATCAACATCGAGGACATCGACCAGGCGGTCCGGGACGGCCTGTTCCGGATGACGACGACCGTCGACACCAGCGAGATGGTCTGTACGGAGGAGAAGCTCCGCGAGGACCTGCTGGAGCTGGGCGACGAGCTCGACGTCGACGTGCAGGTGCGGTTCCCCGCCGACCGCGAGACCCAGCAGATCGCGGTGCTCGTGACCAAGGAGTCCCACTGCCTCGAGGCGCTGTTCGAGGCCTGGACCAACGACGAACTGGGCGCGGACATCTCGGTCGTGATCGGCAACCACGACGACCTGCAACCCCTCGCGGAGCAGTACGGCGTCCCGTTCCACGACGTCGGCGACGAGAAGGGCACGCCCGACGAGGAGGAGCTGCTCGACCTGCTCGCGGAGTACGACGCCGACCTGATCGTGCTCGCGCGCTACATGCGGATCCTGAGCCCGAACGTCGTGTTCCGCTACGAGGACCGGATCATCAACATCCACCCGAGCCTGCTGCCCGCGTTCCCCGGCGCGCGCGCCTACGAGCAGGCTGTCCAGGAGGGCGTGCGCATCGCGGGCGTCACCGCACACTACGTCACCACGGACCTGGATCAGGGCCCGATCATCACCCAGCGGGCCTGCGACGTCCGGGACGACGACACCCGCGCCGACCTCAAGCAGCGCGGCCAGCCCCTCGAAGCCGACGCGCTGCTCGAAGCCGTGCGCCTGCACCTGAACAACGACGTGTCGGTTCACCGCGGCCGCACCAGCCTCCGGGACGACGCCGACGGCTACCAGCTCGGTCTGACCAGGGACGCTCAGCGAGCCAACCCCGACCGGCCGGTCGACGGCCTCGGCGACGCGCTGAGCGAGGGCGGCGACGGCGCCGAGGTCACGACCGAATCGGACGACGACTGATCGCGGCGCGCGGCGCCGCTTTTTCGCGTACTTCTCGTTCCTCGAGCAACTACTCCGGCGACTCGCCGACCGGAACGTCGCGGAGACGAGATCTCCGAGAGAAATAGCGGCCGTCAGTTCGCGGCGTCGAACTCCGCCGCGCACGCGTCGCTACAGAAGTGCCGGTGATAGGCCTTACCGTCCTCGACCCGCGTCCGGACGACGTGGTTCGGATCCTCCACGATCGGCTCGCCGCAGACCTCGCAGTTCGGCGCGTCGTCCTCGTCGATGTCCTCCTCGAGCGCCGATGTCGGGTCTACCATTTGTTCACAGGGAGGGTGCTGGCGCACTATAAGGATTGCATTTCGGACGGCCTCGCAAAATTCGCCGCGCCGCGCTAACTCCGATCGCGCGGCCGTTCAGAGCTCTCGCGCCGCGGCGACGGCCTCGGCGATCGGCGGCGCGTCGAACAGCTCGCGACCGACGTACGCGTTGGCGCCGGCGGCGTAGATGTCGCGGGCGACCCGAATCACGTCGTCGTCGAGCGACGAGGGCTGGACTTCACAGAGCGGCCGCCAGTCGGCGACGTCCTCCTCTTTCGCGCGTTCCTTCGCGGCGTCGACGGCGTCGACCCACTCGGGCTGGGTGCGCTTGTGGTACTGCCGGATGACCTCCTTCGAGAGTTGCTGGCCGTCGTAGGAAAAGCGGTTCTCGTCGAGCGTCCCGACGACGTCGGCGACGCGGATCTCGCCCTCGTAGTAGAGACACTCGATCTTCCCGTCTTCGTGGGTCATACCCGCTTCGGCGGCGCGCTCGGTAACGATCCGGTTCACCTCGCGTGCGGTGGCTTCCAGGTCCTCGATATCGGCCGCACCGGCGATCCGATCGGCCTCCTCCCGGGTCAGGTAGCGATCCGACTCCTCGTACTTCGTGGAGAACTCGACGACCGGCTCGTCGAGGTCGACGGCCTCGTCGGGCCAGGAATCGAGATCGAGGCCGTGGTCGGCGGGGTCGGTGCGCCCGCGCAGGCTGGAGCCCACCGGCACTCGATTGCGGAAGACGATTTCGAGAGGGACGAGGTAGTTCTCGCCCGCTTCGTGGTGGTAGGCGTCGTAGTCGTAGTTTCGCCCGTCGTGGGGCAGGTCGGGCACCTGCGTCAGGTCGATCGCCATCTCGCGCGGCGCGTCGTCGACGTCGTCGAGCGGGACGGCCTCGTCCTCGCCTTCCGGAATCACGCCGCGGTAGTGCGTCGGAACGCCCTCGGATTCCAGCAGCTCGAAGTTGAACGCGCCCATCGCGCAGAGACTCTCGCCCTTCTCGGGGATCTCGTCGGGCATCTTGCCCCAGTCGAACACCGAGTAGTCGTCGGTAAAGCGGAACGCGCCGCGGCCCAGCTCCCCGGCCGAGGGCTCGACCTCGACGCGGAACTCCTTGACGCTCGTCATGGTTCTACTGCTATCTCGGCGTCCTATGTACCTGCCGAAATTTCGAGCGAACGGCTTCGGATCAGGTAGACGTGCTGCGGGAAGAGAATCGACTGACTGCGAGGACGTGAACACCACGCCCGAAGCCCTCGCGCCCGTCCGGTCGCGCGACTCGCTGCGCTCCTCGCCTTCGAGCGAGACAGTCACCGCTATCACAGAAGCACTCGCAAAACCGACCGCTGCTAGCCGGTATCCCCGGAGGTTTTTACGGTCGGACCGTCGTTCAAGAGGTGATGGAGAAGGGCGAGGGGGACGTGCCCGACGAGATCGAGTTCGAGCGCGTCCCCGAGACCGATCAGTCGTTCGAGAACGCGCTGGCGAAGGCCCGCGACGGCGAGCGGCTGTCGGTCGACGACGCGATCGAACTACTGACCACCGGCACGGACGACGAGGGAATCGACCGGCAGCGCAAAGAGCGGGTGCTGGAAGCCGCGGATCGGCGCCGCGCCGAGGTCGTCGGCGAGGAGGTGACGTTCGTCGCGAACCTCAACAACAACGTCACGACCGCCTGTAACGTGGGCTGCAAGTTCTGCAACTTCAAGGACGCCGCCCAGCGCTTCGAGACCGAGTACGACGGCGAGAACCCCGGGTTCACCAAGACGCCCGCCGAGTCCCGCGAGATCGTCGCGGACGCCGTCGAGATGGGCGTCTACGAGGTCTGCTCGGTGTCGGGGTTGCACCCCGCGTTCGCGCTCGACGACGAGCACCGCGAGATCCTCGAAGCGGCCGACAATCCCAAAGACGTCAACTACCGACCGCCTGCGGACTACGAGACGAGTCCGGGGACGTACGTCGACCAGATCGCGGCGATGAGCGTCGGCGGCGTCCACGTCCACTCGATGACGCCCGAGGAGGCGTATCACGCCAAGCGAGGCACCGACTGGAGCTACGAGGAAGTGTTCCGACGCCTCAAGGACGCCGGGCTCGACAGCGTGCCGGGCACCGCCGCCGAGATCCTCGTCGAGGAGGTTCGCGACGTGATCTGCCCCGGCAAGATCGGGACCGACGAGTGGATGACGGCGATGGAGGCCGCCGCGAACGTCGGGCTGGACCTCACCTCGACGATCATGTACGGCCACGTCGAGAACGAGGCCCACCGCGCGCTCCACCTGGAGCGGCTCCGCGAACTGCAGGACCGGACGGGCGCGATCACGGAGTTCGTCCCCCTTTCGTTTATCCACCAGAACACGCCGCTGTACGAGCAGGGACTGGTGGAGGGCGGCGCCTCGCGCGACGAGGACGAGCTGATGGTCGCCGTCGGCCGGCTGTTCTTAGACAACGTCGAGCACGTCCAGTCCTCCTGGGTGAAGTACGGCGACGAGCACGGGCTGAAGCTGCTCAACTGCGGTGCCGACGACTTCATGGGGACGATCCTCTCCGAGGAGATCACCAAGCGCGCGGGCGGCGACTACGGCGAGGTCCGCACCTTCGAGCAGTACGTCGACATGATCACCTCGATCGGTCGCGTCCCCGTCGAGCGCTCGACGGACTACCGGCAGCGCCGTCGGATCGATCCCGAGCACCCGCCGTTCGGGCCGACGCTCGGCCCGCGCGCCGACGGGTCCCCGCTGTTCGAGCGCGACGCGTCGGACGCCGACGACCCCGCGACGATCGACGCGGACGACTGAGGGCCGACGGGACGATCGATCCAGAATCGGGAGCGGACCGGGAGTCGGGGCGAACGCATTTTATCGCGGTCGTGGACGGCTAGCGTGAGTGAAACGATGGCACACAACCTGCTCATGCTCGTCGGCGACTACGTGGAAGACTGGGAAGTGATCGTCCCGTATCAGGCGCTGCAGGCGGTCGGCCACGAGGTCGACGCGGTCTGCCCGGACAAGGAGGAGGGCGACACCGTCGCGACCGCAGTCCACGACTTCACGGGCGAACAGACTTACAGCGAGAAGCCGGGCCACACGTTCGAGCTCTCGGCGACGTTCGACGACGTCGACGCCGAATCGTACGACGGCCTGATCATCCCCGGCGGGCGCGCGCCGGAGTACCTTCGCACGTACGACGAGGTTGTCGAGTGCGTGCAGCACTTCTTCGAGGAGGACAAGCCCGTCGCGGCGCTCTGTCACGCGCCCCAGCTGCTCAACGCGGCCGGCGTGCTGGAGGGCCGGGCGCTGACGTCCTACCCGGCAGTCAGAGCCGAAGTCGAGTCCGGCGGCGGCGAGTGGCACGACGGCGTCACGGTCGACGGCAACCTCGTCACCGGCCGGGTGTTCACCGACCACGTCGAGTGGATCTCGGAGTTCCTCGACGTGCTCGGAACCGACGTCCAGCACGGCGAACCGATGCCCGCCAGCGACGACTGAGCGAGGGGTCCGGCCGGACGCGAACGGAGGACGGCCCACCGCCGATCGGACGAGTGCGAACGGGCGCCGCCGTCGACGGGCCGAAACACCGAACATTTTGTAACAAGTGTTACATTGTCCGAAGTATGAGCGGCCCTTCGCTGCTGGTCGAGGGGGCGATCGTCGTCGCGGCAACCGCCGCGATCTGGCTCGGCAGCGACTGGCTGGAGGGCGCGAGCGACGCGCTCTCGTCGTACTACGGCCTTCCGATGGTGGTCCAGGGCGCGGTCGTCTCCGCGGTCGGGTCGAGCTTTCCGGAACTGGCGACCGTGGTCGTCTCGGCGCTCTCGGGGTCGTTCGACCTGGGCGTGGGGGCGATCGTCGGTTCGGCCATCTTCAACATCCTGGTGATCCCGTCGGTCGTCGGCGTCGCGACCGTCGAGAACGTCGAGTCCAACCGGACGCTGGTGTACAAGGAGGCCCAGTTTTACATGATCGCGGTCTCGACGCTCGTAATCACATTCGCGCTCGCGGTGATCTACTTCCGAGTGGGCGACGGGCTCCGAGGGGAGGTCACCCGCCCGCTGGCGACGATTCCGCTGTTGTTGTACGGGCTGTATCTATTCATCCAGTGGCAGGATACCGCCGAGTACGTGTCCGAAGCCGGGAGCAACGAGGGCGTCTCGCCGCGGAAGCAGTGGGTGCTCCTGACTGCGGGTCTGCTGGTGATCCTCGTCGCGGTCGAACAGATGGTCCAAGCGGTAACAACGATCGGCGACGCCGTTGGCACTCCGGAGTTCCTCTGGGGGATCACTGTCGTCGCGGCGGCGACGAGCCTCCCGGACACGCTGGTGAGCCTCCGGGCCGCCCGCGACGACCGCGGCGTCGCGAGTCTGGCGAACGTCCTGGGGTCGAACACGTTCGACCTGCTCGTCGCCATCCCGCTGGGCGTGATGATCGCCGGGACGGCGACGATCGATTTCGCCATCGCCGTCCCGATGATGGGCTTTCTGACGCTGGCGACCGTGTTCCTATTTACCGTGCTGCGGACGGACCTCGAACTGAACGACGCCGAGGCCTACGGGCTGCTCGGTACGTACCTGGTGTTCGTCGCGTGGATGATCGGCGAGACGCTGGGGCTGATCTCCGGGATTCTCCCGGGGACCTGAGACCGGCGTTCAGAGACGTACGCGGCGCTCTCAGAGAGACGCCCCGACCAGCACGCCGCGGTAGCGCTCGCCGGCGTCGTCGCGGGCCGCGATGGCGTCCCGGATCGTCGGCGAGAGCCAGTCGTCGCCGGGCGCCGGCTCGGCCGCGAAGCCGTCGGTCCGTAGCTCTTCGGGGAGGAAGCGCTCGTAGACCGGCAGGCGCTCGCGCAGCGGCACGTCGCCGTGGTCGGCGACGGCTTCCAGTTCGCGCAGCGCGGGCCACTCGTAGTCGGGGTTGATGTAGTCGTCCGTGATCGGCGAGACGCCGCCGAGATCGTCGATCCCGCAGCCGACCAGCTCGCGGGCCGGCGCGAGGTTCGGCGGCACCTGGACCGAGACTTCCTCGGGGAGCGCCGCGCGGGCCATCGCGACGACCCGTCGCATCGTATCGAGGTCGGGCGTCCCGCCGCTCCAGCGCTCGTTTTCCACCACCGGCTGGACGATCACCTCCTGAATGTGACCGTACCGCTCGTGTATGTCGCGGATCGCCAGTAGGCTCTCGGCCCGATCGCGCCAGCCCTCGCCGAGGCCGACGAGGATGCCAGTAGTAAAGGGGACCGACAGCTCGCCGGCATTTTTGATCGTGTTGAGTCGCTGGCCGGGATCCTTCCGGCGCGGCCCTGCATGGGCGTCGACGTCCGCGGTCGTCTCCAGCATCACGCCCATGCTGGCGTTGACGTCCGCCACGGTTTCCATCTGGTCGTAGGTCTGGTCGCCGGGGTTGCTGTGGGGGAGCAGCCCCTCGTCGAGGGCGATCTCGCAGACCTCTCGGAGGTACTCGTGGATCGAGTCGTGGCCCCACTCGTCGAGCTGCTCGTGGATCCGTTCGTAGCGGTCGTCGGGATCGTCGCCGAACGTGAACAGCGCTTCCGTACAGCCCGCGTCGGCGCCCATCTGCAGGGTTTCGCGGACCTCGTCGGTGCTCATCAGCGTCGCCTCGCCCGGCGGGTCGAAGTACGTGCAGTAGGTGCAGGTGTACCGGCACGCGGTCGTCAGCGGGACGAACACGTTCCGCGCGAAGGAGAGTTCGGGGGCCGGGTCGACGTCGTCGGCCCCGACGTCGAGCAGCGACGCCACGTCAGACTCGTCGATCGTCACGTCGACGCCGTACTCGTCGGCCCCCGGAATCATCATCGGAAGGAGTGCGCGCTCCCCGATAAAGGTTCGACTTCGGCGCGGGGCGCCGGTGTCAAACCGGCTGTCGGCGACCGTTGCGACGCGGCGCTACCGCGGCGGGTAGTGATCGTGCCAGGGGTTCGCCCGTTCGAGCGCGCCCGAGGCCGCCAGCACGGTCTCGTCGTCGAACCGGTCGCCGATCAGCTGCATCCCGACGGGGAGCCCGTCGTCGGTTAGCCCCGCCGGCGCCGACGCGGCGGGGTGACCGGTGAAGTTGATCGGGTAGGTGAGACACCAGCCGATCAGCGGGTCGACCGCCTCGCCCTCGATCTCGGTCGGACCGACGGTGCCGCCTTTCCCCTCGGTGTTCTCGACCGGCGGGACGGCCAGCGTCGGCGTCACCAGCAGGTCGTACTGCTCGAAGACGTCCTGGACGGCGTCGTACACTCGCGTCCTGACGTGGTCGTCGCGCTTGTACTCGAGCAGGCTCATGTCGCGGGTGTCCTCCAGCAGGTCGACGAGTTCGGGGACCATCTCGTCGCGGTGGTCGCCCAGCAGGTCCATCCCCTCGTCTTTGAACCCCTCGATCGCCGAGTGGTAGAGCCCGGCGATCTGGCGCAGCCAGATGTCGGCCAGGTCCTGCTGGTCGGCGTCGATGCCGAGGTCGACCCGCTCGACGGTCGCGCCGGCGTCCTCGAAGGCGTCGACGGCGTCGTCGACCACGTCGCGGACGCGCTCGTCGACCGGGAACACGTCGAAGTCCGGGCTGTACGCGATCGAGAGCCCGTCGACGCCCCGGTGGACGACGCCGCGGTAGTCCGGGTCCTCGTCGGGGACCGACAGCGGGTCGCGCGGATCGGGGCCGGCCATCACGTCGAGCATCAGCGCCGCGTCCTCGACGGTCCGCGCGATCGGCCCGGCGTGGATCATCGGCGTGTGCGAGAGGAAGGCGTCGGGGCGGATCGCCTGCGCGACCCGGCCGTAGGACGCCTTCAGCCCGTAGACCCCCGAGAACGACGCCGGAATCCGGACCGAGCCGCCGCCGTCCGAGCCCTGCGCGATCGGCACCAGCCCGTCGGCGACCGCGGCGGCCGAGCCGCCCGACGACCCGCCCGCGTTACGATCCAGATCGAACGGCGTGCTGGTCGGGCCGAACAGCAGGTTGTCGGTCGTCCCCTTGTGTCCGAACGACGGCGTGTTCGTCTTGCCCACGACGATCGCGCCGGCCTCCTCCAGACGCCGGACGTAGGTCGCCGTCTCCTCGGGGACGAACTCCTCGAACGGCGCCGACCCCATCGTGTTGCGGACGCCGGCCTTGAAGTCGAACAGGTCCTTGACCGCGATCGGCACCCCGTGGAGCGGGCCGAGCGGTTCGCCGGCCGCGACGGCCTCGTCGGCTTCGCGGGCGCGCTCCATCGCCTCCTCCTCGAGCAGCGTGACGAACGCGTTGATGTCGTCGTTGCGCTCCCTGATCCGGTCGAAGCTGGCTTCGACTGCCTCCTGGGCCGTGAGGTCGCCGCTCCGGATTCGGGCGGCCATCTCCGTCGCTGACGTGTACGCGAGGTTATCTTCCCCCATACGGTACGTTGACACAATACTAGCACTAATTTCTAGCAGTCCCGAATCGTTTGAGCAACGCGCCGAGGCGACCTGAGAGGGCGTCTCGCTACCGCGTCACGTCGGCCCGACCGCCCTCGACGACTAACTCGAATCCGGCGTCCCGGAGCCACGCCGTCGCTCGGCCGTCGGCGTGCAGTAGCAACTCGACCAGATCCGCGCGCTCGTCGACGTCGGTCGACAGCCGGTGGGAGTCGACGACTGCGACGTCGGCGTCGATCCCCTCAGCGATGTGCCGGTGGTCGCGGTAGGAGAGCCCGTGGTAGTCGACGCGAAACTCGGGGTGGCGGGCGACGAGCGCGTTCGTTCCGCCGCCCCGCCCCGGCACGATCGCCACGTCGCCCTCGGCTTCGAACAGGTCCGCGAGCGCGTCGCCGGTCGCGAGCGCGAGATCGGCCATCACGACGGCGACTGGCGACTCGGGAGGGGCGTCTGCGAGAACGTCGTTCACGGCGGTCGTCAGCGCGCGGTTGTCGACCCGGACGGGCGCGTCGACGTCGATCGGCGCCGTCGAGAGCACCGTCGGCTCGCCGCCGCCCGCGCGGACCGCCGCGAGGACGTCGTCGAGCATCGCGCGTGCGAGCGCCGAGCGCTCGCGCTCGTCGAGCAGGTCGGCGAGGCGAGTCTTCGGGCGCTCGGCGTCGAACGGGACGATGACGCGCATGGCCTGGCTTCGACAGGCGGGAAAAAGGGAGTTCCGGAGTTACCCGAGCTTGTCGTAGTCGTCGCCCTGGCGCTGGTAGAGCAGGTACCCGACGCCGGCGAGCACGAGCAGCGCGACCAGTCCGGCGCCGCCGTACAGCAGCATGCTGCGCGTCTGGGCGCTGGACTCGGAGCTCTCGGCCTCGTCGGTCGCGTCCTGAGCGTTCTGGACCGCTCGATCGAAGTCGCCGTTCTCGTAGAAGCCGACGGCGTTGTCGAGGGCGTCCTGGGCGCTCGACACGTCGGCGCCGTTGCTTTCGGCGGTCTCGATCGCGGCTTCGGCGTCCTGAATGGCGTTGCGAGCCTCCTTGCTGTTCGCGGTGTAGTGGTGGGCGTCGTAGCTGTCGATCGTGGTGGTGCCGCCGCCCGATCGGACCTCGGTGAACTCGGTCACGGTGAACCGCTCCTCGGGCTCGTAGCTCCACTCGGCGACCTCGGGGACCGTGCCGGTGACGGTCACTTCGAGCTCGTCCATGTCCTCGCTGGAGCTGACGGCGTACTCGAAGGACTCGCCGCCGAAGTTCCGCGAGTCGGCGACCTGATCGCCGTCGACGCCGTACGCGGTGACGGTCCAGCTGGCGTTGGTCAGGTTCGTCTGGCCCTCCAGCGTCCAGTCGGACGGGGTGTCGCCGGCGTACAGATCAGATAGCGTGTACGTTACCGATACTTCCTCTCCGACCTCCTTCTCGTCGGGCACGCCGTCGGCGTCGACTGACGCCACGGCTGCCGCCGGGGAGACCGCGGCGACCGCGACCGCGAGAACGAGCAGTAGCGTTCCGAGCTTAGAATAGTGGTTCGAGTTCATCGTCGTCATCCTCGACTAGCGTCTCTAAATTATCGTCGCTTTCCTGGCGAATCTCCTCGATGTTGTCCTGGGCCTCGATGGCGACCTGCTGGAGCTCCTTGATGCGGGGGACGTTGGTGACGCCCGACAGCAGGATGACGCTGGCGACGAAGTTCGAATCGGGGACCGGGTAGTCGCCGCCCCGAACTTCCATGCTGCCGGTCTGCTCCTCGAGCCACTTCCGCCCGCGCTCTATTCCCTTCCGGTTGAGATGCTGGGGCGGGCCGCTCATGACGAGCAGCGCGCGCTCGGCGCCGTCGATCTCGCAGGGGAGCGTGAGTCGGCCGAGCGCCGCTTTCCGGACGAGGCTGGTGATCCGGTTAGTCGTGTGGGCGGTGTCGACCTGGTCGTCCTCGCCGCCGGTAAAGCGAGAGAGCAGGCCGCTGTCGCCGCCGCTGTTCTCGACTTCCTCGCGAGCGTAGCCGACCGTCGAGACGCCGCCGCCCGACAGCGTGTTGATGATCTCGCTGGAGTCGACGACGCTTTCGGCGACCTCGTCGCCCTGGTTGATCTCGCCGGCGCCGAAGAGGATGCCGAAGCGCTTGACGATCTCGTCGTTGATCTCCTCGTAGCCGCTCTCGACGGACTCGCCGGACTGTCGCCAGGAGTCGTTGTCGAACACGAGCAGATTGTCGACCTCCCGGACGAACGTCTGGAAGGATCGAGCGGCGTTGAGCGTGTAGATCCCGCCCTCGTCGCTGCCGGGCAGCACGCCCAGCCCGTAGACGGGTTCGGTGTAGATCCGCTTGAGATGCTTCGCGATGACGGGGGCGCCGCCGCTGCCGGTGCCGCCGCCCATCCCCGCGACGATCAGGAAGGCGTCGACCTCGTGGACCGGGATCCCGTCGATGGCACCCTGGACCTCGTCGATGTCCTCCTCCGCGATCTCGGCGCCGAGCTCGTTGTCGGCGCCCACGCCGTGTCCCTTGACGCGGGACTGTCCGATCAGGACTCGATTCTCTTGGGGCACTTTCTCCAGCCCCATCAGGTCCGCTTTGGCGGTGTTTACCGCCACCGCGGACCGGACGATCCCGCTGTGGGTGCGCTCGTCGTACTCCAAGAATTTGTCGACGATTTTCCCACCCGCCTGTCCGAAGCCGATCATCGCCAGTTTCATTGTTGGTATCCGGGTCTCCGTTGGCATGAGAACAGAGTCATTAAGGATATAAGCCTTGTGATGGGGAAGGTAAATCGCAACCGATCTGCACGTTCTAATCGCAAGGCTGCGGCGCCCCGACCGCGTTTTACTGGCGTTTCAGAATGGTTACTTTAGTCACCCCAGTTGTGCCATATAAAACAGGAGATCAGCCCCGTTTTTAAACGAAGAGCGACGAACCGCCCAGCGGCGACGCGATTCCTCGCCTCGAATGCGCGCGCCAGTCCGGCAGGTCGCGCCGCCGCCGCTATCCCGACAGGCCGAGATACTCCGAGAGCGTCGTGAGATCGTCCGGATCGACGCCGAACGCCGTAACGTCGTTCTCGACGACCGTGTTGTCGATCCGCAGCGAACGGGCTTGGTCCGGCCCCATCGGGACGAACGGTAGCGGACCGGCGGCGGTCAGCCCGATCTTCGCGAGCGCCATCGGCACCGGGAGGATCTGCACGGACTTGCCCTCCGCCCGGTAGGCGAGCCGGGTCACGTCCGCCAGCGTCAGCACCTCGGGACCGCCGATCTCGTAGATCTCGCCGGCCCGATCCTCGTCGAGTGCGCAGTCGGCCAGCATCGGCGCGAGGTCGCCGACCCAGATCGGCTGGAACCGCGTCTTGCCGCCGCCGGGCAATCCGGTGACGTACGGCGTCGTCAACGCCTTGGTGAACCCGACGAACTCGCCGCCGTCGCCGAACACGACCGACGGGCGGACGATCACCCAGTCCATCGGGGCGTCCCGGACGACCTGCTCGGCCTGTCCCTTGGTCCGGAGGTAGGCGGTCGATCCGTCGGGATCGGCGCCGAGCGCGCTCATCTGGACGAGTCGGTCCACGCCGTACTCCTCGGCGGCGTCGACGACGTTCTGGGTGCCGCCGAGGTGGACCGACTCGTGGCTCGCGCCGCCAGAAGGCTGGAACAGCGGCGACAGCGCGACCAGGTTGACGACCGCGTCCTGCCCCTCGAAGGCGCCCTCGATCGAGTCGTAGGCCGTCACGTCGCCGGCGACCGCATCGACGCCGTCGGGCGACTCCGCGTCGCCGGGATCCCGCGAGAGCGCCGTCACGTCGTGGCCGCGGTCGTGCAGTTCGACGCAGAGATTCTGGCCGATGAAGCCCGTTCCGCCGACGACGAGAACGTTCATAGTTCAAAGGTGTGCTCGCACGAGTATAAAGGTGATCGAGGCGGCCGAACCGTGGGCAACGCCGTGCACGGATGGTCGAACTCGATCGGGGTAGCGAACGAGGACGGCGACGGGGCGCCTCCGACAGACAGTTGATCCGGGGGCCGAAAGCCGGTGGTATGCTGCTCACGCTCGAAGGGATCGACGGCAGCGGGAAGACGACCGTCTGGGAGGCTCTGCAGGACGTCTATCCCGACGCCGTCTTCACTCGCGAGCCCACGAACACGTGGTACGGCGAGGCGGTCCAGCGGTCGATCGACGACGACGACGCCGACCCGCTGGCGGAGCTCTTTCTGTACACCGCCGACCACGCGGCCCACCTCGCCGAGACGATCCGCCCGGCGCTCGACCGGGGAGAGCTGGTGATCTCGGATCGGTACTCGGACTCCCGATACGCGTATCAGGGCGCGACGCTCGACGGGGAGGTTCCGAACGCGATGGACTACGTCCGTGGCGTCCACGAGCCGTTCACCAGGCCGCCGGACTACACGATCTACCTCGACGTCGACGCCGAGACGGCCGCCCGGCGCAGCGGGAAGACCAACAAGTTCGAGCAGGACTCGTATCTCGCACGCGTCCGCGAGAACTACGAGCGCCTGATCGACGCCGACCCCCACCGATTCGTGCGCGTCGACGCCACCGAACCGCCCGAGATCGTACTCGAGCGCGTCGAGACCGCGGTCGCGGAGATCCTCTCCGACGGGGCGAACGGCGCGCCCTGACGGGCTGCGGAGCGACTGTCCTCAATAACTACGACGTAGATCGTGCGCGATAAACGTTTGATGAAAAATTTGTTCGCAACTTTTACTTCCGTGTTGATAGAAGTTGTCGGTAAGAGACCGACCGGTGCAGGTAACGAGATCGCCCGGCCCCTGCGAGGGGACCGATCGATCGGGATCGGACGATAGCAACCGTCAGTCGAGCGCCGGCCAGTCGAGCACGATCATCCATGGTTTCCAGAGACGACACGAACGAGAACGGATCGAGCACGAACGACGCCGACGAGGACCTGCCGACCGAAGTCCCGGAGGATTCGGTGCTGTACAGGGGAGACGAGGACGGCGAGGGCGACGCCGACGAGCAGAGCGACGACGGCTCGGCGATCAGTCGCCGCGCCGCGCTCGGCGTGCTGGGCGTCGGCGGGGTCGCCGCCGGGGGCGCGGTGGCGTTCGGCGGCGTCCTCGGCGGGGGTTCGGGCGACGACGCCGACGGCTCCGACGACCCCGATAGTTCGACGCCCGCCGCCGATGACGAGGGAACCGACGACGAGGACGCCGACGACGAAGCAGCCGAGACCTCCGACCCCGCCGTGTCGTTCGACAACCAGGCGTTCCAGGGCAACGGCGTGAGCGTCGACGCGACGACGCCCGGCGAGCACTCGATCCTCGTGACCTACGGCGCCGACGGCGACAGCATCGTGGCCGGGACCGCCGACGCGACCGACCTCGAGGACGACGCGGTCGCCGTTCAGTTTCAGGACGCTGGCGGCATCCCCGGCACCCACACGGCCCACCTCCTCGACGGCGACGCGGGCGGGTACGAGGGCGGCGACGCGCTCACCGCGGAGACGGTCAGCGACGTCGTCGTCGCCGACACCGCGTTCGTCTCCGACGAGGGCGACGACGCCGAGACGGACGTCGCGGTCGCCGACCAGGCGCTCGGAAGCGGCGGCGGCATCGAGATGGAGCTCACCACGCCCGACGATCACTTCGTCATCGTGACCTACGACCGCGACGGCGAGCCCGTCGTCGCCGGCGCCGACGACACCAGCAATCTCGACGGCGAGACGCGCACGGTCGACGTCGTGGACCGCGACGGCGTCCCCGGCGAGCACACGGCCCACCTCCTCGCGAACGCCGACGGCAGCCAGTTCTACGTGCCGGGCGACGCGCTCTCGGACGCCACCGCCGACGTGGTGACGGCCGCCGACGCGGCGTCGATCTCCGAGCCCGACGTGGCCCCCGAGGCGGCCGTCTCGTTCGAGGACCAGGCGCTCGACGACGGGTCCGTGACGCTGACGACGACCGCGCCGGCGGAACACTTCGTGCTCGTCACGTACCGCAGCGGCGACGACCGCATCGTGGCAGGCGCCGAGGACGTGAGCGGCCTCGACGGCGAGTCGATCACGTTCGACCTCCCGGACGACGGCGGCGTGGGCGGGTCCCACACCGCCTACGTGGTCGCGAACAGCGACGGCAGCAGGGTCTACGCGGCGGGCGACGTGGCCTCTCAGTCGACGGTCGGCGCCGCCAAAGTGGCATCGACCGCGATCGTCAGCGAGGAGTGACCGGCCGCCGTCGCGTCCGATGCGTTCGGCGTCCGGCTTCGATTACTCCGCCGCCCCGCCCTCCGTTGCGGCGTCACCCTCGTGGATCTTCTCGCCGCGCTGGAGGCGCTCGGCGATCCGGAACGTCTGTTCGCCGGCGCGACGGGTCGGCGTGTGAGCCGACAGGTAGCGAGCGGTCGCGACGAGGTGGACGCGCGCTCGCTCGTCGTCCTTCCGGGCGTCGTACTGGGCGAACGCCGCCTCCACGTTCTGCCGGGGGTGGAAGCCGACGTCCTCGCGAAGTAACGCCTCGCCCAGCGAGCGTTTGAGCCGCTTCGAGTCGCCGCCAGCGGCGAGGTACTCGGCCGTCAGGCGCCCGGCCCTGTTCACTTCCTCGTCGGACTCCACCTCGAACGTCTCGAGGAGGTCGTCGAGCAGCACCTCCGGATCGCCGTCTCCCGCCGGATCCGGCAGCGGGATCGGCGGCGTGTTGAGGAAGCGATCGAGGTAGACGCTCATCGCCGCGTCGAACACGCCGCGGTAGAGCTCCGGCACGTCGGTGCGGCGGCTCAGCTCGTACACCGCGTTGGCGTACGTGTACGTGTGGTGGACGGTGTTCCAGTCCCGAAACTCGTTGGACGTACCGAACTGGGCGATGCGGCGCGCCGCGGCGTCCGTCACGGCGCGGGCGAGTTCCGTCGCCGTCGCCCCGTTCTCGACGGCGGCGGTCAGCGCGTCCGCGATCTCGTGGGGATCGTCTCCGAGCAGAACGTCGACGAATCCGGCGGGTTTCTCCCACGTCGCCCCCGCGCCGGCGTCGATCAGGTCCGGCAGCTCGTCGGCGGCGTCGAAACGCAGCTGCGCGACGTCGATCGGCTGGCGCCACGAGGAGTTCTCCTCCGCCCGTTCGGCGGACGCCAGTCCGGGGACGAGACTCGGGAGCACGTCGTCCGCGCGGTCCCAGCCGACGTGGTCGAGCACCTCGAACGCCTTGTTGACGAAGTCGAGCCGGTGGCCCGAATCGAGGTACAGGTGGTCGGTCGCGGCCGCGACGAGCATCCCCGCGACGGTCGACTCGTCGAGGCCGGCCCGGATCGCCGATCGCAGCACCCGCTCGGCGCCGTCCGAGTCCCGGACCTCGATGTTGTCGCGGAACCACGACCGAAGGCGCTCGGGGGACACGTCGTCGGTCGAGAGCGGTTCCTGCACGAAAAAGGGCGGTTCGCCCGCGCTCTCGTCGGCGACCTCGGACAGACCCACGTACAGCGCTCGGCGCCGATCGGCCGGTCGGAGGTCGTCCAGCAGGTTCGTCATCACCCCGAGCGTCGTCAACCCGCGGCCCCAGCCGCCCCGTCGGTAGTGGGTGCCGAACTCCGTCCCGACGTCGACCGGCGCGGTCGTCTCGGCCCCGGCGTCGTCGAGGCCGATCACCGACTTGGCGATCACGAGCCTGATGTCTTCCTTCAGCCCGTGTTCCAGCCGCTCGCGCCAGTGCTCGGCCGGCGGCGCCGATCGTTCGGGCGTCGGGTCGACGTACACCTCGCCGTCCCGGACCTCGACGGGGTAGGTCTGGACGTCGTCGGCGAACGGATCGAACGTGTCCCCGCAGGACACCTCGAACCGCGCGTGGTGCCACGGGCACGTGAGGATGCCGTCCTCGACGCTTCCCTCCGAGAGAGGGAACCCCATGTGCGGACAGCGGTTGTCCACCGCGTGGACCGCTCCCTCGTGTTCGATGACGGCGATCGGTCGACCGTCGACGGACGTGACCACCGTACCGCCCTGTTCGCGCAGGTTCGCGACGGAGACGGCGCGGCGCAGTTCCTCTTGCTCGCTCATGTGACAGCCATCGTCACACCCGATCGTAAAGATTCGCTGAAACGAATTGTTGTAGTCATTCTATCACGAAGACCGCGTCCCGCGGCTCCCGTTCAGGAGGGATGCTGGTGGCTGATCCGCTCGGCGACTTTTCCGGGCACCGGCGTCCCGCAGTCCTTGCACTTCCAGGTCGAGGACACCGTCCCGCGCTCCCTGACGATATCCTGCCTGTAGCGCAGCGTCGCACCGCAGATACAGCGGTGGGTCGCTCCCATACTCGACCGAAGGCGTCGCGGCGGGAAAAGCGGCGTCCCGCGGCGCCGCCACCGGATCCCGCGCTTCGATCGCCATCGATGCGCAACACTGGTTAGCCCGACCCGCCTACGGGATTCCGATGACGGTCATCGGGATCGACGACACGGACTCCCGCGAGCGCGGGATGTGCACAACCTACGCCGCCAGCCGCCTCGCCGGCGAGATCGAGGCCGCGGGCGGCGACGTCGAGCGCGTCCTGCTCGTGCGCCTGAACCCCGCCGTCGAGCACAAGACGCGAGGCAACGCCGCGCTGGCGGTTCACGCCGACGTCGATCCCGACCGCGGCCTCGACATCGCTCGCGACCTGATCGCCGAGAGCGCCGAAGTCGACGACCCGCGGACGAACCCCGGGCTCGTCGTCGCCGAGCACGATCCGGACGATGCGCCCGACGCCGTCGCCGCGTTCGCCCGCGAGGCGGTTCGAGATCATCACGAAATCGCGGACGCCGAGGCGCTGATCGAACGGGCGGGCTACGAGAGCGCCGGGTGGAAGAACGCCCGCGGGAAGATCGGCGCCCTCGCCGCGGTCGGCGCCTGGGCGGCCCTCGAGGAGTGGACCTACGAGTACGTCAGCTACCGCGAGCGAGCGCGCCGCGGGACGTCGCGCGACGTCGATCTCGACTCGGCGTTCGCGGCGGCGGACGAACGGTACCCCGAAGCGTGGGACACCGTCGACCGCGTCGAGGGACAGGCCGTCTGCGTCCCCCGCGCGCCGGGGCCGATCCTGTACGGGATCCGCGGCGACGACGCCGACGCAGTGCGGGCCGTCGCCGCAGGGATCGACAGCGAGCCCGTCGAGTCTGCCCAACTGTTCGTCACCAATCAGGGGACCGACGCGCACCTGCGCGACGCCGCGCTCGGGGCGGTCGAGGACGGCCGATCCTACCGCGTCGACGGGACGGTCGTCGAACCGCCCGAGACGCGCGAGGGCGGGCACGTCTTTCTCACGCTCGCCGACGGCAACGAAAGCGACGGCGACGACAGCGACGCCGACGTCCGCCTCGACTGCGCCGCCTTCGAGCCGACCAAGCGCTTCCGCGATCGGGTGCGAGGGCTCCGGGTGGGCGACCGGATCACCGCCTGCGGCGAGATCGGCGACGGGACGCTCAAGTTAGAGAAGTTCGCCGTACGAGAGCTGAACGGCGTCGAACTCGCGACGCCGGACTGCCCCGACTGCGGCCGGTCGATGAAGAGCGCCGGCGCTGATCAGGGATACCGCTGTCGGGACTGCGGGACGAGTCACGGAGGAAAGGTCGAGCGTCGGATCGACCGCGATCTCGAAGACGGGTGGTACGAGGTGCCGCCCTGCGCGCGGCGTCACGTCGCAAAGCCGCTGATTCGGGGCGGCTTCGACGCGCCGATCCACCCCGAACGGTGATTGCGTTCGACAGTCAGCCGTTCGGCGGGCAGCCGTTCGGCGGTCGACAGTTCACGACGACGCCGACGCCGACGCGGCGTCGCGACGCCGGATCCCGAGGCGCCAGGCCAGCCCGACGAACGCGGTGCCGAGCAGCGCGACGCTGTCGGGCGTGACGCCGATCACCGCGAGCGCGACCGCGCTGATCCCGGTCGCGACGCCGAACGCAGCGGTCGCGGCGTCGTCGACCGCCGAGAGCGCGTACCAGGTGCCCGCGACGTACGCGGCCCCCAGCGTGGCCCCGGCGACGACGTCGACGAGGTAGTGGACGCCGAGCACGACCCGGGTCGCACAGACCAGCGTCACGATCGCGGCGGCGACGCCGTAGCGCCACCGGCGCGTCCGGACCGAGAGGCGCTGGGCGAGCAGCCCGTAGACGACCGTCGAGGTGACGGCGTGGCCGCTCGGGAACCCGTAGCTGCTGGCGGTGCCGGTCGCGACGTACAGCGGTTGGAGGAGTCCCGGGAACTGGTCCGGCCGGGCGAGTCTGGTCGGCGGCCGGGGGAGCGTAAAGGCGTACTTCAGGGCGAACGCAAGCCCCAGCGCGCCGATCGTCAGGCCCGCGATCGTCGCGACGGCGTTCCGATCGACGACCTCGTCGTCCGCGTACCAGTGGAGCCCGACCAGCAGGACGCCGACGAACCACACGTCGCCCAGCTGCGTCGCCAGTGCCGCGAGGAGGGCGACGGCGTCGGGGAGCACGGATTCGATCGCGTCGAACGCGCCGATGCCTCTGCTCATCGGACGAGCGTTAGCGGCCGCAATACAAAGATCCAGTGGCTACGGACGAGAGGGGCCCGGGTCAGAGTGTCTTCATCCCGCTGCCGGTCAGCGGGACGACGACGTCGTCGTCGGGCGCGACGACGCCGCGGCGGCGATACTCGCGCAGCGCAGCCGTGGCGACGGCGCTGGTCGGCTCGACGTAGAAGCCGGCGCGGTGGAGCCGGTCGAGCTCCCCCTCGACCGCGTCGCCGTCGATGGCGATGGCGTCGCCGCCCGAATCGGCGATGGCGTCGAACAGCTGGTTCTCGCGGGCGGGCTCGGTGATCTGAATTCCGTCGGCGATCTCGTTGGTCGGGACGTCCTCGGCGGAGTCCAGCGCCGTAGTCAGCCGGTTTCCGGGCTCGTCCTCGTCGTCGGCGGCGTGGAGTTCTGTCGCGATCGGAGCGTAACCGGCGGCCTGTCCGGCCAGCAGGCGGGGCATCCGGTCGACGTAGCCGGCCTCGCGGAGCGCCCGGAATCCGCGGTACGCGCCGAGGAACAGGGTGCCGTGGCCCAGCGGAAGCACGACGGCGTCGGGCGCCGACCAGCTGCGCTGGGCGGCGATCTCGTGGGCGAGCGTCGCCGTCCCGGCGTAGAACGCGGGGTTCCAGGCGTGGCTTGCGTAGTACGCGTCTCCCTCGGACGCCGCGGCGACGCAGGCCTCGGTGACGTCCTCGCGGTCGCCCTCGATCCGAACGGGTCGAGCGCCGGCGCGCTGGATCGCGACCAGCTTGGACTGCTTGACGTCGTCGGGGACGTACACGTCGGCGTCGATGCCAGCGCGGGCCGCGTACGTCGCGATCGCGGCGCCGGCGTTGCCCGACGAATCCTCGACGACCTTGTCGACGCCGAGCGCGGCCGCCCGCGAGAGCGTCGTCGTCGCGCCGCGGTCCTTGAAGCTGCCGGTAGGAAAGAGGTACTCCAGTTTGAACGCGGCGTCCCAGTCGTCGGCCTCGACGAGCGGGGTAAAGCCCTCGCCGAGCGTGACGAGGGGCGCCTCGGGGAGAAACGACTGGAACGCCCACAGCCCCAGATCGCGGTCGAGCGCCTTCGGCGCCGGGGCGGAGCCGCGATCCGGGAGCGACGGCTCGGCGTAGTCGAGCGGGTGGCCGCAGTCGCAGCGCCACGGCTCGTCGGCGCTCGCCGCGTAGGTGCGCCCGCAGTCCCGGCAGCGAAGGTCGGCGACCATCAGTACGTGTCCACGCTGGTGCCGACCGAGCAGACGTACTCGCCGGTCGCCACCTGCGGGAGCCGCCGGGTGCGCCAGAACACGCCGTCGCTGTCGGCGGTCACCCGCTCCTTCTCGGTGCCGAACACGTCCGTCACGGTAAACAGCGTGTCGCCGGCCGAGACGCGCTCGCCGAGTTCGACCTGAAAGTCGACAAGGCCGCCCGCGGGCGCGCCGAACTGCTCGAAGCCGGACGCGCGGACCTGGGCCTCGATCTCGGACTGGCCGTCGAGGAAGCCGTACTCCCGCAGCACGTTGAACACGCCCTGCACGCCGAGTTCGATGCTGTGCTCGTCCCAGCCGACCGCGCCGCCCAGCTCGGGGTCGATCGTCGGGACGCCCTCGTCGGGCGCCGCGCGGGCGAGCTGGCCGTCGGGGCCCTTCTGGTCGAGGATGTACCCGCAGCCGAACGTCTTGGCGAGTTCGAGACACTCGCGGTGGAGCCGGTGGCGCGAGCCACAGCGCACTCGCGTCTCGTCGATCATCCGGCTGGTCGACCCCTGGTGGAGGTCGATCACCAGGTCGGCCGAGACCGCGGCGTCGAACGTCGCCTTCGCGATGCGCTCGCTCGACGTCCCGTTCTCGTCGCCCGGGTACGCGCGGTTCATCTTCGTGTCGTCGATCGGGTTGCGGTGCTCTGCGACCTGGAACGCGTGGTAGTTGACGATGCCGACGATCAGGATCTCGCCCGCCAGCTCGTTGGGATCGAGCTGGGGCACCATCCGTCGGACGACGCCGACGCCGTTGAGCTCGTCGCCGTCGCTCGCCGCCTGCACGTAGAGTCGCTTGCCGTCCCGGGCGCCGTTGATCACGGCGACCGGCAGCCCGACCGGGCTCCCGTCCCGGCTCTCGCCGACCTGCAGCCGCCCGGTGTCCATCTCACCGGGGGCCGCACTGGCCGTTCCCAGCGTTGTCATTACACCAACTGGGCGGCCCCACGCTCTTTAGCGGTTCGGTCTCGGCACCCCGCCAGCCCCGGCGAGTTCGACCTCGTCGGGCGTCAGGCGTCGACCGCCGGCTGTCGGCCGCCGAGCTCGAACCGCCACCGGAAGCCGAATGTATTTGCTTCCCGCGTCCGCACGTCCGCGCACATGGCGACGGAACCGGCCGACGGCGAGGGGCCCGACGCGTTCGACCCGGTCCGGCAGTTCCTCGCGCTCGAACGGGACGTGCTCGTGCTCTCGGTGGCGATGTTCGCGTTCTCGCTGGGGTTCCAGATGACCAGCCGGTTCCTCCCGGAGTATCTGGTCGCGCTGGGCGGTGGCGGCCTCGTCGTCGGCGCCTACACCACCGTCGGCAACGTCATCTCGGCGGTGTACCCCTACCCCGGCGGCGCCGTCTCCGATCGGATCGGCTCGCGGTACGCGCTCACCGTTTTCGGACTGCTCTCGACCCTCGGCTTCGTACTGTGGCTCGTCGCCCCCCGGCTCGGCGCGATTTCGGTGCTCGGCGCGACGATTCCGGCGTGGGGCTGGATCTTCGTCGGCCTCTTTCTCGCCCAGGCGTGGAAGTCGTTCGGGCTGGGCGCGACGTTCGCCGTCGTCAAGCAGGCGACCGAGCCGTCGAAACTGGCGGCGGGGTTCGCCAGCACCGAAACGTTCCGGCGGACCGCGTTTCTGATCGGCCCGGTGCTCGCCGCGGCGCTGCTCGGCCTCCACCCCGACTTTACCGTGAGCTTCCAGTACGTCCTCGCGGTGGCGGTCGCGTTCGGCGTCATCGGCACGCTCGCCCAGCACCTCCTGTACGACGCCGGCGAGGACTCGATCGGCGGGAGCTTCGAGGGGATCGACCGGATCCGCGCGGACCTCCGCGAGATGCCCAGCGAGCTGCGACCGCTGCTGATCGGCGACACGCTCGTCCGCTTTGCCAACGGGATGGTGTACGCCTTTTTCATCCTCGTGGTGACGCAGTTTCTGGAGGTCGGCGTCGCGACGACGCTCTCGACACCGTTCGGGACGTGGGCGATCGATCTCTCGCCGGCGGCCTTCTTCGGCTACCTGCTGGGCGTCGAGATGGCCGTCGCGCTGCTGGTGATGGTGCCGGCAGCGAAGCTCGCCGAGCGCGTCGGGCTGAAGCCGGTCGTCGCGACCGGCTTCCTGGTCTACGCCGTCTTCCCGGTCGTGCTGATCGCCGCGCCGGCCAGTCCCGCCGCGCTCGTCGCGATCTTCGCCTTCTCGGGGCTGCGCTTCGCGGGGCTGCCCTCGCACAAGGCGCTGATCGTCGGGCCCGCCGAGCAGGGGTCCGGCGGGCGAGTCACCGGGTCGTACTACCTCCTCCGGAACGTCGTCGTCATTCCGAGCGGGCTGCTCGGCGGCGTGCTCTGGGAAGGGCTCCCGAACCCGCTGACCGGGGCGACGCTGTTCGAGGGGAGCCCGACGGTCGCGTTCGGCGTCGCCACCGCGATCGGACTGGCCGGTACGGCGTACTTCGTCGCGTTCGGCGAGGAGTTCGGCCCCTACGCCGACGGGAGCGGGGCCTGACCTACGGCGCCGAACCTGACTGGGACCGAATCCCGCCGCGACGCTGCGATGCCGGAATCCGCTTCGGGCGCCGATTTCGACGCGGCTTTGTGCCGGTGCGCCCTACTCGCAGTCGTGTCACGGGACCAGCGCGACGCCGATCGTGAGTCGGCGTCGAACGACGAGTCCGCGTTCGGAGCGCCCGCCGGGGAGAGCGCCGACGAGTTCGGCGCGGCGTCGGACGACGAGTCGGCGGATTTCGGCGCGGCGTCGGGCGATGGCGCCGGCTACGAGGAACCATCGGACGGCGGCGACAAGGACCAGCTCGTCGCGTTCGCGCGCGAGCTCGGCGTCGAGCGCAACGTCAAGTGGGCGCTCGCGCTCGGCGCGGCGTTCGCGGCGCTGCTGTACGTCGTGTTCGTGGTGATCCCGGCCGAGACGACCCAGTCGCCGGTGCTGTACCTCGGACTCGCGTTCGTCGTGTTCTTCGCGACGTCGCTGTCGCTGACGATCCTCTTTACGCTCGTCTCGGCGTGGCGACGCGCCCGCGAGCTGTGAGCCCGCCGCAATCCGCTCGGCCGGCCGCGCCGGACCGGTCACGCATCAGTTCTACCTAGACATATCGACAGAAATCGTAAGGGTTCGGGCCGTATTCTGGACGCTCGTCCGGGAGTCCGCCGGAAAGCACCGCCCCGAACGGCAATGTTTTTCCCCTACGGTATGAAAGCGTATGCGTATGTCCGACGAGGTCAAGAAAGGGCTCGAGGGCGTCCTCGTCGCGGAGTCAGGACTCAGCCACATCGACGGCGACGTCGGTCGGCTGATCTACCGCGGCTACGCCATCGAGGACCTGGCCCGCGACGCGAGCTACGAAGAGGTGCTGTATCTGCTCTGGCACGGGGAGCTCCCCGACGCCGACGAACTCGACGAGTTCCGCTCGGCGATGGTGAGCGAGCGCTCCGTCGACGACGCCGTGCTCCAGACGGTCCGGGACCTCGCCGACGCCGACGAGGATCCGATGGCGGCTATCCGCACGGCGGTGTCCCAGCTCTCGGCGTACGACCCCGAGGGGAGCGGTCACGACGCCGAGGACCACGAGTCGATCCTCCGGAAGGGCCGGCGCATCACGGCCAAGCTCCCGACGATCCTCGCGGCCTTCTCCCGCGTTCGCGACGGCGAGGAGCCGATCGAGCCCCGCGAGGACCTCGATCACGCCGAGAACTTCCTGTACATGCTCAACGGCGAGGAGCCCGACGACGTGCTCGCCGAGACGTTCGACATGGCGCTGGTGCTCCACGCGGACCACGGGCTCAACGCCTCGACGTTCTCAGCGATGGTCACCGCGAGCACGCTCGCGGACGTCCACAGCGCGGTGACGAGCGCCATCGGCACGCTCAGCGGCGGGCTCCACGGCGGCGCCAACCAGAACGTCATGCGGCTGCTCAAGGAGGTCGACGACGCCGACCAGGACCCGATCGACTGGGTGAAACAGGCCCTCGACGAGGGGCGACGCGTCCCCGGATTCGGCCACCGCGTCTACGACGTCAAGGACCCCCGCGCGAAGATTCTCGGCGCGAAGTCCGAGGAGCTCGGCGAGGCCGCCGGCGACACAAAGTGGTACGAGATGAGTCGTGATATCGAGGAGTACATCTCCGAGGAGAAGGGCCTCGCGCCCAACGTCGACTTCTACTCGGCGTCGACGTACTACCAGATGGGGATCCCGATCGACCTCTACACGCCCATCTTCGCGATGAGCCGCGTCGGCGGCTGGGTTGCCCACGTCAGCGAGTACCTCGAGGACAATCGCCTGATCCGCCCGCGGGCGCGCTACGTCGGCCCCGAGGATCAGGAGTTCGTCCCGATCGACGAGCGGTAACCGAATCGCGGCATCGCGTTTCTTCACTCGCCGATCAGCGGCGTCGACCAGCGGTCCGTCCGGAGGCTCAGTTGAACCCGTGTTCTTTATCTGCGGTTCGGCGTGGAATACGCACGCGGCAGTGTGCTGACTTAGCGGCTAGCTCGTCGATGACGGCCGTTTACTGCATACACCCTCCGTATCTGGCACGGATTCCCATCAGCTGCCGAGAGTTTCATCAGAGCCACGGTTTTGAGTTCTGACACTGGCTTTAATGATACAGAGCGAATCTATGAAGTATGGACGATGGCGACGACGCTGAGATTGGTGGTATCGGCGGCGGAAATTTTGATGTTGCTGATGAGATGAGGAGAGTCGACAGGAACAAAGAGGCTGAACGAGAGAAGAGAGAAGGCGACATCCCCGATTACGAGATCTCGACTCCGACGGTTATTCTGTACGCCGTTATTTTTCTCGTGGCGTTCCTTCTTCTGTTGAGCGTGTGGATCTGAGTGCAGTCGTTCCCCTCTCGAAATTGATGATTGGTTACTGAACTCATCCTCCGTACTCATGACGGAACCCGAATTAATCTCCTGATGAGCAGTCAGCGACGCCGCTGGTCCCTCTGAGCCCCGATCAGAGTCCCAGCAGCGTTCCGTAGTACGGGCTGACGAACGCCTCGATCGCCCCGGCGACCAGAAAGACCAGCGCCAGGCCGATCAGGATCCGGTAGGCGCGAGCGACCGCGGCCGCGAGGTCGGCGCGATCGGCCCGCCCGATCGCCGCGCGGACGCCGACGCCGCCGAGGTGCAGGCCGAGCGCGCCGGCGACGATCAGTCCGGGAATCTCGACGATCCCGTGAGGGGCGACGAACGTCAGCAGCTCGATCGGGTCGACCTCGATCCGGGCGAGCGCGCCGAGGAAGAGGCCGTTGAACAGCAGCGACGCCACCGTCGGGACGCCGCCGAGAAAGCCCGCGTACGCCTGCGTGACGCCGACCTGCCAGTTGTTGGCGGCGAGATTGAGAAAGGCGGCGGGCGGGAACCAGCCCGCCAGTCGCGCCGTGATCGACGCCTGGAGGACGCCCTCGACGCCGGCGGCGAACCGCCAGCCGGCCAGCCCACCGAGTGCGAACACCGCTCCGCTCGCCGTCTGGAGAAGCGGCCGAGCGACGACGAACCGACGGAGCGCCGCGGCGCCGCGGCGCAGTTCGTCGGTCAGCCGATCGCGGATCGTCCCCCGCGCTTTCGGCGACTGGGGCATCCGGCCGGTCGCGTGCTCGACGTACAGCGCCGTCTTGACGAACGCGAGCAGCGGGAACACGATCAGCAGTCCGACGAGCGAGCCGACCGCCGACAGGCCGACGGCCGACAGCCCCGCCGAGAGCAACGCCAGCACGAGCAGGACGCCGATCGACACCAGCAGGTAGACGACGGCGTCCGCGGGGTTCGACCGCGCGTAGCCGACGCTGCGCCGGACGCCCGCGACGGCGCCGACGCCGTCAACGACGACCGCCTGCCGAGCAAACAGGAAAACCAGGCGGACCGCGAGCAGGGCGACGAGGAGCGCGGGGAGCACCACGATGACGAGCAGCGCCGAGGTCGGACTGCCGCCGACACTCGCGACCAGCACCCCGACCGAGACCCCGAGAACGACGGTCATCGCGAGCAGCTGGAGGAAAAGCAGCGCCACGAAGCTGACGGCGTCGCGAACGACGCCCTCGACGCCCGCGCGAATCGGGTCCCGACCCCGGAGAACGCCGTACACCGCGTGGACCTGGCCGGCGCCGACTACGGCGCTGGCGAGCAGGGAGACGACGATCGCGACGAGGCCCGTCGCGGCGAACACGGCGAGCAGTTCGGGCGTCACGGCCGCCTCGGCTGCAGTCGCGAGCCCCTCGGTCGAGCCGGCGTACGACGCCAGGTCGTCGATCTGGACCGGACCGATCGCCCGAAGTTCCTCGCGGATCGGCGCGAGGTTCCCTTGTGCGGAGAGCGTCAGATACGCCGCTGCGGCGCCGACGAGCCAGGCGGTCTGGACGAGCGCGGCCGTCGAGGTGCCGAGCAAATAGTAGGGGAGGACTCCGGAGGGCCGGGACCGGTACCCGCGAAACGCGGCGCGGACGGCGTCACCGATGTGCATAGTCGATATGTAGTCTGCCGACACTTCAGCGTTGAGATAAAGCCGGCGATGCGATCGAACGGAGAGCCAGTACCCCCAAATGACGCGCGTCGTTCGGGCGTCTGACGCGCGTTTCAACCCGACGCCGTCCGGCACTTTCACTTTCACTCCGCGTGGCGGGGGTTTATTATCCTCCGGTCGACTGTTTCAGTTGCACGTCACACGCACCGTGCATCCCCATCCTCCATCCCCCTTACCGGTCGAGAGTGACGACGCCGCCGTGCGAACCCGGAAGAGCGCGGCGTCGCCGCCGAGAGGGCAGTAGATAGATAACGCGCCCGACCCTACGCGGTCGCATGCTCGAGGCCGACGACGTCGTCGAGGCCCACGAACGGGTCCGCGAGACCTCCCGGTGGACGCCCCTGGAGTACTCGCACACGTTCTCGGACATGACCGGGGCAGAGATCCACCTCAAACTGGAGACGTTCCAGCGCACCGGCGCGTTCAAGATCCGCGGCGCGACCAACCGCATCGCGACGCTGCCGCCCGAGGACCGCGAGGCGGGCGTCGTGACCGCAAGCGCCGGCAACCACGCCCAGGGCGTCGCGCTGGCGGCGAACCGCGCGGGCGTCGACAGCGTGGTCGTGATGCCGGAGGGCGCGCCGATCTCGAAGGTGAAAGCCACGCGGAACTACGGCGCCGAAGTCGAACTCCACGGCGCCGACTACAGCGAGGCCGCCGAGCGCGCCCACGAGATCGAGCGCGAGGAGGGGCGCACCTACGTCCACGCGTTCGACGACGAGGCGGTGATGGCCGGACAGGGGACGATCGGACTCGAAATCGTGGAGGATCTCCCCGAGGTCGACACGGTCGTCGTGCCGATCGGCGGCGGCGGGCTCATCTCGGGGATCGCCACCGCGGTCAAGGACTTCGACGACGACGTGCGCGTGATCGGCGTCCAGGCCGAGGGGGCCGCCAGCGCCGCCCAGTCCCTGGAGAAGGGCCGGATTTACGAGCGCGAGTCGGTCGACACGATCGCCGACGGCATCGCCACGCGCCGAATCGGCGACCGCACCTTCGACGTGATCGAGGAGCACGTCGACGAGGTCGTCACGGTCTCGGATTCTGATATCGCGGTCGCCGTGGTCTACCTGCTGGAACGCTCGAAGACGCTGGTCGAGGGCGCCGGTGCCGTCCCGCTGGCGGCCGTGCTCACCGAGCAGTTCGAGTTCGAGGACGACGAGGTGATCGTCCCCGTGCTTTCGGGCGGCAACATCGACCTGAACACGCTCTCGACGATGATCGTGCGCGGTCTCGTCGAGACGGGCCGGTACGTCAAGCTTCGCACGGTCCTCAAGGACCGGCCGGGTGCGCTGGAGGATCTGATCGACGTGATCGCCACCCACAAGGTCAACATCTACGCGATCCAGCACGACCGGACATCACGTGACATCGGCATGAACGCCGCCGAGGTCGAGCTCGACCTGGAGACGCGAAGCCACGAACACGTCGCCGAACTCGTCGCGGGGATGCGCGAGCGCGGGTACGAAGTCGAACTGCTTGCCTGAGAGTTACTCCTCGACCGCTTCGAGCACGACCCGCTCCTCGAACCGTCCGCGCTCGTCTGCCTTCTGGGCCTGCAGCTCTCGCAGTTCGTCCTCAGAGACGTTTCGGCGCTCGCGAACGGCGTCGACGACCGCCAGCACGTCGGCGAGCTCCTCGATCTCGCCGCTCTCGCGGAACTCCTCCGCTTCCTCGGCGAGTTTCTCGCCCAGCAGCTCGGCGTACTCCTCGTCGTCCGCGACGCGCGCGATCGGCGTCTCGCCGTTCTCGCGGATGATTTCGGGGATGTCGTCGCGAACGAGCTTGTGATACTCGCGGCGAGTCGACTCGCCATCTGATGGCGTCATCTCGGCGCGAACGTCTCGCCGTCACCAGTAAGCGGTTTCGGTGGGACGCCGCGCCCGCACGTCGTGGTTTTAAGCCGCGCCGCGCCCACTCTCCGGCCATGAAACGCGTCATCAGCACCACCGACGCCCCGCGCGCCGTCGGCGCGTACAGCCAGGCGACGACGAATGGCGATCTGCTCTTTACCGCCGGGCAGATCCCCCTGACGCCGGACGGTGAACTGCTCGACGACGAGCCGATCGCCGTCCAGACTCGGCAGGCGCTGGACAACGTCGTCGCCATCCTGGAAGAAGAGAACCTGAGCCCCGACGACGTACTGAAGGTGACCGTATACCTCGACGACATCGAGGAGTTCGACGAGATGAACGAGACCTACAGCAACTACTTCCGGACCGATCCGCCGGCCCGCAGCGCCGTCGAGGTCGGCGCGCTCCCGAAGGGCGTCGGCATCGAGATCGAAGCCGTCGCCGCCCAGCCGTGAGACCGCGGGTAAAGGCCAGCGTCCTGTGGGGCGCGATCGGCGCGATGGTATTTCTCGTGCTCCACCAGGCGTACCTGCTCCTCGACGGGGAGTTCACCTCGGTCGGCGCCGTCGCCACCGTGACGCTGCTGGTCGGGCTCGTCGCCGGCGTCGCCTCGTATCTCGCCGAGGGCTGGCTGGCGCGGAAAGGAAGGGTTTAAACGATCGACCGCGCAACTGCCGTACGAGCCAGGATGGCCGAACGGCAAGGCGCACGCCTGGAAAGCGTGTTCCCTTTCGGGATTCAGGGTTCAAATCCCTGTCCTGGCGCTCTCTCTTCGACGTAATTGACGTTTTAGAATCTCGGCCTCCTATCGATCAGAGCAATTTGCTCGAACGGTCGGCTCCAACATTCCGTTGAACCGAGTCGAAAGCGACCGAGCGACGAATAAAAACGACGCTCAGTCGTCGCCCGGCACGGCGTCGGCGACCCCCGACGCGCCGCGGGTCCAGACGCCCTCGCCGAAGTCGATCGCGTCGTTCCACTTCCCGACGACGGTCGCGACCGCCAGGTCGCCGGTGACGTTGTTCATCGTCGCGATGCGGCCGAGGATCGGGTCGACGCCGGCGACGAATCCGACGACGGCCAGCGGGAGGCCGACCTGGTTGAGGACGACGGTGAGCATCACGATGCCGGCGCCGGGGACGCCGGCGGTGCCGATGCTGATCAGCACGGCGACGACCAGCACGAGCACCTGCTCGGAGATCGCCAGGGGCTGGCCGACGACGTTCGCGGCGAACACGACGGTGATCGCCTGCCGGATCGCGGCGCCGTCCATGTTCGCGGTGGCGCCGACCGGCAGCGCGAAGGAGTACACCCGCTCCTTGATCCGGAGATCCTCCTCGGCGTTGGTCATCGTCACCGGGAGCGTCCCGCTGGACGACCGCGTCGCGAAGGCCGTCACCATCGCGTCCTTCGCGCCCGCGAGGAACGCGATCGGGGAGACGTCCGCGACGACGCCCATGAGGACGAACAGGTAGGTGAAGACGATGTGGATCACGACCGCGATGGCGACCGCCAGCACGAGCGCGCCGAGCGAGGAGAACACGCCGACGCCCTCGGTGCCGATCCCGGCGGCCATCAGCGCGAACACGCCGACGACGCCGTACTCGAGGACGCCGCGGACGACGACGAACATCGCCTCGGCGCCGACCTCGAACGCCTCGAACACCGAGTCGACGCTGTCTGCGTACTCCTCCTTCTGGGCGCGCACGTAGGTGAGCGCGATGCCGAAGACGATGACGAAGAAGACGGTCGCGAGCAGGTTGCCCTCCGCCATCGCCGCGACGGGGTTGCTCGGGACGATCCCGAGCACGACTTCGGTCAGCGACGGGGGCGCCTGGGATTGGGCCTCGCCGCCGGCGAACTCGACGCCGCGGCCGGGCTGGAGGACGTTCGCGACGGCCAGTCCGATGATCCCCGCGAGCGTCGTGGTGACGGCGTACAGCCCCACCGTGGCGCCGCCGATCCGTCCGAGTCGGGCGGGCGATAGCTGGCGGATCCCGGTCAGCAGCGTGAACACGATGATCGGGACAACCAGCATGTTGAGCAAGCGGAGGAACAGGTCGCCCAGCGGCCGGACGACCGACATCCGCTCGCCGAGGGCGATCCCCGCGGCCGAGCCGAGGAGAAACGCCAGCGCGATGCGATAGATCAGCGGTACTGATCGATACCGGTTCCACAGCGATCCGACTGTCGAGGTCATAGAGGACACAGGTATCTCGGTAGTAAAACGCTCACGTCCTCCGACCAGTATTGTAGCTAGCTACGACGCGAGTTCGTCTCCGATTTCAAGAGTGCGGGTGTTCCGACTCGAGCAAACGGCCCCACGGCGGAGGGTTCGTGCGAGCGAACACCTTCAGCGAACAGTTTACCCCTATCGCGGGGTCTCAGAGACGGGCAATTTTTGCCCCGGCTCAGCGCAAGACCCCGAACCGGAGTCACGGCGACGGGGTGTCGACCGTCGGCTGCTCGTCGCCGGAGCGCTCGTCGTCAGATCGTTCCGCCACCGCACAGCCGGTCACCTCGAACCGGGCGCCGGAAGACTCGCTTTCGGTCACGCGGATCTCCCAGCCGTGCGCGCCGGCGATGGCTTCGACGATCGCCAGGCCGAACCCGGTGCCGTCCTCGTCGGTCGTGAAGCCCCGCTCGAACACCTCCTCGTGGTGTTCCTTCGTGATTCCGGGGCCGTCGTCGGCGAGGTAGAACCCCGACTCGTCGTCGAGAGGGCCCACCCGGATCGTGGCGTCGACGGTCCCGTGGTCGAGCGAGTTGCGGAACAAGTTCTCCAGCATGCGGCGAAGGCGATCCTCGCTGGCGACGATCGTGACGTCCTCCTCGACGGACAGCGTCGCGGCGTCGCCCTCGACGTAGTCCCAGGCGGCCCGCGCGACGGCGTCGAGTTCGACCGGCGCGAGATCGGCGTCGTCGAGGCGCTGGCCCGACCGGGCGAACGAGAGGGCCTCCTCGATGATCGTGCGCATCCGCTCGAGACTGTCGGCGACCATCTCCGTCTCGCGGGCGTCGGACTTGCGCTGGAGCAGTTCGAGCGCGCTCTCGGCGACGGTCAGGGGGTTCCGGAGGTCGTGGGAGACGGTGCTGGCGAACTGCTCCATGTGCTCGCTCTGGCGTTCGAGCTCGCGACGCTGCTCTCGGCGGGTCGTCTCGTCCCGGAAAATCAGGAGGTAGCCGGTCCGCTCGGCGCGCTGGGACAGCGGCGAGACGTCGAGCAGGAAGTGGCGCCGCTTGCCGTCGATCGCAGCGGTGAGTTCGGCGGTCGAACGCCCGTCCGTCTCGCCGAAGGCGCCGGCGCCGTCGGCGGCAGTGTCGGCCGCGTCGACCGTCGCGTCGGTTCCGGTGCGCTCGCTCGCCGCTCCGTCTCCGGCCGCTGCGCCGGCGCCGTCCCCGAACGGGAGGACGGGACGGAGCGCGTCGGCTTCGAAGGGGAGCGCCTCGACGACGGGCTCGCCCAGCGGATCAGCGGCGCCGAGCAGATCGGCGCCGGCGGGGTTGTGGTCGGTCACGACTCCCGAGGGGTTCGCGACCACCACGGCGTCCCGGATCGCCGTCATCACGGTGTCGCTCTCGACGGGGTAGATGTCGAACAGGCGGTGGCGGTACAGCGCCCACGCCGTGACGACGCTGCCGAGGCCGAGCCCCAGGGGCGCGTAGTTGATCCCCGAGTAGGGCAGCGCGCCCACCGCCGAGCCGACGGTGAGCGCCAGCGCGATCGAGCCCGCCGCGATCAGCACCGCCGGCTGAGTCCGGTGGGCGTCGCGGGCGTCGACGATCACCTGCAACAGCAGGATGATCCCGCCCAGCACCAGCCACGTGGTGACGAACATGTGCGCGACGTACACCGGGCCGACCGTCGCGACGGTCGGCCCGGCCTGAGTGGTCGGATCGAGCTCCCAGACGAGCTGGTGGCTGCCGTTCGTCAACGTCAGCGCCGCGACGACGGTCGCCTCGGCGAACAGGATCGCCGACACCGGCCGGGCGTACTCGGCGTAGAGGTCGGTGTACCGGATCGTAAAGAGCAACCACAGCGCGGGGACGAACGAGATCACCGCCAGTCGGACCTGCTGCCAGAGCAGCCACTGGCCGTCGTCCGACAGCGCCGCCATCGAGTCGACGAACGTCCAGATGGCGACGACGAACAGCAGCGCGATGAACGTCCGGGCGCCGCGGTGGTCGCGTCGGCGCCACACCCAGGTCGCCACGCCGAGCGAGACGACGCCGGAGAGGGCGTAGAGGGCGGCGTAGAGTTCGGGAGATGCCATCGCGTCTCCCGGTTTACCGGCAGGTCGTATCAGTCTTTGGGGCAATTCGTCCGAGCGGCGGGCAGTGAATTCCGGGCGCATCTGCCCGTAACAATACGGTTTCCGGCGTCCACGGGCTGGATCGGAGCGGTCGGCGGGACGCCCGGTCGCGACGGCGCGTCGCTCGGTGCGAACGGTACCGCGCCGGACAGTCGAATCGGGTGTGCGCCGGACACATGTTCGAGCTCGGCGCGCGCGACGCACGTGGCGGGCTGCTCCGAGCGCCAGCACAGGAGATACATAAACGTTGGCTTTATCGCCGCGATCCGCGCCCGGCGTCGACGCCGAATCGTTCGCCGGTAATCGGACTGAACCCCCGTAGGGGACTCCTGAGTGGATGATTCACACCGTGTCGCGAGGCGCGGTTGGGCGGCGGCGATTCAAAAGAATTATATAGAATCACATTCAATCATTCGACCGACTATGAGCCAGCGAATGCAGCAGGGACAGCCGATGATCGTGATGAGCGAGGACTCCCAGCGCGTCAAGGACCGCGACGCGCAGGACTACAACATCGCCGCCGCGCGCGCGGTAGCGGAGTCCGTCCGCTCGACGCTCGGCCCGAAAGGGATGGACAAGATGCTCGTCGACTCGATGGGCGACGTCACCATCACTAACGACGGCGTCACCATCCTTCAGGAGATGGACATCGACAACCCGACGGCCGAGATGATCATCGAGGTCGCCGAAACCCAGGAAGACGAGGCCGGGGACGGCACGACGACCGCCGTCGCCATCGCGGGCGAGCTCCTGAAGAACGCCGAGGACCTCCTCGAGCAGGACATCCACCCGACGGCGATCATCAAGGGCTTCCACCTCGCGAGCGAGCAGGCCCGCGCGGAAGTCGACGACATCGCCGAGGACGTCGACGCCGACGACGAGGAGCTGCTCCGCTCGGTCGCCGAGACGTCGATGACCGGCAAGGGCGCCGAGCTCAACAAGGAGCACCTGAGCCAGCTGATCGTCGACGCCGTCCGCCAGGTCACCGTCGAGAACGAGGACGGCGAGAGCGTCGTCGATCTGGAGTTCCTCAAGATCGAGACCCAGACGGGTCGCTCGGCCGGCGAGTCCGACCTGCTGGAGGGCGCCGTCATCGACAAGGACCCCGTCCACGACAACATGCCCAGCGAAGCCGAGGACGCCGACGTGCTCCTTCTGGACTCCGCGGTCGAGGTCGAGGAGACCGACGTCGACACCGAGGTCAACGTCACCGACCCGAGCCAGCTCCAGCAGTTCCTCGACCGCGAGGAGGACCAGCTCAAGGAGAAGGTCCAGCAGATCGTCGACACGGGCGCCGACGTCGTGTTCTGCCAGAAGGGCATCGACGACCTCGCTCAGCACTACCTCGCGAAGGAGGGCATCCTCGCCGTCCGCCGCGCGAAGAAGTCCGACATCGAGTTCCTGAAGGAGGTTCTGGGCGCCAACGTCGTCTCCGATCTCTCCAGCGCCAGCGCCGACGACCTCGGTCACGGCGACGTCACCCGCGACGACGCCGACGAGCTGTTCTACGTCACCGGCGACGATAGCCACGGCGCGACGCTCCTGCTTCGCGGCTCGACCGACCACGTCGTCGACGAGCTCGAACGCGGCGTCAACGACGCGCTCGACGTCGTCGCACAGACCGTCTCCGACGGCCGCGTGGTCGCCGGCGGCGGCGCCATCGAGGTCGAGGTCGCCCGACGCCTGCGCGACTTCGCCGACGGCGTCTCCGGCCGCGAGCAGCTGGCCGTCGAGGCCTACGCCGACTCGCTGGAGCTCGTCCCCCGCGTGCTGGCCGGCAACGCCGGTCTGGACTCGATCGACACGCTGGTCGACCTGCGCGCCGCACACGAGGACGGCCAGCAGCGCGCCGGCCTGAACGTGTTCTCCAGCGAGGTCGAGGACACGCTCGAGGCGGGCGTCGTCGAGCCCGCACACGCCAAGGAGCAGGCGCTGTCGTCTGCCACCGAGGCCGCGAACCTCGTGCTCAAGATCGACGACATCATCTCCGCCGGCGAACTGTCGACCGACAAGGGCGACGACGAGGCCGGCGGCCCCGGCGGTGCCGGCGGCATGGGCGGTATGGGCGGCGGCATGGGCGGCATGATGTAAGCTCGGCTCGGAGCGAAGCGAGAGCCGAGGAAAAGAGAGCGGGCCTCGCCCGCGAGCAAAGCGAGGCGACGCACTTCATCACCCCTCCCGCCTGAATCGCACGTCGAACGACGATCTCCCGAAAGCGAGCGTTGGCACGCGACCGCGGTCCGCGAGCGAATTCCGCCGTTTTTTGACGCTGTGAGGCGCCCGGCCCGTATGGACCACACGGACGACCGGACTTAGTCCGCCGACGTGCTCGGACTATTCCTCATCCTGGGTGCCGTTCTGCTGATAGCCCTCGATACGGCGTTTTGCAGCTGGGCGACGTACAAGGCGGTCGACGGGACCATCTCGTATCCGATCGCCCCGAGTTCGTCCGAGACCGCCGGTCGCGACGCTGCGTGGGGAAAGCGTTCGAGAAGGGATCGGCGCTGGCTTACTGCAGGCTCGGAGTGCCGTCCGGGTCCTCGTCCTCGTCGAAGCTCGTGTACCCTAACAGCGCGCCGACCGCGACGACCAGTCCGCCGAGGATCGTCAGGTAGAGGCCGTACCCCGGCGATACGAGGCTCGATCCGAGGCCGCCCGCGTTGGCGAGATTCGAGTAGGCGTTGAAGGCGATGAGTGTGCTGATCCCGCCGAGCGCCGCCGTGGCGCCTTTGGCGAGCCTGTTCCAGCCGGCTGACAGTACGACGACGGCGACGATAACGCCGAGGAAGAGGGTGATGACGCCGTCGCCGTCGAGGCCGCTTACGGTCCTTCCGAGTGCGCTGGCCCACGGAAGCACCGACCCGACCGCGGTGAGCGTCCCGCCCGCCAGTGCGACTTTCGCGCTGTCCGGAAGTGCCTTTAATTCTGGCATGGAACGTTAATTCTCGCACCCCCAAATCAAAGTTTGGTTATCACCCGTGTAGAAAATAAACCGGCAAGGAACTCCACCCGGTTGCTGCCAGCTACTCCTCGACGTCGAGTTCGAACTGCTCGTTCTCGCTGGTGGCGTTGAGCACGACGCTGGTGTTGGACTCCTTGATGTCGGGGTCGGTCAGCAGCGTCTTGATCTGGGCGTTCATGCCGTCGGTGTCCTCGAACTTGCCGATCGCGATGATGTCGTAGCCGCCGGTGACCTCGTAGACGCTGGTCATCTGTTTTTGCTGGTCGAGTCGATCGGTGATGTCGGGCAGAGCGTTCCCCTCGACCTTGAGCTGGATCACCGCGGTGACGTCGAAGTCCAGTTCGTTGTAGTTGATCTTCGGCGTGTACCCCTCGATGACGCCGTCCTCTTCGAGATCGCTGAGGTGGTTCGACACTGTTGTCACCGACACGTCCAGCTCCTCGGCGAGGCTACGCAGGCTCGCGCGCCCGTCGTCCAGCAGCGCATTCACTAGTTTTGCGTCGAGATTTTCGTACGTCATTACCCTACCCCACTCACTCCACCCATTAGAATTTTACGAATATCCACTTTCACGGCGAGGGCGGTATATTTGCGAAGAACGGCAGCCCTTTACTACCGGGCATCCACGGCTACACTGACAACACACCATGACAAGTGGAAGCCTGAGTTCCGCGGAGCAGGGCGTACTCGATCGGATCGACGAGGAGGATATCGACTTCCTCCGCCTGCAGTTCACCGACATTCTCGGCACGGTAAAGAACGTCTCCGTCCCGGCCCGGCAAGCCGAGAAGGCGTTCACCGAGGGGATCTACTTCGACGGCTCCTCGATCGAAGGGTTCGTCCGCATCCAGGAATCGGACATGCGCCTGGTGCCCGACCCCTCGACGTTCGCCGTCCTCCCGTGGCGCGACACCGAAGACGGACGAGCCGCCCGCCTGATCTGCGACGTCATCGACACGAAGACCGGCGAGCCGTTCAGCGGCGACCCGCGCTCGGTGCTCAAGAGCGTTCTCGACGAAGCCGAGGAGATGGGGTATACGGTCAACGCCGGCCCCGAGCCGGAGTTCTTCGTCTTCGACAAGGACGAGGACGGCCGCGCGACGACCGAGACCCACGACGCCGGCGGCTACTTCGACCTCGCGCCCAAGGACCTCGCGAGCGATCTGCGCCGAGAGATCATCTACAACCTCGAAGCGATGGACTTCGAGGTCGAAGCCTCCCACCACGAAGTGGCGGAAGGTCAGCACGAGATCGCGTTCAAGTACGACGACGGGCTCTCGACGGCCGACAACATCGCGACGTTCCGCTCGGTCGTCCGCGCCACGGCCGAGGTCAACGACGTCCACGCGACGTTCATGCCCAAG
>Ga0207715_100151_pt1 | contig 52497 bp, 52 predicted proteins | sample A23M3SouthBayCA_FD_187732 | JGI IMG/M metagenome (GOLD analysis project Ga0207715, IMG submission 187732) | Aerobic enrichment media from Eden Landing Ponds, California, USA - A23 M3 (SPAdes) | ecosystem: Environmental > Aquatic > Marine > Unclassified | place: USA: Emeryville, California... | reverse complement strand
TCGAGGTCGACGAAGAACACGTCCGCGAGCAGGCGCGGCAGGACGTCGACTGGCACAACCCCGTCTGGCGCCACGACGACGGCAGCGTCGCCGAGTGGTAAGGTCGTTCGAGCTTAGTCTTCGATCGAGCGGGCCCAGGAGGAACTCGACGACGAATATCTCGAGGCGATCCACCCGATCGCCCGACTTGGCACGCCGGCGGATCTCGCGGACTTTCGGCGTTCCTCGCGGGCGACGTCGCGACGTTCACCACCGTGAGAGCATCCTCGTCGTCGGCGTACGTAGACAGGTTATCGAGGTGCGCGCGTATCGACAGTTCCGACCCGAACGGGGGTGAACACTCGACGAGTCCGTTCACATATTGGAAACGATTTTTGATATCGTCGACGCCGCGATCCGTTCTCTGGTCGACCCTCAGACGTAGAAAGATTTAACATAGACTGTCATGCTCTATCCACCATGGGAAATCTGGAGATCAGGAACCTGCGAAAGGTATTCAGCGACACTAGCGGCGATATCGTCGCGGTAGACGACTTCAGCGCGGAGTTCGAGGACGGCGAGTTCGTCGTCCTCGTCGGCCCGTCGGGCTGTGGCAAGTCGACGACGCTGCGCTGTATCGCCGGGCTCGAAAACCCCACCAGCGGAAAGATCCTCCTCGACGGGGAGGACGTGACCGACAAGAAGCCCAAGTCGCGCAACATGGCGATGGTGTTCCAGAGCTACGCGCTGTATCCCCACATGACGTCGCGAGAGAATATGGCGTTCGGCCTGAAGATGACGACCGATCTCTCGAAGACGGAGATCGACGAGCGCGTTCAGGAGGCGGCCGAGATGATGGGTATCGGCGACCACCTCGACAAGAAGCCCGGCGATCTCTCCGGCGGCCAGCAACAGCGCGTCGCGCTCGGCCGGGCGATCGTCCGCGAGCCGGAAGTGTTCCTGATGGACGAGCCGCTGTCGAATCTGGACGCGAAGCTGCGGACCCAGATGCGCACCGAGCTCCAGGAGATCCAGCGCGACTTCGGTGTCACTACCGTCTACGTGACCCACGACCAGACCGAGGCGATGACGATGTCCGACCGCATCGCCGTGCTCAACGACGGCGAACTCCAGCAGATCGGGACGCCCCTGGAGTGCTATCACGAACCGGCGAACCAGTTCGTCGCGGGGTTCATCGGCTCGCCGTCGATGAATTTCTTCGACGTGGAACTGGACGCGACCGGCGCGACGCCGACGCTCGTCCACGACGAGTTCGAGTACGAACTCGACGACGACGTGTACGCCGACGTCGAGGGGTCGGGGTCGCGCTTCACGCTCGGCATTCGTCCGGAAGACGTCAAGGCGGTCCCCTCGGATACCCACAACGCGATTTCGCCGACGGTCGACGTGACCGAGCCGCTGGGCGACGTGAGCTACGTGTATCTCGACATCGGCGGCCAGCAGTACACCGCGACGCTGGAAGGCGACATCGTGATCGAATCCGGCCGGAGGATCTCCGTGCAGTTCCCGCAGGACCGGATCCACATTTTCGACGCGGAGACGGGCGAGGCGCTGCGGAACCGCGCGCCGCCGGACAGCGACGACGTCGAGGCGCTCGTCGGACTCGACGACGTCAGCGGCGTCGAGATCGGCGTCAACTGAGAACGACGGCCCGGCCGGAGACGGGTGTACTGATCCTCTTTCGGTGTCCCGGTAGCGATGTCGAGCGCTTTCTCGACGCGTTGACCGGCGGTTCGGACGCTCACTGCCGGCGAGACAGCTCGCGGTGCGTTCGCTCGGCGGCGTGTAGCGGTGTCGGCGAACTCCCGAACTCCGGCGGGAACGCGGGCAACGAACGATCCGACGAAAAGAAAGCGACGGCGTCCTGACGCCGCGTCGACAGCCTCTCAGTTCAGTTCCGGGAGGTACTCCTCGTTGGCGGCGAGCAGTTCCTCGGTCATCTCGTGGATCTCGTCGAGCGTGAGTTCGGCGGCGGTCAGCGGATCCTGCTTGACCGCACGGTGGATCTTCTCGCGGTCGTTCTCCAGGGCTCCTTCGACCACGAGTTGCTGGACCGCGACGTGTTGCTGGGGGAACGTCGTGACCGACGACGGCAGCTCGCCAACCGAACACGGGTGGAGGCCCGTCCCGTCGACGAGCACCGGCACTTCGACGCAGGCGTCGTTCGGCAGATTCTCGATGGCGCCCGTCTCGTTGCTGACGTTGAGGTTGAGTCGGCGCGGTTCGCCGGTTTCGCGGGAGTGGATGAGCCGGGAGGCGTACTCCTCGGAGCGCTCGACGCCGACCTCGTCGAGATCGACGTCCAACTCGGGCGAGTCGCGCTCTTCGGAGCGTTCTTTCCAGCCTTCGAGATACGTCGCCGTCGCCATCCGCTCGGCGTAGTCGGTTCCCTGCATCGCCTCGATGGTCTCTTCCTCGGTCCGGAAGTACGGAACGTACTCGGACATGTGGTGGGAGGATTCGGTCGGGAAGTAGCCGAAGTGTTTCATCATCTCGAAACGGACCGTGTCGCGCTCGTAGGTGTCGGGATCGTCCATCGCCTCGCGGAGGTCGGGATAGATGCTCTCGCCGGCGAACTCGGCTTCCAGAAACCAGGCGACGTGGTTGACGCCCGCGACCCAGTAGTCCAGGTCGTCCTGGGGTACGCCGACGTAGTCGGCAATCGCCTCCGCGGTGTGGGGGACGGAGTGACAGAGGCCGACCGTCTCGATGTCGGTCGTCTCGAACATCGTCTGACAGAGGATCGACATCGGGTTCGTGTAGTTCAACAGCAGGGCGTCGGGACAGAGCTCCTCCATGTCGCCGGCGATATCCAGCAGTTCCGGGATCGTCCTGAGGCCACGGAAGATGCCGCCGGGACCGATCGTGTCGCCGATGGCTTGCTCGACGCCGTACCGTTCGGGGATGCGGATCTCGTTCTCGAACGGCTCGGTCCCGCCGACGTTGATCATGTTCAGCACGTAGTCGGCGTCTTCGAGAGCCTCGATGCGGTCGGTCGTCGACTCGACCGTGGCGTCGAGGTCCTCGTTGTCGACCATCGATTCGGCGATCTCGGTCGTCTGTTCCAGGCGATGTTCGTCGATGTCCATCAGCGCGATCGTGCTATCGGAGAGTTCCTCGAACGAGAGGATGTCCCCAACGAGCTTGGTAGCAAACACCATACTACCCGCTCCGATGAAGGTGATCTTGGGCATACATCACTCACTCTCCGAGAGAGCATAATAAATGTAGTGCCGTTCTCCCGTCAGAGATGCTATTGTGAATGACAAATTGGGAAAGATATATATGGGGGACAGCCTCAACTGTTCTGTTAGGGATTACCCCATGACAGACGACCACTCCTCAGGACTTACCAGACGTACGTTTGCGAAAGGACTCGGCGGCGGCGCCGCCGCTGCGAGCCTCGCCGGCTGCCTCGGCGGTAGCGATGACGGCTCCGAACAGGCGCTTCTCTGGGAGTACGCGTTCCCGAACGACGACACGCCGCCCATCTGGAAGGACGCGTTTCTCGCCAACTACGAAGAGCGAGCCGGCGAAGAACTGACCGTCGCCCGCTTCTCCTACGAGGACCTCCGCCAGAAGTATCTCACCGGTGCCCGGACCGGCGACCCCGACGCGATCGAGGGCGTGCTGAGCCACCTGACGGAGTACGTCAAGGCCGGCCACCTCGAACCGCTCGGCGACTGGGCCGAGGGACTCGACCACTGGGACGGCTTCGTCGACAGCGCGGTCGAGGCGATGACCTACCGCGGCGAACTGTACGGTCTGCCGTACACGGGGAACGGCCGTGCGCTCATCTACCGGAAGGACATCCTCGACGAGCTCGGTCAGGAACCGCCGGAGACGGCCGCCGAGTTCCAGCAGCTCGGCCGCATGGTCAACCGCGAGTACGACGACATGTGGGGCTACCACAACTGCACCAAGGACGGTAGCGTCCGCGCGTTCCAGGAGTGGATGTCCCACGTCTACCAGCACACCGACCAGCTCTACGTGCCGGACGGCGACTCCTGGTCGCTCAACGTCGAAGCCGACGCGCTCGGGCAGATCTTCGACGACTGGTACTTCCAGATCTACGCCGCCGACAACCCGGTCGGGAACCCCGATCAGCTGGGTACCGGCTGGCAGGTCAACGATCCCGGCTTCCTCAACGGGCAGTTCGCGTTCATCGAGTGCGGCACTTGGCTGCGCGGCTGGACCTCCGGCGACAACATCAACGACAGCGATGCGACGACGCAGTTGCTCGACAACGACACCGGCGTCGCCCACCTGCCCTACAGCGAGGGCGGTTCGCAGGGCACCTTCCTCGAGGTCAAGCCGATCATGATCAACGCCCACTCCGACAACAAGGAGCGCGCCAAGGACGTCCTCGCAGCCTGGACCGATCCCGAGGTGCTCACGAAGGGCGCCGAAGACAAGTCCGGCGACTTCATGACGCCCGTCCACGAGGACGTCGAGTCGACGATCGACAACGAGAACTGGGCGCCGTTCACCGACGTGTTCGGCACCGGTCGCGCCCTCGCGAAGATCGGCTGGGGCCCGGTCCGGCAGAAGTTCTACACCCACATGCAGGAGGTCGCCTACGGCGAGACCGATCCCTACAACGCGGGCGATCAGTTCCACAGCGAACTCAAGAGCCTCGAGAGTGAACTCTAAGCCCCGCCAGATCAATGTCAACGAGAACCGAAGATAAGGGGCCGCTCGCCGACTACCGGGAGACGTTCGGATCGCTCCTCTCGGAGACGTGGCTCGGCTACGCGATGATCCTGCCGGCGGCCCTGCTGATCGGCGTGATCATCCTCTACCCGACGTTCCGGGGCATCCAGCTCGCGTTCTTCGAGGCCTCGTTGCTGAATCCGGAAGCCAAGGTGTTCGTCGGCTTCGAGAACTTCGCGACGATGCTCGAGGACGCCACGTTCCGGGAGTCGCTGTGGCACACGGTGTTGCTGACCGGCATCGCCGTCTCGCTACAGTACATGCTGGGGCTCGGGCTGGCGCTGGCCCTCAAGGAGAAGGTGCCCGGTGCCGGCGTCTTCCGTAGCCTCTCGATGATCACGTGGGTGCTGCCGGTCATCGTGATGGTGATCATCTTCCGGTTCATGACGCAGTCGGGCTTCGGGCCGGTTAACATACTGCTGGCAAAGCTGGGCATGGAGACGGCCTCCTGGTTCGGCCGCCCGGGTGTGGCGTTCCCGCTCGTCGTGATCATGCACGTCTGGCGGAACGTCCCGTTCTACGCGATCGCGTTACTGGCGTCGATGAAGTCGATCCCCGACACCCAGTACGAGGCCGCGCGACTGGACGGGGCGGGGCCGCTCCAGCGGTTCCGCTACGTCACGCTGCCCCAGATCTCCTACGTGTCGATGATCATGATCGTGTTGCACGTGATCTTCACGTTCAACAACTTCGACATCGTCTACCTCTCGACGGGCGGGGGTCCGCTTGGCAACACCGAAGTGATGGCGACCTACGTGTACAAGCAGGCGTTCCAGCAGTACGCGCTCGGCTACGCCGCCAGCATGGCGGTCGTCATGCTCGTCATCATGATGACGTTCACCGTCGTCTACGTGAAACTGGAGGCGAGAGACTGATATGTCGACAGATACCGCACAGCAAACGACGCCGGATCGATCGTTCGTCGAACGAATCGACGCCTGGCTCGACGAGGACATGTCGATCCGTCGCGCGCTGGGCGTGTACGCCGTGCTCGGGATGTACATGGCGTTTCTCCTACTGCCGGTCGCGTACATGGTCATGGCGACGTTCACGTCGCCCGACTTCCTGTACTCGACGCGGCTGATCCCGTCGCTCGGCGATCTCACGATCGATAACTACGTGACGACTCTCTCGCGTGGGCAGTTCCAGCAGTACTTCATCAACTCGATGATCATCGCCACCGCCACGACGGCGCTGACGCTGGCGGTCGGCACCCTGGCGGCGTACTCGCTGTCCCGGTTCGACTACCCGGGAAAGAACGTGTTCCTCATGACGTTCCTGGGGACGCGGATGCTGCCGCTGGTGCTCATCCTGATCCCGTTCTACCTGCTGATGTTCACGCTGAACCTCATCGACTCCTATATCGGGATCATCATCGCGCACTCGGTGGGCGGCATCCCGCTGGGCACCTGGCTGTTGAAGGGCTACTTCGACGACATCCCCGAGTCGCTCGACGAGGCGGCGAAGATGGACGGCTGCTCGCAGCTCGACATCCTGGTCCGCATCATCATCCCCATGTCGCTGCCGGGGATCGCGGTCGCCGGGTTCTACACGTTCATCCTCTCGTGGAACGACTTCCTGCTCGTGTCGATCCTGTCCCAGACTGCGTCGACCCGAACGCTCCCGTTCGGGCTCCAGCTGTTCCAGTCACAGAACAGCGTCGCCTGGGAACTGCTGCTGACGGCCGCGACGGTGACGATGGCGCCCGTCGTTCTGCTGTTCGCGCTCATCCAGCGCTGGATCGTCGAGGGACTGGCAAGCGGCGGCATGAAGGGCAACTGATCGCGTCCTCCACCGCTACGGTTTCTCGACGGCGTGACGGGATGACGCCCATTCTGCGTTCGTCCATCCCGGTCGGTCGCGAAGGATCCGATTCTGAATCCGAATATTCGAAGAGGGATCCATATAGCGGCCATTATGTCTAAACCAGGGAATATTTGTGGGTACTATCTCGTATTAGACCCATATATGGTGCAAAATCGCAGTTTATGTTCCTATATTGGCGACGTTTGGAACCAAATATTGCTATTCGACCCGCGTTCCGTGCTCAGGGATGATGCTTCGGGAAGTCCAGCAGCCCCTCGGCCCACGGACCGGAACCCGAGTTCGTAGGCCGGTCGGATCGTCACACGATACAGTCGACGGGTATCGGTAGTAATTCTGCGACTGGGAGGCGGTCGAGTACAACCGGAATCTTAAGGGGACGCAGCGGCACCAGTAATGTATGTTTAACACAATACAGATCGCCGGATCGAACACGGTCGGTAGCCTCGTACTCGCGCTCGTCGTTCCGACGGTGATGATCGCCTTCGGTTCGTACGTGGGCGTCCTGATGGCGCTCCAGTCGTTCTTCGACGCGCAATCGTGGCAGGAAGCGGTCGCGGATCGCGAGTCGTAAGTCGTCTCGGCGAAACGACTGCTCCTGCGAACCGCCGCCCGCCGCCGACGGCGCCGCTTTACGCAGTTCTCGCGGCGTTCCGCAAGCAGACGACAGTTACGCCGACAGTACGGCTTTGTCCCGGTGCGGCGATATCTGGCAGGCACCGGAGCATGTCAGCGACTGTCGAGATCGTTCGGCCCCGGCCGGCGCAGCCCCGCACGAGGGCGATCAGATGACGACGTACTACTTCCTCAGCGACACGCACGTCGGCGGCGACGAGGCGCTCAGGGACGTCCAGTTCGAGGGGGAGCTGCTCGGCTTTCTCCGCGACCTAGAAGAGAGCGACGAGGACGCGGAGTTGATCGTCAACGGCGACGCGTTCGGGCTCTGGGAGTTCACTGAATTGGAAGGGCTGGACAAGTTTGATGCGCTCGTCGAGCGCTACCCGGAGCTGTTCGAACAGTTCCGCGCGACGGGCGCCGAGGTGCCGATCACGTTTATTCCGGGCAACCACGACTACGAACTGGCAGCCTACGACGAGTACGTCGACCGACTCGAGGAGTACAACGTCGATCTCGACCAGTCCGTCGCGATCACGCAGTCGGTCGGCGGCAGGAAGATCTGGATCGAACACGGGATGCAGGAGGACGACCACAACCGGGTGCCCGACTTCGGGAACCCCTATGCCAACCCGCTCGGGTACTTCGTCAATCGCCACTTCACGAGCAAGGCCGGACAGCTCTCGCGGCGCGGCAAGTACAACTGGCTCAAGGATATCCAGTCGGTGACGCCGATGGAACAGATTCCGGAGTGGATCGCCTCGAACTACTTTTATCGGGAGATGAACCCGCTGTTGCGCTACGCGTCGCTCCCGTTCTTGCTGACGTTCCAGCTCAGCATCGGCTACCTGCTGCTGGTGATCCTTGCGGTCTCGGGCGTGTGGGCGACGCCGCTGGAGCTCGTCCACGACGCGTTCCGGGCGCTGGGGATCGTCGGATCGCTGTTCGACGCTGTCATCGCCGTCAACCTCGCGATCACCGTCCTGCTGAGCGTGATCGCGGTGCCGCTGTACGTCTTCGTGCGGGACGTCCGGAAGACGCTCTCCCGGTTTGGGCTATTCGAGGTGCCCGAGGACGTCTCCGATCCTTATCTCGACCGGGCGAGCGAGGTGTTCGAGGCTCATCCGGACGTCGCGGCGTTCGTCTACGGTCACACCCACCGCGCCTCGCTGCGCCGCCGTGACGACCGCGCGGTGATCAACACGGGGACGTGGCTCAAGCGGTTCACGCGCGCCTCGGCCAGAATCGGCGTCCTCCCGCCGGTGTTCTACCCGTCGTTCAGGCTGAGCTACTTCCGGATCGCCGAGGAGGGCGGCGACGTCGTCGTCGAGTACGACGAGGTGGCCAAAGCGAACCCGAACGAGCTCTCGCTGCTACAGCGGGTGGTCTCGAAGCGTCCCGAGTCGGAGTCGGAGATCCCCGACCGGACGGTCATCGAGCAGTGACAAGGTTCTCGGTATCAGATATCCCTGTCCGACGCCGCGGCCGCGGCGTCGACCGATCGTGACGCCGGAGACTCGACGCCGCGCTCGCGGGCGCTGTCCGGCGGCGAAAAAACAGAGCGTGTTTCTGCCCGCACGATTCTTTCGAGGTCGCGTCAGTCCGAACCGGCCGACTGGCGCTTCTCGGCCACTTCCTTGACGCGCGACTCGACGCCGACCCGCTTTTCGCCGAGCGTCGCGCCGACGAGCGCGCCCAGCGCGGCGCCGGAGCTCGCGGCGTTTTTGCTGAACAGCCCCCCGATCGCACCGCCGATGCCCGCGCCGATCGCGGCGTGTCGAGCGCGACTCAGCGCGCGCTTGAGACGTTTGGATTCCATACTGATACGTACGCCAACCAGACGAATAAACGTACCTATCACCCTACGTGTTGCCAGCGTACAGTTGCCCCCGCGAGCCCGTTGTCATCCCCTGGCGTCGGCCCGCTCGGCCATCATCGACGCCGCGGTGTCGGCCCAGTCGCCCCAGCGGAACCCCGCGGTGACGACGAGCGCCCACCAGGCGTAACACAGCATCATCCCGGCGTACACGCCGGGGAGCCCGTAGTCGAGCGTGACGCCGGCGAGATAGGAGAAGCCGAGCATGAACACGACCGTCCCGGAGAGATTGGCGTAGAACGGCGTTCTGGTGTCGCCGGCGCCCCGCAGGCTCCCCGCGAACGGGAAGAAGATCCCGAAGAAGAACATCGAGACGCCGAACACCCGCGCGAACGCCGCGGCGTACTGCCGGGTCGCGGCGTCGCCGGTGAACGCGCCCGCGAGCGGATCGGCGCCGACGAGCAGCGCGATCCCGGCGCCGCCGAGCGTGAGGAGGCTCAACGCGGCGATGGCCTGTCCCTCGAAGCGCGCCCGGCCGGCGTCGCCCTCGCCGAGCGACTGGCCGACAACGATGCTCGCCGCCACGTTATAGGACCGATACAGCGGTCCGGCGACCTGCTGGTAGATCCGGCGACCGATGTGATACCCGGCGTTGACATCCGTCCCGAAGGTGAGCAGGAGCGCGTTGAACGGGAAGTTCGCGATCGACGTGCTCATCCCCTCGGCGAAGTTCGGCAGGCTCACGGCCACGAGCTGGCGCGTGATCGTCGGATCGGTGGGCCGCCGCAGCACGGGCTCGGTCCGATCGCTGAGAAACGCCAGCGCGAACGCGACGGCCTCGAACGTCCGGCTGACAGCGGTCGCGACGCCGACGCCGACCACGCCCAGTTCGGGCAGGACGCCGACGCCCAGGCCGAGCCCGACCGTGCCGGCGATGTTGAGCCCGTTCGCCCCGATGTTCACGAGCATCGGCGTCCGCGTGTCGCCGGTCCCCTGGAGCGAGCGCGCGCCCACGAGGCCGACGATGCGCATCGGCGCCGCCGCGAACACGATCGCGAGGTACGTGCCGCCCATCGCGACGACCTCTGGCTCGGCGCCCAGTAGCGCGATCAGCGGGCGGGCCGCGACGGAGCCGACCCCGACCAGCGGGATCCCCACGAGAAAGCCGAGCAGCAGCGCCTGGCCGATCGCCTGATCGCGCGTGTCGGCGTCGTCCCGGCCGGTGTCCTGGCTCGACAGTGCGATCGCGCCCGATCCGAGCCCGAGCCCGGCCCGCAGCGGGAGCTGGGCGTACAGATCGGCCAGTCCGACCGCGGCGACCGCGGCCGGGGAGAACAGCCCCGTGACGATCACGTCGACCGTCCGCATCAGCGTGTTGAACGTCTGCTGGACGGCGATCGGCCACGACAGCGCGATCGTCCGCCGCCAGACCGACAGCACGCGCTCGCGGAGGCCGTCCATACCACATCGCAAGCGAAAACCCGAAATCAGTGTGACGGTCTCGGATGCGCTGGCTGGATTTCGCGCGCCGACTCAGACGATCCCGCGAGCCAGCGAACCGAACAGCGGTAGCCCGATCGCGCCGGCGACGGTGACGAAGACGATCGGTCGCATCTCGGGGACGAGCAGAATCGAACCGCCGATCGAGACCGCGAACGCCACCAGCACCAGCGCGCCGAATCCGAGCGCGTACGCGGCGCCGCGGCGCAGGCTCGGCGCGACGAGCGCGACGAGCGCGCCGCCCAGCACGAGGCCGATCCAGTGGAGCCACGCGACCAGAAGTCCGAGCGCCGCCGCCCCCGCGAGCGCGACGGCGTGCGGTTGCCGTTGCGTCCGCCCCCGATCCAGGCTGACGCGCAGTCGGGCTCCGGCGTCGCTCGGTGCCGAATCGGCGTCTTGCGATTGCGCGCTCGCAGCCTCGCCGCTCCGATCGCTCGAGCTCACGAGGACTCACCCTCGAACGCCACGGTCTCCTCGCCGTCGATCGTCCGATCCATCGGCTTCTGGTCGTTGTCGATCCAGCGCCGGAACTGGTCGTCGTAGTGCTCGGAGAAGTAGTCGCCCGAGTTCCCGCCGGGCAGGATCGCCGTGGCGTCGCCGCCCGGCTCGACGATCATGCGCCAGCTCGATCCGACCGCCGAGTCGACGCGGTAGTTCTTGACCGTCGCCGACGACCCGTCGGCCGCCAGTTCGTCGTAGTTCAGGAACGGCGCTTCCGAGCCGAAGGGGTGGTCGATCGCGCGCGTCGAGTTCCAGTCCCCGTACGTCGACCAGCCCTCGGCGTCGATCTCGTCGAGCGTCTCGTCGAGGGCCGCGATCATCGTCTCTGCGCGCGAACGGTCGCCGAACAGCTCGCTGTCGTCTGACAGCGTCGCCAGCACCCAGTCGTTCGGGTAGTACGACGCGTCGAGATCGGCGTCGGAGAACGTCGGCTCGACCGTCAGCCGCCGGAAGTGGTCCATCCAGCGGGCGAACACCAGCGCGCCGCGGGAGTCCCGCGCCATTCGATAGTCCCACCCGTCGAGCGTGGCTGCGGCGTCCGCGAGCCGATCGCCGGCGTCCGCACTGTCGTTCACTGCGGCGAGCAGTTCGGGGACCAACTGCTCGGCCCGCCCGTCCCGCACGTCGTTCTGCAGGTCGCGGTGGAACTCGTGGTCGATCGGCTCGCCCTCGGCGACGGCCTCGTCGAGGCGCTCGTAGATCCGCGCGCCGCGGTACGGCGTCGCGTAGTCGGCGCCGACGTAGTGAGTGGGGTCGTTTGCGACGCGCTGGTTGGCCGTTCCGAGCACGTCCGGGTCGATCGCGTGGGGCTTCTCCTCGAAGGGGACGAAGCCCTCCCAGGACGATTCGCCGAACGGCTCGAACCCCTCCCACTCGGCCTCGCCGGCCGAGCCGTCGAAGATCCGATCGCCCCGAACTTCCTCGCCGTCGATCCGCCGGATCGGGAGTTTGCCGGTGGCATAGTACATCGTCCGACCGTCACTATCGGCGTACACGAGATTCTGGGTCGGCAGGTCGAACTTGCGCGTCGACTCCTGGAGGTCGTCCAGCCCCTCGCTCCGCCCGAACTCCTCGATCGCCTCGGTCGTTCGCGTGGCGGTGTGGCCGGTCCACGCGACGCCGACGCGGCGCCCGTCGCGCTCGATCATCGGCCCGTGGACGGTCTTTTTGACGTCGAGCGTCCGATCCTCGCCGCCCGAAACCGCGATATCACGCTCCTCGACGTCGAACGCGCGCCACTCGCCGCGGTAGCGGTAGCGCTCACCCGCCTCGTCGACCTCGTAGCGGTAGCAGTCGAGCACGTCGGCGCCGACGTTGGTAAACGACCAGACGCCGCTGTCGTTCGCCCCCGCGATGACGAACGGGACGCCCGGGAACGTCGCTCCGCGCACGGATCGTTCGGGCGTCTCGACGTGCTGCTCGTACCACACCGGCGGCGCCATCAGCGAGAGGTGGGGGTCGTAGGCCAGCAGCGGGACGCCGCTCGCGGTGTGCTCGCCCGAAACCACCCAGCTGTTCGAGCCGACGCCGGTCGGCGTCTCGAACCCCGACAGCCACGCGGTCAGGTCTGCGTCGATCGGGTCGGAGCGCCCTGCATCGACCGGCTCGGAGCGTCCGGTAACGGCCGACTCGGAGCCTCTCGACGCCGCGGCGCTCCCGGCGTCTTGTCCGTCACTCCCGCCGTTCTGCCCGCCCACGCCGCCGACGCCGGCGGTCGATTCTCGCAGGATCGGCACGTCGTGGTCCAGCCGCCGCGGGAACAGCTCCGCGAGGCGGTCCTCGCCGAGCCGCTCTCGAAGGAGCGCCCTCCGGAGTTCGACGAAGCTCCCCGTGAGGTCCCACGAGATCTGCTTTTCCATCAGCATCGAGTCGGCGGGCGTCCACGGCCGGGGCTCGTACCCCAGCAGCTCGTACTCCAGTTGCAGCTGCTCGCTCTCGAAGGCGGCGTTGACGCCGTCGGCGTACGCCTCGACGAGCGGGCCCGCCCGCGTGTCGGCGACGAGTTCCCAGGTCGCTTCGGCCGCGCCGGCGAAGTCCATCGCGACGTGGAACTCGTCGCTCTCCAGGGTAGCCTCGCCGACCACTTCCGAGAGCTGGCCGCGCATCTGGCGGCGCTGCAGATCGAGCTGGAAGCCGCGGTCGAACGCCTGCACGTAGCCGACCGCGAAGTAGGCCGCGCGCTCGTCGTCGGCCTCGACATGGGGGACGCCGCGGCCGTCGACGTGCAGGTCCGCGTCGCCGTACGGGCTCTCGACCGCGTCCGGGAGCGACCGATCCGCGGCGTCCCAGGCGTCGCCCGACAGCGGCGCGAACTGGTCGAGCAGGTCGGACGCCGAGGACAGCGAGAGTCCGCCGACGCCGGCAGCGAGCACGCCCGCGAGCACGCCGCGGCGGGTGGTGTCGTCTGTCACTACCGCCCTCGAAACGCCGGTACGTAATGATAATTGCGGTGGGTTGTCGGGTTCGGGGGCGAATCCCGGTCAGCTCGATCGGCCGACCGCGGCGCCGATCGCGCCGCCGAGGCCGCCCAGCACCGACGGGTAGACCGCGCCGGCCAGCAGCACCGCCGTGATCGCGTCGGGCGCGATCGTCCCGTCGCCGACGGCGTAGCCGCACGCGAAGACGCCGACGATCGCGAGCGGGAGGTAGCCGACCACCGCGAGCGCGCCGACGGTCGCGCCGTCCGCGGCTGTGGCGGCGCGCGAGAGCGTCGCTGCCACGACGCCCGCGCCGAGCAACAGCAGCGGCGGGACCAGAAACAGCAGGGAGAGCGAGCCGCCGTCGGCGTTCGCCACGAAGTTCCGGGTCTGGGTGCCGCCGAACCCGGGGAGCTCGGTGTCGACGAAGTGGGCGTTGTAGAACAGCCAGCCGACGCCCTTCCAGGCCGGGATCGGGTCGCCGCCGAGCAGCTCCGCGACGACGTTGAACCCCTCCAGTTGCTCCTCGACGGCGCGGCGCTGGGTGAGATACGTGACCAGGTAGCCGAGCACGTACGCTGCGGCACCGAGTGCCGCGCCGATGCCGATCGTCCGCCCGTCGATCCGGTCAGTGGCCGCCATGGCCGGACCTGTCCACAGCGTCGACAAATAACTGGTGGATTCGCGACAGATATCGGTCGATCGTACGCCCAAATCAGGTCTGACCGGCTCCGCAGCTACGATGTACCGTCGGCCCTTCGACGCCGGGGCGTGCGAGCGACGGCCCGCTTCGTCGCCCGCGCCCTGACGCGGGTCGTCGTTTGCGACGGCGTCACTGTCGCTGCGGACTTATCAATTTCGGCGTCCTACGGAACGTATGAGCACGGAACGGGACGGTCTGACAGCACAGACGAGGGCTCGCGCGCTCGCCGTCGTACTGGTCGGCGCGGCGCTGGTCGGCGCCGTCGCTCGCCGGCTTCGGACGGGCGCCGTCGAGGAGCGCGTGCGACGTCTCGAAGCTGCGGCCGATCGGCCCCGCCGAACGTTCGATCCGGACGACGTCGCGGGTCTCCCCGCGCCCGTCCGCCGATACTTCGAGACGGTACTCGACGAGGGGCAACCGTACAGTCGGACCGTCCGGCTCGAACAGCGCGGCCGGTTCCGCCTCGGCGACGCCGACTCGCCGTGGAAGCCGCTCGAAGCGACCCAGCACGTCGCCGTCGATCCGCCGGGGTTCGTCTGGGACGCCACGATCCGGTTGGCGCCGTTCGTTCCGGTCCGCGTCGTCGACGCCTACGTCGGCGGCGAGGGGTCGCTCCGCGCCGCGGTACTGTCGGTGCTCACCGTCGCGGACGCCGAGCAGTCGCCCGAGTTAGACGCCGGCGAGCTGCAGCGCTACCTCGCCGAGGCCGTGTGGTACCCGACCGCACTGCTGCCCGCCGAGGGTGTCCAGTGGGCGGCGATCGACGAGCGGTCGGCCCGGGCGACGTTAGAGCACGACGACACGACGGTCTCGCTGGTCGTTCACTTCGACGACGATCACCTCGTCGAGCGCGTCGTCGCGGAGGACCGGCCCAGAGCGGTCGACGACGGCTTCGAGCCGACCCGGTGGACCGGCCGATTCTGGGACTACCGCGAGCGAAGCGGAATGCTCGTGCCGACCGTGGCCGAGGTCGAGTGGAATCTTCCGGACGGCGACCTGCCCTACTGGCGCGCCAAGATTTCTCGATTCGAGCACCGGCCGGCGGGGAGAGAGCGGCGCTGACCGGCGGCGGTCGGACGGGTCGAGGGCTGTGGGCCAGCAACATTGACGGTGCTGGCCCGTCTCCGAGGAGCCGTGCAGGTCCATCCGATCGCGCTGGACAACGAGGAGTTCGAAGGGAACAACGACGCCTACCTCCTCGAAACAGATGGAGGGACGGCCCTGATCGACACCGGCGTCGCGACGTCCGACGTTCGCGAGCAGCTCGAAGCCGGCCTCGCCGAGCGCGGGCACGGGTTCGAGAGTATCGACGCGGTGCTCCTGACCCACTGGCACGCCGACCACGCGGGGCTCGCGGGCACGATCCAGGACGCCGGCGGCGCGCGCGTCGTCGTCCACGAGGCCGACGCCCCGATGGTTCGCCGGGACGCCGACGCCCGGACGGCGCTGCGTGAGCGCCACGAACGCACGTTCGAGGAGTGGAGAATGCCGAGCGAGAGGCGCGAGGGGCTTCGGGAGCTACTGGAGTCGGACGCGCTGGTCGACCCGCCCGAGACGGTCGAGACGGTCGAGGACGGCGACGAGATCGCGGTCGGCGACCGGACGCTTCGCGCGGTCCACGCCCCCGGACACACGGCCGGACTCACCTGCTTCGAGTTCGAAACGGCGGACGGGCGCGAGGCGTTCGTCGGCGACGCGATCCTGCCGGAGTACACGCCGAACGTCGGCGGCGCGGATCTCCGCGTCGAGCGACCTCTGGAGCAGTACGTTGCAAGTCTGCGGCGGATCGTCGACCGCGAGTATGAGCGCGCCTGGCCGGGCCACCGCGACGTCATCGAGGCGCCCGCCGAGCGAGCGATGGCCATCCTCGAGCACCACCGCGATCGCACCGAGCGCGTCGTCGGCGTGCTCGACGACCACGGGACGGCGGACGCCTGGACGGTGAGCGCCCGCCTGTTCGGCGAACTCGAGGGCATCCACGTCCTCCACGGCCCCGGCGAGGCGTACGCGCACCTCGATCACCTGCGGCGTCACGGCGTCGTCGAGCGTACATCCGACGGGTACCGGCTCCTCGATCGCTCGCCCGACGTCGACTCGATGGTGTAGCCGTCGCTCACTCCCAGTCGTCGACTGTCTTCTGGGCGGGTTCGCCGGCCGCGTCGGCGTCCGCGCCCCCGAGGCGCTCGAACGAGACTTCGTACTCGGCCGGGAGCTCCGAGACGTCGACCCGGGCCAGAAGCGCGGGCGTCTCGCTCGCCGTCGCTTCGGCGATCGCGCGCTGGTTGCGTTCCAGTCTCCCGTCGCCGGTCTTGATCTCGCAGCGGTACGTCCCGACGCGGCGGCCGGCGATCGAGACCGCGAGTTCGCAGTCGGGCTGCCACGCGCCGGGCTTCTCCTCCGCGGTCACCGGTCCGGGAGCGGCGTCAACCGCAATCGACAAATCGGCATCTGGCGAGAGGTCGAACTCGCGGCGGATAAAGTGGTCCAGCGGCGTCGCCCCACCGTCGCCCGCGGTCAGCAGCGCCTCGCCCAGCGCGCCGTACTGGTCGGCGGTCACGGAGTACCGCCAGCCGTCTTCGGGGCCGCCGTCGGGAACCGGCGGCGACGATCGGCTCGCGCCGACCAGGTACGCGTCGGCGTCGGTGTCGTCCTGCGGCGCGACGGCTTGCAGCCTGACGTCACCGCCGTCCGCTGAGAGGTCGGCCGCCTCCGATTCGGCGTCGGCGCGGGTGTCGTGGCGATGCAGACGGCCGGCGTCCGCGACGAGTCGATCGACCGACTCGTTGCGCTCCCGGGCGGACGTCTTGATCGCGACGACGAACGGTTGCTCCGACATGGCGGGTCCTACCGGGGCGCTCTCGCCGGAACGCCATCACTGCTGCGGTGATCGATCGCGTCCGGGGCCGGGGACGGCGGTCGGCAACTGGTCGGGATCGTCGGCGCTACGGGGCCCCACGGATATTACTAATCACGTTGTACGGTCCCGTATGGCGCATCAGCCAGAAAAGCCGGACCGATACGTCTGCGACGGTTGTCAGTCAATCTACGTAGGCACCGCCCACTCCGAAAACGGGGGCCACAGCTTCGAGGCACCGACCGAATGTGCGGCCTGCGGTTCGTCGTCGTTCGTCGAGTACTCACAGTGGACTCACCACTCATCGAGCCAGTCCTGACAGCGGGGCGGCGCTTCGGCGACCGGGCCGCGGGGTCGGAACTTGTCGTCGACGCTCACAACTCGAGTTCGCTGACGAATCCCGCGACGTTCGCCCCGGCGCCGAGCGCGGCGAGGCCGACGCCCAGTAGCCACGCCGCTGACCACGCCTCCGCGAGCATCGCGATCCAGAGCCCCGCGACCAGCGCGAGGCCGCCCGCGACGATCAGACGCGCGAACCGCTCCATGATCGATCGTTTCCTGCGAGCGCAGTAAGCGTCACGGCTCGCTCGGTCGGCGTCGGCGTCTCGGTTCGTCCGGTCGGCGTCCGGCTCGACGCCCGGCCGGCTCTGAGTGGACAAGCGTTAGTTGCCGGGGTCCGTAGGCGGACCCATGACCGAGGCGACGCTCGTCTACGACGACGACTGCGGCTTTTGCACCTGGTGGGCGGAGTTCGTCGACGACCGATCGGAGCTGTCGATCGTCGGCTTCGCCGACCTGACGCCCGAGCTTCGCGACCGGCTCCCCGAGAACTACGAGGACTGCGCCCACCTCGTCGACGACGACGAGGTGTACTCCTGCGGCGCGGCGATGGAGGAGGCGATCGTCCGCTCGGACGTGCGCAAGGAACTCGTCGACGCCATCGAGTTCGGTCGGCAGTTCGAGGACTACGGCCGGCTCCGCGAGGGCGTCTACCGCCTGATCGCCGACAACCGCGAAACGGCGGGCAAGGTGATGTCGAAGACGCCGCCGGCCCGTCGCGACGCGAGCGACGAGGAAAGCGGGTCCGGAGACTGAGCGCAGCGGGCTCCGAGAACACCGTTCACAGGCGTCGACGCCGCGGCTGGGACGCTCCACTGCGGACCTCGTCGAGCGAGGTGGGCCCGACGTACGTCCCGACGCGTTCGCGGCGCCACCAGTCGCCGGTGGCCTCCCGCTCCTCGGGCGTCGTGTACCGATACCGGTACCGCACCGCGCGGACGTGTTCGGGCGGCTCGTCGGGGAAGGGATCCTTCGCGATCAGACTTAGCGTCCCCTCGTCGCCCTCCAGCAGATCGACGAGCATGCGAGTGAACCAGGGCTGGCGCCGCGGCGTCGGCGACATCGCGGCGAACCAGAGCTGCCAGTCCAGCCGCAGGTGGTAGGGCGCTACCTGTGGCGGTCGACGGCTCGGGTCGGTCGGCTTGCCGGGGAACTCGTAGGTCTTCCACTCCGTATCTCCGGTGAGCTCCTGGTCGTCGGTCCCCTGGACGACGATTTCGTGGCGTCGCTTCGTGATCGAGCCGAACGCGCCGTAGGTGTTGACGAGGTGGAGCGGATCGAACGCGGTGTTCATCACCTGTCGCTCGGAGAGCATGTTCTTCACCGGCTGGACGCTCAGCGCGACGACGCCGACCGCGAGCACGAGCGCCAGCAGTTCCAGCCCGATCGGCGCGGGCGTCGGCGACGGAACGCCGACGGGCAGCGCGGCGGCGAGGACGCCGTCGCTGAACAGGCTGACTGCGAGCACGATCGTCAGCGGGTTGAGCCACGAGAAGTTCCCCGTCAGCATCAGCCAGCCCTGAAAGCCGATCGTCGCCGCGCCCGAGATCGACGCGAACGGCTGCGGGGCGAAGTAGAGGAACGGGACCAGCAGTTCGACGACGTGGTTACCGAACGTCTCGGCCCGGTGGAACCGATCGGGCAGGTGGTGGGCGAACCAGCTGAGCGGGTTCGGCATCGGCTGGGTCTCGTAGTGGTAGTCCATCGCCGTCAGATCGCGCCAGCACCGGTCGCCGCGCAGCTTGATCAGCCCCGCTCCGAACATGTTTCTGAACAGCACCCACCGGAGCAGCCAGATAACCAGCGCGGGTGCCGCGGCGTCGCCGGCGCCCAGGAAGATCGCGAGAAAGCCCGTCTCCAGCAGCATCGACTCCCAACCGAACCCGTAGAACAGCTGGCCGGCGTTGACGAAGGAGAGATAGAGCAGCCACAGCGCGGCCCACAGCAGTATAGAGGCGGGGACGGCAAACGGCTCCGGCAGCCAGTAGGGCCCCGCCAGCAGCGCCAGCGCCGAGAGGGCGATGCCGGTCCACGCCGCGACGCCGATCGCGCGGTCGCCGGGATACACGTAGAACAGGCTCGGACGCTCGCGAAACGAAGCGTGCTCGACGTACCGGTCGATCGGCAGGAGGCCGTCCTCGCCGACCAGCGGGCGGAACTGCCGCGCCGCGGCGAGAAAGCCCAGCAGGTAGATCGCCGCCAGTCCGCGCTGGAAGACGAAGCGGACGAGCCAGTACTGCTCGCCGAGCCACATACGAACCCGTGAGTCGGTCGACCGCAAAAGGCGTGACGCCGCGGATCGTCGTACGACGCCGGATCAGCGCGTCACGTCCGCGCGGCCGACCCGATCTCGGGGTGCTCGCGGACGAACTCGACCAGCGTCTCGACGTAGCTCCCGAACGGCGGCGGCTCGATGCCGCTCCCCGCCAGATGCTTTCGGGCGGTGGCGCCGACGTACCGCGTCGGGTGATCGAAGTAGTCGATCACCGCCGGTTCGATGCCGGTCCAGCGCCGAACCGGGCCGAGCGAGAGCGCGCGCTTCGTCGGGCCCCTCGGCGCCGGCACCGACAGGACGCGCGTGCCGGTCAACTCGGCGAACGCGGCGGTCATCTCGGCGACCGTCGGCGGGTTGGGATCGCAGAGCTGGTACACCTCGCCCTCCGACTTCGAGAGCGCGCTCAGGTGATCGACGGCGTCGACGACGTACTCCCGCGGCACGACGTTGATCTCGCAGTCGCCGGCGCCGGGCGTTCGGGGGAGCGCGGCGACGCCGGGCTGGTCGAGGAGAAATCGCACGAGGTAGTAGGGGCCGTCGTACTTCTCGGTCTCGCCGGTCCGGCTGTCGCCGACGACGATCGCGGGCCGGTAGATCGTGGTCGGCAGTCCCTCCGCCATCCGCTCCTGGACCGCGACCTCGGCTTCGAACTTCGTCGCCTCGTAGTGGTTGTTGAACGACTGGCCGACGTCGAGGTCGCTCTCCGCGAACACGCCGTCGTGGCGACCACTGACGTAGCAGGTGCTGACGTACTGGAACCGCCGGAGGTCGTCGAGCTCCTCCGCGAAGTCGAGGACGTGCTCTGTCCCCCGGACGTTGACGGCCTCGCCCACCGCTCGACTGACGCCCAGATCGTACACCGCCGCGAGGTGAAACACTTCCTCGCAGGCGTCGCGCAGGTTCTCGACGGCGTCGGCGCTGAGCCCGAGGTCCGATTCGGTGATGTCGCCTTCGTACAGGTCGATCCGATCCTCCCAGTCCTCGCCCGCGAGTTCGGCGGCCCGCCGCTCGGCGTCCTCGCGATACTTCGGCTGGACGAGACAGGCGACTCGCCGGTCACGGTCGAGCAGACGCTCGATCAGCGCCGAGCCGAGGAAGCCGGGGAACCCCGTCAGGAAGACCGTCACGAGCGCCACCCCAGCAGGCTCGTCCAGGTGCGAGCCCTGCCCAGTTCGCTGACGCGCTTCCAGGCTCGCAGCGCGCGGACGAGCCCGGCCGCCCAGACGCCGTCGGGCAGCGGACCGGGCCCGATCGGAAGGTAGCGCTGGGTCGCGACGGTCCGGGTTTCGGTGTACTTCGTCAGCCCCACGTCGCCGTGGCGTCGGCCGATCCCCGAATCGTTCATGCCGCCCATCGGTGCGTCGATCGACCCCCACGCCGCGGCGTACCCTTCGTTGACGTTGACCGTCCCGCAGTCGATGCGCTCGGCGACGCGCTCGCCGCGGGCGTCGTCACCGGTCCAGATCGAGGCGTTGAGGCCGTACTCCGAGTCGTTGGCGCGCTCGACCGCTTCGTCGACGCTCTCGACCTCGTAGAGCGAGACGACCGGCCCGAACGTCTCCTCGTCGTGGGCGTCCATCTCCGGCGTCACGCCCGCCAGCACCGTCGGCTCGAAGCAGTACGGACCGAGGTCTGGCCGGGCGCGCCCGCCCGTCAGAACGTCGGCGCCCCGCTCGACGGCGTCCTCGACGTGCGAGCGCACCTTGTCGAGCTGGGCCCGGGACTGCAGCGATCCGACGTCGGCGCCGAAGCCGACCTCGGCGCCGAGCGAGAGGTCGCGGGTCGCGGCGACGAACTCGTCGACGAACGCGTCGTACATCGATTCGTGGACGTAGAGCCGTTCGGTCGAGATGCAGAGCTGGCCCGCGTTGGCGAACGACGCGCGGACGGCGCCCTCGGCAGCCGATTCGGGATCGGCGTCGTCGAGCACGAGCAGCGGGTTCTTCCCGCCGAGTTCCAGCGAGGAGGGCAGCAAGTTCCGACCCGCCAGCGCGGCGACCTCGCGACCGACCGCTGTCGAGCCGGTGAACCCGACAAAATCGACGCGCTCGATCAGCGGTTCGCCGAGGCGCTCGCCCGAGCCGCTGACGATCTGGAACAGGTCCTCAGGAAGCCCCGCCTCGATCAGCAACTCGCGCACGAGCAGCGCGACGTGGGTCGTCTCCGCGGCGGGCTTGCAGACGACGGCGTTGCCGGCCAGCAGCGCCGGCAACGCGTCCGAGACGGTCAGAACAACGGGGTAGTTCCACGGCGAGATCAGCCCGACGACGCCGACCGGCTGTCGGTGGACGACCGCCTTCGTCGCGAGGGGAATCGCGCCCGAGCGACGCTCCGATTCCAGTAGTTTCGGCGCCCGATTCCCGTAGTGGCGCGCGGTGACGGCGACGTCCATCACCTCCTCGACGGCGTCGCGGCGCGATTTTCCGGTCTCGACCTGGATCAGGTCGAGCACGTCGTCGCGCCGGTCGAGCAGCAGATCGTGGAACCGGTCGATCGCGGCGACGCGCTCCTCGACGGCCCGTGCTGCCCAGTCTGCCTGCGCCGCGCCGGCGCGTTCGGTCGCTTCGGCGACGTCCTCCGCCGTACACGACGGGACCGCCCCGATCTCCTCGCCGGTCGCCGGCGCTTCGACCGATATCTCGTCTCGATCGCCGACGACGGTGATCCCACCGCGCAGCGCGGCCAGACGATCTGCGTCGGCCCACTCCGTGTTCATACGCGTGTGGTACACTCTCTCGACGTTTATAGTTCCTGCCGCGTCGCCGCAGTCGCGAGCGGCCGGGATCATCCCTACGCTTATAGTTGCGTATTCCAATATTCGAATGTACGCATATGAGTGGCGAACCAGCGGCCGGCGGAGCCGAGGGGAAGCAAGCGGGATCCGAATCCGGGGACGGCTGCTGTTCGGCCGTCGATCACGGGCTCACGGAGCACGACGTCGAGGTCGACGTGCGGGCGTTCGGCGCGCTGGCCAACGACACGCGCTACGAGCTGCTCCGGCTCATCCACGCGGGCGAGGAGGAAGTCTGCGCGTGCGAGCTCGTTCCGGAGCTCGAAGTCAACCAGAGCACGACGAGTCGCGCGCTGAACGCGCTGTACGAGGCGGGGTTCGTCGACCGGCGCAAGGAGGGGCGCTGGCGCTACTACGAGACCACGGCGCGCGCCGAGGAACTGCTCGCCGCGGTCGACGCGACGAGGGGGGCGGAACCGTGAGCCGAGAAGGTCCTTCGACGGATTCGACCGCCGGGTCGGCGCTCTCCCCGAGCGAGCGGCGGCGAGCGATCCGCCGACGCTACGGAACTATCGCGGAGGACAGCGAGGAACCCCGGAACGGTCTCGAATCGGCGTGCTGCGACGACTCCGGGGGCGGCCGTTCGTCGTGTTGCGAGGGCGAGGCCGACGGTTCTTCCTCGTCCGGCTACTCGCGCGACGAACGCGAGAGCGTCGCGGACGGCGCGAACCTCGGTCTCGGGTGTGGCAACCCGAACGCGATCGCCGAGCTGGACGCCGGCGAAACGGTGCTGGATCTGGGCTCCGGCGGCGGGTTCGACTGTTTCCTCGCCGCCCGCGAGGTCGGCGAGGACGGTCGAGTGATCGGCGTCGACATGACGCCGGAGATGCTGGAGCGCGCCAGAGCCAACGTCGCGAAGAACGGCACGGACAACGTCGAGTTCCGCCTCGGCGAGATCGAACACCTCCCCGTCCCCGACGAGCGGGTCGACGTCGTCATCTCGAACTGCGTCGTCAACCTCTCGCCGGACAAGCGCCGCGTTTTCGAGGAGGCCTACCGGGTCCTGCGCCCGGGGGGCCGGCTGGCGATCGCCGACGTCGTGCGGGCCGCCGGCGTCCCGCCGGAACGCGTCCCGACCGACACCGAGAGCGTCGCCGGCTGCGTCGGGGGCGCGTCACCGATCGACGAACTCGGTGAGATCGTCGAGGGGGCCGGCTTCCGCTCGGTGTCGGTTCGGCCGATCGGCGATGGCGCGGAGTTCGTCCGCGAGTGGTCGCCGGAGCGCCCGCTCGAAGCCCACTTCGGATCGGCGACGATCGAGGCGCGAAAACCTCGCGAGGCGTCCGAATGAGCGGTTCGGTCGGCAGGGCGCTGCGGACCGTCGCCGAGTCGACGCCGACGAGGGTCCGGTCGGCCCTCGGCGTCGGCGCCTGGCTCGCGCTGACGGGTCTGTTCGCGTTCGGCGGCGTCGTCCTCGTGGGATCGGCGACGACGGTGGCGGCTGGACCGGGAACCGTCTCGGCGCTGGCGACGCTCGGCGGCTTCGTCGCCGCGTCGGCCGCTGCGCCGACGCTGGCGCGGGCCGTCGTCGTCCGGACCGCCGAGCGAGTCGAGGCCGCGTTCGACGATGGAATCGACGACGCGGCGGCGAGTCGCCGAAACGGATCGTACGGTGCGGATCGGGACGTCCGCCCGACGCCGTGTCCCTGCTACGGGTGACCGAAGCGGATGACCGACAGCACGCTCGTCCTGCGGCGAGCCGACAACGAGGATCTCGCCTACGCCGAAACGCTGCTGCGGAACAACGATCTCCCGGCGGCGGACGTGCGATCGAAGCCGGACTGCTTCTACGTCGGCCGCCGCGGCGGCGAACGGGTCGGCGTCGCCGGTCTCGAACGTCGCAGTTCCGACGCGCTCGTCCGGTCGGTCGTCGTCGAAGCGTCGTCGCGGGATCGCGGCGTAGGGACGGCGATCTACGACGCGCTCGAAGCCGAGGCCGCGGCGTCCGGCGTCGAGACGCTGTACCTGCTCACGACGACCGCCGCCGGCTTCTTCGAGGACCGCGGATTCGAGGCGATCGAGCGGTCCGAGGCTCCGCCCGCGATCCGCGGCACCGACGAGTTCGAGGCGCTCTGTCCCGCGTCGGCGACCTGTCTGCGGAAACGGCTGTAGCACGGGCGTTGGGTCTCCCCGTGCCCATTTACTACGATCCGTCGTAGCAGTGCCTATGCGCGAGTTCGATCTGGTCGTGATCGGCGGGGGGTCGGGGACCGCTGTCGCGGACGCCGCGGCCGACCGGGGCGGGGACGTCGCGGTCGTCGAACCGGGACCGCTCGGCGGTGCGTGCGTGACGCGGGGCTGCGTGCCCTCGAAGGGGCTGATCCACCGGGCCGACGTGGTCGAGGGGATCCGGCGCGCCGGAGAGTTCGGCGTCGACGCCGACCTCGGGGACGTCGACTTCGCGTCGATCACCGCGGCGGTCAACGATGTCGTGTTCGAGAAGGCCCAACACATGGAGCGACAACTCCGTGAGTCCGATCGCAAGACGCTGTTCGACGCCGAAGCGGAGTTCGTCGACGAGCGCACCGTCGCGGTCGACGGCGAGGAGCTCCGCGGCGAGCAGGTCGTCGTCGCGGCGGGCGCTCGTCCCTCCGTCCCGCCGATCGACGGCCTTGAGGACACGGACTACCTGACCAGCGCCGAGGCGCTGTACCTCGACGAGCGACCGGACAGGCTGGTGATCCTCGGCGGGGGCTACGTCGGCGCCGAACTGGGCCACTTCTTCGGCGAGATGGGCGCCGAGGTGGCGATCGTCGGCCGCAGCGAGCGGCTTGTGCCGCGGGAGGATCGGGCCGCGAGCGAGGCCGTGACGGCGGCGTTCGAGGAACGTTACGACGCGTACGCCGGTCACGAGGCGACCGCCGTCGAGGAGCGGGACGGCGAGGTCGTCGTGACGGCCGAGCCCTCGAACGGCGACGGGGACGGCGAGGATGGAAACGGAAACGCGGTCGAAGTCACCGGCGACGAACTGCTGGTCGCCACGGGGCGGAAACCCAACACGGACCGCCTAGACGTCGAGGCGGCCGGGATCGAGACGACCGACGGCGGCTTCGTGGCAACGGACGAGTACCTGGAGAGCAGCGTCGACGGCGTCTGGGCGCTCGGCGATATCGCGGGGCCCCCGCTGTTCAAGCACGCCGCCGACTACGAGGCGCGCGTGGTGGCGCGCAACGCCGTGCTCGACGGCGAGGAGCGGGTCGACTACACCGGCCTCGGTCACGCGGTCTTCACCTCGCCGCGGGTCGCAGCCGTCGGGAACACCGAGGCGGAGCTTCGCGACGACGGCGTCGAGTACGAGGCGGCCCGCGCCGAGTACGCTGACGTGCCCCTCGGGACGGTCTCGAAGGACGATCGCGGGTTCGCGAAGGTTCTCGCCGATCCCGACGGCGAGATTCTCGGCTGTCACGTCGTCGGCGAGGAAGCGCCGACGCTGCTCCACGAGGTGCTCGTCGCGCTGCGCAGCGGCGGCGGCACGGTCGACGACGTCGCCGAGACGATCCACGTCCATCCCGCTCGCAACGAGGTCCTGCTCAAGGTGTTCGACGAGCTCGCCGAGATTCCGTACGCGGGGACGCCCGACTGGAGCGACGTGACGATGGGCGAGGAGTAGCGCGTCCGGCCGGGGGAGCGAACCGCGCTACCGGCCGAACAGGCGCTCCCGGAGGCTCCGGCCGCTCGCCCGCTCGGCGAACAGTATCGGAACGTCGACCTCCTCGATCACGTCGTAGTGCAGCGAGTCGGTCGCGAGCCGCGAGAGCAGCCCTCGCTCGGTCGCGCCGATCACGACGAGCGTGTGGTCGGCCGCCGCGCGCCCGATCGCGCTCTCGACGTCGCCCGAGTCGTCGACCACGTGAGCGGCGTCGTCCAGCCCCTGTTCGGCGGCCCAGTCCGAGAGAAACCGCTCGCCGGCGTCGCGCTCGTCCGGTCCGTCGACGACGTGCAGCAGCGTCACCTCGGCGTCGGCCGAGCCCTGCAGCGCGCGGGCGACGTCCGCGCTCAGTTCGCAGTTGGGTCCGCCGGCGGTCGGCAGCAGGACGCGCGAGGCGTCGAGGTCGTCGCCGTCGAGCACGAGGAAATCGCAGGGAAGCCGTCGAGTCAGCTCGCTCAGGGGGCGCTCGGCCCGGCCGGCCGCCCAGAGCCGGTTGTCGCCCCAGCTCATCAGGACCCGATCGGCGTTCTCGCGCTCGGCGATGTCGAAGATCTCCTCGAACGACCGGTGGGAGACGACGGTCGACGTCTCGCAGGCCACGTCGTGACGCCGTGCCGTCTCGCGTGCGTCCTCCAGCAGCGCGTCCGAATCGGCGACGATCTGGCGTCGTTGCGCCGCTCCGTACCCTCGCGGCGAGCGGCCGGGCGTCTGGACGACGTGGACGACGTGGACCGCGGCGTCCTCGCGCTCGCTCGCGATCCGGCAGGCCAGATCGACGAGCTGGGTTTCGGTTCGTGGGTTGGCGATCGGGACGAGCATCGTGAACGCGGCGTCGCCGGCCGCGAGGTCGTCCGCGGTGTCGATCAGCGGAACGTACGACCGACCGGCGAAGCGCCCGAGCAGCCACTCCTCGACGTCGAGCTGTCGATTGGCGCCCTCGAAGCGCGCGGATTCGAGCCGGTGCTCGCTGGTCTGGAAGTAGTTGACGACCGTCACCAGCAGGACGCCGCCGATCGTGTTGCCCAGCAGGACCGGAACGACGAACTGCCACAGCCCGGCCAGAAACGCGGCGTCGGCGTACAGCGTCAGGTAGACCAGTTCGGTAAACGAGACCACGGAGTGGAACAACCCGCCCAGCGGGATCGCGAGAAACGCCAGGTAAACCACCGTGAGCCGCGAGATCGTGTCCCGCGCGGCGTACTCCACCCAGACGACGCCGGCGACGACCAGTCCCGCGAACGCCGCCTTCGAGAACAGCGACCACCACTCCGTCGCGACGCCCTCGCGGGCGATGTCGGCCGCGACGGCAGCCGCTTCGGGCGAGAAGACGCCGCCGTACGCTAACGCGACGGCGCCGAGCGCGCCGCCCGTGAAGTTCCCGGCCAGCACGACGCCCCAGTTGCGCAGCAGCGCCGGCACGCTCGCGATCCGCTCGATCGTCAGCGCGACCGGCGGCAGGGTGTTCTCGGTGTACAGCTGATAGCGGCCGATGATGATGTAGATGAACCCGAGCGGGTACAGCAGCGCGCTCAGCACCGGGTCGCCGCCGGTCCCGGCGTACAGCGAGGCGTACAGTAGGAACGTGATGGTGATCGCGAACCCGGCCGCGAGCGCGCTGAAGAACAGCTCGCGGCTCCCCGACGTGATCTCCTCGTCGGCCGCGGCGACGATCCGCTGGAACACCTCGTCCGAGGAGAATCGGTCACGGACGACGGCGCCGACCGCGGGCGCGCCGCTGCGCGAGCGCTCGACGGCCTCGCGGACCGACTCATCGGGATCGGAGCGGTTCGGTTCCCGAAGCCCGGTGTTCTCCGGTTCGAGGCGGCCGCTGCGCCCCGGATCGGCCTCGTATCCGCCGTCTCGGTTATCCGGATCGCTCATGAATCGTTCGTAGTGCCGTGATCCGTCCGCGTCACCGTTCGATCTCGTCGAGCCAGCCCGTGACGGACTGCTTTACGGCCCCCGTCGTGGTGCCGACGTTGAGGATCCGGTAGCCACGGTCGATCTTGGCCGAGACGTCGTCGGGGCCGAAGCCGAGGCCGCCCAGCGGCACGTCGGCGTCGAGCGCGGCCGTCTCGATCTCCTCGACGGCTTCCTCAACCTCGGGGTGGGTCGGCTTGCCGGGGTAGCCCAGCGCGACCGAGATGTCCAGCGGGCCGGCGAACACGAACCCGAGGTCGGGCACGTCGAGGATCTCGTCTAAGTTCTCGATCGCGGTCGGGTTCTCTATCGTCGCGCCCACTACCGTCTCGGCGTCCTCGACATCGACGTAGTCCTCGGCGGTGCCCCACCGGCTGGCGCGGGGCGACGCCATCCCGCGGTCGCCCGGCTCGCCGTCGTAGCGGAATCGCGCGGCCTGCACCGCCCGCCGGACCTCCTCGGCGGTCTCGATCCGAGAGACGAACAGGTTGCGCGCGCCGGCGTCGAGCGCCTTGCGCACCAGCGCCGGGTCGGGCTCGGGCAGCCGGACGAGCGCCTCGACGCCCGACCGCTCGGCGGCCCGGAGCAGATGTTCGAGGCTCGGCCCGTCGGCCGGGCTCGGGCCGGCGTGTTCGAGGTCGAGCCAGACGAAGTCCAGCCCCAACTCGCCGTAGAACTCGACCATCGTGGGGCTGTACGTGTTGTCGAGCGCGCCCAGCGCGGCTTCCCCCGATTCGACCGTCTCCCGTAGCGCGTTCGTCCGCGGCGTCTCGTCCATGCTCGTACGTGACGCAGCCGAATTCCAAAAGCATCGGTGGCTGTGCGCCGATCGCCGCACCTGCGCCGCGGGACGCGGCCGGCGTCCCGCGCGCCGTCGACGCCGCACCCGCCGCTTTTGAGATCCGCGCCCGAATCACCTAGCGTGCACCTACGCGACGTTCGATCCGACGACGAAGGGCGGATACGCGAACTCGTCGAGAGCTCGATGACGGCGGACTACGCCATCAGTCCGCAGCAGATCGACGCTGTCGTCGAGGACCAGTTCGGCCAGGATCGTCTGGAGGGCGATTCGGGTGACTCCGAGGCGACATACGTCGTCGCGGAGACCGACGACGAGGTCGAGGAGTCCACCGTCGCGGGCGTCGTCGTCGGCCGCGTCGCCGACGAGATCGGCGAGATTCGGTGGCTGTTCGTCGACCCCGAGCACCGCGGGAAAGGGATCGGAACGAACCTCTTCGAGGCGGCCCGCGACGACCTGCGCGAGGACGGCGCCGGTGAGATCCGGATCTACCCGCTCGAGGAAGCAACGCAGGGTCCGCAGTTCGCCGAACGCCTCGGCTTCGACCAGGTCGGCGATCGCGAAGTCGAGATCGGCGGCGAGTCGTTCGTCGAGTACGCCTACGCGGAGGCGTCCGGCGACGCCGACGCGTCGGCATCCGAGAGCGACGACGCCGCGGGCGACCCGACCGAGCCCACCGAGTTTCCGAACACCGAGGAACGCGACGGCCACAGAACGACGGCGACCGAGGACGGCGAGCAGCTCTACCTCGACACCGACGACGCGCACTCGGGGACCGCGGCCGCGTTCTTCGTGGTCTACGAGGACGAGGACTTCGAGGAGCGGTACGGCTTCTACTGCGGCAACTGCGGCTCGCTGGACGTCTCGGTCGACCAGATGGACCGCTACGAGTGCAGCGACTGCAGCAACAGCCACGCCTCGCGGTCGGACCAGTCGTACGACGACTCGCATCTCTGAGCGGAGCGTCGGCGAGCGCGCCGAGGCCCCGGATCAGCGAACGACCGTCACCGTCACGCCCGCCCGGCGCGTCACCCGCTCCGCCGTCGATCCCAGCAGGACGTGCGAGAGCGCGTCGTCGCTCGCGGCGCCGATGACGATCTGATCGACGTCGTGCTCGTCGGCGTACTGCAGAATCTCCTTGCTCGGAGCGCCGAGCTTGACGACGCTGTCGAACTCGCCGTCGAACGACCCGGCGCGCTCGCGTAGCTCCTCGTGGAGGTCGTGCGCGTTATCCCACTGCTTTTGATACCACTCCTGAGAGTACGCCGGGATGCCGGCCTGTCCCAGCGGCGACTGGAGGCCGGGGGTGAGCGGATCGATATCGAACGGGTGGACGACGGTGATCGCGGTGACGTCGACGCCGGGCAGCCCGAAGGCGTGGTCGAGCGCGCGGATCGACTCCTCGGAGCCGTCGACACAGACGAGCACGCGGTCTCCCATGTGGTCGGTCACGAGAGTAGGCGTGATAGCTCTGGGTGGACAGTCGCCTCGAACTCGGGCCGACGGTTCGCGCGGCGGCGCCTCCTCAGAGCACGAGCTCGAACAGCAGATACGCCCCGATCGCAGACAGCGTCGGCGTGAGCACCCACAGGAAGACGATGCGGCTGGTCGCAGCGGGGTCGAACAGACTCTCGGCGGCCAGTTCGTCGAACTCCTCCTCGCCGATCGGCGGCACCTCGGACGTCGCCGCGTCGCTCTCCTCGGCGGCTTCGGCCCGGCGCTCGGCGTCGGCCTGCTGGTCGGCCTCGCTGCCGGCGAGCGTTCCCACCGTCGGTCCGCCGGGCGGTGCGCCGTCTCCCGACTCGGCGCCGAGCGCCCCCGTCGAGAACTCCGGGCCGTCGTCGGGGTCGATCCGCGCGACGTCGGGATCGGACGCCCGACTCGCCGCTTCGGCGACCGTGACCGCGCGGCTCGCTCGGCCCCAGCCCAGCCCGATGATGCAGCAGGTCGTGCTCACCGCGAGACTCGCCGGGATGCCCAGCTGCGAGAGGATCGTGATGATCGTCGCGCCGACCGAGGAGACGATCAGCGCCGCCAGGATCGGCAGGTCGGTGATGCCGTCGCCGACGGTCGCGAGCGTCCGGCGGGCGATGGTAAAACCGCCGAGGCCGATGGCGCCGATCGCCAGCAGGATCCCCTGCTCGACCGAAACGGCGCCGTTGCCGACCAGCGGCGCGACCGCGTTGGCGGCGTTCGACGCGCCGGCGGAAAAGCCCATGTAGCAGGCGATCGCGAGCACGAGCCCGGCCCCGAAGACGTCCCGCGGCGTCGCGCGCTCGTTGACCGTCGGCCGCGGCAGCCTCCCCGTCCGATCGATCGTGACCAGCGCGCTCTCCAGCCGCGTGAAGGTGAACCGGGCGTCGAGGTGCGGATACAGGTAGCGGCCGATCACCACCCCGATCAGGAACGCCGACAGCGGCGCGACGATCCACGCCGAGACGATCCGGAACATGATCGCCTGGTTGAGCGTCCCCGTGGCGACGCCGAGCCCGACGATCGCGCCGACCGACGTCATCGACGTCGAGGCGGGTACGCCGTAGAGGTTCGAGATCAGGAGCGACGCGCCGGCGAAAAAGAGCACGCCGACGCTCGTCGCGAGCGTGAACTGGCTCGCCGGGACGATCTGGCTGCTCATCGTGTCGATGACGTTCCGCCCGACGGTCCAGCCGCCCAGTAGCGCGAACGCGGTGAACAGCGCCGCCGCGGCCACCTTGCCGACGATACGGCTCCCCACGGCGGGCCCGAACGCGACGCCCGTCGAGGAGCCCCCGATGTTGTATCCGACGAACGCCGCGACGAACAGGCCGACGGCGAGCAGCGCCGTTACCATACTGACCTGTACGACGACCGACTTTCTATGCGCTTGGGCGCCGGGTCCGACGCAGGGTCGTTTTGTCACGATTTTCACTTCCGCTCCGGTTGACGGGGGTTTTTACGGCGCCCGTCGGATGCACGGTGTAATGAGGACAGCGCCGTTCACCCGACCAGTTCCCCGCGCTTCCCGGTCGAACGCATGACCGCACAGCACGCCGATCTGGGCGACTGCCCGAACTGCGGCGCCGCGGTTCCGTCCGGACAGCTCCTGATCGAGTACGAGGCCGAGGACGGCGGAGGCGTCTGGGCAGAGTGTCCCGACTGCTCGAAGGTGGTGGATCCGAAGCGATGATTCGAACGATCAAGCAGCTGATCGGCGGGCCCGACTCCGGCGACGTGCTCTTCGAGTGTCGGGACTGCGGAACCAGCCTCGGGACCGAGTCAGAGACCTGTCCGGAGTGCGGCAGCGACGGCGTCGTTCGGTACGAGCTGTAGGGGTTCCGCCGTCCTCGCCTCATGCGCCCTCGATCATCGACAGCCGCCGGGTGTACCGGCGGATCATCGTTCCGTCCTCGTCCTCCAGCTCGACGGTGAACTGCTTCTCCCCGGTCACGGATTCGAGCTCCCGCTCGCGGATCGTGAACTCGTAGGGCGGGTCGGCGTCGTCGACGAGTCGGGTGTCCCCGCTCGTCACGACGACGCGGTCGACGCCCTCGGACTCCGATAGCTCGCAGCTGATCTCGGTCCCGTTCTCGATCTCGACGCCTTCGCAGAGCAGATCGGGGCTCACGTCCGATCCGTCCGATCCGAGCGTGCTCTGGAAATCGACCACCATCGCGCCGACGGGGGCGGTCCCGAGCACGAGGACGACCGCCAGAAAGACCGCCAGCATCGCGTTCGGCAGCTTTCGACCGACCGTTCGTCTGGTGCCCGAGTTCCGCCGCCAGCGGAACGCCAGCGGGAGCACCACCAGGTGGTGGAGCGGGCCGTACAGGATCAGCACGAACCCGTAGGCCATCGGGTACCGGAGCACCGTAAGGCCGGGGTTGTACGAGTACAGCACGTTCGCGCCGGCCCACAGAAAAAAGCCGAACAGGAGCAGCGTCCCGCTCTTGAGGAACCGCCAGCTCAGCGAGTTGGCGTAGTAGACCGTCTTGAGCGCGCTCCAGGCGCTCCCGATCAGCCTCGCGACGGCCCGTATCGGGGACGCCGACGCGTCGGATCGGGTGGACTCTGCGTCGGTCATCGAGTGTTGGTTTGCGAGCGATGAGGGTGGTCGTTGTCCCGAATGTGTTGGCGTCAGGTCGCCCCGGAGCGGTTGGCGTCACGACGCTGCAGCGTGGTTGGCGTCACGACGCCGCGGCGCAGTCGGCGTCGCGACGCCGCGGCACGGTTCTCAGGTTGCCCGTGCCGGCGACGGCCCCACGTCAGGGGCCGATCTGCCAGATCGTCGAGAGCAGGTACCAGTTCAACCCCCACAGCACGACGAACGTCGCGAGGAAGACCAGACACAGCGTGAAGGTGCCGCGCATGCTGTACTCGTGGATCGGCTTCGCGTCGCCGCCGTCGGCGGCCGCGCGCGTCACGTCGCCGACCGAGTCGGCGTCGAACCGGTCGCCCGTCAGGAGCGAGGCGACGGCGACCACGACGAACAGCGCGCCGCCGAGGATCGCCAGCAGCGCCGCGACGCCGAACACGACGAAGAACGGCTTCGCGGGCGCGAAGCTGAACTCGGTTCCGGGGATGTCCATCACCGAGGGGTGGCGCCGCGGGACGCCGAAGAGGATCCCGACGTACATCATCATCAGCACGAGCAGCGACATCGCGCCGGCGTAGAGGTACGGCTGGAGCTTCGCGAACGGCTTCAGCGCCCAGTCGCGGCCGAACACCAGCCGGAGCACGTAGTAGGCCAGCCCCATGAACGCCAGCGTCGTCCCGGTGACGACCGTCGCGTGGAAGTGGCCCACCGTCGCGAGCGTGTTGTGCCAGGTCATGTTGAGCTGCATCTGGCCCATCATGACGCCGGTGATCCCGCCGAGGAATCCGAAGAGGATGATGCTCATGATCGTCGCCGAGAAGCCCGGATCGTCCCACGGGCTCGACCAGAGCCAGCCAAAGAGGCCGCCGCCTTTCCCCTTCGCGCGGCGTCCGGCTTCGAGTCCGGCGGGGATGGCGAAGGCGTGGATCATGCTCGCCAGCACCGCGCCGTAGGCGGCGTAAGACGTGTTCCACATCCGCCAGCCCATCGAGACGACCGGGTCCGACATCAGGTGGTGGGCCGCGCCGAGGTTGATGAAGAACAGGTAGAGCACGAACGCCGTCCGCGAGACCTTCTGGCTGGCGACCTCGGCGCCGCCGAGCACGTGGGTGAGGAAGTACCAGACGGTGATCATCGCCAGCAGGTTGATCTGCTGGCTCCCGTGGCCGATGATCCAGTACATCTGGCGGTAGAACGCCGGGTCCATCGTCTGGAACTCGCCGACGCGCCACAGCAGCGTCGGGACGTAGGTGATCAGCCCGCCGACCAGCGACTCCAGCGCGACGATGCCGGTGATAAAGGCGCCGAAGGTCACGAGCGGAAGCGTTTCGTTCGGGTTCTCGCGGCGCTCGTGCCAGATCGTCGCGAAGAACGGCAGCGCCGCGACGACCGCACCGAGAATGAAGATGATCGCGCCCGCGTAGAACTGCCAGTTCGAGGGCAGCGGGACGTACGACGTGAGCAGCGGCGCCTGATTCGGCGACTCGGTCGTCCAGATCGCGGCGTTGACGACGACCGCGCCGGTCGCCATGACGACCCAGCCGACCTTCGCCAGCTTCGGAAGGGAGAGGCGTCTGCCGAGCACGAACGCGCCCCCGACGTAGAGGATCGCGATCTCCATGAAGATCATCCAGAAGATCAGCAGGTTCCACGCGTGCATGCTCAGGTACGTGTAGAAGTCCGCGGGCGAGAGCAGCGAAACCAGTTCCCAGCGGGTCATCGCGACGAAGAAGGCGAAGACGCCGCCGATCGCCAGCGCGACGATCGCGGTCAGCCCGTACAGCTTCACCATGTCCTCCGCCGAGCGGTGGATGGTGAGCCCGGTGACGTTGCAAGTGCGGAACCCCTCGTCGTCGTACGTGTGCGTGCTGAATCCGAACATCTACGCCACCTCCACGACGCCTTTCATGCCGACCCGGAGATGCGGGTCGCAGTAGTACTTGTAAACGCCTTCCGTCTCGAACGTGTGCTGGGTCGTGAATCCGCTATCCTCCAGCGATCCGTGGCCGTCCCACGACGCGCCGTCGGGTTGTGACTCGACGGCGATGTTGTGGCCGATCGACGCCCACTCGAAGGTGACCGTCGTTCCCGGAGAGACCCGAACCGCCGGCGGGCCGTACACGTTCGAGCTACCGGCGTCCTCGGCGCCGCCGACCGTGACGGTGACGTCCTCCTGGCCGGTCCGGTCGGCCGTCTCGCCGTCGAAGTTCGGCGTCGGCCCGCCGGCGGCGTCGCCGGTGAACCAGCCGCCGTACTTGTCGCCGCCGGAACCGCCGCCCTCGTCGGTGCCCGTCTCGACCGGCTCGTGGTCCCGGACGACGAACTTGCCGTGCATCGACCGGTGGCTCGTCCCGCAGAACTCGTTGCAGACGACCTGGTAGGTGCCCGGATCGTCGAACGACATCTCCAGAACCCACTCGTAGCCCGGCAGGATCTGCAGCGAGATCTGCTGGCTCAGGTTGTTCTCGTTGCGCACCGAGAAGCCATGCTGAACGTCGTAGGAGCCCAGATGGAATCGGTAGGTCTCGCCCGGCCGGAGCACGACCGGCAGCCCGTCCCAGTCCCACTGGAGCGCGCCGACGTACACGTCGTTCTCGTGGGGCACCAGCATCTCCTCGCCGTCGACGGTCAGCGTTCCCGCGGCCCGCTTGTACGACCGAACCTTTTCGAGGAACCGCTCCGTCGTGAGCTTGTAGGATTCGCCGACCTGATTCTGGTCGCCGAACTGCGACCAGCCGAGCATCCAGCCGAACAGCGTGAGCGCCCAGCCGCCGCTCAGACCGAGCCAGATCGTCTCGCGGCGGTTGATCTTCTCGGACCACCAGTCCCCGTCGGGCCTGTCGATCGGTGACTCCATCCGCGATCACCCCATGGGAACCGCGAGGATGTCGACGATGCCCCACACCACGTACGCGAGCACCCAGTAGAGGATGGCCGCGAGGGCCAGCAACCAGATGCTGTCGAGTATCTGCTGGGGCCACGGTACGTCCTCGGCTTGCTCTGTCGCGTCCGTTGCCATACCCGACAGTCGTCACATATCCCCGGTGTATCTGATCCCGAATCCGTTCGCATAGAAATAAACGCCCGACGTATGACCGCCGCGCCGTCCGGCGGCTCGACGCGGAACGTCGCCCCTTCTCTCGACCGCTTTGCGAACGATCCGGGTTCGATCGCGGAGCGGCGTCGGTCGCTACGAAGTGTCTTCCTCGTCGTCTTCGGTTGCGTCGTCATCCTCGCGGTCGTCGGCCTCGGCGTCCCGTTCGTCGTTTTCGGTTGCGGCGTCGCCTTCCTCAGCAGTCGCCAGTTCAGCCTCGTCGACGGCGTCCTCGACGACTGATTCGTCGATCGCCATCTCGCCCGGTTCGGCGGGTTTCGCGTCGACGTCCTCGCCGACTCGCTCGGCGATCTCCTCCGGCGAGCGGTCTTCGCCCGGCGCGTCCTCGATCAGCTCCGTCGCCCCGTCGTCCGGTTCTCCCGTCTCGTCGGTGCCCGGTTCGCCGATCGGGAGCGAGCTCGCGCCGGGCAGCCCGCCCTCGCTCTGGGCCGCCGACCGCAGTCGGCGGAGTGCGAGATACGCCGCCCCGCCGACCGCGATGGCGGCCGCGAGTTTCCGCCCGACGTTCGATCCCTCCCGGTCTGCGTCCCGCGTCGGTCCGGTGTCGGCGTCGCCACCTCCGGTCAGTTGCTGTATGCGAGTCACACCGGAACTACGCCGCCGCGGCGGAAGTTCATTGGGGCGCGGCGGTCTGCCCCGGTCGCTATCGGCCGGGCGGCGACGGTCCGCGGTCCGGAAGGGTGCTCTCCGCGGTCCCGGGCCCCGATCCCGACGCCGAAGCGGTAGTAATAAACCACGTTCCACGTGGTGCCCCCGGTATGTTGCTTTACGGTATTGTATGACAAACTGCATGTTCGACAGTCGCGCCTGGCAGCGGGAGGGTGAACTGTCGTACAGTACGGAGCCTGACGAGCGGCCCCGAACCATCGACGACATCGCGCTCGCCGACCTTCGTCGGGGGCCGATCCTGAAATTCGCGGTCGCGTACGCGATCGGCTTCTTCTTCCTCGTGCCGGTGCCCTGGCAGGGCCAGATCACGGTGCCGTTCGACATCGTGGTCAGCACGATCGCTGAGAGCGTCCCGACGACCCGAACTCGTCGCGCCCGCGACGATCATCGGCATCACGGAGATGTTCATCCCCGCGCTGCTTGTCGTCGAGGCGGCACCGAAGGCGCGCTTTTTGGTCGCGGTGCTGTCGACCTCGCAGCTGATCTTCTTCTCGGCGGTCGGCCCGATGATGATGGATATGTTCAGCGACATCCCGATGCGGTTCCGGGACCTCGTCGTGCTGTTCGCGATGCGCACCGCGATCCTGGTGCCACTGATCGCGCTGATCACCCCACGTCGTCGCCGCGCTGGGGCTGCTGTAGCCCCGGTCTGTCGCTCCGACCGCCCGACGGGACAATCGACTGGCGTATCGGTGCGTAACGGGTTGTATAGGTGCGTAATGGACCGTATCCGGCAGACAGGTAGTTGTTCGCTGGTGGCCTAGTAGTTGCCAGAGGAATCGAAATGTCATCCAGAACAGGAGAGCCCGCCGAGGTCGTCGGGGAAGAGGAGATCGAGGTATCGAACGCGCGAACGTGGGTCGGCGGCCTGTTCGGCGGCGTCGTCATGGGCGCGCTGATGACGGTCCTGATGCCGGGTGCCGTTGAGGTGGCGATCCCAGCGATGTACGGACTGGAGGGAGTGTCCGCCGGCTGGGGGGTCCACCTGCTCCACAGCGTGTTGTTCGGGCTGGTGTTCGCGGCGATCGTGATGCGGCCCGGCACCGAGCGGTACGTGCCCACCAGCCGCGCCGTCGTCGGCGCCGGCGCGCTCTTCGGCGCCGCGCTGTGGCTCGTCGCGGCGGGACTCGCGATGCCGATCTGGCTGAGCGCGGTCGGGTTCGCCGGCGCGCCGCCGCTGCCGAACCTCGCGATCCCGAGCCTGGTCGCGCACCTCGCGTACGGCCTGGTGCTCGGCGTCGGCGTCGTCGCGCTGCGGCGCTGAAGTGCGCACTTTTTTCGGCGGCGACGCGACGAGAGCGTCTGTCGCCCGTCCGCTCACTGGAGGTACGGCACGACAGCGTCGGCGAGCTTTCGCTCGGCGCGCCGGAGGTGATCTTCGGCGGTCCGCCGCTGGACGCCGAATTCGTCCGCGATCGCCGCCGTCGTCTCCGTTGTCGTCCGCCTGCTCGTCCGGATCTACGTGCTGACGCGAATGAAGTACACGCTCACGGAGACGGGAATCCGGTACGAGTTCACGCTCTGGTTCAGACACCGGTCGCGGGAGATCCCGTTCGCCAGAGTTCGCGGCCACGAACTCCGGCAGGACAGGATACAGCGGCTGTTCCGCGTCGGGTCGGTCTCGATCCTCACCGGCGGAACGAACGCGAGCCTCCGCTTCGTTGAGTTCAGCAACGTCCCGAACCCCAGCGGATCCGCGACATTGTGCGCGAACGGAGCCCTCGCTCCGGACGCCAGCCGAGTCGCCGATCGCGCAGGCCACTCCCGGTGAGGAACGCAACCGATCGGGGCGTGTCCCGATTTGCCTCGTACCGACTGCTGTTTGATCGCCGTCGTCACGGTCGCCCCCGTTCTCGCCGGTCGAGTGATGCGAGAGCTCCAACTAGTACCTCGCCTAGAACTCCTCGACGTGCGGGCGAAGATCGAGTTCCAGCGTCCACGCGCTCCGGTCCTGCTCGACGAGGTGCCAGTAGCTCTCGGCGATCGCGTCGGGATCGAGGTACTCCTCGGGGTCGTCGACCGCTCGGTCCGGCGGTTCGATGCCGCCGTCGATCACGGCGTGGGCGACGTGGATCCCCTGAGGCCCCAGCTCGCGGGCCATCGACTCGGCCATCCCGCGGACGGCGAACTTCGCGGCCGAGAAGCCGACTGCACCCTCGCGCCCCCGGACGGCCGAGGTCGCGCCGGTGAAGATGATCGTCCCGCCGTCGCCGTCGAGCATGTCGTCGACAGCCGCTTGCGAGCAGAGTAGGCCGCCCCGCGGTCCGACCGCCATCGCACGGTCGAACTCGTCGACGTCGATATCGCGGAGCCCCTTCCAGGCGCCGCCGCTGGCGTTGACGACGAGGGCGTCGACCGGGCCGAACGCGTCGCGGATCCGCTCGAAGGCGTCCGCGACGCCCTCGGGATCGGTCACGTCGGTCGGGACGGCCAGTCCCGAGCCCGCTGTCTCATCCAGATCCCTCGCGAGGTCCTGCAGGTACGACTCGGTGCGCGCGAGCAGTGCGACGTCACAGCCCTCCCGTGCAAACTTGCGGGCGACCGAGGTCCCGAGTCCCGGGCCGACGCCGGCGATCACGGCGGTCGTGCTCATGATCGCGGCTTCGACGCCGCGGCCCAAACCGTTGGGGGTCGTCGCGACCACCGAGGAAGAGCCGCCTCTCTCGTCCGTCGAGCGGGGCGAACGTAATCGGGACAACCCCTTTTCCGTCGCCCGCCGTCCGATCGAGTATGAGCATCGAGACGAGCGACGACGGCGGGCGAGAACTCGACGTTCGGGAGATCGACGGCGAACCGTTCGGCGACATCATGTCGGCGCTCGACGACCTGCCGGAGGGCGAGGCGCTGACGCTCGTCAACAGCTTCGAGCCGGTTCCCCTGTACGAGGTGCTCGACCGCAAGGGGTACGCCCACGATACGACGCAGGTCGAGGACGACCTCTGGCGCATCGAGATCGAACGCGCCTGATCGGCGGGTACGGTCACTCGAACTGTCCGACCAGTTCGACCAGCCGGTCGGTTTCGACGAACCCGTCGGCGAGGCGCTCGACGAGTTCGCCGTCCGAGAACACCAACAGCAGCGGGACGCTCCGGACGTCGTACTCGTCGACCAGCGGCGGGTCGTCCCGCGGGTTCATCGTCGCGACGACGGCGTCGCTCACGCGGGCAACGTTGCTAAGGATCGGTTCCATCGACTGGCAGATCGAGCAGCCGCTCGTGTAGAACTCCACCAGCACGAGGTCTTCTGACTCGACCAGCGCGTCGAGCTCGTCGGCGGACGAGAGCGCGGCCGGGCGATCCGGGTCGTACTCGGGGACGGCGTCAGTCATCGTCGGCCACCTCGACGCTACGCCGCGGGCCGCCGGCGTGGCCCTCGTGTGCGATCGCCGTCGAGAGCAGGTCCGGGGAGATCGCCGGCGCCTCTTCGGCGCCGACCGGCCCGCGATCGGCGAGCTCGTCGGCGTCGCGCGGGAACTCCCGTAGGTCCATGTGGAGCGCGATGCCGGCCTTCGCGCCCTCGCCCATCGCGACGGGGATCTGGTTGTGCCCCGGCGTTAGGTCGCCAACCGCGTAGACGCCGTCGACCGACGTGCGCCCGTGGTCGTCGACCGCGACGGTGCCGTCGTCCTCGCGCTCGATATCGAGCGCGTCAGCTAACTCGGCGTGGTAGTCCGAGCCGTACATCGGGAAGCCGCCGCGGTACTCGCGGACCTGCCCGTCCTCGAACTCCATCGACTCCAGCCAGCCGTTCTCGTCGTTGTTCACGCCGGTCACGTCCTCGGTGATCACGTCGACCGGGTGGTTCGAGAGCAGTTCGGCCGTCTCCTCGCTCCACTCCGGCTCGTCGCCGCGGGTCAGCAGGTCGACGTCGTCGGTGTAGTTCAGCATGATCATCGCGACGAAGGCCGCCGAGTCGCCCGCGCCCATCACGAACACCGGCTCGTCGACGAACATGTACGCGTCGCAGTGGAGACACCAGTGCAGTCCCTTCCCGGTTCGGGGCAGCGGCGGATCCGGGCGCTCGTCCGAGAAGCCGGTCGCCAGCACGACGCTCAGGGCGTCGACCGGGCCGTCGCTCGTCGTGAGGCGGAAGCCGTTCTCGGCAGCAGGCGCGTCAGCCTCGGCTTCGGCGTCCGACAGCGGCTCGACGTCCTCGACGAAGCCCTGCTGATAGTCGGCGCCGTACTCTTTGACCTGCTCGATGGCCGTTGCGAGGAACTCGTTGCCGGAGACGTCCTCCGTGACGCCGATAACGTTGTGCGTGTCCTGCATCATCGCCGCTCGGCCGCCGCCCCGGTTGACGACCAGCGTGTCCAGACCGAGCCGGGTCGCGTACAGCGCGGTCGTCAGGCCCGCGGGGCCCCCGCCGACCACGGCGACGTCGTAGTCCAAAGTGCTGTCGGTGTACATTCGCTTCCGGCTAGGGCGTCAGGACGGTTAAACTACAAGCGGTTGTGCGGAGGGGTCGAAATACTGATCCGCGCCGATCATCGCTCCGGCTCGTCGGACGCGTCGACGAGTTCGGCGCGCACTTCGGTCAGCAGATCGAACGGCGGCGAGACGGCGCCGAGGACGAGCAGGCTGTAGTACCGGAGATACGTCTGGATCGGCACCTGCACGAACGTCGTGCCGACGACGAGCACCGAGAGCACCCAAACCGCCGCGACGGCGCCGCCGAGCGCCAGTCCGATCGCGGTCGTTCCGAGCGCCTGCCCGATCAGAAAGAGGCCGCCGCCGACGATGCCGAACGGGATTCCTAACAGGACCCCTGCAGCGACGAAGCCGATCCCGGCGACGACGCCGGCGACGCCGCCCAGCACCACCCGCGCGAGCGCGTAAACGGCGTACTGGCGCCACTCCGCCCGGAGTTCGGGCCAGAACGCGCGCCAGCCGTCGACGACGCCGGACTCCTCGACGATCATCGCGGGGACGACGAAGTCGGCGGTGAACGCCAGCAGAAGCCACAGCCCGACGCCGACCAGCAACAGGACGGGCGACAGCACGATGAGCGCGATCACGAACAGTCCGCCGGTCAGCACCACGAGCGCGACGACGCCGAGGACCGCCGAGAGCACGACGACGCCGACTCCCAGCCGGAACAGGAACAGCGACGCGCCGGCGTCGGTGTACCGGCCGAAGCGCCCGCGGATCCGGACCTCGCGATCGCGCAGGATCTCGACGAACACGAACTCCAGCACCGCCCCCAAGTACGCGAGCGCGAGGCCGACGAGCAGCACGACCGCGACGACGACGACGAGCAACTGCAGTTGCGACGCCGTGAGCCCGCCATCGAAGGCACCCGGTCCCGGCGTCGGGCTCACCGGCGTTGCCCCGTTCCCCCCGTCGCCGAACGAGAACGAGGGACTCGGCTCGAACGCCGTCGCGCCCGAGACGAAAAACGCCACCACGGCGAGCGTGAGCCAGCGCCGGAGCGAAAACGGCAGGAGGAACTCCCGCGTCGCAGTCAGCGCGTCGTCGAGCGCCTCCAGAGCGTGCCAGGGCATACGACACCCTACCGTAGCGACACCTATAGCTTTGGAGGGGTCTGCGAACCGAGCGGACGGGTCGGCGGAGCCGTCTCACCTCGCGGTCGGATCGACGATCTCCCGGTCGACGCCGTCGAACGACAGCGCGAACTCCGGGCCGAACGCGCTGGCCGGCGTCTGGAACCCGTCGGGAACCTCGCCGTCGAGCGCTCGACGGGCGGCCTCGACGGCCGTGTTTGCGGTCAGTTCGTAGGGATCCGGCGTCCGCATCCGGGCGACGACCGCGTCGTCGCCGTCCAGCACCTCGCCCCAGATCCGGCAGGAGTTCCGCGAGCGCTCCTCGGCGGTGGGACCCGACACCGTCGCGTCGACGACGGCTTCGAGCGCTCGCTTGACGGGAGCGGCCCGGAGCAGCGGCGCCAGGGCGCGCGACTTGCGCATCGCCCAGACGGCTCGCTCGGGCACCGCGGCGTACACCTCGACGTTCGGGATGCCGGTCGTGCGATAGCCCGTCGAGACGTCGCCCCACGGGATCGTCACGCCGGTCCGGACGTCGGCCTCGCCGGCGCCGCCGTGCTCGGTGCGCCCGCCCGTCGGCTGGAGCCGCGGGCCGAAATCGATCTCCCGCACCTTCCACGCGGCCGGCACCTCGCGCAGGACTCCCTCGTCCCGGATCGCGCCCGGCGTACCGAGCCCTTCGATCACGGACTTGAGCGTCCCGCCCGACGCCGTCCCGACGCCGTCGATGGCCAGCGCCAGCCGGGTGGCCTCGGGCAGTTGCTCGTGGAGGAACGCGGCGAGACAGTCGGTCGGCACGACGTCGAAGCCGACCGCCGGCAGCAGCGTCACCCCGGCTCGCTCGGCAGCCCGATCCCGCTCGGCGATCGCCTCGAGCACGTCGATCTCGCCCGTGATGTCGAGGTAGTCGGCTCCCGCCTCGATGCAGGCCTCGTAGAGCGGTCGCGCCGTCCTCGAGAAGGGGCCGGCGCAGTTGAGCACGACGTCCGCGTCGGCGATCTCGGCTTCGACGACGCTCCGGTGTTCGAGACTGAACACCCGGTGGTCGCAGTCGAGGGTCGTCGCCTGCTCCTCGACCGGTTCCGCCCGGCGCCCCGCGAGCGTCGGCGATAGCTCGGCGTCGACGGCTCCTCGCGCGATCAACGACCCCGTGTACCCGTAGGACCCGTAGATCAGTAACTCCCCGGTCACGGTCCACCCTATCGATACCCGCCGGGAAAGGTCCGGTGGGCCGGCTAGCGGGACGAGCCGGTGGCCGATCGCCGGGCGGGTCGGCGTGTCTCGTATCGATGACGGTCGTGACCTGGAGAGCGCCGGTAAGCCGGGATTTCTCCCGTCCGGATCGCGGCGTCGGCGGCTGTCACCCTCAGGGGACCGCCCACCCGAACATGTTCGCACCGTTCCCACGCGGTGAGAACCAGTTTTCCCCGTTATATTCCGGGTCTTCTTACGTCGAGGTGTACACAATGAGCGACAACATCGGCGCACCCGGAGCGGACATCTCTCGGCGCGAGTTCGTGGCGGCAACCGGCGGTACCGGCGCGCTGGCGCTGGCGGGCTGTACGGCCCCGGCACAGGACTCGTCGGCACCGGCCCAGCAGTCGGCGGCCGCGGACCTCCCGACGACCTCCCCGCCGGAGGTCGTGCAGGTCGACGAGCAGGGCGGGAGCGTGACGCTCAGCTCGACGTCGGCCGTCCACCAGCCCCACCCGATGGAGACGATGGGCGGTCCCGTCGAACTCCCCCGCGTGTGGGCGTTCCAGGCCGACGACCGCGACCCTAGCGTCCCCGGGCCGATCCTCCGGACGACCGAGGGCAACGACATGGAGGTGACGTTCGACAACACGGACGGCGATATGCCCCACACCGTCCACTTCCACGGCGTCAGCAAGACCTGGGAGAACGACGGCGTCCCGACGACGACGGGCATTCGCGTCGATCCGGGCGAGAAACACACCTACGAGATCCCCGCGAACGTCCCCGGCACGCACCTCTACCACTGCCACTACCAGACCCATCGCCACATCGACATGGGGATGTACGGCTTCTTCCGCGTCGATCCGAAGGGGTACGAGCCGGCCGACCGGGAGCTGTTCATGACGCTCAAAGACTGGGACTCGCGGCTCAACCGCCAGTTCGCCGGCGAGGACGTCTCCTACAGCCCGCGCAACCGCGATCCCGACGTGTTCACGATCAACGGCAAGTCCGCTCCCCGCACCCTTCACCCCGAAGACGGCTCGCCGGTGATCGTCTCCGAGGGCGACACCGTCCGCATCCACTTCGCCAACAACGGCTACATGAGCCACCCGATCCACACGCACAACCACCGCTTCCGGATCGTCGAGAAGGACGGCTCGCAGGTCCCCGAGGCCGCCCAGTACGAGCAGGACGTGGTCAACATCGCGCCCGCAGAGCGCAAGACCATCGAGTTCGAGGCCGACGCCGATCCCGGCATCTACCTGATGCACTGTCACAAGGTCAGCCACGCGATGAACGGGGACTTCTACCCCGGCGGGATGGTCGGCGGCATCGTCTACGAGTCGGCGATGGACACCGACATCTTCTCCAAGTTGATGAACTACGCCGGCTACGAGGGCTGATAGCTTAGGAGCCGGTAGATCGCACCGACGCTACTGGCCGATCGCTCGCTCGACGTCGGCGTCGATCTCGAAGTGGCGGCCGTCGCGGGCCACGTCGACGCCGTAGAAGAGCAGCGAGAGTCCGCCGGCGACCGCCATTCCCGGCACGGCGACGCTCGTTGTCAGCGCTGCCGGCCCGAAGGCGCCGACGAGCGCCGCCACGAGCAGCAGGTCGAGTAACCCGAGGTGCCGATAGCTCGATTGCTTCATGCGTGATGCCACGCTGTGCTGACAGTAATCGCTTGGGACGCCGCTGTGCTGACAGTAATCGTTTGGGACGCGCGGACGGATCTGACCGGTCGATCTGCGTCAGTATCGCTTCCGAAACGTCCCGAGACGACCGTAAACGCACCGAGAGACTCGTCGAAACGTTATTGTGGGACTGGCGAAGTCTCTGATCCGTGAGCACGCCCGATTCTCAGTCCCGGTCCGCCCCGATCGATCGGGTCACGCGGTTTCGGCGCCGCGTCCTGCCGGCGCTCCACCGGATCAAGGAACCGCTCGGCGGGTACGCGATCTGCACGCTCGATCCCGCCGAGTACGTCGGAACCGTGCTGCGGCCGCTCGACGCCGTTCGCGAGACGCTCCGGCGTCTGGAGTTCGAACGCGAGCCGATCGCGTCGCTCAAGCGCCGCGCCGACGGTCGGCTCTCGGCGGGCAGCTGGGTCAGGCGCGAGTCGCCCCTCGCCGACAAACAGCTACACGTCACGCTCGTTCGCGATGGGGCGGGCGTCGTCGAGCTGTACGCCCACCGCGAGTACTCCTGGCTTACCCATCCCTACCGTCACTACACCTTCTCGGAGTGGGAGCCGGAAGCCGGCGTCGAGCGACTGCGCGAACTGTTCGCCGAGCGCGACGTGACGCTTCGACTCGAGTAACCAGCGGGCGGCCGCTCGGAACGGCTGGTTACTCTCCGAACGCGCCCAGACTCGCCTGGAGCTCGCGCTCGACCTTCCCCGGCTCCAGTTCGTAGCCCACCAGATCCCGGAGGTCGACGGCGTACTCGCTCCCGCCGGATTCGAGCACGAGCACGCGTCCCTTGGTCCCCCTGATCGTCCCCGAGGCGATCGTCTCCGCGACCGGCTGGACGGAGAGATCGAGGCCGTAGTCGAACGAAAACGTCTCCAGGTGATCGAGATCGTCGAGCACCGCCCGCCAGGCGTCGTCGTCGACCGAGCGGTGGAGCCCGGCGACCTTGTCGGGCACCCGCACTCGGTCGGTCAAGTTCTCTGCGAGTTCGGCCTCGATCTCGCGGGCGATCCGGCCGTTCGACACTGTCCGGAGGTGAGCGGCCCGATCGGCGCCCTGCTCGCGGAGGCGGGTGTCGAGGCGCCACGAGCGCGTGACGCCGATCTTGAAGATGTCGGGGGCGAAGGCGGCGAGGTACACCGCGTGCTCCTCGTAGCAGTCCATCTCGTCTTTCAGGCACGTGCCGGTGCAGCGCGCGCACACCCAGGTGCTCCTGTGGGCGTCGCAGTGGGGCGCCGCGGCGTTCTCGCAGGGGACGTGGCGGTCGTCGTGGATCGTCCCCGCGCAGTGGCGGTCGTCGAGGCGGTAGGCCAACTCGTCACCCGGAGAGAGCGGACGTCGATCGACGTCCCCGTCGCCCTCGGCGAGCAACAGCGCGGCCTCCTCGTCGGGCGCCGACGCCGTTTCGTAGCCGACCACCTGCATCGCCCGTCGGTAGGCGGGCGGCCGATAAATGCCCTCCGCTCGGCGCCGATCCGATGCTCGGCGCCGGTCCATCGCTCGGCGCCGGTCCGACGCTCACGTCGGTCGGCGCGACGACCCGCCCGTCGGAGCGGTCGCGATGCCGACCGCCCGCCGGCGGCCGCTTCGGGAGAACACTTATTTCCACGCGCGGGGGAGTACCATGAGAATGACTGACAGGTCGGACCTGGAGGCGCGGCTCGACGGCCCCGACCGGATCGCTCCGCCCGAGACGTTCGTCGACGGCGCCGCCGTCATCGACTCCGGCGTCCACGACGCGTTCCGCGACCGCTGGCCGGAGTGCTGGGAGCGCGCCGCCGACATGCTCGACTGGGAGCGCGAGTGGGACGAGGTGCTGGTCGAGGAGGACGCTCCCTTCTACGAGTGGTTCGTCGGCGGGAAACTCAACGCTTCGTACAACTGCGTCGACCGGCACGTCGAAGCGGGCCGCAAGAACCAGGCTGCGATCAAGTGGGAGGGAAAGCTCGAAGAGACGCGCACGTACACTTACCAGGACCTGTATCGCGAGGTCAACGAGTTCGCCGCCGCGCTGCGCGATCTCGGCGTCGAGGAGGACGACGTGGTCACGCTGTACATGCCGGTCGTTCCGGAGCTGCCGATCGCGATGCTGGCCTGCGCCCGCATCGGCGCGCCCCACTCGGTCGTGTTCGCCGGGCTCTCGGGGAAAGCTCTGGGAACCCGCATCGAGCGATCGGGGTCGGAGTACCTGGTCACCTGCGACGGCTACTATCGCCGCGGCAACGCCTTCAATCTCAAGAGCAAGGCCGACGACGCGCTGCTCAAGGTCGACCACGACGTGACGAGCGTGGTGGTCGATCGCCTGGGCGACACGCTGCCCCACGTCGACGACGGCTCGCTCGACTACCACGACCTGCTCCGCGAGCACTCCGGCGCCGAGGTCGATCCCGTGCCGCGCGACGCCGAAGATCTGCTGTTCCTGATGTACACCTCGGGGACCACCGGCGAACCGAAGGGCGTCGAGCACGCGACGGGCGGGTACCTCTCGCAGGTGGCGTGGACGAGCCGCGCGGTGCTCGATCTGCGCCCGGAGGACACGTACTGGTGCTCGGCGGACATCGGCTGGATCACGGGGCACTCCTACATCGTGTACGGGCCGCTCGCGCTGGGCACGACGACCATGCTCTACGAGGGGTCGCCCGATTACCCGGACCGGGACCGAATCTGGGAGATCGTCGAGCGCAACGCCGTCGACGTGTTCTACACCGCCCCCACCGCGATCCGGGCGTTCATGAAGTGGGGCAAAGAGTACCCCGAGCGCCACGACCTGTCGAGCCTGCGCTTGCTGGGCACAGTAGGAGAACCGATCAACCCCCGCGCCTGGGAGTGGTACTTCGAGCACGTCGGCGGCGGCGAGTGCCCGATCGTCGACACTTGGTGGCAGACCGAGACCGGCGCGATGATGATCGCGACGCTGCCCGGCGTCGACGAGATGAAGCCCGGCTCGGCGGGGCCGCCGCTCCCCGGCGTCGAGGCGCAGGTCGTCGACGCCGCCGGCGAGCCGGTGCCGGACGGCGCCGCGGGGTATCTCACGATCACGCGTCCCTGGCCCGCGATGGTCCGGACGCTCCACGGCGACGACGAACGGTACGTCTCCGAGTACTGGACCGAAACCGACGACGGGTGGCGCTACGACGCCGGCGACGGCGCGCGCGTCGACGAGGACGGCTACGTCACCGTGCTCGGCCGCCTCGACGACGTGCTCTCCGTCGAGGGGCACCGACTGGGATCGATGGAGCTCGAATCGAGCATCGTCGAGGTCGAGGGCGTCGCCGAGGCCGCGGTCGTCGTCGGGACGGCCGACGACGGATCGGGCGTGTTCGCGTACGTGAGCACCGAGAGCGGCCGCACGGGCGACGACGACCTCCGCAGACGGATCGTCGAAAACGTCGAGCGATCGATCGGCGAGTTCGCCGCCCCCTCGCGAGTCGTCTTCACCACCGAACTGCCCAAGACCCGCTCGGGCAAGATCATGCGCCGGCTGCTCCAGAGCGTCGCGCGCGGCGAACCGCTCGGCGATACCAGCGCGCTCCGGAACCCCGAGATCGTCGGCGAGCTGAAATCGGCCGTCCGCGACGAGTAACCTGCTCCGCGTTTCGCGGACTCCGACAAATCCGAAACAGTTCTCGCACGACTGGGCGGCGGATTTTCGCGTCTCGGGTCGAATTCTGCTCGTCACGTCTGCTGCAACGCTAACGTTTAACTTCGGCTCCGATAATTATCACGAAAGATGAGGTCTCTTTCGCGGGGAGCGGCGGACGACGGCGCGCTGGCCGGCGGCCGGTACCGACGGCTGGTCGAGAGCGCCGAGACGTACCGCAAGGCGCTCGTCGTCCGCCTCATCGGCGAGGTCGGACTTCGGACGGCTGAGGTGACCCGACTCCGCCCCGACGACGTTCGATCGACCGGCGACCGCGCGTCCGGCGCGCTGCTCGACGCCCGCGCCGAATCGGGCGAGCGCGATCGGATCGCGTACGTCCCCGACGACCTGCGGCGCTCGCTCGACAGGTACGTCCGGGGCAACGGGATCGACGCCGACGAACGGGTGATCGACGTCTCGCCGCGGCGAGTTCAGATGCTCGTCGCGGAGGTCGCCGACCGCGCCGCCGACCGGACGGGCGACGCCAGCCTGACGGACGTGACCGCCGGCGACCTCCGCGCGCACTTCGCCCGGACGCTGCTCGTCGAAGAGCGCGTTGATCCCCGCGTCGTCCTGGCGGTCGGCGGGTGGGAGAGCTTCGAGAGCTTCGACCGGTTCCTCGGCTCGATCGACGAATCGGCGGTCGCGGCGGAGCTCGCGGACGCCGACGCGCGGGCCGGCGACGCCGTGCCGGCGACGGCGTCCGACGATGCCGCCCCGCCCGTTACGTCTACCGGTGCCACCCCGCCCGCGACATCTGACGGTGCCACCCCGCCTACGACGTCTGACGGTGCCACCCCATCCGCGGCGTCCGGCGGCGTCGACCGGGCGCCGCGGGAGACCGACAGCTTCCACGACGAGTTCGTACGGGCGCTCCTCGCCGATCCGGACGCTCGCGCGCTCGTCCGACTGGACGCCGAGGGGTACGTCCGGGAGTGGCGGGACGGGACGAGCGGCGAGGAGCGGCGCGATCTCGTCGATCGACACCTCTCGGCGTTTTACCCGGCCGACGAGGCCGGTCGCGCGCGGGAGCACCTCGACGCGGCCTCGGAGACGGGCGGGCGCGAGTCCGAGGGCTGGCGCGTCGACGCCGACGGCGAGCGGTTCTGGTCGCGGACGGTTCTGACCGCCCGGCGCCAGCGCGGCGAAATCCGCGGCTACACGCTGCTCGTGTGGGACCGGACCGATCGGCGGCGCCGCGCCGAGGCGCTGCGCGAGCGCGCCGGCCGACTGGAGCGCCGGACCGACGTCGGCGATCGAGCTCGTGCGGTCGACGACGCCGTACTGTCGGCGTCGGATCGCGACGATCTGGAGGCGGGCGTCTGCGAGCGTCTGACCGAGGGCGACGAGTACGTCGGCGCGTGGATCGCGACCAGCGACCTGACCGACGAGCAGCCGACGCCCGCGGCCGCGGCCGGCATCGACCGCTCCGGCGTCGACGCGCTGGTCGGGCGATTCGACGAGGCGTCGACCGTTCCGCCGTGGACCGAGGCCGTTCGCGACGGTGCGGTCAGCGTCGCCGAGCTGGAGGATACGCTTCTCGCCGGCGACGCCGACGGGCCAACGAGTGCCGGCGGCGCCGACGAGCATGCGAACGACGGCGACGAGATACGCGTCGGCGCGGTGACGGCCGTGCCGCTCGCCCACCGCGAGACGACTTACGGCGTCCTCGCGGTGGCGACCGACCGCGGCGCGCCCGCGGACTGGGAGCGCTCGGAACTCTCTGCGCTCGGTCGCCGGATCGGACACGCGCTCGCGGCGATCCAGCGCCGAAACCTCCTGCTGTCGGACGCCGCCGTCGAACTGGAGTTCCGCTGTCGCGACGAGGGCGCCTTCTTCGTCGACGCGTCGGCGCGCCTCGACTGTACCTTCAGTCTCGAATCGATCGCCCCCGTCTCGGCGTCGTCGCTCCTGTTTCACGTCACCGTCGCGGGCGCCGATCCGGGCGACGTGTTCGATCTGGCGGTCGAGCACCGCGGCGTCGAGGAGGTCCGACTGGTCGAGACCCACGGCGATGGCGCGCTGCTGGAGTTCGTCGTCGGGGGCGACTCCCCGCTTCTGACTCTCGCGGCCCACGGCGCGACGATCACGGACGCCGCCTTCGAGTCCGGCGACGGCGATCTGGTCGCGGAGGTCGCGCAGGACGCCGACCTTCGGGCGGTCGTCGACGGCCTCCGGACGGCGTTTCCCGACACCGAACTCGTCGGCAAGCGGGAGGTAGAGCGGCCAGTCCGAACCGTCCGCGAGTTCCGCGAGGGCGTCGAGGACGAGCTGACCGACCGGCAGGAGGCGACGCTGCGGGCGGCCTACTACGCGGGCTACTTCGACTGGCCGCGAGGATCGACCGCCGAGGAGGTCGCCGATTCGATGGACGTCTCCTCGCCGACGCTGCACAACCACCTCCGGAAGGGCCAGCGCGCGCTGCTCGACACGTTTTTCGAGGGCTCAGTCGGCGGCGAGTAGCGCCGTCGAGCGCCGCCGAATTTTAAGCACCTAGAACTGTCCTAGCTTCTTCGTCGTTTCGTCGCTCGGAGCGGCGTTCGACCGCGGCCGGCGACGGTCGCGCCGCGAGTCGGAGCGATCGGTCGCGCCCTTCCTCCGACGGAGATCGAACGGCATCGCGATGCCCTATGGCGGTTTTAGCCGCTGCGGGTAGGAACTCGAGACGGATTTCCAACAGTTTAGTACAGCTAGATGCCCGATTTACTATTAACGTAAATGATTGTTATCTCGTATCATGGGAGACGGTAGCGATCCGGACGTACAACTCGAAGCGCGACTGGTCGAACAGGACTCCTTCGAGCCGCCCGAGTCGTTCGTCGAGCAAGCGAACGTCTCGGACGACTCGATCTACGAGGAGTTCGAGGAGAACTGGCCCCAATCGTGGGAACGGGCGGCCGACCTGCTCGACTGGGAGCAAGAGTGGGACGAGGTGCTCGACGAGGAAGATGCGCCGTTCTACGAGTGGTTCGTGAACGGCGAGCTGAACGCGGCGTACAACTGCGTCGACCGGCACGTCGAGAACGGCCGCAAGAATCAGGCCGCGATCAAGTGGGAGGGCGAACTCGGCGAGACGCGCACGTACACGTACCAGGACCTGTATCGCGAGGTCAACGAGTTCGCCGCCGCACTGCGCGACCTCGGCGTCGAGGAAGACGACGTCGTGACGATGCACATGCCGATGATTCCGGAGCTACCGATCGCGATGCTGGCGTGTGCCCGCATCGGCGCTCCGCACTCGGTGGTGTTCGCGGGCTTCTCGGCGGACGCGCTCGCGACGCGCATGAACTCCGCCGACTCGGAGTATCTCGTCACCTGCGACGGCTACTACCGCCGCGGCGACGCGCTCAATCACAAGGAGAAGGCCGACAAGGGCCTGCGCGGCGTCGACCACGAGGTCGAAAACGTCGTCGTGGTCGATCGGCTGGGCGACGAGCTGACGCACTTCCTCGGCGACAAGTACCGCGATTACGACGATCTGGTCGACGCCCACGACGGCGACCGGGTCGAGCCGGTCGATCGGGACGCCGAGGACATGCTCTTCTTGATGTACACCTCTGGCACCACCGGCGAACCGAAAGGCGTCAAGCACACCACCGGCGGCTACCTCTCCTACGCCGCGTGGACCTCGCAGGCCGTCCTCGACATCGAACCCGAGGATACCTACTGGTGCTCGGCGGACATCGGCTGGATCACGGGGCATTCGTACATCGTGTACGGCCCGCTGGCGCTGGGGACGACGACGATGATGTACGAGGGGACGCCCGATTATCCCGAGAAGGATCGCCTCTGGGAGATCGTCGAGAAGAACGCGGTCGACATCTTCTACACGGCGCCGACGGCGATCCGGGCGTTCATGAAGTGGGGCGAGGAGTACCCCGCAAGCCGCGACCT
>Ga0207715_100144_pt1 | contig 55195 bp, 44 predicted proteins | sample A23M3SouthBayCA_FD_187732 | JGI IMG/M metagenome (GOLD analysis project Ga0207715, IMG submission 187732) | Aerobic enrichment media from Eden Landing Ponds, California, USA - A23 M3 (SPAdes) | ecosystem: Environmental > Aquatic > Marine > Unclassified | place: USA: Emeryville, California... | reverse complement strand
GGCAGTGTCGGCAGCAGCCGACCGGATGCGAGAGGTCCGCGAGGAAGTCGGCGACGCGGTCGACGTCGGCGTGGACTTCCACGGGCGCGTCTCGAAGCCGATGGCCAAACGCCTCGTCGAAGCGCTCGAACCCTACGACCCGTTCTTCGTCGAAGAGCCCGTGCTGCCCGAGCATCTCGACGACCTCGGCGAGATCGCCCAGCACACGACGACGCCGATCGCGACGGGCGAGCGGCTGTTCTCCCGGTTCGACTTCAAGCAGCTGTTCGAGGACGGCCACGTCGACCTGATCCAGCCCGATCTCTCCCACGCCGGCGGGATCACCGAGGTCAAGAAAATTGCGTCGATGGCCGAGGCCTACGACGTGGCGATGGCGCCCCACTGCCCGCTCGGGCCGGTCGCGCTGGCCTCGTGCGTCCAGGTCGACGCCTGCTCGCCCAACGCCCTGATCCAGGAGCAGAGTCTGGACATCCACTACAACGAGACCAGCGACGTGCTGGATTATCTCGCCGATCCCTCGGTGTTCGACTACGAGGAGGGGTTCGTCGAGATTCCCGACGGGCCCGGCCTCGGCGTCGAGGTCGACGAAGAACACGTCCGCGAGCAGGCGCGGCAGGACGTCGACTGGCACAACCCCGTCTGGCGCCACGACGACGGCAGCGTCGCCGAGTGGTGAGTGCTGGAGATGTAGCGCGATGAGGTAATCGCCCACTGCCTCGAACCGTAGGTCTAAGTGACCGCCGCGAACCGGTTTTTTCCGATGGATCAGCTACTGCTATGTCGCAGCGAGTCGTCCGACCTGACCGAAGCGACCGTCAGGGTCGACGGCGACGCGCGGACGGACGCCGCCGTGGATCCGCAGCTGTACGGAAAGTTCTGCGAGCATCTCGGCAGAAACGTCTACGGCGGGATGGACACGCAAATTCTCTTGAACCCGACGTTCGGCTACTGACTGTTCAGCGCCGGCGACCACCTCCCCGACGGCGGTGTGATCCCCGAACAGGACGAGGGCCGCGTACTCGCACGGATCGAGGAGTACTGCGAGGAGTGGGACCTTCCCCACGCGTGATCGCTCTGGAACGCCCACTTCGGCGGCGCGGCGTTCGGCTGGCTCCCGTTCGACGTCGACGCCGCCCTCGCGCTCAGCCCCGACGCCGGATCCGACGACCACCGCGCACAGCGGGTCACGCTGCGCGAATCGGGGTACGAGCGTTGTGCAGTACACCTACTTCCCGCACTACCGGACGCGAACCGTCGAGTACCGGGACCGCGCTCGTTCGCAAGGCGGCGACGACGTCCGACTCGCGATCCACCGCGCCGAGGGCAGCACCGATCCGGCGTCGCCGACCGCCTCGATTGAGGCCGGCGAGTTCCTGACTGAGCGGCGACGTGGCACGTCGGCCGAAACGGCGCCAGAAAACACCATTTCCACATAAATTATTCATTTTGTATGTTTTCGTGGATCGGACCGCTCGTCGGCGTAGGCTCTGATCGACCAGCGTTCCGATCAAGCTTCGACGCGAGTGCAAAGAGCGATCGTGGATTTAGTCCCGGAGAGGGCCTCAAAATGCCAATTTGTCCGTTATCTTGGCCACACTCGCAGATCAATTCCTGGCAGTTCTATCTCCCGACCGAATCCCACCGACAAGTCTCGTGTGAGTCCTCCGGTTCAGCCTGTAAAGCAGTCTATATGGCTCTGTGAGTTCTTTTTCGCAGGCTGTTCCAATCGATGCTCCGTTTCTTTGCCTGCGTCGGTCGAGGTGGGGATATTTCTAACAGATAATTGTTGACTTCGGGAAGTGGTTCGAAATTTGAGTAGCTGTCGGGCGGCTTCGACGTCGCTACTCGTTCAACAAAACGGTCTCGATGGACTTGCTCGCGTTCACAAGCAGGCTGGCAATCTCGTCTTCCAGGCGTCGCCCGTAGAGGCTCGACTCTGATCCGCTCATCTCGATGGCAGCGACGGCGTAGTTGTCAGGGTCCCGGATCGGCACGGCGACGCTGTGAAGGTTCTGGTAGGGTTCGCCGTGGCCCACGACGTGGCGGTGGCCCTCGAACGCTCCGGCGCTGAACGTCCCGCGGCGGGGGCTCTCGCGCTCGATGACCATCCGCTGGTTCCGGAGCATCCGGAGCTCGGAGGCGAGCTGGTCGAACCCCTCGTCCAGATCCTGCTCGGCGAGCATCGTCTCGACCTCGTTGATCGGCCGGTAGGAGAGGATAGCCTTGCCGCCGACTGAGATCGGCGAGGGGATCCGTTCGCCCTCCGCGACGGGAGCGACCGGCGTCTCGCGGTCGCTCACCTGGTAGAGGTACACTGCGTCGCCGTCCTCCTCGACGACCAACGAGACCGTCTCGCCGGTACGTCGCGCGAGGCGTTCGAGTTCGGACTTCGCCACGCGATACACGTCGTTGCGCTCGCGGACGCCGCGGCCGACCTCGTACCACCGCGTCGACAACGAGTACGCCGAATCCCGCTTGGTGACGAACCCGAGATGCGAAAGCGTGTCAAGATACTTGTACACTGAGCTCTTGGCGATGTCGGTCTCGCGCGCCAGCTCGGTTACACCCATGCTCTCGCGCTCGTCCAGCGCCTCGACGATCTGGAAGAGCTTCTGCACCGACTTGACGTGGTGGCCCGTTCCCGACATCGTTGTCTGGTCGTCGGCGCCGACCGACAAAGGCGTTTCTCAATGCGACACGAAACTAGGTCGCACAGCAAGCTTTATTCGCCGATCGCTCCCAAGAAGAGAGCATGTATCGCACGCGTCGTCGGGCGGACTCGTCGGTGATCGAGGCCGCCGCGTCCGGAGTTCGTCGCTCGAACCGACACCGGCTGTCGGCGGAGCGATGACGGCCCCCGACACCGACGACGAACCGGCCGTATCGACGCCGAATACCGGGATCGACGGCGGCGATTCGCTTCGCCGATCGATCGAACTCGACGGTCGCTGGGAGTTCGTGACCGATCCGGCCAACGCCGGACGCACCGAACAGTGGTACGAGCCCGACGCGACGTGGCCCGATCGGACGGAGGCGGTGACGCTCCCGCGCGCGTGGCAGGAAGATGAGTCCTACCGAGAGTACACCGGGACGGCGTGGTACCGGCGGACGATCACGCTCGGCGATGGCGTCCCATCGGGCGAGGACGCACTCTTGCGGTTCGACGCCGTCGACTACGAGGCGACGGTGTGGATCGACGGCGAGCGGATCGGGGAACACCGCGGCGGTTACCTCCCCTTCGAACTCGACGTCACCGACTTCCTCGACGCGGGCGACAACGAGATCGTCGTCGCGGTTACCGATCCCGAGGATCTCTCGGAGGTGCCTCACGGCAAGCAGGGAGATCCCTGGTACACGCGCGTCTCCGGCGTCTGGCAGTCGGTTCGGCTCGACTTCCGACCCGAAACGCGCGTCGAGAACGTCGACATCACGCCGGATCTCGAAACCGACAGCGCCGTCGTCGACCTGACGATCGACCCCGGCTCCGCCGACCTCGACTCGCTCCGGGCGACGGTTCGAGCCGTCGGACCCGAGGTGCGCACCGATGCCGAGGCCGATCCGAACGAGCGCGACGCCGATGCGGCAGTGGCGGAAACCGCATCGCTGGCCGAGCGATCCGAGGTCGTCCTCGAATTCGACGACCCGTCGTACTGGACGCTCGAGAACCCGGTGCTGTACGACTTCGTCGTCACGCTGGAGCGCGTCGACGCAGGGGGTTCGATGGACGATTCGAACGACAGCGAGAGTGCGGTCCTCGACCGCTACGGAGACTACTTTGGCATGCGGAGCTTCGCAGTCGAGGACGGCAAGTTTCTGCTCAACGGCGACCCGATCACGATCCGGGGCGTCCTCGAACAGGGGTACTACCCTGAGACGCTGTACCGACCGCCCAGCGAGGACACCTACGAGATGGAGGTCGACGTGGCCGCCGAACTCGGGTTCAACCTGATCCGCAAGCACATCAAGCCCGCCCACCCCGACTTTCTGGAGTACGCCGACCGGAACGGGATGCTCGTCTGGCAGGAGCCCGCAAACCCCGCCAGATACACCGACCGCTCGCGCTCGGAGGTCCGCGCCCAGCTGGAAGGGATGATCGAGCGCGACTACAACCGACCGAGCGTCGTGATCTGGAGCCTCTACAACGAGGAGTGGGGGATTGGTCACCACGACGTTGAGGAGACGCTCTGGACCGACGAGGAGAAACAGCAGTTCCTTGTGGACCTGTACCGCGACGCTCGCGAACGGGACCCGACGCGGGTGGTCTGCGACAACTCCGGGTGGGCCCACGTCGCCACGGACATCAACGACTACCACCGCTACTTCGTCAGCCCCGATCGGAGCGACGCCTGGACGGACGACCTCGACCACATCTGCGGGTTCCCGGGCGACAACTACGCCACCACCGAGTTCGACGATCCGGACGCGCCGATCGTTGTCTCCGAACTGGGAACGTGGGGGATCGGCGACGTGGACGCACTGCGCGAGCGCTACGGCGGCGATCCGAGCTGGTTCTCCCACGACTTCCTCGTCGAACCGCTCAAGCGCCCGGCGGGAATCGACGAGCGCTTCGAACGGACCGACCTTCCCGATGTGTTCGACGGCTACGCCGACCTTGCGGAATCCTGGCAGGAACGCGAGTTCGTCTCCGTCAAGCACCTCCTCGAGGAGATGCGGACACGCGAGGACGTCGCAGGCTACGTGCTGACCGAGCTGTCCGACATCGAGTGGGAGTTCAACGGGCTGCTGGACTACCACCGTGAACCCAAGTCGTTCGTCTCGAAGTTCGGTGCCGTCAACGATCCGATTACCGTCGCGGTGACGCCATCCTCGCACGTCGCACGAGCCGGTGACTCGCTGTCGGTCGAACTCTCAGTCGTCAACGACACTGGAGCCGCCCACACGGGCCAGCTCCGATGGTCGTTCCGTAGCACTGGGGCCGGGACTGAAGTGGCTATCCCCGCCAACGGCGTCGAGCGCGTCGAAACGGCGATCGAGATCGTATCTGACGGCACGACGACAGACGGTGCCGTGCCGGTCGCAACCGACGATCTGACGGTTTCGTTCACGGCCGAGGGCGAGACGGTCGAGACGGCGGAACCGATTACGGTCGTCGACGACGACCGACGAGCCACACCCGACGCCACCGTCTACGCGCGGGAGGCGTTCGCTTCGCGGCTCGCTACGAGCGGCCTCGACGTGACCCACGGGCTCTCGGACGCGGTCGACGTCGCCTTCACGACCGAGATGACCGACGAGATCGAGCAGTTCGCCTCGGCCGGCGGCGCGGTCGTCCACGTCCCCGGCGAGGACGGCGAGATGCACGCGGGCGGGCCCTTTAGCTACCGCGCGATCCCGCGCACCGAGAGCTGGAACGTCGTCGCGACCTTCTTTTATCAGGACTCCGCGCTGCTGGAAGGCGTCTGCCAAAACCGCCATCTCGGCTGGGAGTTCGACGGAATCTATCCCTACTCCGTCGCGACGGATCTCGACCGATCGGTCGATCGGGTCCACGTCGGCTACGTCGAGGGGTGGCTCGCGAACTGGGGCAGCCCGCTGGTCGTTCGCGGATACGGCAAGGGATCGGTGAGCGCGCTCACGTTCCGCGTCGGCGACGCGTACGGACGCCACCCGGTCGCAACGCTGCTGTGCGATCGTCTCGTCGAGCGGCTCTCGGGCGCCGAGCCGCGGTAATCGGGGCGAACCGAAGAACGCGGTCGCCGAAGCCGCTCACGGCCAGAGGCCTCTGGCGTCGTGGGCCTCCGCGATCCGCGAGAGCGCGACCACGTACGCCGCCTCGCGCCAGGTGCCGTCCCGGCGCTCGTGCTCGTCGCGAACGGCGCGCCACGCGGCGTGCATCTCCGTCTCGAGTTCGTCGTTGACGCGTTCGAGCGACCACGCGCGCCGGTTGATGTCCTGGAGCCACTCGAAGTAGCTCACCGTCACGCCGCCGGCGTTCGCGAGGATGTCGGGGACGACGTGAACGCCCCGCTCGGCCAGGATCGCGTCGCCGGTCGACGTCGTCGGGCCGTTCGCCCCCTCGACGACGATGTCCGCTGCGATCGCGTCGGCGTTCGCCTCCGTGATGACGTTGCCCAGCGCCGCCGGGATCAGCACGTCGACGTCGAGCGTCAGCAGCTCGTCGTTGCTGATCACCGTATCGGCGTGGTCGGTGACAGCTTCCGGCTCCTCGTCGTGCGACGGCACGGTCCGCGTATCGATGCCCGCGGGGTCGTACATCGCGCCGTTCACGTCACTCACCGCGACGATCGTGGCGCCCCACTCGTCGAGCAGGCGGGCGGCGTTAGCGCCGACGCTCCCGTACCCCTGCACGGCGACCGTCGTGTCCTCCAGGGGTCGGTCGTAGTGGTCGCAGACCCGCTCGGTGACGATCGCGACGCTGCGGCCGGGCGCTTCCTGCCGCCCTTCGCTCCCGCCGATCACGGGCGGCTTCCCCGTCACGACGCCGGGGATCGTCTCGCCTTGCTGCATCGAGTAGGCGTCCATCAGCCACGCCATCGTCTGGGGATCGGTTCCCATGTCCGGCGCGGGGATGTCGACCGTGGGGCCGATCACTTCCCGGATCTCCTCGGCGAACCGGCGGGTGAGCCGCTCCTTCTCGTCGGCGGTGAGCGACTTCGGATCGACGGCGATGCCGCCCTTCGCGCCGCCGAACGGCAGGTCCATCACCGCGCACTTCCAGGTCATCCACATCCCGAGGCCGACGCACTCGTCGCGGGTTACGTCGGGGTGGTAGCGGAGGCCGCCTTTGTAGGGACCGCGAACGCTGTCGTGCTGGGCCCGATAGCCGGTGAACACCTCGACGGTCCCGTCGTCGCGCTCGATCGGCACCGTGACCTCGGTGACCTTCGTCGGGTGTTTCAGCCGCTCGACGACGTTCGGATCGATGTCGAGCCGGTCGGCGGCCCGGTTGAGCTGTCGACGGGCCGTCTCGACGGCGGATTCCGGTTCGGACGGCTCCGGATCGGACAACGCTCGGTCGTCGTGACTGCCCACCGAGTCGGGAGTCACGGTTACTCGATCGGCGTGCGACGATTCCGCATCTCGCCGCCGCAGTCGGGGCAGTGGTCGGGGTTGTCCGCCGATCGAACGATGTTACCGCACTCGAAGCACTCGTAGGGGCTTTTCTCGTCGGGGTCCAGTTTGACGTCTTTCATTGGTGTGCACGAGCGCCGGCGTGATGTCCGGTCGCTCCGCTAAAGGATAATAGGAGTATAAGGGAATATTCGGCCGTTCGTTACCGAACTAGATCTCGGAGCACGGGTTTATTATTGAACCCCTTCGGGAAGCGCAGTGACGGGATGGTGGCTTCCGTCGAACAGCGCTGCGAACAGCTTCCGCTGGGCGGCCCGGACGTGCTGGTAGAAGGCGGGCGGCGAGATGTCCAGCGTCGCCGCGACGTCTTCGCCGGTGCTGTCGCGGGGCGACTGGAAGTAGCCGCTGTAGTAGGCCGTCTGGACGACTTCGAGCTGGCGGTCGGTCAGCTCGTCGAGAACTCGGGCGTAGAGGGTTCGCTCCGACGCCTGGTCGATCGACTGCTTGGCGCGCAGTTCCACGTCCGAGAACGCCCCGCCGACGAGCTGGGTGACGGTCCGGACGTCGATGCTCCCCGGCACGTCGACGACGAGCGTCGTCGCGGACGGATCCGCCGTCGCCTCGCGGAAAACGGCGCCGTGGTCGGCCAGCTCGAGCGCGAGGAACGGCTCCGCCAGCTTCAGGCGGAGGACGCCGCCCGATCCGTCGGCGCCGATCGGTTGGGCGTCGTCGACGGCGACCAGTTCGGCGGCGGCGTCCGCGACGGTCTCGACCGGCGCGTCGTCGACGGTGACGAACACGTAACTTCCCTCCGCGGTCTGCTGGACGCCCCCGTGATACGACAGCGTACACTCGGCGTCCCGCGCGAGCCGCGAGAGGACGAACGACGGGTCGTCGACCGCCAGTTCGACGCGCGTCATCGACGTCGTCAGGAGCGCGTGCTTGCGCTCGATGGCGCTGAGCGCGGAGGCGATCGTCTCGCCGAGTTCGACCAGTACCGCCCGGGCCGTGTCGTCGAACGCGTCGCGAGTTTCGGCGTACACCGTCAGGACGCCGTGGGTGATCTCGTTGTAGCGCAGCGGGATGCTCAGCGCCGAGAGGTAGTCCCGAACGAGCGCCTCCTTGCGCCACGGCTCCTCGCGCAACCCCTCGGCGACGTTCGAGATCATGGTGACCTCGTCGGTCGCCGCAGTTCGGGCCGCGGGCTCGGTCGCCGACGCCGTCACGTCGAAGGATTGGCTGTCCAGGTAGCCCCGTCCGTCGCCGGCCCACGCGCGGGGTTCGACCGTCTCTGTGGGCTGATCGACGGTGCCGATCCACGCGAAGCTAAAGCGGTCGTCGTCGGCCAGGAGTTCGCAGACCGTGTGATCGATCTCCTCGCGCGTCTCGGCCTGCACGAGCGCGTGGTCGATCTCGCGAATCGTCTCGTTGGTGCGGTTGAGCGCGGTGAGCTGGTCGTTTTGCTCCTGGAGCGTGCGCTCCTGCTCGCGGAGCCTGGACTCACGCGAGACCCGGTCGAGCGCCGCTTCGGCGGTCGCGGCGAGCAGGTCGGCGAGCTCCCGTGTCACCTGACTGAACGCGTCGACCTGCTCCGATCCCGCGACGAACACGCCGTGATCGCCCAGCGGGATGTACGCGGTGCTGCGCAGGTCCGTCGCCGGGTTCGCGAGCCGGTCGGCCTCGTGAACGTCCGCGAAGAACAGCGGCTCGTCCTCGACGAAGCTGTAGCTCGGCAGGGCGGTCCCGTCGACGTGGACCGTCGGGAGCGGCCCGTTCAGTTCGGTCATCGCCGGCGAGTACGCGGACGGGCGGAGGTCGTTCGCGTCGGCGTCGAACAGGTAGACCGCGCTCGCGTCGACGTCGAGCACGTCCGGCGTGCTGTCGACGACGTGCTGGGCGATCTCCTGGTGGGTGCCGGCGTAGAGGAACTCGCGGGCGGTCTCCTGAAGCCTCGCCAGCGCGTCCTCGCGCTGCTTTCGCGTCGTGATGTCCCGACAGCTGTAGAGGAGTCGACCGCCCTGAATCGACACCTCTCGGACGTTGACCAGCAGCGTGTGCTCGCGACCCGCCTTGTCCGTCGCGGTACACTCGATGTTCTTGAGCACGCCCTCCGCCGCGAGCTCCTCGCGGTCGAACAGGTCCTCGCCGAGCAGTTCCTCGATCGTCCCGAGTTCGCGGATCTCCTCGGCGGTGTACCCGAAGATGAAGTGCACGTTCGGGCAGACGTACGTGTACTCGCCGCCCTCGTCGGTGATGAGAACGGTGTCGGTCATGTTGTTGAGCGTGACGCGGTGGAGCTCCTCGGAGCGCCGCAACTCGCGTTCGAGGCCCACGCGGTCGCTGATGTCGACGCCCCTGACGACGATCGAGACGAGTTCGCCCGCCTCGTTCTCGACCGGACGGACCGAGAGATCGATCACCCGCGGGTCGGCGGCGGCGCGGGACTGCGAGACGACCGCGTTGCCGAACGTGCCTTCGAGGGCCGTTTCGACGAGTCGCCGGACGTCCCGTCGGATCCCGTCGTCCCCGTCCCACCACGGCAGCGTCCAGAACGACTCGCCGACAAGGCTCGTTATCTCCTCGTCGACTAGCTCGCGCGCCCGCCGATTCGCGCGGGCGAGCGCCCCGTCGGCGTCGAGCACCCACGTCGCCGTGCGCACGTCCTGAAACATGGCCTCGAACTGCCTGGCCCGGTCGCGCCGAGTCGCGGTTCGCCGGGCGGACCTGACGGCGCGCTCGGTTCGGCGGAGCAGTTCCGCCATCGCGTCGTCGAGCGTCTCGTCGTTCGCGCCGTCGACGGCGACGTAGTCGGTGACGCCGGCGTCCATCGCCTCGCTGGCGACGGCGGCGCCGCCCGACGCCGCGCCGAGCACGACGGGGAGCGTCTCGGTTTCGGCGCGGAGCGCTCGGAGCACCTCGACGCCGGTCGTCCCGGCGAGCGCGTAGGCGGTGACGACGCAGTCGACCGTTCCGCGGCGAACGGCGTCGAGCGCTTCTTGCGTCGTCCGGACCGTCTCGACTGCGGCGTCGACATCCGACGAAAGCCGGTCGGCAAATCGGTCGAGCCACTCGGTCCGGCCGACGAGGAGGACGCGCGACGACTGCAGTACGGACGCCGACCCGGTCATCGGCCGAAACTGCTCCAGGGGACGGCACAGTCATCGATTGCGCCGCATCGGCGTCCGGGACGTCGGGCGCGCGTCGCCGCGATCGTGCGAGCGGGCGGGCCGGGATCGGTCGCGTTCATTGACGGTTCACTATCAAACCCACGGTGGTAAATCTACCCGTGGCGCTCCGCGATGGAACTTTTCCGCATCGACGACTGGATTTGCTGCGGTCGGCCGGTAACGGATCTCTGTTCTCCCCGCCGGCGGGTTTGCCCCGGTGTATCGCAGATCAGCATTAAGACAGAGTCGATTACTATATAAAGTTTTTATAGTAGTGGTCCGTACGGCGTTACATGGGCCGCGAAACGGATACTGAGAACGATTCCGGCACCTCTATTTCGCTCTCGATACCGCTTCTGGACCCGGATTTGTTCAAGCACAAAGCGACAAGCGACGTCCTCTTATTTTTAACTAATCACCGGTTCAGCGGCTTTTCTCTTCGAGAGATCGCCGATCAGATCGGCCACTCGCACCAGTCCGTGCGACGAGCTGTGAACGTCCTCAGCTCGAACGGGTTGGTCGGCGACTCGCCCGGGAGCAATCAGCGACTCGTCCGGATCAACCGACGTCGGCTCTCCGTCCCGGACGATCCGATTCTCCGGATTCCGCAGCCGGAGTACCACAAACCCGTGAAAGCGGCCGTCCGAGAGCTTCGTGAGGAGATCAGCGGCGTCGTCGGCATCGTCCTGTACGGGAGCGTTGCTCGGGGAGACGCCGACCGCCGGAGCGATATCGACCTCTGGGTACTCACCCGATCCGGACGGGCCGAAAGCCAGCGCGAAGCGAACGCCGTCGCTCGCGAGCTCGAAGAGACCGAGTTCGACGGCGACCGGTACGCGTACGATATCGACGTCGAAGCGGCCCAAGCGATCCCGACCTACACTGAGGATATCCGAGAAATCGTCGTCTCGGGGATTCCGGTCTACGAGACGGGCGATTTCGAGACCGTCGAGAACCTCCTGCTGGAGGAAGGGGGCGACGATGAGTAGCAGCCCCGATCCGAACGCCGTTCTCGCGGCACTTCTTAGAACTCGACACGCCCGCCGGCCCAGAGAGCGCTGTTGGTCAGAATCCGACGCACCGAGGGATGGTGGTAGATCCGGAACGTCTCGTGTCCGGGGCGGACGTACGCGCCGCGCCCCGCGCCGAACGTGAACGTCACGACGGATCGAAACTCGCCGCCTTCAGGGAACGTGCTCCGACAGACGACGTCGTCGGGCTCGGGCACGTCGAACGGCTCGCCGAACATCTCCGTCTCCGGGAGCGCGAAGTCGTCGACGCCGTCGGCGATCGGGTGGTCCGGAGCCTCGATCTCGATGATCTCCGGCTCGCCCGGATTCTCCCAGCGGGCCTCCCCCAGGTCGCCGGACGTCCCGAGGAGGCGCGTGAACGGCCGCGCGTAGTGAGCGGAGTGGAGCGCGACGAAGCCGAGGCCGTCGTCGCGAACGGCGGTTTCGACGCGGTCGACCGTCTCCTCGGTGACGTCGTCGTGGCGAAGGTGCCCCCACCAGAACAGCGCGTCCGCCCAGTCGAGAGCGTCCGTCCCGACGCCTTGCTCGGGCTCCTCGATCCCGGTCGCTCGGGCGACGATTCGGTTCTGCTCGTTGAGATGTTCCGCGACGGTCGCGTTGATCCCGTTGGGATACGCGTCTTCGGGGGCGGTCCCTTCGGACCAGACGAGTACGTTGAGCGATTCGGACATACGCGCTGATTCCGCAAAGTGATCTAATACTCTTTCTACTTGTTTACCGTGTGACTATTCGGCCATGGTAAAGCGGGCGGCGGCGTCACTGCGGGGCGGTATACTACTGACTGTAGGGTTTTAACCGATGGCCCGCCGAGCAGTACTCGATAATGAGAGCGATCGTCACGGACGGGAACGAATCAGTGTGGGAAGAGACCAGAGAGCGGCCCGAGCCGGGGCCGGGCGAGGCGCTGGTGAAGATCCGCGCCGTCGGCATCTGCGGGAGCGACGTCGGGCTGATCCACGGCGAGGGGCCGCCGTGGACGCGCTACCCGCTCGTGCCGGGCCACGAGGTCTGCGCGGAGGTCGCGGAGCTCGGCGACGGCGTCGACGAGCTGTCGGTCGGCGATCGGGTTTCGCTGCACGGCTTCATCTACTGTGGCACCTGCCGGGCCTGCCGAGAGGGGCGGTACTACCAGTGCGACGAGCTCAAGGAAGTGGGGTTCACCGTCGACGGCGGCTACCGCGAGTACGCCGCCCTCCCCGTCGAGACGCTCCGGCCGCTCGAAGACGACATCACGGACCTCGAAGCGACGCAGATCGACTCCGCGGCCTGCACGCTTCACGCGATGCAGCGCGTCGAGACGAGCTATACTGATACTGCGGCGGTCCTCGGCCCGGGGTCGCTGGGACTGTTCGGCGTCCAGCTGCTGAAGGCAAAAGGCGTCGAGGACGTCGTGCTCACGGGCACTCGCGAGGAGCGCCTCGCCGTCGGCGAGCGCTACGGTGCGACCCGGACGATCAACGTTCGCGAGGAGGACCCGGTCGAAGCGCTGCGCGACCACACTGACGGGCGCGGCGTCGACCTCTGCGTCGAAGCCGCCGGCGCCGGCGACGTCGTCAACACCTGCCTGAAAGCGACGAAAAAGCGAGGATCGGTCGTGCTCACGGGCGTGTTCGACGGCAAGCGCGAGATCGACCCGAACGACATCGTCGCGAAGGAACTGGAGGTCGTCGGGGGCGTCACGGCGGCTCACGCGGTCGAGGACGTCGCCGCGCTGTTCCGCCGCGGCGACCTGAGCGTCGACGGCGTCGTCACCCACGAGTTCGACCTCGCGGACTACGAGGACGCGCTCGACACGGTGATGGAGCGCCGCGACGGCGTCATCAAGGCGGTCCTGCGACCCTGAGTCTCAGGCCGGGTTTCTCCCAAGGCCCTACTCGTCGCCGGGCGGCGCTGGTCGATTGTAGTCCGGCGCGTCGTACCCCTCCGTCTCGGCCAATCGACGCCGGATCGCGTCGACGTCGCCCGGATCGATCGGGGCGAAGAACTCGCGCGCCCGGCGGAAGCTCTCGCGCTCGGCCTCGCGGCGCCGCCGGTCGATCGCCCCCTCGTCGTGGCACCGGTCGGCGTCGATCTCGACGCCGTCGCCGAAACACTGCTCGAAGATGTACGCGGCGCGCTCGGCGTGGTAGCAGGACGTGACGACGCTGACGGCGTCGGCTCGTCGGTCAAGGGCGTCGACGGCCCGGCGGACGTAGACGCCGTTCTCGATCGTGTCGTCGGCTTCGGGTTCGAGCACTACCCGGTCGGGATCGACGCCGTGCCGGACCGCGTACTCGCGCATGGCGTCGGCCTCGGTTTGATCGACGGCGGGGTTCGTCGCGGCGCCTGAGACGACGAGGTACTCGGCGCCGGTTTCGCGGAATCGCTCGATTCCGACGTCCATCCGGCCGGCCAGCGCGTCGTGGAGCTCCGGAGAGCGGAGCCGGTGGCCGAGCACGGCGACGACGCGGACGGGATCGGCGTCGGCTCGGTCGGGGCCGTCGGTCCGCGAGGCGGACCGATCCCGCGGCGTGGGGGTCACGGTCGCCTCCTAGAGTCGCGCACGGATACGTTCGAGGACGTACTCGACGCGCTCGTCGGGCAGGCACATCGGGTTGATCGTGAAGCGGGCCTCGTCGAGTTCGTCGGCGCCGACGAAGATCCGCGGCGTCTCCTCGCGCAGCCCGCGGACGAGCTCGGCGGTGGTGACCGGCGCTTCGGCCTCGTCGACCGTCACGGGCACCGTCGGCGCCACGTCGGTCTTCTCGGCGGCGGTGACGCTCGTCGAGAGCGCGGGCTCCTCGGCGAGCTCCTCGGCGATGCGCTCGGCGCGCTGGCGCCACTCGGCTTTGCGCGCCTCGTGGTCCTCCTCGACGAACAGTTCGAGCGCCCGAATTATGCCCACGAGCTCCTCCTTGCCGACCTTCATGCCGCGGCCGATCCCCTGGCGCGGGACGCCAGGGAGCTCCTCGGTGTCGACCACGCCCTCGGGAGGCACGTAGGCGTCTTCGGCGGCGTGCATGTCGAGATGCTGGAGCGCAGCGGAGCGGATCAGGTCCTCGCGGCCGGCGAGGATCCCGGTGGTCTGGGGCCCGCGGATCGCCTTCCCGCCGCTAAAGGCGACGAGATCGACGCCGAGGTCGACGAAGCGCTCCAGATTTTCGACGGGCGGCAACTCTGCGGCGGCGTCGACGATCACCGGCACGTCGTTGTCGTGGGCGACCTCGACGACGGCTTCGAGCGGCGGGGTGGTGTAGGCCTTCTGGACGTACGCGACCGCCGCGGTGTCCTCGCCGATCGCGGCGTCGATCTCCCACAGCTCGGTGTTTTCCGAGCCCGTTCCGAGGTACGCGTCGTTCGCGCCCACGTCGACGAGCTCGGCGCCGGCGACGCGGTAGGCGTGGTCGTAGCCGGTGCGGTGCGTGCGAGGGACGACGATCTCGTCGGCCAGCCCCTCGGTGTCGGGCAGCGACGCCATCGCCGAGAGGTCGTCGCCGGCGATGCAGGCCGCCGCCGCGAGCGTCATGCAGGCGCTGGCGCCCGAGGCGACGTAGCCCGCTTCTGCTCCGGTCACGTCCTGGATCAGATCGGACGCTCTGGCTTGCAGGTCCGAGATCCGAGCAAAGCCCTCGGCGGCGCGGCGCATCGCGTCGGCCGCTTCCGGGCGGATCAGGCTCCCGCCGATGCGGGTCTTCGTGCCGGTCGCGTTGATCACTTCTGGCACGTCGAGTTCCTCGTAGACGGAGTCGGTCATACCGGAGGCTGGTGCCGGGCGCCCTTTAGTTCACTCATGGGTAGTAAGCGCTCGGCGCGTTCGGATAGTGGCCGAGAAAAGCCCCACCTAGACGTCCGGCGCGCTCGCGATCACTTCGATCTCGACCTCGATGTCGACCGGCAGGTCGGCCACCTCGACCGCGCTGCGAGCGGGGTACGGTTCCGAGAAGTGCTCGGCGTACACCTCGTTGACGGCGTCGTAGTTGTCCATGTCGCGGACGAACACGGTCGTCTTGACGACGTCGTCGAGGCTCGCGTCGGCGGCGCGCAACACGGCGTCGACGTTCGCCAGCGTTCGGCGCGTCTCGTCCTGCACGTCACCCTCGATGATCTCGCCCGACTCGGGGTCGATCGGCCCCTGGCCCGAGACGAAGATGCGATCGCCGTCGCGAACGCCCTGCGAGAACGGTCCGATGCTCGCCGGCGCTTCGTCGGTGCTGAGTTCTTCCATGTAAATCACGTCGCGCACCGCTGTTACGAATCTTACCCCCGGAATAGGTATATAACCTGAATCCTCGTCTCGCGTCGGCGTCGACGAATAACCCCAGAAGCTTCTCCCCCACGCCGATCCCGGTTAACCGAGATACCCCGTCGCCGTTTCGTGAAGCGCCGCAAACGGTTCCGCGTACCGGACGCCCGACTGCTTGCCGGCGACCCGCGCGTCGGCGCGGACGCCTTCGAGCAGGTTGTCGAACTCGGCGTCGATTCCGCCGTGTTCCTGTAGGAACTCGACCTGGGACTCGTGGGCCTCGATCGCCCGCTCTTTTTGATCCTGATACCCGGTGATGTCGACGAACAGCTCCGGCTCGAACTCCGAAGTCGGTTTCCCGAAGTAGTAGACGTTGTCGACCTCGTGCAGCGGCGCTTCCGTCTCGACGAGCGGCAGCGACGACATGTAGTACGCGTCGGTGACCAGCCGCGACGTGGCTCGATGGTCCGGGTGCATGTCGTCCCGGTAGTGGGTGATCACCGCGTCGGGCTCGTACTCGCGGAGCACGTCGACGAGCGCGAGCCGGTTCTCCATCGAGTAGGTGATTCGGCCGTCGTGGAAGTCGAGAAACGCGGTGTCGACGCCGAGCTCCGACCCTTCCGCCTTCGCCTCCGTCTCGCGGACGTCGGCGACCGCGTCGGTCGTCGCGTCGAACCCGCCGTACTCGCCGCGGGTCATGTGGACGACGGCGACGTCGTCGCCGCGGTCGGCGTGCTTGGCGAGCGTTCCGCCGCAGAAGATTCCGGCGTCGTCGGGGTGCGCGACGATCGCTAATACTTTCATCGTCCGGAAAACGTCTGTTGCGAGCATAAATCCCCGCCGAACTGGCAACTAACTGTCAACCGACAACTACGGTTGATACTACGGACGGAGCACAGGGAGCGGAGTACGACGACAGTCGTTCAGTAGTCGACCACGACCGGTTCCGATCGCTCCGCGGACTCGTAGACGGCGTCGACGACCGACACGGCGTCGACGCCGTCCTCGGCGGGCGTCGCCGGCGGCCGATCGTCCCGGACCGTCTCGACGAACCGCCGGAGCATCCGCTCGTTCGGATCGTCACCCCAGAACACGGACTCGATCCCCGTCTCGGGGCCCTCGTCGACCGTTTCCGCGAACGTCTCGGCGAAGCAGTCGACCGAAATCGTTCCCTCGGTGCCGGTGAGGTCGACCGTCGCGTCGCCCCAGAAGTGCCATTCCTCGGGCTTGCTCCACGACCCGTCGAGGGAGAAGATCGTTCCGTCCGACAGTTCCATCGACAGCACGTTCACGTCCTCGACGGGCACGTCGTGGAATCGCGTCGAGGTCTCGGCGTACACCTCGCGCACGCGCTCGCCGGTCAGCCAGTGGATGAGATCGACGATGTGGACGGTGTGGTCCATCGCCGCGCCGCCACCCGACTGGTCTGGGTCGACGAACCAGCCGCCGGGCATCTGGCCCCGGTTGGTTCCGGAGATCGCCCGCAGGTCGCCGATCGCGCCCTCCGAGAGCAGCTCGTCGGCGCGCCGCGCCGGCTGGCTGTGCCTGAGCGGCATCGCGACGCCGAGCGGGACGTCCCGGTCGGCGCAGTAGTTCGCGACCGACGCAGCCTCGTCGACGGTCGTCGCGAGCGGTTTTTCGCTGAGCGCGGCGACGCCGGCGTCGGCGGCGGCGCGGATCCAGCGGCCGTGCTCCGCGTTGGTCGAACAGACGACGGCGCCGTCGATTCTCTCTAGCAGTGCCGACGGCTCTCGGTAGCTTGTGCCGTGTTCCTCGGCGAACTCGCGTCCTCGCGCCTCCTCGCCGTCGGTCACGCCGACGAGTTCGACGCCGTCCATTCGATCCAGAATCTCGACGTAGGCCTCCGCGTGGAGGTGCGCCGTCGAGAGGACGCCGATTCGGACGGTCACGCCTCCACCTCCGCGATCCGCACGGGGACACCCCGCTCGGCCGACCGGTTGGCGGCGATCGCGACGCGCATCGCGGCGACGGCGTCGTCGACGGTCACCGGCGGTTCGGCACCCCGTTCGACGCACTCCACGAACGCCTCGAGTTCGCGCCGGTAGCCGTCCCTGGCGATCGTTTCGGGCGCCGAGACGTCCGGGTCGGCGTCCGTCTCGACGGCGAGCGGCGTCGGCTCGTCAGCGTCGTACTCGATCGTTCCGGCGTCGCCGGCGAGCTCCAGATCGCTCCGCAGCTCCGTCCCGGAGGCCCGATCCCAGCCCGCCTCGACGTAGCCCACGGCGCCGCTCTCGAACGTGAGCGTGGCGTGGCCCTGCTGGCGGTCGTCCCACCTGCGCCGGCGCGCGAACACGCGCTCGACGTCGCCGAAGAGCCACCGAAGGTAATCGAAGTCGTGGATCCCCATGTCGAGGAAGACGCCGCCGCTTCGCTCGTCGTCGGCGAACCAGTCGCCGCCCCAGTCCGGAAACGGCGAGTGGCGCCTGGCGCGCGCCGTTCCGGGCGTCCCGATCGCGCCGTCGGCGACGCGGTCCCGGATCGCGCGGTAGTCGGGGAAAAAGCGGAGCACGTGGCCGGCCATGAGCGTCACGTCGTTGGCCTCGACGGCGTCGGCGATCGCACGCGCGTCGTCGAGGGTCGGGGCCAACGGCTTCTCGCAGAAGACGTCGAGTCCGCTGCTCGCCGCCGTCTCGACCGCGTCGCGGTGGGTCGGCGTCGGCGAGCAGACGTCGACGGCGTCGAGGTCGCACTCCTCGATCGCGGCGTCCAGCGACGAGAACGCCGCCGCGTCGAGGTCGCGATCGTCGACGAACGACCCCGCCGTGTTGGGGGAGACGACGGCCGAGACCGTGACGCCGTCCATGCGCCGGTACCGATCGGCGTGGACGCCGCCGATAAACCCCGCTCCCACAATCCCGATGTGTATCACGGTACCAATCTACTCGCCCGATCGCAAAAAGATTGTGACAGGCCGGAGCGCCGGTGATCTCGGGCCGATGAACTGCAACGCCGAACGAGTAACGCTCCGATAAAGTGCATGATCTTTATACTAGGATCCGTATAGAATACTGTAATGTCTCGCAAGACAGCACACGGAGACGGGGGAGGGGGTTCGGACACTGCGAGGTCGTCGATCGATCGCCGCACTGTCCTACAGTCGGGAGCGGCGGTTGTCGGCGGGCTATCGCTGGCCGGCTGTATCAGCGACAACGGCGGGGGCGGCGGTGGGGGCGGAACGCAGGTGACGATCATATCAAGTCCCGCGGGCTTCGACGACCAGGCGTTCAACGACAACGCGCTCTCGGGCCTGCAGGAGGCGGCCGACGAGTGGGACATCAGCGTCAACCAGGTCGAAGCGACGAACCAGAGCGAGTATCCCCAGCGTCAGGCCGATGCCGCCGAAGCCGGGCCCGATCTCATCGTCATGGTCGGGAATCAGCACACGGAACCGCTCCGGACGAACGCACCGGAGTACCCGGACGTGAACTGGATGCTCATCAACAACCACGTCGACGAGCCCAACGTGTCGGGGTGGATCGAGATGAACCACCAGATGTCGTTCCTCGCCGGCGTCGGCGCCGGGACGCTGACCCAGGCGCAGATCGAAAACGCGGGCAGTTCGACCGACCCGAGCAGCAGTACCGTGGGGTTCGTCGGGGGCGAGCAGATCCCGCTGATCGAGGCGTTCGAGGTGTCCTACCAGCAGGGCGTCGCATGGGTCGACGACAGCATCGAGGTGCTGACCGGGTACGGCGGGAGTTTCAGCGACCCCTCGGGAGTGAACGATCAGGCCGTCTCGCAGATCGAGAGCGGCGCCGACATCGTCTGGCACGCCGCCGCCGCGGCGGGCGAAGGCGCGTTTCAGGCCGCCTCGGACAACGGCCGGTTCGCGATCGGCGTCGACAGCGATCAGTCGGTGGCGTTCGACAGCTACCAGGACGTGATCCTCGGCTCGGCGATCAAGGCCCTGAACGAAGCAACCTACGAGGTCGCCGGAGCCGTCGTCGAGGACGACTGGGAGAGCGTTCAGGGCGAGCAGAACCTCTCGGTCGACGGCGGCCAGATCGACTGGGTGACCGGCCAGGCGTTCGAGGGCTCGATGCCGGACTCGCTGAACCAGAACATCGAGGACGCGAAGGAGGCGATCGTCAACGGCGACATCGACTTCGAGTGCGGCCCGACCGGCTGCTGATCGGCCGGCGGGGTTTTTCGGCGCCGCAAACGGAGACCGCGACACGACTACAATTGCTACATGACTACACGTAACGTACCACCCGCGGCCCGTATGGAGGGGATCACGAAACGCTTCGGCGACGTCGTCGCGAACGACGCGGTCGACTTCACGCTCGAACGGGGGTCGATCCACGCCCTGATCGGCGAGAACGGATCGGGGAAAACCACGCTGATGAGCGTCCTCTACGGACTCTACGAACATGACGCGGGGACGATCCTCGTCGACGGCGAGCCCCGGACGTTCGCGACGCCGCGAGACGCGATGGACGCGGGCGTCGGGATGATCCACCAGCACTTCCAGCTCGTCGAGCCGATGACCGTCCTGCAGAACGTCATCCTCGGCCACGAGCCCGTCGAGCGCGGCTTCGTCGACGAGGAGCGCGCCAGGGAAGACATCGCGGAGATCAGCGACCGGTACGGGTTCGAGGTCGACGAGTATCTCGACGTCCCGATCCGTGATCTCGACCTCGGGACGAGACAGCGCGTCGAGATCGTCAAGAGCCTCTATCGCGGCGCAGAGATCCTCATTCTCGACGAACCGACCGCCGTCCTCACGCCCCAGGAGGTCGACGGGTTGATGGCGGTGATGGAGGACCTTCGCGCGGACGGCCACTCGCTCATCTTCATCTCGCACAAGCTCGAGGAGGCGCTGCAGATCGCCGACGAGATCACCGTGCTGCGGGACGGCCACGCGGTCGGGACCGTCGCCGCCGCGGAGACGTCCGAACAGGAGCTGGCCCAGATGATGGTCGGACGGGAGATCCAGTCCGATCGCGAGCCGCGAACGACCGCTCCCGGCGACACGCTACTGGACGTCGAGGACCTCCGAGTGACGGGCGATCGCGGTCTCGAGAAAGTCTCCGACGTGGACCTCTCCGTACGGAAGGGGGAGATCTTCGGCATCGCGGGCGTGCAGGGGAACGGACAGAGCGAACTGATCGAAGCCCTCACCGGACTGCGACGGCCGAATTCGGGGACGATCCGGTTCGGCGGCAGGGACGTCGCCGACATGACGCGCCGCGACCGGATCGAGGCGGGGATCGCGTACATCCCTGAGGACCGCCACGCGGAAGGGCTGGTGCTGGAGTACGATCTGGTCAAAAACGGACTGCTCGGCAACCAGACCCTCGAACCGTTCGCCAACAACGGGCTGATCGATTGGATGGCCGTTCGCGACCACGCCGAGACGATCGTCGAGGAGTTCGACGTCCAGCCGCCCGACGCCGACGCCGGGGCGGCGTCGCTGTCCGGCGGGAACCAGCAGAAGTTCGTCGTCGGGCGGGAGATCGGCCACGATCCGGACCTGTTGATCGCCTCGCATCCGACGCGCGGCGTCGACATCGGCTCGATCGAGTTCATCCACGATCAGCTGATCGAACTCCGCGACGAGGGGCTGGCGATCGTCGTCGTCTCCTCGAAGTTAGGCGAGATCCAGAAGCTCTCCGATCGGATCGCGGTGATGTACGAAGGCGAGTTCATCGACACGGTCGACCCGGACGCGGTGACCGAAGAGGAGATCGGGCTCCTGATGGCGGGCCAGCGGCTCGCCGACGAAACCGAGGCCGACAGCGAGGTCCGACAATGAGTTCGACCGGCGACGGCGACGCGCAGTCGGTGCTGGACCGGCTCCCGGAGCGACTGGTCGACGCCACGGTGCTGGAGCGGCTGGGAATCGCGGTCGCCTCGACGACCGCCGCGATCCTCGTCGGCCTGGTGATCGTGGCCGCGTCCGGCTACAGCCCGCTGCTGTTTCTGAACAACCTGATCGTCGGTGCGTTCGGCAGCGAGCGCGTCCTCGCGCGGACGCTGCGGCTCTCGACGTTCTTCGTGCTGACCGGCGTCGCGGTCGCGATCGCGTTCAGAGCCGGCGTGTTCAACATCGGCGTCCAGGGGCAGTTCATCGTCGGGGGGCTCTCGTGTACCATGTCGATCCTCTGGACGGCGCCGTTCCTGCCGGGCGGCACCGTCGGCGGCGTCGCGCTGATGCTGATCGGGACGATAAGCGCCGCGGTCGGCGGCGGGCTGTACGCCGCGATCCCCGGCGTGCTGAAAGCGTACGCCGACGCCAACGAGATCATCACGACGATCATGCTGAACTTCATCGCGATCGGCGCGGTCAGCTGGCTGATCACCAACCCGTTCGGGCGGGAGGGGACGACGGTCGTCCAGACCGAATCTCTCCCCGAGAACGTCAGGCTCCCGCCGCTCGTCTTCGGCGACGCGAACTTTTCGGTGATCGGGCTCGGCCTCACGCTCGCGCTCGTCGTCGCCGTCGCCGCAGTCATGACGCGGACGAGCTTCGGGTACGATATGGTGACCAGCGGCTACCAGGCGTCGGCGGCGGTGTACTCCGGCGTCGACGCCAAGCGGACGATCGTCGCGACGATGACGTTCTCCGGGGCGGTCGCCGGGCTGGCCAGCGCGCTGTACGTCATCATGTTCCAGGGACGGTTCGTCGAGCCCGCGAGCATCCACACGTACGGCTACGACGCGATCGCGGTGAGTCTGCTCGCGGCGAACAACCCCCTCGGCGTGATCCCGGCGGGGCTGCTGTTCGGCGGGCTCAACTCGTCGAGTTCGTACATCCAGATCTACAGCGACGTGCCCGTCCAGCTGATCGACGGCATCGTCGGGCTCGTCATCCTGCTGGTGGCGGCGCCCGAGCTGTTCCGGATGGCCGCGAAGCGCGCCGGTGTCGGAGGTGAGGACCGATGAGCGTCGTCGACGACGTTCGCAGCCGGCGGTTCGGGACGGCCGGGCTCGTCGCCGTCGCGGCGGTCGTCGTCGCCGCGATCGCGACGGTCGCGTTCGGCGTCCCGCTCGCCAGGATCGTCACGCCCGGCTACGTCGCCCGTTCGATCCAACTGGCGGCGCCGATCACGCTCGCGGCGGTCGGCGGGCTGTACGCCGAGAAAAGCGGCGTGTTCAACATCGGGCTGGAGGGGTTCATGATCTTCGGGGCGTTCTTCGCGGCCGCCGGGACGTACTTCGTCGGCGTGGACGGCGCGGTCGGCGCCTGGGCCGGGATCGCCATCTCGGTGGTGCTCACCACGGTGCTGACGGTCCTGTTCGCCGTGTTGCTGATCCGGTACAAGGCGAACCAGATCGTGGCCGGGCTCGGCGTCTGGTTCGTCGGCCTCGGCCTCGCCCCCTTTACCGCGTCGATCATCTGGGGTTCCAGAAACAGCCCGCGGATGCCCGGCGTCGGGCGGTTGACGATCCCCGGTCTCAGCGAGATTCCCTACCTCGGACGGATCGTCTTCGACCAGTCGCCGCTCGTGTGGCTCACCGCCATCATCGTGCTGGCGTCGTGGGCGGTCCTCTACCGGACGAAGTACGGCTACTGGATCCAGGCGGCCGGCGAGAATCCGGAGGCGCTCGACACCGCCGGGATCGACGTCAACCGCGTCCGCTACGCGGCGGTGATCTTCTCCGGGGCGATGGCGGGGCTCGGCGGCGCGGTGCTACTCGCGCACAGTTCGTCGTTCATCGGCACCGGACAGACGATGGTCGACAACCGCGGTTGGCTCGGCATCGTCGCCTACCTGTTCGGCAACTACAACCCGCTCGGCGCGGCCGCCGCGGCGCTCCTGTTCGGCGGGGTCGATATGTTGCAGGGGCAACTCCAGACGATCAACATCGACGTGTCGCCCAAGCTGCTCGGACTGCTGCCCTACGTGGTCGTCATCGTCGTGCTGACGGGCTGGGGGAAGACGCGCGTTCCGTCGTCAGTCGGCGAGCCTTACGAGTCCGAAGAGTGAGACGAGGGCCATTCAGTCCCCGACCACTCGGGGAAAATCGAAACGTTAGAGGTCACAGTAGGTAGCGATGGACGGTCACAGTAGGTAGCGAGGGACAGCCACACCAAGTAGCGATGGACGGACACAATAGGTAGAATAGCTACGATAGGAGCCAGGGGCGGGCGTCGAAAGAACTCGAGATCGCCAGTTCAGCGATAGTTTGCTCGGTCGTGATCTCGGCATCCTCGTCGAACGTCACTAGCGTTGCCTACGTGATCTTGGGGCTGACGATCCCGAGCACGGCCTGCGTTCCGAAGCCGGAGTTCAACGGTATCGGGGCATAGACACACCTCTATCGATTTGTTTTTCGTGTTCTCGTCGGGGGCACACACCACTATCGATTTGTTAGCAAATTAGTTCTGAACCAGCGCCATCGAAGCATCGTACGGACGGAGACACACCTCTATCGATTTGTTTCGCGTGATAGCTGCTGGGGGAGAACAGTGCCGAGACCGCGGGTGTCCGAGAGGTCACGACCGGAGTTGCGCGTTCACGACCGTCCGCAGGTCGCCGGCGTCGATATCGCTGATCCGGGAGTCCTCGCGAAGCGTCTCGATGATCGTACCGGGATCCTCGCCGAACGTGAACTCCAGATAGCTCCCCGAGTGAGGGCCCTGGCTCTTGCGCTCGCACTCGACCAGCGAGTACGTCGTCAGTTCTTTCATCTTGTTGACGTACGTCTCCTGGTGGTACTGGTCGGCGTCCAGCGTATCCGTGAGATACTGGTAGATCGTGTACCCGTGCGGACTCTTGGCGGCGCCGTCGCCGGTCTCCTGCGCGACGGCGGCCGTGGCAAACAGGCAGAGTTTCTTCTGGGTGCTGATCCCGCGAGTGACTTCGAGAACCCGATTCTTCTCGACTTTGTCCTGGGCCCGCCGGACGTGTTCTTCTTCGACCTCCTCGGCGCCGGCGCGTTCCGCGATCGAGCCGGCCGTTCGCATCAGATCGATCGCTTTGCGGGCGTCGCCGTGGGTCTGGGCCGCAAAGGCCGCCGCGAGGGGGATCACGTCGTTCGAGAGCGCGCCGTCGTAGAACGCGTCCTCGCGGTGCCGGAGAATTTCCCGGAGCTGGTTCGCGTCGTAGTCGTCGAAGTGGACGTCCTCGGGCGTGAACGAACTCAGGGCGCGACTGCCGACGTCTTCCATCATCTTCGTGTCGTTCGTGATCGCCGTGACCGACACGTTCGCGGTGACCTCGTTGGTGCTGCCGGCGCGCGAGAGCTGGTAGAGCAGCCGGGAGAACGCCGGTTCGTCCTTGTCGCGACGCCCGACCAGCATGTCGAGTTCGTCGAGCACGAACACGATCGTGTCGTAGTGCTCGTTGATCAGCCGGTACAGTTCGCGCCACTTCTTTTTCGTCGGGATGCCGTGCTCCGGGACCTGGACCTCGGTCTCGGCGTCGTCGGCGACGCGACGCGCGAGTTCGTACACCGCCGAACCGAGCGTCCCGACGTTCTGGCAGTTCATCTCGACGACGCCGAACTGGATATCCCGACTCTCGCAGAGCTCGTCGATGTTCTGGCAGACGGCGTTGATGATCAGCGACTTCCCCGTCCCGGACGGCCCGTAGAGAAGCAGGTTCGGCGGTCGCTCCTGCTGGATCACGACGCTGAGATACTGCGTGATCGACTCCAGCTGGGCGTCGCGACCGACGATGCGATCCTCGTCGACGACCTCGTTCGGATCGAGGAGAGTTCGGTCCCGGATGAGACTCGCCGTGTCCTCCTGTTCGAGAAGGAGTTCTCGGATCGAACTCCCCTCCGTACGCTCGTCACCACCGGGACCGGACATACGAGCCCAAATTCATTCCGCCAACAAAAAGGTTCCCCCCATCGATTTGTATTCCGCCGCCAGAAGCTATATATCCAGCATTTTTCACAGTACAGTTACGGAAGCCGATAACCGTTGACGATATGCTCTTGCCAAGCGCTGACGAGACACTCTAGGCGAGTTCCGTTTGGATCGTCGGAGTCGACTGGTGGCGGCGACACACCCACACACCTCTATCGATTTGTTTCGGCCGGTAGTGGGGGAGGGGGTGAGAGCAGCGTGGACGATGCTGTTCAGATCAGGAGTTAAAGAAGCAAGTGGAACACGATCGGCTCGTCAATCATCTCCTAAACGAGCCCGGCCAGTCTATCGGGTCGGTTGGAGAACAAACCGATAGAGGTGCGAAAAGGACCAGCTCTGGTCGCGTCTGACGAGTGTAACGTGGCATAACTCCCGATTGTTGTAAACGATCAGTTGGCATCAGGATAATCGACGGGCACGTTCTCACAACCAACACCCACACCCCTCTATCGATTTGTTCTGACGAATCTCGTGGGGTGGGGGGTCATGCATCGGTATAGTAACTTCGTATTTACAGCCTACATTACGGCAGTATTCACACTGCACTCCCGATTTCACCTCTCTTTCTCTTCTAGAACTAGCTATAGCTAGTGTAGTATATAGAAGAACACACCCCTCTATCGATTTGTTCCATCCGTATGCAGTAACGCGATTTAGCTGCTTCCCTAGTACTTAAACTAGGAGGATTGTAGCTTTGAACACGCTATCGACAACAAACGACCGATGCGATACGGCCGAGCTGTGGTCGATGGATAGTTTCTCTACCTTGCGTCTGATCGGCCACCGACCTTTCCTCGGGAACAAATCGATAGAGGTGTGTGGGTGTCGGAACGATACTGAGACGTTGAGGAACGGTAAGTTACAACGGTGAGTTAAGGAGCGGTAAGTCGTGGAACGGTGAATGAACACAGTTAGTGCCGTCGTAGACTGGATATAAGTGCCCAAAGAAAAGAGCATACGATCGGCAATCTCCACCAAAGCAATCGACAGCGGACTGTCTTCGATTGCGGCGGCCCCTCACCACCCGCCGAAACAAATCGATAGAGGTGTGTGGGTGTGTCGACCGGCTCGGAAAATTCGCACAACGGCCCCTCCTTTCGCTATCTAAATTTGCCCATCGGCTTCCGGAATCCGTCGATTTCGTGAGCTCCGGAGTCGTCGATACCAGCGTAACCGACATCGAGCACCGATTTTCGATACTGTTGGTTGAGATCTCTCATCGCTTCACCCGGAGGACGGCCTCTTCCGCGCGCCCAGCCAGCAAGGGTGATGCGGACGTCGACGATCGCATCCCGACGATCCCGAACTCGAGCACGAGAAACACATTTACCGTTCCGTCCTCTACGAGAGGACACGATGATGGCCACGACACACGCGCTCTGGGGGATGTTGCTCGCGTTGCCCGTCCTCGCGGTCGCTCCGGAGTTCGCACCGGTCGCCTTCGGAGCCGGGCTCGTCGGCGGGTTACTTCCCGATCTCGACCTCTACGCCGGTCACCGAAAGACGTTCCACTACCCGATGTATGCGCCGCTCGCAGCCATCCCGACGATCGGATTCGCGATCACCGCACCGTCGACCGTCTCCGTCGCACTCGCCGTCGGCCTCGCCGCCGCGGCGCTCCACGCCGTGACCGACGCCGCGGGCGGCGGACTCGAGCTGCGGCCGTGGCAGGCCAGTTCCGAGCGAGCGGTCTATAGCCACTACCACAGCCGCTGGATCCCTCCTCGTCGGTGGATCCGCTACGACGGCGCCCCCGAAGATCTCGGCCTCGCCGGACTCGCGGCAGCCCCGCTGATCGTCGCCGGAGACGACTCTTTCGCCGTCGTTGCGATCGCGTTCCTGGCGCTGTCGACTGTCTATGTCCTGTTGCGGAAACCTCTCGCGGCGCTCGCGGAGTATCTCGTCGGCTTGCTGCCGGCAGCCGTGCACCCGTACGTTCCCGAGCGCTATCGAGAGGCCTGAGAGTGATGGCTTGCCCGCTCCGCGGATGGTGCTCTGCCGGGCGTGCAGGTTTCAGCGCCTCAATCCATCGCAGCGGAACGATCACCTCTATGTACGTTGACTGAAAAGCATCGACAATGGCATCGGCCGAACGTACCGCAGAACGCGGTCTCCGGTACGCGTTAGTTACAGTGTTTCTCGTCGGCGTCCGACAGCGCGATCCCGGTGCTATCGCGAACGCCGTCCTCGCAGCGATCGGCACCTGCGTTTCCGACGTCGTCGAACACAGGTACGATATCGAATTCCAGGCGTGGCACCACCTGTACATCGATTCCGCGATGGTCATGCACGCCGTGGGAATGCTCGGTCCGTACGACGACGTCCGGTGGTGGGACCACATCACGCACACGCACTCCGCGACGATCCTCGGCGGCGCCGTCTTCGCGATCAGCCGCCGCCGTGGCCGCGATCCCCGCCCGCGCGTGATCGCCGTCGTCGCCTGCGTCGGCGTGCTGTGGGAGCTCGCGGAGTACACCATCCACGTCGTTGCTAATCGACTCGGCGTCGAACCGATTCTCGTGACGTACGGCAGAACCGATACCGCCCTCGATCTCCTGTTCGATCTCGTCGGCGCGGTGCTCGTGCTCGCGTTCGGCGATCGCGTTCTCGGGGATCTCGCAACGGCCGACCCGTAACGGAGGGTTCGATCGCGGTGCTGAGCACTGCTCGTTCGCTCCGAACGGCCGCCCCTTACTCTCCCTGCTGCCCCTCGATAACTGCAAGAACATCGGGTATGGCCGCTGCGATCGCCGCCACCTCCAGATACCCGCGCCGAAGCGTTTCGAGCGCCAACGTCCACTCCTCGGCACTATCTCGGTTGATGTCGTCGAGCGTTTGCCCGATTCGGCGGTCCTCCCACTCCAGATCGTCGATCAGTTGGGCGTACAGATATCGACCCAGCGGGTCCTCGCCGACCCCGTCGAGCTGGCTGACGAGCTCGTCGACCGCTCGACGTTTGGCCTCGCGTACGTCAGCGGCCGTCGTGTCGAGCTCGTCGACCGCCGGGTCGTCCGGATATCGGACGCGCGGGATGTCTTCGAACGCTTCGAGGGACAGCGCTGCAGCGGTCCGCTCTGCGGTCATCCTCGTCGCGAGCGCGAGCCGTCCGTCGTCGTACTCATCAGACCCGTCAGATCCGGGCCCCACTATCCACTCCGTCCAGATCTCCGTCGCGTGCGTCGACACGTCGTCATCGTATTCGAAGTCGGTCTCGTCGAGGGCTGCTTTCGTACGTTCGCGGAGCGTCCGATACCGATCGTCGAGTGTCCCGTCCATCGCCTCCGGGTTCGCTCCGTTCTCGGCGTCGCGTCGTAGCTGCTCGATAAATCGGCGCACGTCATCGAGGCGACGGCGCGCGTAGAGCACTCTCGCGTACGAGCGCCGCGATTGCTCGGAAACGTACCTCCGTCCCGCGCTGATGGTGGCCCGAACCCCCTCCAGTACGTCGTCCAGCTCCCCGTACGCGATGATCGCCCATGTGATATCGGACGCGTAGTAGTCTAACTCTTCGCTGACGGTCCTGTAGTCGTCGTCGAGTGTGTCCAGTTCCGTCTCGATTTCCTCGGCCGTCACCTCGTCGCGTGCGAATTTTGCCAGTCCCAGCAGTTGCCCCGCTCCTCTGAGCGCGCCGCGAAGTTCTCCGAGCAGGTCTAACCGTTCCGCCTCCGTCAGTTCTGCGTACTCGGAACGTTTCGATTTCGTCTCTTCAAGCGTGGCTTCGGCGTTCTCGAACCACGACTCGGCCTGCTCGATCACGCGTTCCCGATACTCCGCGAACTCGGTCTCCGACGCCGCGTTCCGGGCGCCACTAACGACGCGCTCGAGATCGTCGAGGGCGGTTCCCAGGTGTGTTTCAGTGACGGTGAGGTTCGTCGCCAGTTCCGGAGTCGGGTGGTCCATCGCGCGGGTCGCGTTCAGTCCCTCCTGGTCGGACCAGCGCTTGATCCGTCGGCGTTGATGGTATCCTCCAAGCCCGAGGACGCCGGCGATTCCCCCTGTAGAGAGCAACATGTCACGCCGGTTCATCGTCCGTACCGGCAGAGTTGTTCTCCCGGATCATGTATTTTCTCCAATCATATTGTCCACCTTGAACTGTAAGCGGCAGCGCCATCGCGGCAACGGCCCGGATAGATACTCCGCGAGAGACGGGCGCTCCGTGCCGGCCCCGGCGAGCATCTGTGTATCGACCGCTCGGCAAGCTGTATACCATACTCTGCGGTTTGCGGGCGCCAAAGTGGTCGAAGCCAAGTTTCAGCCGTTGGAGCCAAGTTTCAGCCGTTAGAACCGCGCTTTTCGCGTGACAGCCGACCGCGCTTGTCGCGACGACTACTACAGGCGGCCACTCCCGATGTAGGCGAGCCCCAGACTCCCGACGAGAATCAACCCGCTCTGCGCGGCGCTCGGGAGCTGTACGAACTCTTCACCAACCACGCCGATCGCTACGAGCGCGATCGCGATGGCGGACGGTATCGGATGGACGGCGAGTTGCCGAACGAAGACGCGAAGCGACCAGACCGTCGTCTTCAGGTTCGATGTGACCGTCTCCCCGAGCGGCCGGTTTCCGTCCGGATTCTCGGCGTCCGGACACTCGGCAAGTTCGCCGGTGGGAATCGTCACGAGCTCGCCGCTGTTCACGCGCCGCCCGTCGGCGTCGGCGACTCGCAGCAACGTCACCGTCTCGTCGTCGGCGCCGACGACGCGATAGACGCCGTCCGGGTGGTCGAGATCGGTCAACCGGAAATGTTCGTACGCGGCGGGCGAACTCATGCTTGAACGTGTTCTACTTTCTTTGCCAGTGAACTACCCTTCCCTACTCACTCGCCGCTGACGCGGCTCGTTGCTTGAGGGTAGGGCTTCCTGTTTCCACGACGCGCTTTGCAGATACCGAGATATCCACAGGGAGCGCAGTCTCCACAGGCGTTCGTTCGGAGTGTCCCACTCCTACATCTTCGAGACCGCGAGAAAGAATGTTCCATGCCGCGTTCGCGTCCCTGTCCGCCTCAAACCCGCAGGCGGGACAGGAGTGTTCACGGACCCACAACGGCTTCTCCGTCGAAACACCACAGGACGCGCACTCCTTGGTTGTCCCTCTCGGGTTGACCGCCACGAAGTGCGTCCCTTCGCGGTCGCATTTGTATTCGAGCAACGAGAGGAACGTCCGCCACGCCGCTGACGCCGTGTTGCGACTGTTCGACGGCGACTCCATCATCCCCGTCACGTTCAGGTCTTCGACGGCTACGAGGTCGTACTCTCTCGCGTAGTAGTTCGACAGCTTGTGGAGGAAGTCGCGACGCTTCCGTCGGAGGTCGGCGTGACACTCCGCGACTCGACGCCGTTGGGTCTCGTAGTTGTTCGACCCGTGTTGCTTCCGTGAGAGCGTCCGTTGCTCGCGCTCCAAGCGTTCACGCTCGTTCGAAAGGTCGAGCGACCCGACCGCCGTGCCGTCCGTGTCGTGGGCGTACGTGCAAATCCCGACGTCGATGCCGACGCATTTCTCGGGATTCTCAGGCGGTTCAGGCGGTTCGCGGTCCAGTTCGACGCCGAAGGTGGCGAACCATCCGCCCGTCGGTTCCTTCTTGAGCGTGACCTGCTTGAGTGTCGCGTCGTCGGGGATGGCGCGGTGAAGCCGAATTGGTATGTCTGCGAGTTTCGAGAGTGACAGCACAGTCTGCCCGCCCTTCTTGTCGAGCTTGAAGCCAGACTGACTGTAGGTGAAACTGCGGAACTCTCGTGGTGGCTTCCACTTGAGTTGGCCGACGCCGTAGCCGTTCTTCTTGAGTGCTGAGAGGCCTTTGAGGTTGTCGAACAGACGTTCCACGACGGTTTGGAGAACCTTTGAGTACACGTCGGAGAGGCCGTCCCACCATTTCTTGAGGTCGGGGAGCTCCGACCGCAGGGTGGTCATGGACGGCAGTTCGCCGTGTTCGTCGTGGTACTCGTTGAGGCGGTAGAGCGTGTGGTTGTAGAGTTGCCTACAAATGTCGCGGTGGCGGTCCAACTCCTCGCGGTGGGCGTCGGACGGCTTGAGACGGTACTTGTAGGCGTAGTACATGGCGCTACTCGCGTTGGTTCTCGACGTACTGCTGCAGCACATCCAGCGACACCTGCCCCGTCGAGATGAGGCAGTACGAGTCGTTCCAGAACGAGTCGCCCCATAGTTCGGTCTTCAGTTCGTTCGCGTATTCGTTGCGGATGCGGCGGGCGGTCGCGCCCTTGACCGTGTTGATGAACTTCACGAGGTCCGTGGTTGGTTTCGCGCGGAACAGAATGTGAACGTGGTCATCCTCGCCATCGAGGTTCGTCAGTTCGACACCGTAGTTGTCCGTGAACCCGCTGATGACCTCACGAATGAATTGGGTTCGCTCCTCGGTGAGCACTCCGCGCCGATACTTTGTGGTGAGTATCAGGTGGTAGTGCAGGGAATACGTCGAGTGCGCTCCCGAGTCGAGGTCGTATTCCATTGGGTTCACCCAATATTATGCTACCCTACTGCAAAAAACGTTGCGTTTGTTGGACCTGTGGGCCTGCCACCGAATCGTATATGAGAACTGTGCGGCGTTGACGAGACGCTCCGCGTCTCGTTCGCACATCAGAAATCGTTGATTTCTGAGGACGCTGTATCCCCTCCCTGCTCGCGGCTTCCCTTCGGTCGGCGCTCGCTGAGGAAGGGGGCTTAGCGCCTCAATTCAGCTAATACCTGTTCTTTTCAAGGTATTTACACGGGTCCTACCAGCTACTGTCTTCGATCACGAACACTCGCAGATCGTTGACGTTCGTCCCGGTCGCACCCGTCCGGAGCAAGGCGTCGGCGTCATCGAGCACCGGGTAGGCGTCGTTTCGGCTGAGCGCGTCTCTGGCGGCCGCATCGTCGACCGTCTCGGCGTCCGCGATGGCGCCGGCGGCGTCGGTCGCGCCGTCGATCCCGTCGGTGTCGACCGCGGCGACGACCGCGGGAACGTCGAGTTCGAGCGCGCCGCTCAGGACGAACTCCTGATTCGGGCCGCCCCGTCCGTGGTCGTCGCCGAGAGTGACGGTCGTCTCGCCGCCCGAGAGCACGACCGCGGGCGGCTCGATCGGGTTCCCGGTTTCGTGGATTTCCTCGGTGACGGCGGCGTGGGTCTTGGCGGCCTCGCGGGCTTCGCCCCGAACGCGGGCGGACAGGACCATCGGCTCGTAGCCGCGCTCGGCCGCGACCTCGCGAGCGGCGTCCAGCGCGGTGCGTGCGCTCGCCACGACGTGCACCGCCGCACGATCGAACGCGGCGTCCTCCGCCGTCGGCGTCTCAGCGAAATCACCGTCCGCGCCCGCCCGGAGATGCTCGCGAACTGCAGCCGGAACGTCGACGTCGCGGCGCTCGAGCACGTCGAGCGCGTCCCGGAACGTCGTCGGATCCAGCGAGAGCGGCCCGCTGGCGATCACCCCGAGATCGTCGCCGACGACGTCGCTGATCGCCAGTCCGACGACGGTGGCCGGCGCCGCCGCGCGGGCGAGCCGCCCGCCCTTGATCGCCGAGAGGTGCTTCCGGACCGCGTTGATCTCATCGATCGGCGCGCCGCTGGCCAGCAGGGCGTCCGTCGTCGCCCGGAGGTCGGCCAGCGAGAGGTCGCCCGCAGGCGCGGGAAGCAGTGCGCTGCCCCCGCCCGTGATGCAGCCGATCACGAGGTCGTCCGCCTCAGCGCGATCCGCCAGATCGAGGATGCGGGCGGCGCTCTCGACGCCGCGCTCGCTCGGCACGGGATGGTCGCCCGGAAGCACCTCGACCCGATCGGTTTCGGCGGGATCGTCCGTCACCACGGCGCTGCCGTCGATGCGCTCGCCCAGCAGCGCTTCGAGCGCCGCCGCGAAGTGCCCCGCCGCGTTGCCGCCGCCGAGCACGAGAACCCGATCGTAGCCGTCGAGGTCGTACGTCGCGGTGGCGCCGTCGACGGCTCGTACTGTCAGCTCCCCACCGTCGAGCGACAGCGCATCGCTGACGACGGCACGGGGATGGGCCGCCTCGATTCCGGCGGCGAGACAGTCCAGCGCGGCGCCCCGCGCATCGCTCGACGCGAGCGCCGACCGGTTTTCGATGGAAATCTCTGGCGCGTCCATGCTAGTACCCGCCGATCATGTAGCCGCCGTCGACGAGTAGCTCCGCGCCGGTGATCCACTCGGCCTCATCGCTCGCGAAAAAGCGCACTGCGTTGGCGACGTCGCTCGGCTCGCCGACGCGAGGCAGCGGCGTCTTCTCGGCCTGGCGGCGGCGGGTCGCCTCGTCGTTCTGGTTCTGCATCGGCGTCCGGATCACGCCCGGCAGCACCGTGTTGACCGTCACCTCGTCCTCTGCGAGTTCGAGCGCGAGATCGCGCGTGAGGTTCACGATGCCGGCTTTCGAGGCCGAGTAGGGCGCGCCGGCACCGCCGAGATAGGCGTTGACGCTGCTGACGTTGACGATCCGGCCCTGATCGGACTCGATCAGGTGCGGGATGGCGTGCTTCGACGCGAGGAACGTCCCCGTCAGGTTCACGTCGATGACGCGCTGCCACTGCTCGCGGGTCATCTCCGCGGTCGACTCCAGCACCTGGATCCCCGCGTTGTTGACCAGCACGTCGAGCCCGCCGAACTCGTCGACCGTGGCCTCGACCAGCGCCGCGACGTCGTCCTCCTCGGAGACGTCCGTCTCGACGTACCGCGCCTCGACGCCGTGTTCCGCTCGCAGCCGCTCGTCGGTCGGCCGGTCGTCGTCGCGGTCGTAATGTTCGGTCCGCTTCGGCTCGCGTCGGACGTCGGCGACGACGACGTTCACGCCGTCTTCGGCCAGTCGGTCGGCGACGCCGCGGCCGATCCCCGAACTGGCGCCCGTCACGATCGCAGTCCTGTCTTCTAAGCTCATGGTATCGCAGTCCTGTCTTCTAAGCTCATAATTTCGTAGTCGTGTGTCGGCTCGTTCGGTAGTCGATTCAGTCGCCGTTCACTTCGCTGTGACGCCCAGCCCGTCCGGTCACTTCGCCGTGACGTCCAGCCCGTCCGGTCACTTCGCCGTGACGCCCAGCTCGCGCAACCCGGCCGCGCTGGCCCGGGCGAGTTCGTCGGGGTTGTCGCCCCAGATCTCGACGCTCACCGGCCCCTCGAAGCCGATATCGTTGAGCGCGTCGAACACGAGCTCCCAGGGAACTCCGCCGTCGCCGGGCGGTCGGCGGTCGGTGTCGGCGAGGTGGACCATGCGGAGCTCGTCGCCGACGGCCTCGAACGCGTCGACGGGGTTCGCCGTGCCGTCGGCCATCTGGAACGTGTCGAGCAGCACGCCGGCGTCGGCCGACAGCTCGTCGACGATCGACAGCGCCTGGTCGGCCGTGTGCGCGACGTCGCACTCGCGGAAGCGCAGCGGCTCGATCAGCGGTGTGGCATCGCCGTACTCCGTCTCGGCGAGCGCCCGATCGATCTCTGTCACGGCGAGGTCGCGCGCGTCGCTGGCGGACTGGCCGCCGACTGACCAGCCCGGAACGACGTGGAAGTACGGTGCGTCGACCGCCGCGGCCAGTTCCGCCACGCCTTCGAGGTACGACCGCGCGGCGGCGCGCTCGGCGTCGTCCGGCGCCCCGAGGTTCAGCCCCAGCGGGGGGAAGTGCGAGCAGACGCTCGACACCGTCATCCCGGCGTCTTCGACCGTCTCGACCAGCGCCGCGCGCTCACGTTCGGACGTCGCCTCGGGCAGCGCATGGGGGCGACAGGCCGCGAGTTCGATGGCGTCGTACCCGTGTCCGGCGATGCGCTCGACGGTCTCCTCGATCGAGTAGGCTGGCCGCCAGTGCGGAAGATACGAGTAGGCGGTCGTGTTGAACGCGACGCGTTCGAAGGTGCGACCCGCCATCACTGCGCCTCGCGCTTGAGCAGCGCCGTCAGGAACTCGGCGTGACACCACGCCAGCGGCGCCGCGAAGGAGATGACGTCTCGCTCCTCGAGGGCGGCCGCCATCTCGTCGTACGCCGTGCGCATGTGGCCTAGTTCCTCTGCGATGCGGTCGAACGGCACGTCTCGCAGCACGTCGTCGTCGAACTCCTTCTCGAAGTCCGCGCCCGTGTCCCACTCCTGTTCGACGAACTGCTCGAAGCGCTCGCGCGTCGAGAGGTGTTCGGGGATGTGACCCACCGCGTCGGCGTGGCCGGTGATCGTCGAGAGCACCTCGTCGCCCCGCTCGCGCTCGCCGCGGTCGAAGCGGAACTGCGCGTGCCAGGCGGTGTACTGCATCCACGGGCCGTTGCCGCCGTGCTGATGGACGTCGTGGTCGCGGTGGAAGCCGCGGAACCGCTGGAGCCCGCCCAGGCGAGGGTCCTCCAGGCTCGCCGCCGCCCGCTCGGCGGCGCGCGCGGCGTGCTCGCCGAACACGCCCTGGAGTCCGAAGTAGGCGGGCGCGAGCAGCGTGATGTCAGGGCGGTCGTCGCGCTCGCCGTCGGGGGTGTGCCGGCGCGGCACGGGCGTCCCGTCGACGGCGAAGCACCGCTTTACGCCCGGTTCCAGCAAAGCCCGAAGCTCGTCAACTCGATCGGCAGTCTCGTCGACGGCTTCCGGCGTGCTATCTCCGACTCGCCCGACATCCGCGGATCGCCCGGCGGCGTCGACCCGGTCGAGCGCGTCGGCCGCCTGCTGCAGGGCGGCGAGGAACGCGCAGTTCACCCACAGCGTGTAGCCGGATTCGATGGCGCCCTCGTGGATGCTCGTCGTGCTCTCGATCAGGTGGGCGTTGGCGTCGTACAGTTCGGAATGGGCGACCGTCACCGCGGCGTCGATGCAGTCGACCGCGTTCGACAGGAACGCCTCGTCCGCCGATTCGAGGGCGTCGGCCGCGTCGAGCGCGAGCACCGCGTGCGAGATGATCCTGATCCCGTGGGCGACGTTATCCTCCTGTCGGTAGATCGACTGGTCGCTGCCGTCGAGCCCGTAGCGCTGGTACCACCAGCCGTCGTCCTCGACGGCGACCAGAAAGCGCGCAGCGTCGACGATGCGGTCCCGGCAGGCGTCCGGCCGGACGCCGTGGCGGAGCGCCGTCAGCCAGGCGCGCGTGATCGAGGCGACGTCCCGCGGGTAGACGTAGGGATATCGGTTGTCGGGATCGCTGGCCAGCGGTACCGCGCCATCGACCTCGGCGTCGTAACTCAGCTCGTCCAGCACGTCGAGGTGGAAGGCCGGGTCGTCGATCGGCGCGTCGACGTGCTGGGGGACGATACTGTCCGTCGTCGTCTGCTGCGAATGTGTCATCGGTAGGGAAAGCGGGGGATTAGCCGCGAGTGATCGGTTGCGTGTCGGTGCGCTCGCCGCCGACGCCGCGCGTCTTGATCGACGCCGCCGTCTCCGGGTCGAACAGGTAGACGTCCTTCGCGGCGACGCTGACCGTCACCTCGTCGTCCGAGTCGGGGTAGACTCCCGGGGGCACGCGCGCCGTCAGCGACCGGTCGCCGACGTCGAGATAGACGAAGTTGTCGTTCCCCTGGTACTCCGTGACCGTGACGGTCGCGGGGAACCGACAGATGTCGGTCGCGTCGTCCGGCGCTTCGCCGAGGTGGAGATCCTCGGGGCGGACGCCGAAGCGGATCTGCTCCCCGGCGATGTCGCCCTCGACGGCCTCGCGGGGAACCCTGCCGAGCGTCGCGCCGTCGACGTCGATCGCGTACCCGTCGGCGTCCTCGCGGGCGACGGCGTCGAAGACGTTCATCGCTGGACTGCCGAGGAACGCCCCGACGAACTCGTTGTTCGGATGGTCGTAGGCGACCTCCGGCGGGTCGACCTGCTGGACGACGCCGTCGTTCATGATGGCGATTCGGTCGGCCATCGTCATCGCCTCGGTCTGGTCGTGCGTGACGTACACGGCGGTGACGCCGAGCTCCGACTGGATGCGCTGGAGCTCCGTGCGCATGTGCGAGCGAAGCTTGGCGTCGAGATTCGACAGCGGCTCGTCGAGCAGGAACACGTCCGGATCGCGGACGATCGCTCGCCCGAGGGCGACGCGCTGTTTCTGCCCGCCGCTCATCGCCTCGGGCTTGTCGTCGAGCAGTTCTTCGATGCCCAGCAGCTCCGCGCTCTCGCGGACCCGCCGGTCGCGCTCGTCGCTCGACATGTCGGTCGAGTGCTTGAGACCGTAGCCCATGTTCTGGCGGGCGGTCATGCGCTTGTACAGCGCGTAGCTCTGGAACACCATCGCGACGTCGCGCTCGCTCGGCGCGAGGTGCTGGACTTCGCGATCGCCGATCTCGATCGTTCCGTCGGTCACCGTCTCCAGGCCGGCGATCATCCGCAGCGTCGTCGACTTGCCACAGCCCGAGGGGCCGACGAGGACGAGAAACTCGCCGTCCTCGACGGTCACGGCCGCTTCGTCGACGGCGGTCTCGGTTCCTTCGGCGTCGTCGTAGATTTTCGTAACGTCGTTGAGCGTGAGTTCAGCCATCGGTAGTCACCTCCGGGTGATCGCGGTCGCGATCGGGGTCGCCCTTCGCCGCCGACGCCCTGCACGTCGGCGTCACGACCGTCGAATCGCCGCTGTGTCGAACGGCGTAGCGCCGCCCGCGGCAGTGTATCGTCGCTTCCACCGTCGTGCCGGGGCCCGGTCCGGAACCAGTTCCGGATCTCGCTCCGGAGCCGAAGTCCGCCGCGGGCTCGGCGACCGGCGTTCCCGACTCGACGCTCAGGCCGAGCGCGGCCCGGGCGAAGCCGAACGCGCTGCCGGCGCTCCAGGCGGCCGGTTCGCAGGCGTCGGGATGGCGCGCCCGGCCCGCATCCGCGTCGGCACCGTCGAGGCCGATCAGCAGCTCGGGGAAGCCCCAGCGACCGGGGTCGCCGGTCGCGCCGGTCGCCAGCGCGTCCAGCCCGCGCTCGGCGAGCGCCGCGGCGGCGTCGTCGCGCCCGTAGCGCGCACAGCCCATCGCGACGATGCTGGTGTCGTGGGGCCAGACGCTGCCGCGGTGGTACGACAGCGGGTCGAACGCGTCGTGGGCCGCCGAGTACGTTCTGAGTCCGGCGTCGGTCAGCATCTCCGGCGCCAGCAGTCCGTCGATCACGTCGTCGGCGCGCTCCGGCGGGACGATCCCGCTCCAGAGCGCGTGGCCCTGATTCGAGGCGACGGCGTCGACCGCGCCGTCGGCGTCGAGCGCGAGCGCGTAGCACTCCTCGTCGGGCAGCCAGAACTCCCGATCGAACGCCTCGCGGAGGCGCTCGGCGCGCTCGGTCAGCCGTTCCGCGAGCTCGCCGTCCCCTCGACTCGCCGCGAGGTCGGCGACGCCCCGGAGCGCGCGGTAGGCGTACCCCTGCACTTCCGCGAGCGCGACCGGCGGCGTCGCTGCGGTGCCGTCGGGGCGCGCGATCGCCCGGTCGCTGTCTTTCCACCCGTGGTGGGTGAGCCCGTGGTCGTGGTCGTGGGGTTCGTACCACACGAATCCGTCCTCGTCGCCGGCCGCGACCGTCCACTCGACGGCCCCGAGAGCGGCGTCGTACAGCTCGTCGGTGATCGCGTCCTCGCCGGCCCACTCCGCGTAGGCGGCGACGAGCGCGGCAAACAGCGGCGTCGCGTCGACCGTCCCGTAGTACGGGGACCGGATCGATCGGCCGAGCGCCGGCAGGTCGCCTCGCCGCCCCTCGTGGGGGATCTTGCCCGGTTCGGCGAGCGTCTCGGGATCGGTCGTCGCGGCCTGCCGTCCGGCGAAGTAGGTCAGCACGCTCCGGGTCAGATCGGGGGCGAACGGCAGCGTCTGGAAGCCGACCAGCAGCGCGTCCCGCCCGAACGGCGCGACGAACCGGGGCGCGCCGGCCGCCGGGACGCCCTCGGGCAACACGAGCGCTCGCAGGGTGTCGGCGGCGGCGTCGAACAGTCCGGGTCGCGACGCCATCGACACCGACGGGTCGAACGAGAGGTCGACCTGCCCGCGCGTCGGCCGGAGCCGCGCCGTCGCGACGACCGAAACCTCCTCGCCAGCCGAAATCTCCAGCGTCCGTTCGACGGTCGCGCCCGAGGCGTCGGCGCCGGCTTTCACGGTCGCGGTCCGGCCGCCCTCCAACTGTATCGTCGCGCCCCGCGTCGTCCCGTCGGGGGACGTTCCGGATAGTTTCGCGCCGCTCTCGCGGTCGGACGTTGTCACGTCGCGATCGACCGACTCGCGCGCCGCGAAGAAGCCCGGACACTCGAAGACGTGCCGGAAGTCGGACGCCGCGGTAAGTTCGACGTCGACGACGCGTTCCTCGGGCGTGTAGTTCCGGAGCGTCGTCTCGACGGTCACCACGTCGCCGTCGACTGTGACGTCCTTCTTCAGCAGGAACCGGCGGGCGTCGCCCCGCCCCTCGCCCGGCGCGGCGCCGATCAGCACGGTCGTCACGCCGTCCGGTCCGGCCCACCGATCGAGCCGATCCCAGCCGCTTTCGGGCGCATCGCGGTCGGTTACGGATACCTCGAACTCGCTGAGGTACTGCGTATCGTTCGCGAACACGCCGGTTTCGGAGCGATCGGAGCGGACGTCGCCGCGCTCCCCGACGACGCAGACGACGCCGTCGCGGACCGCCAGCGCGCAGCCGTCCGGGATCATCCGATCACCTCGCCGTTGGCGCCGAACCGGTGGACGGCGTCGGCGGGCAGTCGGAGCGTCACGGTCGATCCGGGACTGACGGCGCCGGGCCGGTCGCGCAGGCGCGCGGTGACCCGATCGTCGCCGCAGTCGACCTCGATCTCGTAGGCGTTGCCCAGCGGCTCGACGACGAGCACCTCGCCGTCGATCTCGTAGGCCTGCCCGCCGTCGGCTCGCTGTCCGGCTTCCTCGGCAGTCGTGACCTCTTCTTCCGCGATCCCGACGTCCTCCGGTCGGACGCCCACGGTCGCGGTCTCCGCGAACGGGTCGTCGCTTGCGGTTCCGACGACGGAGCCATCACTCCCGGTCCGGGCCACGGAATCGTCGGCGTCGCTCCGCGTCAGCCGGTCGGGATCGAGGAAGTTCATCGACGGTTCGCCGAGGAACCCGGCGACGAACTCGTTGACGGGGTTCTCGTAGACCTCCTTCGGCGTCCCGACCTGCTGGAGCTCGCCGTCGTTCATCACCGCGATCCGGTCGGCCAGGCTCATCGCCTCCTCCTGGTCGTGGGTCACGTAGACCGTCGTCGTGCCGAGGCGCTGCTGGAGGCTGCGCACCTCCGAGCGGGTCTGGACCCGGAGCTTGGCGTCGAGATTCGACAGCGGCTCGTCCATCAGGAACGCCTTCGGCTCGCGGACGATGGTCCGGCCCAGCGCGACGCGCTGGCGCTGGCCCCCGCTGAGCTGCCCCGGCTTGTTGTCCAGCAGGTCGTCGATCTCCAGCAGTTCGGCCGTGCGGCGGATCCGCTCGTCGGCCTCCTCGTCGTCGACGTCCATCTTCCCGAGCGGGAATGCCAGATTCCCCCGGACGGTCTTGTGGGGGTACAGCGCGTAGCTCTGGAACACCATCGAGAGGTCCCGCTTCTGGGGCAGCGTCTCCGTGACCTCCTCGCCGCCGATCTCGATGCTGCCCTCGGAGGGCACTTCGAGGCCGGCGATCATCCGCAGCGTCGTCGACTTGCCACAGCCCGAGGGGCCCAGCAGGACGAGCAACTCGCCGTTCCGGATCGTCAGGTCGAGATCGTCGACCGCGACGAGGTCGTCGAACCGCTTCGTGACGCCCCGGAGCCGGATCTCCGAGTCCTCGTCGGAGCTCAGATCGGCGGCGTCCGCGACGGCGTCCGCGGCGGTGTCGTCAGCGGTAGGGGTGGATTCCGTCGCCATGTTATCCCTCCACCGCCCCGAAGGTCAGGCCCTCGACCATGAACTTCTCGAGGTAGGTGAACATCACGATCAGCGGGACGCTGGTCAGCAGCGACGCCGCCATGATCTGGCCCCAGACCTGCCGGAAGCTCGAGGACAGCGCCTCGATGCCGATCGGCAGCGTGAACACGCTCTGGGACTGGAGGAAGATGCTGGCGAACAGGTACTCGTTCCACGCGATCATGAACGTGAAGAAGAACACGGCCACGATCGCGGGCGCCGACAGCGGCAGCGTGATTTTGAAGATCACTTCCAGCCGCGAGTAGCCGTCCATGATCGCCGCCTCCTCGATCTCCTCGGGGATCGACCGGAAGTAGTTGCCCAGCATGTACAGCGAGACGGGCAACGTCTGGACCAGGTACGTGACGAACAGGCTGGCCAGCGAGTCGACGAAGCCGAGCCAGACGATCACCTGGAACATCGGCACGACCAGCAGGATGCCCGAGAACATGTACACCATCAGGACGCCCCGCGAGATGACCCCGCGCCCGCGGTAGTCCAGGCGCGCGAAGCTGTAGGCGCCGAACGTGGCGACGAGCACCGACGCACCCGCCGTCGTCGTCGCGATGACGAAGCTGTTCTTGAAGTACGTCAGGAACGGGAACGTCTCCGGCCCGAACACGGTCCGGTAGTGTTCGAGCGTTAGGTCCTGGGGAATCAGCGTCGGCGGCAGCGAGTACAGGCTCGACTCGGGCAGCAGGCTCGCCAGCGCCATGTAGTAGAACGGGAACAGCGTGATCAGCAGCGTCAGCCCCAGCGCGACGTAGAACACGACGCGTTCGGCGAGCGACGTCTCGAGGGTGCTCTCGCCGAGCCCGAGCGCGGTCTTGAACGAGTCGACGACGTGTCGGTATGTGGATTGTTTCGTACTCATCGTATCACCAGTCCAGCGCCCAAGCGACGTACGCGAGGACGAACACGATCAGCGCCAAGAATAGCACCATCGAGATGGCGGCCGCCTGGCCGTGCTGGTAGTTTGCGAACGCGACCTGGTACGCGTAGATCGGCAACGTTTCGACCCGGCGGGTCAGCAGCCAGATGTCCGCGAACTTGTTGAAGTTCCAGATCCACCGCAGCAGGAACACCGTCGCCAGGATGTACTTCAGCTCCGGCAGCGTGATGTCCTTGAACTGCGCGAGCTTCGAGGCGCCGTCGATCTTCGCGGCCTCGTACATGTCGCCGGGGATCGCCTGCACGCGCGCGATCAGCATCAGGAACGCGAACGGGAAGTACCGCCACGCGTCGATGAGGATCACCGACCAGATCGCGGTGTCGCCGTTGCTCAGAATGTCGATGCTGCCGGCGTACAGCCCGAGAACGTCGCTCCCGAGGTACGGAAAGATGCCGTACAGCGGGTCGAGCATGAACCGCCAGACGAACGCCACCGAGATCAGCGGCGCGACGTAGGGCAACAGCACCATCCCGCGGATGTACCGGCGCCCGCGGAACGAGCGGTTGAACAGCAGCGCCGTCCCGAGGCCGCCCAGCGTCGCGAGCGTCGTGCTGAAGAACGTGAACACGATCGTCGTGCGGAGCGCCGACCAGAACGCGCTGCTGCCGAACAGGTTGTAGTAGTGCTCCAGTCCGATCCACTGGGGCGCCTCGTCCGGCCGCAGCGGCACGACGGTGAAGCTCAGGTAGACGTTGTACAGCACCGGATAGAGGATTACCGCCGCGATCAACACCAGCGCGGGGGCGATCAGCGCGTACCCCAGCAGCGCCTCCTTCTCCTCGATCGTCCGGTCGCCGCTCCGGGTGAGTGAGACCATAGTGGGAAATAACGACTGCGAACTCAGTTGATCACGTCGCGCATCTGGCTGGCGACGTCGTCGGCGACCGTCCGTGCGTCCTCGCCCTCGGAGACGCGCCTGACAGCCTGCGCGACGAGCGAGCGGCTCGTGATCTCCCCGAACGCCGGGATCATCTGGCCGTCGACGTAGCCGAACCGCTCGATGTTGTCGAACGCCCCGGAGATGTCGCTCAGCGTGTCCTGGCCCCACTCCTGGAGAACCTCGTTGTCGCGGTAGGCCTCGCTCTCGGCCGTCGACTGGAGCACGGGGTTCATCCCGCCGGGCGCCATGTGCAGGAACTCGATGTACTGGTCGCCGGTGAGCACGTGCTCGACGTACGCCTCGGCGGTTTCGCGGTTCGCGTCCGAGGCCGTGTCGAGGATGTTGAACAGCACGAGCTGGCCGAACGAACTGCGCCGGTCGCGCTCGATGTACGGTGCGAACGACGTGTTGCTCGCCATCCCGTCGGTGTTGCTCGAGATGTCGCCCATGATGTACGACGAGTACATGATCATGTGGCACTGCTCGTTGAGGTACGTGTTGTTGGCCGTCTCGAACGTGTCAGCGCCCGGCGGGCTGTACTGGGCCAGCGAGCCGTAGAACTCGAGCGCCTCGACCATCGCGTCGCTGTCGAACACGATCTCCTCGTCGGCGTTGAACACCCGCGCGCCGTTCGAGCGCGCGTAGGGCGTGAAACACTGGCGCGCGAATGGCGTCTCGTCGGAGCCGACGACGATGCCGTACTGGTTGTTGTCTGGGTCGTGGAGCGTTTCTGCGGCTTGACGGATCGACTCCCACGACGTCGGTGCGTCCAGCCCCGCCTCGTCGAACGCGCTTTGGCGGTACCAGAACCCCTGCACCCAGCCGTGGGCCGGCACCGCGAGCAGGTTGCCCTCCGAGGAGGTCGCCAGCGACATCGCGCCGTCGGCGAAGTCGTCGCGCCCGATGCTGTCGACGACCGACTCGGCGGACTCCGTCGAGAGCAGATCCTCGCTCCCCAGATTCTGCATGGGGTCGAGGCCCCACTCGCCGAACGCCGGGAGCGTCCCCGACGCGGTCGCCGAGGAGATCTGCGTCGGCAGGTCGCCCTCCTCGACGGGGACCATGTCGATCGTCCCGTCGGCGTTCTCCTCGAACCCCGAGATCAGGCTCTCGATGACCTCCTGACGGTCCTGTTCGACCTGCGTCGTCCAGTACGTCGTCGCCCCGTCGCCGTCGCCGCCGCCCCCGCCCATGCAACCCGCGAGTCCGCCGGCGAGCATCGCCGCGCCGATCCCTTTCAGCACCGTTCGCCGTTCGCGCCCGGTAGTCGGATCTGTCATGGTAATCCATCTCAATATTGCGTGAAACAACTACTTAAATCTTTGCGTGGTCATATTCACTGGAGTAACTACTCAGTCACAGACCTCCGCCGTCTGCGATATTCGACTCCGAGCACTGCTCAGAGAGCTTCGCGATCATGGCCGCCCCGGTGGTTCTTCGAGCCTTACCGACGGTCGCCTCACCGATCGATATCGGGCGAACAGTGCAGTAGAACGGTCCGCAACGCCCGCGCGTGGAGCGCTATCTCGCCGGTGCCGTTTGACTGGTTGCTGCTGGCGCTCGGTGACGCGCCGGTCTCGTCCGCCGCAACCGACGCATCACTCGGCTCCCCGTCAACGCCGTCGATAGACCGGCGCTGCAGGTCCCCAGTGTCGGCTGAGCGTGCGCATACCCGACATCGGTAGAGTAGATGATGAACGAGCTTGATCTCGGAGACGCTGCTCACACGGCGGCCACCCGACGAAAATATATAAGTATTTGCCAGCGGTTGTTTACTACAGTGAATCTCACCTGCCCCTCACCTCCGACCGCGACCGGCACGGCATCCAAGTTGGTGTGCGTCCAAGAGGTGGGATAATGGATGAAGACGAGCTCCGCGACGGGTTGCGGGAAGCCGGGCTCTCCCAGTACGAGGCCGACGCGTACCTCGCGGTGCTGGAGCGAGGCACGGCGCCCGCCGTCAAGATCGCCGAGCAGACGGGCATCCCGAAGTCCCGGATCTACGACGTGCTCGAGGATCTCGAACGCGACGACTACGTCGAAACGTTCGAACAGGACTCCGCGCTGTCAGCCCGCCCGCGCGACCCCTCGGAGGTGATGTCGGACCTCCAGCAGCGCGCGAACAAACTCGCTTCGACCGCGGAGGCGATCGAGGACCGCTGGGAGCGCCCCGAGATCAGCGGCCACAAGATCTCGATCGTCAAGCGGTTCGACTCCGTCGTCGAGCAGTTCAGAGCCGCCGCCGAGGACGCGACCAACCGGATCCAGATCGCGGTCTCGCCCTCGCAGTTCGAGGCCGTCCGCCCGGCGCTCGAAGACGCCGTCGACCGCGGCGTGTTCGTCAAGCTCTGCGTGGCGACGGGGCTGGAGGACTCCCACGTCGTCGACGATATGGCGTTCGAGGACGCCGCGACCGAAGTCCGCCACCGGACGCTCCCGGCGCCCTTTACCGCGCTGGTCGATCGCTCGCACACGTTCTTCTCCTCGCAGTCACACCCGACCGACCAGTACGGGATCATCATCGACGACCTCACCCTGACGTACGTGTTCCACTGGTACTTCCAGGGCGCGCTCTGGGGGACCTGGCCGCACGTCTACGACTCGGTCGCCGAGGGCACGAAACTGGAGTACGTCGACGTCCGCGAGTGCGTCCAGGACATCGCGCCGATCGTCAACGACGGGACGACGATCCCCGCCACGGTCCGCGGGTTCGACATCGAGACGGGCGAGGACATCACCCTCTCGGGCGAGATCACCGAGATCATCTCGGCGGCGCCGCCGAACGACGACGGCTCCCTGACGCTGACCCAGCTCGCCGGCCAGGCGACGATCGTGCTCGAAGCCGACGGTCGGGAGTACGGCGTCGGCGGCCGCGGCGCGACGCTCGAGGACGTCGAGGCGACCCGGGTCATGCTCGACCAGCCCGAGGGCTGGTCGGAGGTGGCGAACTGAGATGCGCTACGGACTCAACCAGGCCGGCTTTCCCGCCGACGAGTTCGCGGAGACCTGCTCGATTCTCGCGGCGACGGGCTACGACGGCGTCGAACCGAACGTCGAACGCGACGGCCCGCTGACGACCGAGGCGGGACGCCAGGCGGCCGCCGAGGCGGTCGCCACCCACGACCTGCGGGTGCCCGCGATTTCGACGATCAGCCACTGGGAGTACCCGCTTTCGAGCGCCGACGACGAACTGCGCGAGATCGGCCTAGAGATCAGCCGCGACATGATCGACGCCGCCGCGGCGCTGAGCGCCGAGGATGTTCTCATCGTCCCCGCCATGATCGAGGACGGCGCGACGTACGACGCCGACTACGAGCGCGCCGTCCAGTCGGTCCGCGAACTCGCCGGCTACGCGGCCGACCGCGGCGTCGGCGTGGCGATCGAGAACGTTCAGAACAACTTCCTGCCCTCGCCCGACGAGTTCGCGGCGTTTCTCGACGACGTGGAGGACGCCGGTCCCGTCGGGGCGTACTTCGACGTCGGGAACGCGCTCCGCTCGGGGCTGCCCAGCCGGTGGCTCCACGCACTCGAGGGCCGCATCGCGAAGATTCACGTCAAAGACTGGCTCACGGACGCCCACCGCGTGACCTACCCGCCCCAGGGCGATGTCAACTGGAAGCGCGTGCTTGACGCCGTCGACGCGATCGGCTACGACGGCTGGATCACCGCCGAGGTGCCCGCCTACCCGTCGTTCCCCGAGCGGATGCCCGCCGATCTGCTCGACACTATGCAGTTTCTCTTCGAGGACGGAGGTGACGGGCGATGACCCGGACGATCGTCGTCGGCCCGCTGTTCGAGGACGTCTGGCCGCTGGCGGCCGATCATCTCCGGGAGCTGTGGGCCGAGCGCGGCGCCGTCGAGCTTCGACGCCTAGACGAGACGCCGGACCGGCTCGTCGACGTGCTGGACGAGCCGGGCGATGTGACCGAACTCGCGGCGCTGGGCGCACCCGTCACCGAGGCCGACGCCGAGCGATTGTCCGCCTTGGAGTCGGCGTTCGTCATGACCGACTCGATGTACGCGGTCGACGCCGAGGCCCACGAGCGCCTCGCGGAGCGCGGCGTTGCCGTCCACGACCACACCGACGAGGGGTTCTGGGCGCAGTCGGTCGCCGAGTTCGGCCTCGGCCTGACGATCGACGCCCTCCGGCAGATCCCCCAGAAGCACGCCGGGATGATCGACAGTCACGACCCGTGGGATCTCGAGCAGCTCGACAACGAGGTGCCGGGCGCGAACGGCCACCAGTTCGCCGACGATCCGGCGTTCACGAACGGCACCGTCGCCGGCACCCGCGTCAGGGTGGCGGGCGTCGGCAACATCGGGAGTACGTACGCCGACGCCGTCGCCTCGCTGGGCGCGGACGTCGCGGCCTACGATCCTTACGCCGACGAACCCTGCTTCCACCGGTCGGGCGCCGATCGGGTCCTGTCGCTGGACGACCTCGTCGCGGACGCCGAGGTGTTCGCGCCGACGGTTCCACTGACCGACGCCACCGAGGGGCTGATCACGGCCGACCACGTCCGCGCGCTGCCGGAGGGCTGCGTCGTGGTCCTGATCACGCGCGCGGGCGTGATAGATATGGAGGCGATCCGCGAGCGCGTTCTGGCCGACGAGATCGCACTCGCGGCGGACGTCTGGGACGAGGAGCCGCTACCGCTCGACGACCCGCTGCTCGACCGGCACAACGTCGTCCACACGCCCCACATTGCCGGTCGGACGCGCGACGCCAACGAGTCGTGGGCCGAACGGCTCGACGCTCACTTCCGAGCGGCCGAATAGCGCTCGTCTGACTCCGCGAACCGCCGGGGCGGGCGATAGGTCCCCATCCTGCCGCACGGTGGGCTTCGACCCCACGAGAATCCGTCTGCAGACACCTCTATCGATTTGTTGCCATCGGTAATACTGCTTCGAGCCCGGAAGATCCGTCTGAAATCTCTAGCGGCGTCGACGCTCGCAGAGGAAGAACGTCGGCGCCTCGATTCAGCTACGCGGCCGGGAGCGTGAACGAGAACGTTGTTCCGTCACCGGGTTCGGACTCGACCCGGATATCGCCCCCGTGGCGCTCGATGATCCGCTGACAGAGCGCGAGTCCGAGTCCCGTTCCGTCGTACTCCTCGCGACTGTGCAGTCGATCGAAGACGGCGAAGATCCGTTCCTGATCGTCCGGGTCGATCCCGATCCCGTCGTCCCGAATCGATATCACCCACTTCTCGCCTCGCTGTTCGGTGGCTACGTGGACGCGCGGCGGTTCGTCGCCGCTATAGGTGATCGCGTTGTCCAGCAGGTTCTGGAAGACCTGCCGGAGCTGGCTTCCGTCGCCCTCGACGCGCGGGAGCCGCTCGGTCGTGATCTCGGCGTCGGTTTCGTCGATCTGGATCTGGAGATCCGCGCGCACGTCGTCTACCACGGCGTCCAGTTCGACCGGTTCGAGCGGGTTGCCGCGCGCTTCGACGCGGGAGTACTTGAGCAGCCCGTCGATCATCTCGCGCATCCGGTCGGCGCCGTCGATGGCGAACTCGAGGAACTCCTCGCCGTCCTCGTCGAACGCGTCGCCGTACCTGGTTTCGAGCAACTGGAGGTAGCTCGTGACCATCCGCAGCGGCTCCTGCAGGTCGTGTGACGCGGCGTACGCGAACTGCTCGAGCCGCTCGTTCGATTCCTTGAGCGCCCGTTGGCGCTCCTTTTGCTCGGTGACGTCGCGCGTCAGCGCGACGTGCGCCCGCGTGCCGTCGGGACGCCGGAGCGGCGCCGCGTGGGTCTCCATGTGGCGGCGCGTCCCCTCCAGTCCGACGACGTCGAACTCCAGTGTTCCGCGATCGCCGTCGCAGATCCGCTCGTTGAACTCGCGGAACCGGTCGCGGTGTTCGGGGGCGATCAGATCGTAGACGCAGCTGCCGGTCACGGTCGATTCGGCGGGCGCTTCCACCATGTCCAGCCCGGCGGGATTCATCTGGAGGAGGGTGCCGTCCTCGGCGACGGTCTTGATGCATTCGGGCGTGGTCTCGACGAGCGCGCTCAGATGCTCCGTTCGCTCGCGGAGCTCCTGCTCGCGTTGCCGGCGTCCGAGCTCGTATTTCACCCACTGGGCCATCTGTCGGTGGACCGCGCGCTCATCGTCGGTGATCGGCTCGTCGCGCGGCTCGTCGGCGACGAAGAAGAACATCCGGTCGTTCCCGCCGTCGACGCGAAGGTGCGCGCCGAGATAGGCGTGCACGCCGAAGTCGGCGACGCCCGAATCGCCGTCGCCCGCGGAGTCGGGCGTCGCCGCCGAATCGGCGACGGCGGGCTCCGACGTCGCGGCACCGTCATCGAAGACTCGGCAGTAGGTCTCCGAGAGTTCGATCCGCTCCTCGGGGTCGAACTGGTCGTGCTCGCCGCTGAGACGCTTGACCTCGAACAGGTCGCTCTCGGGATCGGCCTCGGCTATCCCTCCGATCTCGAGGCCGAACTGGTCGCACCCTAACTCGAACAGGGCGTCGAGCTTCTCCTCGAACCCGAGATCTGGGTCCGACGTGGTCCTGTACAGTTCCCGCAGGAACTGCTCGTGCTGCTGGAGTTCGGCTTTCGCCGCGGTCCGGTCGCGGAGCGTCCGGAGCATCCGCTCGTTCTCGCGGGCTGGCGCGTCCTCGCCGAAGAACTCCTCCGGCGGCGTATAGTAGACGTTGTGACACGCCGCGCCGTCGTAGATGAGATGCGGATGGGTTCGGACGACGTTCCGGATGACCGCCGGCGCGAACCGCTCGCGGTTGTACTGGCAGATCGCGAGCGAGTCCGTCGCCTCGAACAGCTCGTTGATCCGCTGTTCGTACTCCATCACCTGCTCGACGGACGTGTCGTCCTTCCCGACCCACGTCATCTCGGCGACGATGCGGAGCGCCTCGTACTCCTCGGTGGCCTCGGAGACGGTGTCACCGTAGAAATCGATCATCTCGTCGGTGTCGAACGACCCGTTTTGGAGATAGGTGTCTTGGACGGTGTGGAACGACAGCGCGCCGGACTGGAGTGCGGCGTCGACGTCTATTTCCGCGTCGCGGAGCGCCGCCTTCACGCCGGCTTCGGTGCTCTCGTCGACGACGTACATGACGCGCTCGTCCCGATCGAGCCCGTGACGGACGAACGGAACGCTGGCCTCGAATTTCTCCGCCCGCGTTTCGTAGATCTGTGCGAAGTGATCGTTGCACTCGTGCCCGTCGAGTGACTCGACCGGACCCTGGAACTCCGATCCCGACTCGAACGCCTCGATCCCGGCTTCGAGGGATACGGACGGTTCCGGAGGTCCAGTCGAGAGTGCCTGTTTGCTCACGCCGTCACCCCGTTCGTCCACGGTCGGGCGTCTGTACTCCCCCTAGCGCGCCGCGACGCTACGGGCGATCTCCCCAGCGTCACCCGTGCGTCGCGACCGTCCGAGTAGTAGACCGAGTCGCGTCGGCGCGAGTCGGCGAGCACCGCCGCCGCGGCTCTCCCCAGCGTACTCGCCATCTGTTTCTTCTGGACGACAGGAATCACACCAAAGAGAAGCCGCTTTGCGTATTTCAGTACGTCGTGAGGATGATGATCCTCACAGCCCTGTTGTTCCTACTGTAGTCACAGCCTTCTCCCGAGCTCTGAGCGCTCGAACCACTGGTACCCCAGCACGACCGGAAGCACGCCTCCGGACCGGACGACCGACGCGACGCCGCCGATCTCGCCCGCGTCGACTGAGACGTCGATCAAGGAAACCAACGATACTCGATACTACGACTGGCAGTGGCGGGACGGCGATCAGATCCGCTCTCAGTACGAAGGTCCCGTTGACCCAGAGGAGTGGCGATCCTGCAGTTCCGACCAGTAGCCGACAACTGTGGGTCAGTCGTCAACCGTTCGGAAGTGATGCCGTTACGAATGCCAGTAAGTGACGGAATTGGCTGCGCTAGTGTCCTTGTATACCGACGGACGCGTTCTCAACGTCGTGCTATCGTATCTGTTGCACTCTCGCCGACGGACTACTGTGCCTATCGTGCCTATTGCAACTATTGCAGATATTGTTCATGGCTAGTTTCAGGCCAGAGAGACGTGGTCCGTCGCGATACGTTCAACACGAGTCGCTGTCTCGAACGATCCCTCAAGCAGAGCCGTCGGGCGCAGTGTTTCGCAGGAGCATCGTCTTCACGCGCCCGACGCCATCGAAATCACGAAGCCGATACACGAGCTCCCGAACTCGCGCCGCATCGCCGTGACAGAACACCGTCTCCAAACACCAGTCGCCCTGGTGGGTGTGGTTCATCGTCTCGATGACGTCCTGGAACTGGTGTTGGGCCGAGTGAAGGTCGTGAATCTCCTCGTGGTGCTGATAATCGAAGGCCAGAACGGCGACGACCTCGCCCGAGACCTCTTCGAGTCGGGAATGCCCTTCGACGTATTCCTGCATCGCTTCCCGAATCGCCCGCGAGCGGGAGTCCAGTCCTTCGGCCTGCCACGTCTCGTCGAACTCGTCGAGAATATCCTCAGACACGTTCAAGCTCGTTCGCATACTCACCAGTTGGTTCCGCGCTGTCTTGATTCCTCGATTATTACGAAACCTCCGTTTCGGTCGTAACAACCGCTATACGACGCGACGATAGAAATACGAGTGAATGCTCCACGGAGAGGCGTTTCCACTGCTCGCCGGCGCGATCGCGCTCGGATTCGTGCACGGCGTCGAACCCGGGCACGGATGGCCGGTCGCTGCGAGCTACGCGCTCGACCAATCCAATAAATGGCTCTACGGCTTCGCCGCCAGCTCGCTCATCGGCATCGGACACCTCATCAGCAGTCTGGCGATGGTCGGCGTGTTCTTCTACGCGAAGTCGTACTTCCAGCTGACACAAGTGAACGAACCGATCTCGATCCTCGGCGGCGTCACCGTCGGCGGCCCGGTGAGCATCGTCGCGGGGGTGTTACTCATCGGCCTCGGAGTTCGCGAGTACGCACACGGTCACTCCCACGGTTCCGAACACGCCCAGAATCACGGGCACGAGCACGACCGCGACCACCAGCACAACCACGACCGTGACCACCAACACGACGATGACCACGAGTACCACCACGAACACGGTAGGCCCACAGGTGGCCAATCTGCTCGTCACGACGACGCTACGTCTCCTGTGCAGGAACATTCCTCAGATGGGTTGCTCGAGCGCGTAAAAACCCGACTCGGAAATCTCGGCGGCCATTCCCACGAGCACGAAACTGAGCCAGCAGACGCCGACCGCGGACTGTTCGGGATCGCCTGGTTCGCATTCGTCCTCGGGTTCGCCCACGAGGAGGAGTTCGAAATCATCGGGCTCTGCGCCGGTTCGGCGTACTGTCTGGAGCTGATGACCGCGTACGCGCTGACGGTCATCGTCGGTATCGTCGGCTTGACGATGCTGCTCATCGCCGGGTATCAGGAGTACGAGGAAACCGTCGAGAAGTACACGCCGTACCTGCCGCTGTTCTCGGCGACCGTCCTCGTCGTCATGGGGATCGGATTCATCGCCGGCATCTTCTGATCCCGACCGTTCCTCCCAGCGTCCACCGCTCTGTGAGCTCTTTCGCCTCCTCGACCGCTTCTCATCGACGCACGACCGGGTCAGTTGGACCTCTCGGTCGGCCGATCGTTCGATGGGTTTTCACCGACAGAGCGGTACTACACGCACTATGAGCCAATTCGATCGCACCGCCGGCTCCGAGCCGGACGCGGAAACGGATTCGGACCGCGAGGACGAATCCGCGCCCGCCGCTCGGACCGAATCGGAGTTGCTCCCCGCGGACGTCTTCTCGACGCTCGGGAACGACACCCGCGTCGACATTCTCCGCGCGCTGCTCGAACTCGGTGCGGACGACGAGCCCGTTCGTTTCACGGCCCTCTTCGATCAGGTCGACATCGATGACAGCGCGAACTTCAGCTACCATCTCCGGCAGCTCACCGGCCACTTCGTCAAACAGAGCGACGACGGCTACGAGTTCCGCTACCCCGGCCGAAAGGTCGTCAGCTCGATCTTCACCGGCGCGCTCACGGAGCGCGCGCAGCTCGGCTTCTTCCCCGTCGAAGGGTCGTGCTACGCGTGCGACGGCGAACTCCACGGCTGGTACGTCGACGACACCCTCTCGATCGGCTGCGTCGACTGCGGCGCTGTCCAGGTGAGCTACCCGTTCCCGTCCGGCGGGCTCGACGACCGCTCGACCGACGACCTCCTCGAGGCGTTCCACCACTACGTTCGACACCACTACTGCCTGGCCGCCGACGGCGTCTGTCCCGAGTGTACCGGCGCCGTCGAGTCGAGTCTCGTTCGCGATCCCGACGACACCGACCTCGACGTCGCCGTCGAGCACGTCTGCCAGCGCTGCCAGTACAGCCTCCAGTCGACGGTCGGCGTCACGCTGCTGGACCACTCCGACACGCTCGTGTTCCACGCCAACCGCGGCGTCGACCTGAACACCGAGCCGTTCTGGCAGTTCGACTGGTGCGTCAGCGACGCGCACACCACGGTCGTCTCGGAGGAGCCGCTTCGCGTCCGGCTGTCGCTGCCCTGCGGGGACGACGAACTGGACGTGCTGATCGACGAGACCGTCTCGGTGGTCGAGACGACCGTTCGCGAGCGGGCTGTCCAGTAGTAGCTGCGTGTAGCCGACGAGCACGCAACGAGGCCACTTCTACAGGGCCACTGTTTGCATTTATAGTCGCCATATTCAATTACTGGGGGCACGTAGAGTGGCTACGTGCATGAGAGACGCCGAAATCGAGGATGCGGTGCCCGGAAAACTCGTCTCCTACGGGAGAGAGTCGTACTACAGGCCCGATCCGCTGCCCCCTTCGCGTGATCTCGCGGTAGACGCGGACTTTTACGATCTTCTCTCCGACGCCACGTTCTGGCTCGGCAAGCTCAGCGGTATCAGCCTCGAACTCGATTTTCCGCCCGTCCTCTACACGTCGCTCCTCCGGAAAGAGGCGATGGAGTCAGCCGAGATCGAAGGCGCCGACGTCGACTACAACGCGCTCTACAGCCTCGAAACCCGGGCCCTCGACGAGGGCACAGACGATCATTCCGCCGAGCCCGTGACGAGCGGAACGGGGACGAAAGACACGCAGGAGGTCCTCAACTACGAGCAGGCCGTCGAAGACGGCATCGACGCCCTCGACGGCGGCGAGGAGCTCTCCGTCGCTCTCCTCCACGACCTCCACGAGACGCTCCTCGCGGACGTCTCGGACGACCGCGTCGATACCGACACGATCGGCGCCTACAAGCAAGTCCCCAACCACCTCGGAGACTTTCTACCGCCGGTGCCGGACGCGGTCGACGGGTTGATGGACGCGCTGATGACGTACTATCGAACCGGCGGGAGCTATCACGCGCTCGTCGACATCGCCCTGTTTCACTACCAGTTCGAGACCATCCACCCGTACGGCGACGGGAACGGGCGGCTCGGTCGCCTCCTCATCACGCTCCAGCTGTACGACCGCGGCTTTCTCGAACGGCCGAACCTCTACCTCAGCGAGCACTTCAACCGGAACAAGACCGCCTACGTGGACCGAATGGAAGCGGTGCGGACCCGCGGCGACTGGGAGGGCTGGCTCTCGTTCTTCGTCGAGGGAGTTGCACAACAAGCCGAAGAGTCCGTCGAGCGCACCTTGGCGCTCGACGATCTACGGCGTCGCTACGAGGACGAGTACGGAGGCGTCCGGTACGCGAAAAACCGCCTGGCGTGCAACCTGTTCGAACACCCCTACGTGACGACCAACACGGTCGCGGACATGCTCGACATCGAGCGGTCGACGGCGTACCGGGCGGTCGACGCGCTGGAAGATGACGGCGTACTAGAGGAAGTCACGGGAAAGGATCGTAACCAGGAGTATCGTGCGAAGGAGATCTTCGAGATTCTCGAACGGCCGCCCCAGACGTACTGAGCTGTCGTTTCTTCTGTCTCATGTCTTGTCATCGTTCCAGTCAGTGCAGGCAGCACGGTTGTAGTGTGCAACTGTTCGCAATAGGATGTCTCAAATGGGAATACTGCTGGTAGAATGAGAGTGTCATCCGCTACTCGGGGAGCGTTCCGTCACGAGCCCGGGTGCCGTAGAACTATTCACAACGTATTGATTCCGGACGGAATCTCGCCGTATCGACCGGTAAGTACACTTGCGCATTGACCACCGAGAGTTCTCCCAGTTCAGGTAGGTGTTGCGATAGCCGCCTGCGATAGCGCGTATACAGCACTGGACTCGTTGGCGACGACCGATACGGCAATGTTCGAGACCAGAACTATT
>Ga0207715_100131_pt1 | contig 60459 bp, 56 predicted proteins | sample A23M3SouthBayCA_FD_187732 | JGI IMG/M metagenome (GOLD analysis project Ga0207715, IMG submission 187732) | Aerobic enrichment media from Eden Landing Ponds, California, USA - A23 M3 (SPAdes) | ecosystem: Environmental > Aquatic > Marine > Unclassified | place: USA: Emeryville, California... | reverse complement strand
CGCGGGCGGTGCTGAGAGCGCGGATATCCCGCGTGGTTCGAGAGACCGTGGCTCTCTCGGCATCTCGAAAATCTTCGATTTTCGGTGACAGCGACCGCGAGCCCGCCGAGGGCTTCCATCTCACGAGCACGAGAGCGGTCACGACGATCGCGACTGCGGTCGCCTCTATCTGAACAGAGCCGATCGTTCACTCTCTCACCTGAATCGCTCGGTATCGTATCCTGTCGACCGACGGCCGAAATAGGCTCGCGAACAGTACACCGAGACGCGCTCTCAGGCGACGTCGCGGCGCTGGACGACCGTCATCGTCGTCGAGTCGGACTCGATCGTGGTTTCGATAGTGATCCAGCCGTCGTTTTGCTCGATGGCGAGCGCGTCCGAGAAGCCGAGTTCGACGCGCCTGGTGACGGTGTAGGTGTCGCCGGCCGGGAGGTCGCCGACCGACTCCTCGCCGGTCCAGAGCGGGTCGCTGTCGGTCTCGTTACCGGCGTAGATGTCGGTCGTGACGTCCACGCCCGATGCGTCGGTCGACTGCTGGTTCGTCAGCGACGTCGTCACGTTCCGGCAGGTGTTCCCGCACTGTTCGATCTCCTCGACCGTGAAGACGAACGGCTCCTCGCTCGTCGCACCGCCGTCGTCGCCCGAGACGGTGATCAGCGGCGTCGAACCGCTACTCTCGGACCCACCGTCACCGGCACCAGCCCCGTCGCTCCCGCCGTCCCCAGCAGCGCCGTCTCCGCTCCCGTTGGCCGGCGCGTCACCCGCTCCTGCTGGCCCCAGTCCGACGAGGAAGCCGAACGCGCCGACGACGAGGACGACAGCCACGACCCCCGCGACCCCGAGCAATCGCCGGTCCACGGTCACCCGCCCTCCGCGCTGTCACGGCGGTCGTACCGGGATGGTGACCCGCGCCCCGGTTGCCCGCCGCTCCGTCGCCCGAGTCGGTCGTCCGGTACCGGTCCCCCGCCCGAGGGGGGTCGTGGCTGTACTCTCACGTACCCACACACTGTGGGCAAGCCGTATAACGTTGTACCGTTCGACGCGAATTACGCGCGTCGATGTGCCGTTCGACCCGAACTGCGCCAGGTCGATATCCAGTTCGACGCGAACTACGCCACGTCGACCCACTCGCCGCGCTCGTCGCTGGTCTGGACCGCGTCGAGGAGTTGCTGGACGCGGAGTCCGTCGGCGAAGTTCGGGCTGTGTTCCTCGCCCGCGGCGACTGCGCTCAGGAACTCGTAATTCTCGTGGACGAACGTGTGCTCCCAGCCGACGACGTGACCCGGCGGCCACCAGTGGTCGATGTAGGGGTCGTCCGGGTCGGTCACGAGCACCGTCTCGTAGCCCCGCGACCCCTCCCGCAGGAGTTCGAGTTCGTTCAACCGTTCGAGGCTGAACTTGAGACTCCCTTTCGACCCCTCGATCTCGACGGCGTGGTCGTTCTTCCGACCGTTCGCGTTGCGGGTCGCCTCCAGCGTCCCGATCGCGCCGTCTTCGAAGGCTATCTGTGCGGTGTAGGCGTCGTCGACCGTGACCTCGCGCATCTCGGCGGAGTCGCCGCCCTCGCTCTCCAGCGAACCCTCGTCCCCGCCCGGGACGGGGCGCTCGTCGACGAAGGTCTGTAACTGGCCGCTGAGTCGTTCGATGTCGCCGGCACCGTCGGCGTCGCCGACGAGGAACCGGACGAGGTCGATCGTGTGGGCGCCCAGGTCACCGAGCGCGCCGCTGCCGGCCACCTCGGCGGAGTTGCGCCATGACCACGGCGCTGTCGGGTCGACGAGCCAGTCCTGGAGATAGCGCCCGCGGACGTGGTAGATCTCGCCGAGTTCGCCGTCGGCGATCAGGTTCCGGGCGTACTGGATCGCCGGGATGAACCGGTAGTTGAAGGCGATACCCGCGGGCACGTCCGCGTCGGCGGCGGCGTCTGCCATCCGCTCTGCGTCATCGGTGGTATGCGCGAGGGGTTTCTCACAGAAGACGGGGGTTCCGGCTTCCAGCGCCGCGATGGAGGGATCGGCGTGGATATTGTTCGGTCCGAGGTTGTAGAAGACGTCGACCTCGTCGACCACCGCCTCCCAGTCGGTCGAAATTCTGTCGAAGCCGTACTGGTCCGCGGCCTCGGCGAGTGCTTCCTCGTCGCGCCCGACCAGGACGTCCCGGTTGGTCTCGGGGGCGTCCGGGAAGAACATCGGGAGTCGCGCGAGCGCGTTCGAGTGGGCCTGGCCCATGAATCTGTACCCCAGCATGCCGACGTCGAGTGGTTCGTCTGTCATGGTTGGAATGCGAAAGTGTCGTGAGTGGTTGGCGTCTGTGCGGCGGTCGTCTCAGGCCCAGTAGGCCTCGCCGGGCGTCGTCTCGAAGACGGCCCGCGAGAGGACGTCGACGGCCTTTTCGAGCCCTTCGTTGGCCGAGGTGAGCGAGTCCTCGTGTTCGATCGAGAGGGCGCCGTCGTAGTCGACCATCCGCAGCGTCGAGACGACGTCCTTCCAGTGTTGCTCGCCGTGACCGTAGCCGATCGAACGGAACAGCCACGAGCGGTTCGGTTCGTCCGTGTACGGCGCCGTATCGAGGTAGCCCTTCACGTCGGCGTTGGACTCGTAGAGACCCGTGTCCTTGGCGTGGAAGTGGTGGATCGCGTCCTCCTCGCCGAGGAAGCGGATCGCCTCGGTGACGTCGATGCCCTGCCAGTAGAGGTGCGAGGGGTCGAAGTTGGCGCCGACGTGGTCGTTGGTCTCGTTGCGGAGGCGCATCATGCTCGTGGGCTCGTAGACGAGCATGTTGGGGTGCATCTCGATGCCGATGTTGACGTCGTGGTCGGCGGCGTGCTCGGCGAGGTCCGACCAGACGGGGATAGCGACCTCCTCCCACTGGTACTCCAGGGCCTCGGCGTGCTCGGGCGGCCAGGGGGCGGTGATCCAGTTGGGGACGTCACCGGCGTCGCTCCCGGCGGGCAGGCCCGAGAACGTGTTGACCGCGTCGACGCCGAGCTGGTCGGCGAGCGTGACGGCCTCGCGGATCTCCGTCTGTGCGCGCGCGGCCCGTTCCTCGTCGGGGTGGAGCGGGTTGTTGTGTGTGGAGATCGCGCTCACGTCCATGTCGTACTCCTCGAGCAGGTCGTGGAGTTCGGCCTGCGCGTCGTCGTCGTCGAGGTACTCGTCGCGGGGGAGGTGGTCGTCGCCGACGAACCCGCCACAGCCGAGTTCGACCGCGCCGACCCCGAGGTCGTCGAGGTACGCGAGCGCGTCTTCGAGGGACTGGCCAGCTAATGCAACGGTGAGGACACCTACCTGCATATCCGGGTGCACGCAGAGTCCGCTCAAAAAGGTTGTCGCGCCGGAAAAGTGCCACGCCGTGTGTCCGGGTCACCCCGCGGGACGAGGGTCTCCTCAGTCGGTCTGGTACTGTTCGAACAGCGCCGAGAGCTGTTCGGCGCGCATGGTGAGCATCTTCGCGTTGACGTACATCTCGCCGAGCGCGAGGCTCTGTTCCTCGGCGATGGCGGCGACGCGTTCGGACTCCTCGACGTTCTCGCGGCTGGTCCGGGCGGCCTCGTCGGCGATGGCCGCGACCTCCTGGGCGGTGGCCGCCTGTTCGTCGGTCGCGTCGCTGATCTCCCTGATTCCCGAGGACGTCTGCTGGACGTGCTCCATGATCGATTCGAGGGCACCGAGGCCCTCGCCGACGGTCTCTTTGCCCTCGTCGATCGTCGACTCCATCGCGGCGATCTCCTCGACGGTTTCGCCGGTCTGGTCCTGGATCTCGCCGATGAGGCCCTCGATCTCGTTGGTGGCTTCCTTGGTCTCTTCGGCGAGTGACTTGACCTCGTCGGCGACGACGCCGAAGCCGTTGTCGTTCGCGCCCGTGGAGGCGTGGGCGGCCTCGATGGAGGCGTTGAGCGCGAGGATGTTGGTCTGTTCGGCGATGTCGTCGATGATGCCGACGATCTGGCCGACCTCGTCCATGCGGTCGTCGAGTTCGTCGACGGCCTCGACGACGCGCTCGATCTGGTCCTGGGCCTCGTCCATCGTGTCGCGGGCGTCCTGTCCGGCCTCGATGCCCTCGACGGTGCGGCGCTCGGTCTGGTCGGCCATCTCCGCCACCTCGTTCGAAGAGGCCGCGACCTCCTCGACCGTCGCGGACATGTCCGACATCTCGTCGGAGATCTGGCCGATCTGCTCGTGTTGCTCCCGGAAGACGGTCGCGATGTCGTCGACGGTGCTGGCGACGTTCTCGCTGGACTCGGTGACCGCCTGGGTCGCGGTCGTCACCTGCTCGGATGAACCGGCGACCTCGTCGCTGAACTCGCCGGCCGTGTCGATGGTCCCCTGGAACGCGCGGGCCATCTCGTTGAACTCGACGGCGAGCCGGTCCAGCGCCTCCGAGGGGTTGTCGGTGTCGAGTCGCGCCGTGAGGTCGCCCTCGCCGGCCGCGTCGATAGTCGCACAGAACTCGTCGACCAGGTCGTCGTACTCGCCGACGCTCACCGCCCCGGCAGTCGCGACCCCGCCGTCGGACCGCGCCGGCCCGGCTGGTCCGCCGGCCGTCACGGGTTCGTCGGGCCGCGTGGCGAGGTTCTCACGGGCCGTGGCCAGTTCCTCCCTGACCTCGGTGAGTTCCGCCTCGAGACCCTCGCGCTCGGACCGGACGTTCGAGAGGTCCGACTCGACGCGCTCGCGCTCGGCGGTCACCTCTGCGAGGAGGTCGTCGAGGTGCAGATAGGCGTACCCCAGCCCCACAGCCGCCGGGACGAACCCGATAGCCGCGAGCGCGGGCCACGTTTCCGGCGGTGCGACCAGCGCGATCCCGGCCTGATAGAGCGCGTGGGCGAACTGCCCGCCCAGCGCGAGACCGATCCGTCTCCTGAGGGTCGCTCGCATGCGCCCTCTGTTTCGTGATCTCCTTTATAGTTCCAGCCCCCGCGATACAAATTCTGAGAATTGCGACACACCGGGATGCACGAAACACGAGCGACACGAAGGTCCGTGAGTCGCCAGCTCGCTCCCGACAGGCTTAAACTGATGGACAGAGTTGTGCGTTGTAGAACGAAAGAGTCCATCAGTGATCCACATGCGAGAGTACATCGAACCAGTCACGGACGGACGGGACCTGACACAGACGGAGGCCCGGGAGGCCGCGACGGCGGTCTTCGAGGGCGCGACGGAGGCACAGATCGGTGCGCTGCTGGCGGCGCTGCGGGCCAAAGGCGAGACGGAGGCCGAGATCGCGGGCTTCGCCCAGGGGATGCGCGAGGCCGCCCGCACCATCGACCCGGGCAGGTCGCCCCTCGTCGACACCTGCGGCACCGGCGGGGACGACTACGACACGATCAACGTCTCGACGACCAGCGCAATCGTCGCTGCCGGTGCGGGCGTTCCGGTCGCCAAACACGGCAACTACTCGGTGTCCTCGTCGTCGGGGAGTTCGGACGTGCTGGAGGAGGTCGGGCTGGACATGGACACGAGCCCCGGGGCCGTCGAGGCGACCATCGAGGACGTGGGGATCGGCTACATGCACGCTCCCGCGTTCCACCCGGCGATGAAGGCCGTCATCGGCCCCCGGCGCGAACTCGAGATCCGCACCATCTTCAACGTGCTCGGGCCGCTGACGAACCCTGCCGGCGCGGACGCGCAGGTGATGGGCGTCTACGACTCCGACCTCGTGGGACTGATCGGCGGCGCCGTCGCCGAGATGCCCGTCGAGCGCGCCCTCGTCGTCCACGGCTCGGGCATGGACGAGATTACCGTCCACGACGAGACGAGCGTGGCGGAAGTCGAGGACGGCGAGGTCACCGAGTACACGCTCACGCCCGAGGACCTGGGCCTCGAAACCCACCCGATCGAGGCGGTCTCGGGCGGCACACCGGAGGAGAACGCCGCCGACCTCACTGGGATCGTCGAGGGCGACGTGACCGGCGCCAAGCGCGACATCATCCTCGCGAACGCCGGGGCCGCCGTCTACGTCGCCGGCGAGGCCGACACCCTGGAAGACGGCGTCGCGGCTGCCGCCGAGGCTATCGACTCCGGTGGAGCGGCCGCGAAACTCGACGAACTGCGCGAGGCGAGCGCGCGTGCCGCCGCGGACGGGGGCCGATGAACGGCGACGCCGCGACCGACGGCGGCCGACCGGACGCACCCGACGGTGGCCGCGGGAGCGGTCCGACCCGCGTCAAGATCTGCGGGGTCACGAACGCCGAAGACCGCGACGCCGCCGTCGCTGCGGGGGCCGATGCCGTCGGTCTCATCGCTGGCGTCACCGTCGACACGCCCCGCGAGGTCGACCTCGACACCGCGGCCGACCTGGCCGCTGCGGTCCCGCCGCTGGTCACGTCGGTACTCGTGACGATGCCAGCGGACGTCGAGACCGCACGCGACCGGGTCGAACGCGTGGGCCCCGACGCGGTACAGGTTCACGGACTCGCCCCGGACGAACTCGCGACGCTGGCCGACGTGCTGGCGGCCCCCGAGGGTACTGGGACGTCGGTGATATCGGCCGTCGACGCCGAGGCAGACGAGAGCCGACTGGCCGCCTGCGCCGACGCCGCGGACGCCCTGCTGGTGGACTCCGTCGACGAGGACGGCGGCGGCGGCACCGGCCGCACCCACGACTGGGAGCGTACTCGCGAACGCGTCGCGACGCTCGACGTGCCGGTGATACTCGCCGGCGGGCTCACTCCCGAGAACGTCGCCGATGCGGTCGCGACGGTCGCCCCCTTCGCCGTCGACGTGGCGACCGGCGTCGAGCGCGAGGGCGGCGTCAAGGACCACGACGCAATCCGGCAGTTCGTCCACCGGGCGACCCGGGAGGTAACCGCCGTATGAGTCTCCAGCCCGACCGGGAGACGTTCGTCGAGCGCGCCGACGCCGACGAGTCGGTGGTCGTCCGCGCGGCCGTCGACCTCGATCTGGCTATCGAACCCCTCGAAGCGTACGCCGCGCTGACGGGGCGAACGACCGACGCCGAGGGCGCGGAGTACACGTTCCTGCTGGAGAGCGCCGAGAAGGTGGCGTCCAGCGACCCGGACGGTGCGTTCGCGCCGACACCCGACGACCGCCACGCCCGCTACTCCTTCGTCGGCTACGACCCGAAGGCCGTCGTCACCGTCGACCCCGACGGCGCGAGCGTCGAGACGTTCGACGAAGCCTACGCCGACCGCGTGACTCCGGGGGAGGGGGACGTCCTCGACCAGTTACGGGGGGCCATGCCCGACGTCGAGCGTCGCGGGTTCCCCGACATGGAGCGTGAACACTTCGAGGGCGGCCTCGTGGGTTTTCTCGGCTACGACGCCGTCTACGACCTCTGGCTCGACGAGGTGGGCCTCGACCGGCCCGAATCGCGCTTCCCCGACGCGCAGTTCGTCCTCACGACGAGTACGCTCGTCTTCGACGAGGTCGAGGGGACGGTCTCGCTCGTCTTTACGCCGGTGCTGGATCCCGACGACGACGCCGGTGCGCGCTACGACGCGATAGAAGCCGAGGCCGCCCGCATCCGCGAGTTGCTCGCCGGTGCCGCCGATCTGGAGACTGGCGGGTTCGAGCGGACCGCCGAGGAGGCCGGCCCACAGGACGAGTACGAGGACGCCGTCGCGCAGGCCAAAGAGCACGTCCTCGCGGGTGATATCTACCAGGGCGTCATCTCCCGGACGCGGGAACTGTACGGCGACGTCGACGCGCTGGGCTTCTACGAGTCGCTCCGGGACGTGAATCCCTCGCCGTACATGTATCTGCTCGACTACGACGGTCTCTCGATCGTCGGCGCGAGCCCCGAGACGCTCGTCCAGGTCAGGGACGGACAGGTACTCTCCAACCCCATCGCGGGCACCTGCCGGCGCGGGTCCAGTCCCGTCGAGGACCGCCGACTCGCCGGGGAGATGCTCGCCGACGGGAAAGAGCGCGCCGAACACACGATGCTGGTCGACCTGGCGCGAAACGACGTGCGACGCGTGTCCGAAGCAGGGAGCGTCCGCGTCGCGGAGTTCATGAACGTCCTGAAGTACAGCCACGTCCAGCACATCGAGTCGACGGTGACCGGCGACCTCGCCGACGACTCGGACGCCTTCGACGCAGTCCGGGCCTCGTTCCCCGCGGGGACGCTCTCGGGCGCGCCGAAGATCCGCGCGATGGAGATCATCGACGACCTCGAACGCACGCCGCGAGGCCCCTACGGCGGCGGCCTCGGCTACGTCACCTGGACGGGCGACGCCGAACTCTGTATCGTCATCCGCACCGCGACGGTCGAACGCGCCGGGGGCCCCTACGCCGAGGCGGCCGCCGACGCCGTCGCCGAGGAACCACCGGCGAGCGACCGGATCACCGTCCGCGCCGGCGCGGGTATCGTCGCCGACAGCGACCCCACGAGCGAGTACGAAGAGACCGAACAGAAGATGGACGGCGTCCTCGACGCGCTGGCGGCCATCGAGAGGTCCGAACCCGACGCGGATGCCGTCGTCGAGGGGGAGGTGTCCCGATGAGCGCGACCGAGCGCGAGCGCGACGAAGAAGCGGGCAGCGAGCCGACACGCGTGCTCTTTGTCGACAACTTCGACTCGTTTACCTACAACCTCGTCGAGTACGTCTCCGAGCACGCCGACACCGAAGTCGTCCGGAACACGGCCTCCCTGGCGGACGTTCGGGCAGCCGACCCCGACGCCATCGTCGTCAGTCCGGGGCCCGGTCACCCGAAAAACGACCGCGACATCGGCGTCACGAACGACGTACTGACCGAAGTCAGTCCCGACGTGCCGACGCTCGGGGTCTGTCTCGGGCTCGAAGCCGCCGTCTACGCCTACGGTGGGACTGTGGGACGAGCGCCCGAACCGATCCACGGGAAGGCCTTCGCAATCACCCACGACGGCGAGGGCGTCTTCGACGGGCTCGACCAGGGGTTCCAGGGCGGGCGGTACCACTCGCTGGTCGCCACCGAGGTCCCCGACTGTTTCGAGGTCACGGCGACGACCGAGGCCGAGACCGAGGACGGCACTGTCGAACTCGTCATGGGTATTCGCCACCGCGAGTACCCCATCGAGGCAGTGCAGTTTCACCCCGAGTCCGTGCTCACGGCCGTCGGTCACGACGTGATCCGCAACTTCGTCGACCGGGTGTAGTCAGGCCCGGCCTCGGCGGTGGCGGGGGTCGTGAGAGACCGGAGCGATGGCGGAGCGGTTGAACGGTGGGGGGATGCCCGGAACCGCCGGTCAGAACAGCGAGCCGACGGCCCAGACGGCGATGCCGACGAGTAACACCAGCGCGCCTATGATGGAGGTGATCGGTTCGGGGACCACGAACAGGAGGACGCCGAGGAGTATCAGCCACGTCCCCGGGCCGCCGTCGGTGATCCCTGACAGGGCGTTTCGGATCGCGCTCTTCGAGGTCCGTGTCATACACTCGAATACAGGGGAGACGACCGGGTGGCGCTTGTGCTTGCACGGGAAAGCGGGTGGCGAGACTGGGTGTGGCGGGCGACGGGACCGGGTGGCGAGACTGGGTGTGGCGGGCGACGGGACCGGGTGTGACGCGCCAGCGAAGCGGGACGTGATGCTCCCCCTGAGCGTGCGAAGCCGGGGCCGAGAACGCGAAGGTCAGGGCCGGTCGGGCGACACTCTGGAGGGCCAGTCGGCACGTGCAAGCACAGCACCCTGGGTTCGCGGGGGAGAAGCAGTATCTGCGATGAAAGCACATTGCGACCGGAACGAGGCGAGCACCGTGACGTCCCACCGACGGTCCGAGCCAGACTCCCGACCGCCGGCACGACAGCGGGGACAGTCGGTCCGATTCGTCGAGAACCGGGTGACCGCACCATGAGTCCGGCATTACCCGCGGTGCCGATGCAACTGTTCGGCAGTGGCTTTCTGGAGCTCGCGATCGGGTTCTTCGTGCTGGCGATCATCGCCGCTGTCGTCGGATTCAGGGGCGTCGCCGGCCTCTCGATGCGGATCGCGAAGCTCCTCGTCCTCGTGTTCCTGGTCCTCGCCGTCGTCGCGCTCTTGCTGTGACCCGCCGTGGGTGGGTCGCACCCGGTCTCGCTTGCGTGGAGCAGTCTCCGATCCAGCACAGCCACTCAGTATATGGTAGTGCTACCGACGAGTAGGGAGTCGTCACTGCGCCCTCCGGTCACTTGCTGGTGTCGTCACGGCGTTTACCCCCTCCCTAACTTTGAGACCGGGCTTCGATACCCCGGTCGATGGGTACCATCGTCGAGGCGTCGATCCCGACGGACCAGTTCGCACTCAGGTACGCGTTCGAGCGGCTGGAGAACCCGGAGTTCGAGATCCTCCGACTCGTCGAACACGGCGAGGACAGAGTCATGCCGTTCCTGTGGGCGACGGCCGACGACCTCGACGGGTTCGAGGAGGTGCTCTACGAGGACCCCAGCACAGACAACGTCGAGACGGTCGCGGAACTCGACGGCGAGTTCCTGTTCCAGATGGAGTGGACGGCACACATCCGGGTCGTACTCTTCGTCCTCATGGAGGAACAGGCCACCGTGATGAACGCGAGAGCGGCCAACGACGTCTGGCAACTCCGGATACTCTTCCCCGAACACGAGTCGGTCTCGGCCACCGACGAGTTCTGTGACGAGTACGACATCGACCTGCGCTTCGAGTCCATCTACGAACTCACGGACAGCCTCCGCCGGGGCAAGTACGGCCTCACCGAACAGCAGTACGAGTCTATCATGACCGCTTTCGAGCAGGGCTACTACCAGGTCCCGCGCGAGACGGAACTGGCCGACATCGCCGCCGAGTGTGACGTCTCCCACCAGGCCCTCTCCGAGCGCATCCGGCGGGGCCACCGCAGCCTCGTCGAAACGACGCTCGCCCCGCGTCCGGAACCGCGCGAGGGGTGACCGGCGCCGACTGCTCGCGATTGACTGGCGACTGTCCAGTCCGTACTGGCGACTGTTCGGTCCGCGAGTCACGCTCGTCCGACCCGCGAGCTACACCCGTTGCGCACGCAGGCACGGACCACATCCGTCGGGCTGTCGTACGGACGGCCATGACGGCCACCGTCACCGGCAGTGAGGAGGGGAAGCCGGTTATCGACGCCAACGGCGAACAGATAGCGACCGTCGAGCGCCTGGAAGACGGGACCGCTCTCGTCGACCCCAAGTCGGAGATCTCCCCGGCGACCACGCGAGCACTCGGATGGACCGACCACGACGACGACCTCGTCCCGCTCCGCCAGCAGTCTATCGACCACATCACCGACGAGTCGATCCACCTCGAGAGCAACCTCTGAGTGCGGACTGCGGAGCGCGGTCAGACCCCCAGTATCACGATGGCGTTGTTGAGGACGACGGCGAGCGTGACGACCGCGAAGATGCCGAGAAAGACGGTTGCCTTCCAGTCAGAGAGGAGCGCCCAGCCGGCGACGAGCCAGCACATCGCGAGGAACTTCACGACCCACAGTCCGGCGACCCCGAACGTCTCGACCATCGTCCTGACGACCGGGTTGCCCTCCTGGAGCCCGTTCGACAGCCCGGTCAGCGTCATGACCACGTCGGCCACCGTCGCCACGACGACGACCGTCCAGAGCACCGCGTGGGTCTCGGTCATGTTCCGGGAGAACGGTGACTCGCCGGTCGTTCCTGTCCCGTCTTCACCCGCGACCGACCCGTCGGCAGGCATCGACCCCATTCTACGTCTGATCGAGCATAAAGCTACGTCTCTGATGAACTCGACCGCTACTCACAGAAACAGTTGAAAGCCCTCGACACGCTCGCGGTCGCTGAGCGGGATGTTCTCGCTCGAACAGCCACACCGCGCCGCACTCGCGAGAATAGAGCCCGCTCACGCGACTAAAATGAACGCGAGCGGTTTCGCCCTTTCAGTCCACCAGGGACAGCGACCGCCCAGCATCGCAAACGCCCCGCACAGCACCGCCCAGCAACCGCCCGATACAGCACCGCCCTGCCCTTCCCCGGGTCACGCGGCCTCCGCGAGGTTCCGGCACACGCACCCGGCCGCACAGATCGTGGCGCGCGCTGTCTCGCGCTTTCATGCGCGAGGATGACATCGAGCGAGGTCTTCGCGAACGGTGTGAGCGAAGGCTCGTCAGAGCTTGCTCTGACGGTGGATGAGGAGCGCAGCGAGCGGAGCAAAGCGAGCACCGCAAGAGGTTGGGGAGGTGTGAGGCTGTCACGGTGCGGGACGGTGCTGTTTCGGTCCTGGCGGACTGAAAGGGCGAGGTGCGCTCGCGGCGTCCTCGCGAACGGAGTGAGCGAGGGCTCGGAAGTCGAGCGAAGCGAGTCTTTCGGTGAAGCCGTAAGCGGGCGGTGCTGAGAGCGCGGATATGTCGCTGAGCGACCGCGAGCTGCGAGGCGCCACGCGCCTCTAACGCGAGCGGGGAGGCACGACCCGCGAGCACGCCGAGGGCTATTCAACTGTCAGTGTCAGTAGCGGTCGCATCCCCTCTCACACCTGGCGAGCGCGTCGAGTATCTCCAGCGCATAGCCTCGACTACAGTCACGTCTCGGAGCGACAGACGCGTTTTTACCGGCGGAAGCCCGACCACCCAGACATGGACACGGAGCAGGTGGACGCGCTGGCGACGGCCGCCGACGACGGGGTCGAGTTCGACGGCTTCGCCGCGAGCACCGAGGGCGAGGGGTACGTGCTCGCCACCAGAGAGGGCTCGAAGACGCTCGTACACGGCGACGACCTCCCCGAGACGGCCGCGGACTACGCCGACTACGTCACCAACTGGTACTTCTGGCACGCCACCGCACCCCAGGCCGAAGACCGGTGGACGTACCTCCGCTGGCTCGAACGCGCCGACGAACTGGCCGTCCCCGACCGCTACGACGCACTCGAATCAGGCATCGTCCGCACCTGGGGTGAACTCCGGGTCACCGTCACCGCCGACGCGGACGGCCGCCGGAGCTACGACCTGCGCCACGTCGAAGACGCCGACACGCCCGAAGCCGACCTCACCGACTACGCGGACCCGCTCGACGCCAGGGAGATCTCGAAACACGACGACCGCGGGCGCTATCGGCCGCTCAAGACCGCTCCCTCCCTCCGGACGGGCTGGCGTTTTTCGGACCTCGGGCCCGCCGACCTCGTCCGGGCGGTCGACTTCTTCTATCCGGCGAGCGTGGCGAACTGGTACCGCGAGCGCGAGGGCGACCTGGACGTCACCCACTGGCGGGAGGCGATCGGGCGACAGACGGGCATCTACGGCGTCGTCCAAACCTGGGACCGCGGTGACGGCCACGAACACGTCGACTGGGTCGCCGAGGCCTGCTGCGTGGACTCGCAGTGTCTCAAGCGCCGCGAGTGGGAGTACGACGAGGAGACCGCCCTCTCGGTGGACGGTGGCGACGGCGAGTTCCCCTGTCGCGAGCCGTGTTCGCTCGTTATCTCCGCCGCTCGCCAGTGGACGAAACTCGAAGGCGAGGAGCCACGCACCTACGAGTTCGAACTCACGCCGAGCGAGAAAGAACAGGTCGAGGCGATAATCGACGCCGTCGCCGACGGACGTGCCGCGGACATCCGCGAAGCCGACGTCTACGACGGTGCCAACCGCTACCGCGCGCGCTTCCTGCGCGCCAAGCGCTTCGACGACGAGGGGAACCTCTCGGGAACCCCGACCGACCCAGCGGAAACCGACGCGGGGCCCGGGGACTGCAACGGCAACGACGACGACGACGGCGGCGACGGCGACGAATCGGCCGACGTCGAGAGAGAGGACGACGAGGAACCCGACGCCTGAGCGGACGTTCCCGGTCGAACAGACGTTCTCGGCTCGCCGGGTGCGGCCACTCGTCGACGTCCCGACGAGACAGTTACCGCGCGGCGACCCCCCACCGATATGGAGCGGACGCGTCGGTCAGTTCTCGCGACGCTCGGTAGGACACTCGCCGTCCTCGAGGCGGGCTGTGTGTCCACTCCCGATGACGACCCGGCGACGGCGCCGGACACCAGTGAGAGGAGACCAGACACGTCGACGAGCGAGCGTGAGGGCACGTCCGCCCCGGGTCGCCCGCGTGGACTGCGCCACCGACGTCGACACCGACACAGACTCCCGACCTGGACGCCGCGGACGTACTGCCCGAACCCGACGGCGAGTGGGGCGTCGAAAGCAGAGGCGGACTGCAGGTGCGCTACATCGGGGGCGAGACGGGCGCGAGCGCGGAGTACACCGGCCCCGACGGCGTTCGCTTTCGGGCCATCGTCGTCGAACGCGAGGGGGCGTCGAGCGCGGAGGTGAAAGCCCACGGACTGTACTGCGACGGCTGGCCGGTCACCGTCGCCCACGAGGCTTTCGCGTTCGCCGCCGGTTCCGGGACCGTCCAGCCGACGGACACCTACACGCCCGAGACGCCGCCGCACATGACCCGCTCGCCCGTCCCCGATACCACCGGCCGGGCCGCCGAACTCCTGACGTCCTCGCCGATACACACCGCGGACATCGTCTCGAACCGGGCGCGAGCCTGTGACTGGGAGTCCGGCGTACAGTGAGGATGGCACACAGTGACGAGCGGTCGAGATACGACAGCCCGATCAATGGACGTCAGCGACGTCAGCACCCACACACCTCGACGTCAGCTCCCGAGCAGGAGATAGATCGCGACGAGAAAGCCAGCGAGGACGACGACGGCACCGCCGACGACGAGGGTGTCGTCGACGACGAGCGCGATTCCCCCCGCGGCGAGGACCGCGAGGACGCCGAAGACCAGCACCACGAGTTCCGGGTTCGCGACCAGCGGCGACGACCCACCCTCGCCGTCGGAGTCGGCAGGCGGTTCGGCGAGCGTGTCGTCAACCGGGACGGGGTCGCCACCGAAGTCAGGCGGCGTGAGTTCGACGTCGACGTGACGGGTCTGGGAACCGTGGGCCGCGGCGACTTTGAGTTGGCCGCTGACGGGGAGTTCCTCGTCGCCGTAGACCTGAACCCGGACGAGCTGGCGGCTCTCGCCGTCGACGAAGTGATTGACGGCGTCGAGCTCGGCGACCGACGAGAGCGCCTCGTCCAGATTGAGGTGGACGTGGACCGAGGTCCCGTGGTTGACGAGTTCGACGTCGAACGACCCCGTCGCCTCGAAGGATTCGGGCGCCTCCACGGCGTGTAACTCCGACCGGCTGAGGTGGACCGGCAACCTGTCGGCTGACACACCCGGGAGTGAGCGTGGACGGGTCAAAAAGGTTCAGGACGGTCCCGGCGGTTCGGGCCGTTCCCGGCAGTTCAGAACATCCTAACGCCCCGGTCCGTCAGGCGGGTGCTTCTTCGCGCATGTCCGGCGGCAGGAGGTTCGGGATGCCGTCCTCGATCGGGTAGACTTCGCCACACTCCGTGCAGGTCAGCGTCCCCTCCAGGATCTCCTCGTCGTCGCGCGCCTCGACCTCGAGTTCGAGCTCGTGTTTGTCCACGGGACAGCAGATGATGTCCATCAGCTCTTCTTTCATGCCCGCGTCTCCGGGGCGCCGGGGCAAAAACGTGCCGGACGACCAGGAGTGGGTGGTGTGCGAGTGAGCGGGGTGAACGCTGCGTGCTGAAAGCCCTCGGCACGCTCGCGGTCGCTGAGCGGGATATTCTCGCTCGAACACCCGCACTGCCCCGCACTCGCGAGAATAGAGCCCACTCAGCCGACTACACGAACGCGAGCGCGCCTCGCTCTTTCAGTCCACCAGGAAAACCATGTTTCACAGGCCGTCTGGACGTGGAGCGTTCGGTAGCTGACCACACAAACATCTCCCCTGGCGGACTGGAAGGGGGAGACGGGCTCGCGGGGAGCGAAGCGACCGAAGTCGTCTCAGCGACCCCTATCCGAGCGAGCGAAGCGAGCGAGGATATGTCGCTGAGCGACCGCGAGCCCGTCGAGGGCTTCCATCGCACGACGATGACTGCGGTCACGCAGACACCGAACGACTCGATCGCTGTCGTATACCTCACACCTCCCCAACCTCTTGCGGTGCTCGCCGATTCGCTTCGCTCACTCCTGCGCTCCTCGTCCCTCGCGCGGTTTCCGACTCGCGCATGAAAGCGCGAGACAGTGCGCGCCGAAAATTCTGTTCGGACGGGTTCAGTACGACGGCAGACAGTCGTCGGCCGAAGACACGGGGACTCGAAAACGCGGACGAAAACCGAACGGGAGTTAGAACGGGGAGTCGCGAACGATCGTCTCCGAGCGGGCGGGACCGACGCCGACGGCGTAGACGGGGGTGTCGAGTTCGTCTTCGAGGTATTCGAGGTAGGTCCGGGCGTTCTGGGGGAGGGCGTCGTAGCCCTCGGCGGCCACCTCGCTCCCGTCGAAGTCGGTCCAGCCCTCGAACGTCCGGAGGTTCGGCTCGCAGGCCTGCCAGCGTTCGGTCGTCGCGGGAATCGTCGTCCGTTCCTCGCCGTCGAGCGTGTAGGAGTGGCCGACCTTCACCTCGTCGAGTCCGGCGAGCGTGTCGACGTGGTTGACCGCGAGGCCCGTGAACCCGCTGGCGCGGGTCGCGTGACGGAGCATCGGGATGTCGAGCCAGCCGACGCGGCGCGGACGGCCGGTGACGGTACCGTACTCGTGGCCCTCGTCGCGGATCCAGGTGGCGAGTTCCTCGGCCTCTGTCCGGGGGTTCTCGGGGTCGCCGTCGTAGCCGGGCGTGTCACCGGGGACACCGCCGAGTTCGGTCGGCATCGGGCCGCTCCCGACGCGCGAGAGGTACGCCTTCACGATGCCGATGACGTCGCCGTCGCCGACGACCGCGGGGCCGAGTCCGGACCCCGTCGCGGCGCCGCCCGCCGTGGGGTTCGAGGAGGTGACGTAGGGGTAGTTGCCGTGGTCGATGTCGATGAGCGTCCCCTGTGCGCCCTCGAACATGAGGTTCGCACCGTCGTCGATCCTGTCGGCGAGGAAGTCGCCGGCGTCGACGAGCATGTCCTCGTTCGCGAGACGCTGGCCGTACTCGCGGTACTCCTCGTAGAGGGCGTCGACGTCGAAGGCTTCGCCGACCTCGACACCGAAGACGTCCTCGGCGAGCGTCCGTTTGATCGGGACGACGTACTCCAGGCGCTCGCGAAGCACGTCGGGGTCTTCGAGGTCACCGATACGGAGGCCGCGGCGGCCGGCCTTGTCCTCGTAGGTGGGGCCGATGCCCCGGCCGGTGGTGCCGACCTCGTCGTCGGTCTCGCTCTTTGCCTCCTCCTCGATGCCGTCGAGCACGCGGTGATAGGGGAAGATGACGTGGGCCCGGCGGGCGACGCGGACGTCTGGGTCGACCCCCCGCTCGCGCAGCTCGTCGATCTCGTCGAACAGCGTCGAAGGATTGACGACACAGCCGTTGCCGAGAACGTTCACCTTGCCGCGGATGGCGCCGCTGGGCACCAGCGAGAGCTTGTACTCGGTACCCTCGTGGACGACGGTGTGGCCGGCGTTGTCGCCGCCCTGATAGCGGACGACCACGTCGGCGTCGTCGCCGTAGACGTCGACGATGCCACCCTTCCCTTCGTCGCCGAGTTGCGCGCCGACGATCGTGGCGGTCATACGCCCGGACTTCCCCCGTCCGGGGTAAACCGATTACGGTCCGACCCGCTTGTCGCTCGGTCGCCGCCTCTCGACGTGATCTCCCAGACCGGAATCGTTAACTGTTACCACAGAGAATTCGTCTTTCAACGGGGCTCAAACCGGCTCGATGGCCGTTTCGACAGCCCAGGGTGGCCGTTCGGCGCGTTTTCGGTCCGACAGCAACTTTTAAAACCCTCAAACACAAGTTAACAATTGCCATGATAGACAGGCTTGAGAAGGAAGTAGACATGCTGGAGCGCCATCTGCAGGTCTTGCGAATGGTGATCCAGAACGAGCCCATCGGTATCGTGAAGATGTCCAACGAGACGGGCTACCCCCACCACAAGGTTCGCTACTCCCTTCGGGTCCTCGAAGAGGAGAACCTCATCGAGCCCTCCAGCCAGGGCGCGATCACCACAGAAGACACCGCCGAGTTCGTCGACGACCTCGACGGCAAGATCGACCACATCATCGAGAAACTCGAAGGCATGAAGATCGAGGACGCGGCCGAGATCGAGACCTGAGCGGACCGATATCCGACCTGCCCAACCGCCCGATATCGGGCCTGATCGACCGACCGAACGCGGGCCGACCTGCCCCGCTCTGACCGAACCCGACCTGTTCGCGGGACGAGCGACTGCGACTGTTTCTGTCGACGTAGCACGACTGCCGACACCCAGGTTTAGACGGACACGAGTTCCCGGATTCAGACGGACACGAGTTCCCGAGCCTAGTACGGCCAGTCGCCCGTGATCTTCATACCCTCGGCGAGATCCTCGTCTTCCAACTGGTCCGCGATGTCCTCGGAGTCGCGCCGCTCGACAGCGACGTCGTCCCTCGCGAGGTGAACGACGAGTTCGGTGAGAAGGATCGCTTGCTCTCGGAGGTTTCGCTTTTCGAGTTTGTCGAGCGTGTCGGCGCGGGTGTGGCCCCAGCCCCGGCCCTCAGAGTCGGTCTCGCTCATGACGTGATAGCCCGGGACGCCCCACTGGACGTACGGCCAGTGGTCGCTGTGCGGGCCGAGTCGGGGCGTCGTCTCGACGGGATGGTCGAACCGGTTGGCGACCGTCTCCGCCGCCGATTCGAGGTCGTCGAAGCCGTGCGTGTACAGTGTCAGCGTCCGTCCGCGGACGACGCCGTCGTTGTTGACGACCGCCTCTATGTCGTCGTGGTCGCGCCGTTCGGCGTCGTACGCCGAGCCACAGAGGCCGACCTCCTCGGCGCCGTAGACCAGGCAGTGGACGCGCGTGTCGAGTTCGGCCTCGCGGGCGGCGAGCGCCTTCGCCACTTCGACGACGAGAGCTGTCCCCGCGCCGTTATCACCCGCACCCTCCGCGATGTCGTGGGCGTCGACGTGGCTCGTCAGCAGGACTGCCTCCCCGGTGTCGGGGCCCAGGTCGGCGTGGACGTTCCCGCTGGTCGCGTCGTGGACGTCGGCGTCGACGTCGACCGTGATCTCCTCGCCCTCGAAGCGGCGTGCGAGGCGCGACCCGACCTCCTTCGAGACGCCGACGGCGGGGATCTCGCCGATAGGTGCGTCTTCGGTGCCGACGCTGCCCGTGGGGGCGAGACAGCCCTCGACGTGGTTGCGGAAGACGAACGCGGCCGCGCCCGCCTCGACGGCGTGGTAGTACTTCTCCCGGCGGTGGAGAAAGCGGTCGTACCAGTCGGGAACGTTGCTCGCGGCCATCACGATTTTCCCGTCGAGGTCCTGCTCGAAGTCTTCCGGAAGGCCGTAACCGACGTCGACGAGTTCGCCCGACGCCGTCCCCGCCGGACTGCGCGGGAGCGCGATACATTTCTGGGTGGTGTCGCCAGCCTCGACGTGGGCGTCGCCGCGCGTCCACCCCTGGACGTCGAACTCTTCGAGGTGGGCGTCGCGTGCGCCGACCGCTTCGAGTGCGTCACGGGTCGCCTCGGCACCGCGGCGCTCGCCCTCGCTGCCGGCCATGCGGTTCCCGATATCGACCAGCGTCTCCAGGTGGTCCCAGCCGGCATCGCTCGTGAACGTCTCGCCGATCCACTCGGTCATGGCCCGACCCACGGAGAGTACGGGCAAAAAGACGGTGGGGAAACCGTCGGAGCGTGCCTCTGTGTGAAGGTGACCGATACGTTACTGTGCGTCCGTGGCGTTCGCGGACGCCGTCACGGTGGTCGAGGTCGCTGTCTCGTTACCGTCGGGCGTCAGCGAACTGACCGTCTCGCCGAGCGACCCCTCGCCGTCGCCCCCGAGGAAGTCACCGATCGCGTCGTGGACGTCACCGACGAAGTCGGGCACCTGCGCGGGCAGGTCCGCGGGCGGACCCTGGTTTCCGGCGCCGTCAGCGGCGCTCGCAGTCGGCGCGTCGGCCGGCGGGCCGCGACGGTCGGCGTTCTCCGACGCAGTCTCGTTCTCGCTCTGTTCGTCCGACTCGTCGTCCGCGGACTCGTGTTCGACCTCGTTCACGGTCGCGCGCTCGTCAGCCTGCGAGTGCTCGTCGTCTCGCGCGTGCTCGTCGGCCTGCGAGTGCTCGTCGTCTCGCGCGTGCTCGTCGGCCTGCGAGTGACCGTCCGCGTTCGTGTGCTCGTCGGCCTGTGCCTCGGCGGGCGCGTTGCCCGGCATCGCCATCGCGGCCCCGGTCCCGACGATCAGGAGCGAAACCGCGACCGCGGCGAGTTTCAGTTTCATCGGTCGTGCCTCCACTCGCCCCGTGTGTCTCACCCGTCTTGAAGGGGGTAAATGGGAAAGGCGGATCCGCCCGATTTCGGCCGTTTTAGCCGACTTTAGCCCTCGCCTTAACCCGGTTTAACACGGATTGGACGACCGATAGTCGGTGGCCCCCGCCCTCGCCGGCGTCGGTCGGCTCGGTCGGGTCGGGCGCGGTCCGGTGTGGCTCTCGCTCGCGTCGGCCCAACCCAGGACCGCTGGTCGGTCGCTCACGCTTCGGGGCCGTCGGCGTGCCGGTCGCTCACGCTTCGGGGCCGTCGGCGTGCCGGTCGCTCACGCTTCGGGGCCGTCGGCGTGCCGGTCGCTCACGCTTCGGGGCCGTCGGCGTGCCGGTCGCTCACTCCTCCGGATCGTAGGCGTGGCCGTCACTCTGTGGTGGGGCGCCGATACCGACGACCTCGACGGGTTCGTCCGCGTCGGCGGCGACGTGCGCACGGTGGGGACTCTCGGGTTCGGCGACGAAGAACTGCCCCGCTTCGACTCGAAACGGCTCGTCGGGCGTCTCGACCGAGAGCGTCCCCGAGAGGACGTGAAACACTTCCTCCTGTTCGTCGTGATAGTGCATCCCCGAGAGGGGGATCTCCTCGCCGGGGTCGACGCGGTAGACGCGCAGTCCCAGGTGGTCGAGTCCTGCGCCCTCGCTGATATAGCGCATCTCGGAGGGGCGGTCCGGTTCGGTGTCGAGGTCGGCGGGATCGACGACGTGGTAACCCATGTGAACGGATCGATCGGTCGGTCGAAAAGCGTTCGGGAGGACGGTCGGTCGGAACGCGTCCGGAAGGACAGTCAGTCGAAACGCGTCCGGAAGGACAGTCAGTCGAAACGCGTCCGGAAGGACAGTCAGTCGAGAGAGTCAGGAGTCAGGGGCTCACCTTTTTTCCTCTGCCCCGCCTAGACGCTGGCATGGCTACTCACGAGGCGACCGTCGAGGGAGTGGGCGTCGGCGTCAGCGACGAGGGGGAGCGGGGCAATCCCGTCGTCCTCCTGCACGCCAGGGACGAGATTCTGCCTATCTTCGTCAGTCCTGACCAGGCCCAGTCGATGCAACACGCACTCGACGGGACGCCCTTCGAGCGGCCGCTCACCCACGACCTGTTCGTCGACATGGTCGCGGAGTTCGGCGCGGCCATCGACCGCGTGCGCATCGACGACCTCGCGGACGGCACATTCTACGCCAAGATCGACACCGAACAGTACCAGGGGAGCGAGCGCACGGACATGGTCTTCGACGCCCGCCCGAGCGACGGCATCGCCCTCGCCCTGCGCGTCGACTGCCCCATCCTCGTCTCCGACGAAGTGCTCGACGCGGCCGGGCGCGACCCCGACGAACTCGGCTTCGCCGACGAAGAGCGGGGGCCTGGACCTGGCGCCGGCTCCGGCCCCGGATTCGGTACCGGGGACGAACCGGACGTGCTGGGTGGCGAAGACGACCCCGACGTCCTCGGCGGGGAAGACGACGACCCCGACGTGCTCGGTAGCGAGGACGACGACGACCCCGACGTACTCGGCGGGGACGATCCGTTCTAGTCGTTGTGGCTCTCTGGGACTGCGACCCGTCTACCGAGTGTGAGAGGACGTGACAGAACGACTCACTGGACGTTGAGACCGGTCTCACCCGCCACGTTCATCCGGGCAGGTCGGCGTCGGCGTCGACCGTGCGGTCCGGTTCGGGTGGACGGGTCCAGTCGGTCGTCCACTCCAGGAGCTGGACGAGCATGTTCGCGGTCGCACCCCAGACGGTGTAGCCGCCGACGTGGAAGAAGTGCAGGCGGATCTCCCCGTAGTGTGGGTGGTCCCGGCGTTCGCTCTCGTAGTTGCCGGGGTCGACCAGTCCCGCGACGGGGAGGACGGCGATCTCCGCGACCTCGCTGTCACGAGGGACGTACTCGCGGTCGGGGACGCGCCCGACGAACGGCCGGACGCGGTAGTTCGTCACCGTCCGGATGTCCGTCAGGTGTCCGACGACGTCGGCCTCTCCGCCTTCGAGGCCGATCTCCTCGCTTGCTTCGCGGAGTGCGGTCGCCAGGAGGTCGGCGTCGTCGGGTTCGCGGCCGCCGCCGGGAAAACTCATCTGTCCCGGGTGGTCGGTCAGATGCTCGGCGCGCTTGGTGAACAGGACGTGGTCGGCGCCGTCCCGGTCTATCACCGGCGCGAGAACCGCCGCGTCGCGCACTCCCTCGTCGGTGGCTGCGTCGTCCGGTTCCGCGCCTCCGCTCGCTTCCTCGTCCCCATCGCTCGCCGAAGCCCGACTCCGTTCGGCCACCCGCGACAGGTCCATATCTCTGTCAAGCGGGCGGATAGTCTTAATTCGTCCGTTCGGGGCGGGACCCCGGGAATCGTCCTGCCCTCGCGAGAAGTCCCGACTGTCAGACGTCGTCGAGGCGGTCACGGAACTCGTCTGTGTCGACGGGCGCCCACGCCTCCAGGTCGTAGCAGACGTCCAGCAACGCGGCGGCGCGGTCGCTATCCCCCTCCCGGGCGGCCGCGATCGCGTCGGTCTGCAGTTGCTCGTGGGCCGCCTCGCCGGCCGTCTCGCGGTCCACCTCGCGCTCGGGAACGTCGAGGATGTGCGGGAGGTCGGTCGCACCCTCGGGGAGCGTGGGAAACGCGACCGGCCCGGCGACGAGCAAGTCGGCGTCCGCGGCCGCCGTTGCCTCTGATTCTCCCGCCGCGGCGTCGACAGCGACGAGGTGATAGCTCGCACGGGCGTCGGCGACGGCGTCGTCGAGCGCGGCGGGGTCGTGGTCGGCGCCACGCTTGAACGCGAGTTCCTCCACCGCCCGGCCGAGTTCTCCCCGCGTCAGCCCGCCGAACAGGTCGACTACGCCCGCGAGTTCGTCGCCCGAGAGCTCCATACCGGCTCACAGGCGGGGGACCCCTTTGAGCGTTCGGGCCCACGCCGGCACCGCCCGTCACGGTACTGTCCGGCACGGCACCGCCCGTCACGGTACTGTCCGGCACGGCACCGCCCGGCACTGGCCCGTCACGATTCCTCTCGTAGGTATGGCACGTAACGAAATTTTTGAGGTGCCTCGCCCCCAGCACACGAAGGTATGCACCCGTGGGTGCCGGTGCTGTTTGCGGGCGCGCTCGTGGTCTCTGCAGTGACGACGACGGCGCTGGGAGTTGCAGCGTGGCGCATCCGTGAGACCCCGGGTGCGACGTCGTTTCTCGGTCTGATGGTCGCGGTGACCGTCTGGACGGCGGGCTATCTCGTCGGACTCGTGTGGTCGCCGGGCGGGCGCTTTCTCTGGGAACAGATCCAGTGGGTGGGGATCGTCTTCGTCCCCGTCTGCTTTCTGGCGTTCGCGATGGACTACCTGGGGTACGACGACCGACTCCGGCCCGTCCTCGCGGGGGCGACCCTGCCGGCGCTCGCGACGCTGGCGCTGGTCTGGACCAACCCCTGGCACGGACTGATCTGGCGCGAACAGAGCATCAACACCGTCGGCGGACTGGAAGTCGCCGCCCAGGTCACCGGCGTCGGCTACTGGGCGTTCACCGCCTTCGCGTACGTGCTGATCGGCGTCGGCTCGTACCTGCTCGTCCGACTGGTCGTCGAGTCGGAGTACCTCTATCTCGACCAGTCGGCGTCGCTGCTGGTCGGCGTCGTCGTCCCGCTCGTCGCGAACGCGGTGTCGGTGTTCGGCACGCCGCTGGTCCCGGGACTCGACCTGACGCCCTTCGCGTTCACCGTTACCGGCGTCGCTTTCGGTAACGCGCTCTTTCGATACCGCCTGTTCGACCTCGTGCCGGCGACGTGGCACCTCGGCCGCGAGACGGTCGTCGGCACGCTCGACGACGGGGTCGTCATCGTCGACACCGACCGCACGGTCGTCTACTGCAACGAGGTCGCCGCCGACGTCTTCGACGTGCCGGTCGAGGACGCCATCGGACAGGGAGTCTCCGCTCTCGTCGACGCCGACGACGTGGACTTCGACGCGCCGGACGCACTCGGCGAGGTCGAACTCGGGGGGCGGACCTACGAGGTGCGCTCCTCGGAGATCGCCGACCGTCACGACCGCCTGCTCGGCTACGCACTCGTGTTCAACGACATCACCGAGCGCAAGCGCCACGAGCGCACGCTCCAGCGCCAGCGTGACGAACTCCGCTTTCTCGACCGACTCAACGGCGTCATCCGGGAGGTCAACGGCGCGCTCATCGGCACCGACTCCCGCGAGGCGATCGCCGACGCGGTCTCGGACCGGCTGACCGATTCCGCGCTCTACGACGCCGCCTGGACGGTCGACGAATCGCTCGTCGACGCCGCACAGCTCCCCGAGACCGGGTCGATTCGCCTCGACGGCGGCGAGTCGGTCACCGGAGAACTGGCGGACGGCGAGGCGGCGCTCTCGGTCCACACCGATGGCCCCGACGGCGCGAGCGTCCCCGGCGACGGTGCGAGTGCCACCGACGACGGCGAGGCTGTCGCGGGGACGTGGACGAGCGTCCCGCTGGTGTACGGACGGACGGTCTTCGGCGCGCTCGTGCTCTTTACGACCCGCGAGGACGCCTTCGGCGAGCGCGAACTCGCGGTACTGGACGAACTGGGCGAGTCCATCGGCTACGCGATCCACGTCGCCAACCGCGACCACGTCACGCTGGCCGAGACTGCCGTCGAACTGGAGTTTTCGAGCACTGGCGACCTCCTCGCGGTCGTCTCGGCGGACGCCGACTGTTCGCTCACGGTGGAAGGGGTCGTCCCTGCCGGCGGCGGCTCGCTGGTCCTCTACTGTCGGGTCGACGGGGGAGGAGCGGACGGGGACGGAGACGCCGGCGCGAACGGGGATACGAACGTCGCGGCGACGCTGGAAGCCGACCCCGACGTCGAGACGGTCCGTCGGATGGGCGAGACGCTCCTGGAGGTCCGGCTCTCCGGGGGGTCCCTCGCCGTGCCCCTGTACGAGTACGGCGCCGAACTCGTCTCCGCACGGGCGAGCGACGGGCGGTGTACGGTAGTCGCGCGCACCCCCGTCGACGCCGACGTCCGCGCGGTCGTCGAACGCGTCCAGGCGGACTTCCCCGACGCCGAGTTGCGCGCGAAACGACAGCAGGACGGTGGGGCCGACGCCGAGGACCTGGCCCCCGACGGGGTCCTCGACGGTCTGACCGACCGCCAGCTGGAAGCCGTCGAGACGGCCTACAGCGCCGGCTACTTCGAGTGGCCCCGCGACGCTAACGCCGAGGACGTCGCCGAGGAACTCGACATCGCCTCCCCCACCTTCCACAACCACCTCCGCAAGGCCCAGAACGCCCTGCTCGGGGAACTACTCGGCGAAGAAAGACGGTAAACTGGAGGTTTGCTTCACGGTTTCTCGGCGTACCGTCGAACCGTTCGTACGTCCGGTTCGGACCCGATATCGAGTGATGGCGGCTCTGTAACACGGTGTGTTCTCGCCGGAGGAGTCTCGACTCACGCCGTGAGTATCCCGTCACGAGATAAGCTGACCGTGGTCTCGCGCCAAGTCACTGGTACGCGTCGGGCGACTGCCCGGCGAGTGAGCCCCGACGGCTGGGGCACCAGACCACCGGAGGACCCAGGATGTCAACTCGACTCCGTTCCGTTCGGACGTGTATCGACCGTCTCGGTCGGCCGCGAGACTTCACCCGCGCCTGGAGCCAGAGACCGGAGCCGCGGCCAGGCCGTCGGACGCAGGGGGTCGGCCGATGACGCTCGCGAACACGCCGCGATACGACCCGACGCTTTCCCGGACTGTCGGCGACCGCGCGGTCGTCGTCGGCGGGAGCGTCGCCGGCCTGCTCGCCGCGCGCTGTCTGGCCGACTACTTCCGGACCGTCACGGTCCTCGAAGCCGACGAGTACCCCGCGGACCCGGAAATCCGGCGCGGCGTCCCCCAGGGAGGACACGTCCACGCACTGCAGGAGGCCGGCCGGGCCACCCTCGAAGACCTGTTCCCGGGATACGGCGAGGACCTGCTCGCGGCCGGCGGCCTCCAGATCGACGGCGCGAGCGACATCGAGTTCTACAGCGAGGGGGCGTTCCTCGCGGACGGCTCACGGCGACTGCCCGGATACACGGCGACCCGCCCGCTGTTCGAGGCGGTCGTTCGACGCCGGGTCGATGCCAGAGACGAGGTCGAAATCCGCCCTGGTTGTCGGGTCATCCGCTACGTGCTCGACGAGTCGGGTGCGGTCGACGGCGTCCGGTTCCGTGACGAGACCGGCGAGGGGACGCGGCTCGGGGCGGACCTCGTCGTCGACGCCACCGGCCGGACGAGCAAGACGCCGGACTGGCTGGAGCGCAACGGCTACGCCGCCCCGCCGGTCGAGGAGGTCACGATCGACGTCGGGTACAGCACGGTCCCGGTCGAGCGACCGTCCGGGGACCGTCGAGCGATCCTCGCGCTGGCCGAAGCGCCGCGGGTGCGTGGCGGTGCCGCGTTTCCGGTCGAGGGCGACCGCTGGCTGGTGAACGTCCACGGCGTCCACGGTGACCACCCGCCGACGGACCTGGCGGGCGTCACCGAGTTCGCGTCGACTCTTCCGGTCCCGGAACTGGAGCGACTGTTGTGTGAGAATCGCGTACTGGGCGACGTCGACCACTACCCGTTCCCGTCGAGTCGCCGCCACTACTACGAACGCGTCGACCGCGACCGGTTCCCCGGGGGACTGGTCGTGGTCGGCGACGCGGTCGCGAGTTTCAACCCCGTCTACGGTCAGGGCATGTCGGTGGCGGCGCTAGAGACGCTGCAGTTACATCGTGCTCTGGGGGTCGGCGGACTCGACGGGCTCGCCCCGCGCTATTTCGACCGGACCGCGTCGGTCGTCGACACGGCGTGGACGATGGCCGTCGGGGCAGACGCGCAGTTCTCGGCGACGCCCGAGTCGCCGTCACGCGGTGCCGACCTGTTCGCCCGCTATCTCACCCGTCTCCGGCGGCGGGCCCACTCCGACCCCGACCTGCGAGTCGCGCTCATGCGCGTCATCTCGATGGAGCGGTCGCCCGCGTCGTTGCTCCGGCCGCGTACCCTCGCTCGCGTGCTCGCGCCGGAGGTGTTCCGACTCGGGATCAGCCCCGGTCACGCGTCGTCGGACCGCTCCCCGGAGTCCGTCCCGGGGGTCGAGACGAAGGCGACGACCGAGGACCAGTGAGGCAGGTGTCGCAACGAGTGAGACAGTGCTGGGGAGTATATGGACCCGCCGGGACTACTGCCGGTGATGACAGCCCTCCACAGACGACGATTCCTCCGCGGTGCCGCCGGGCTCGCGCTCGCCGGTGCCCTCGCTGGATGTAACGAGTCGACGAACGACACGGCGACGCCGGCGTCGACCCCGACAGTCACGCCGACGCTCGCACCGACCCCGACGGCGACGGCCACGCCGACAGCCTCACCGACGGGGACGCCCACCGACTCGCCGACGGAGACGGCCAGTCCGACGCCGAGTGACGCCGAGACGGCGCGAGCGTTCGTCCAGGACCTCGCGGACGGGGCCTTCGAGCGGGCACACGGGCGACTCGCGCCGACCGCCGCGAACCAGCTCACGGTCGACACGCTCGAACGGCTCTGGCTCGGACTCACCGCACAGCACGGCGACTTCGAGGAGATCGGCGGCGTCGAGCAGACCAGCGCGAACGGCCAGCCGGCGATCGTCGTGACCGTTCGCTGCCCGGAAGCCGACCAGCCCGTCCGGTGTACGGTCGACGGCTCGGGGGCTATCGCCGGCCTGCTCTTCCCCGCACAGTATTCCCCGCCGACCTACGCCGACGAATCCGCCTTCACCGAGCGCTCGGTGACGGTCGCGGGGTCGGATTCGGACTCGGAGTCGGACTCGGGCTGTTCGTTGCCCGGAACACTCACCGTGCCCGCGAGTGCGAGCGGTGGCGGCAGTGGTGACGGTGGCACAGTCCCCGGCGTCGTCCTCGTCCACGGGAGTGGGCCGAACGACCGCGATTCGACGCTCGGGCCGAACAAACCGCTCAGGGACCTCGCCTGGGGACTGGCCTCGCGGGGCGTCGCAGTCCTGCGCTACGACAAGCGCACGGCGGCCTGTAACGTCCCGCTGGCCGACTGGAATATCGACAACATCGTCGTCGGGGACGCCGTCCGCGCGGTCGAACTCCTGGGCGAGCAGTCGGAAGTCGACCCCGCCCGGCGGTACGTCGTCGGCCACAGCCTCGGCGCGACCTGCACGCCGCGGATCGCCGAGCGGGTCGACCTGGCTGGCGGCGCGATGCTGGCCGCGAGTGCCCGGCCGATAACCGACGTCGTCCGCGAGCAGGTCCGCTACGTGCTCTCTGTCGCCGGCGGTCTCAGCGACGCCGAGGAACAACAGGTTGATGCCGTCGAACAGGCGCTCACACGCGTCGAGAACGGCGAAATCGCCGCCGACAGGCGGGTCCAGGGACTCCCAGGGTCGTGGTGGTCGAGCCTCCTCGACTACGACCAGGTCGCGACCGCCAGACAGGTCGACACGCCGCTGTTCGTCGGCCAGGGTGGCCGGGACTACCAGGTGACGGCCGACGGCGACTTTCAGGTGTGGGAGTCCGAACTCACGGACCGCGCGGACACCGAGATGCAACTGTATCCCGACCTCTCGCACCTGTTCCAGTCCGGGTCCGAGCCGTCGATCGGCTCCGAGTACAACTTCCACGACAACGTCGCCGAGTCGGTTGTCACCGACCTCGTCGACTGGATCGGGGAGACGAGCGGATAGACGAATCGGCGGCGCGCGTGCCATAGAAACGTTCACTGTGCGTGTGTATTGAGCGGTTGTTTCGAAGAGAGTAGCCGTGAGAGAAAGTCTCTCCGCAGACAGCACCGCAGTCGTCAGCGTGCGATGAAAGCCCTCGGGCCGCTCACGGTCGACCATCGGGAGCGGAGTCGTCTGAGCGACCCCTATTCGCGCGGTGCGAGGCGCTACGGGCCTCGAAAGCGCACGGCGCAGCCGTAAGCGGGCTGTGCTGAGAGCGCGAATATGTCGCTCAACGACCGCGAGCACGCCGAGGGCTTCCATCCCACGATCCTGAGTGCGGTCACGAGATCGGCAGCAAGGACAATCGTTCACTCTCTCACCGGCACGTATCGGTCACAAACGGTTGGACTGAGCTTGCGAAGGATTCTGTGACACGTTGGAAGGGCCGGGCAGGGAGACAGCCGGGTGTCAGAGTCCCCCTTCGAACGACCGCAGGCGTCAAGAGGCCGGTGGTCGTTCACGGAGTCATGTCCGAGACGCGACGCGTCCGGCTGGTCGACGCCTTCACCGAGGAGCCGATGACGGGCAACCCGGCGGGGGTCCTCACGGACGCGACGGGGCTGACCGACGACCAGATGGCGGCGGTCGCGAACGAACTCGGCGCGAGCGAGACCGCCTTCGTCCGCCAGAGCGAGGACGCCGACCGGCGCCTGCGCTACTTCTCGCCCGAGAGCGAGGTCGACCTCTGTGGCCACGCCACCGTCGCGGCGATGGCCGCGCTGTACGACCGCGCGCAGATCACCGCCGATTCCTACACCGTCGAGACGAACGTCGGCGTCCTCGACGTCGAAGTCGAAGCCGACGGCACCGTCTGGCTCACCCAGTCCGAACCCGAGATCCGGCCCGTCGACCTCGAGGTCGAGGCAGTCGCCGACGCGCTCGGACTCGACGAACCGGCGCTGACGGAGGTGGGCACGGACCTCCCGCTCTCGTACGCCTCGACGGGTCTGCCCTTCCTGATGGTCCCCGTGAGTTACTTCGAGCAACTCTCCGCCGTGGACCCGGACCAGGAGGCGATCGCCGACCTCTGTGAATCGGTCGACGCCGAGGGGCTGTACGCGTTCACGTTCGACACGCTCGACAGGGCCTCGACGCTGCACGGGCGGGCGTTCGTCCCGCGCCTGGGCATCCCCGAAGACCCCGTGACGGGGACGGCCAGCGGCGCCGTCTGTGCGTACCTGCGCCACCACGGCGCGCTCGACGAACCCGACCCGCTGGTCTGCGAGCAGGGACACTTCCTCGACCGACCCGGGCGCGTACTCGTCCGGACCGGCCACCCCGCGGAGGCCGAGAAGAGCGAGGGCGAGGACGGGAACGAAGGGCAGGACAGTGATGGTGACGAGGACAGCGACGGTGACGACGACAGTGACAGCGACGAGACGCTCGGAGCGACCCCGACGGCGCCCACTGTCGGCGGGCGCGCGGTGACGGTGCTCGACGGCGACCTGACCCTGCCCGACGCGGACGAGGACGACATCATCGAAGCCTGAGACGGACTCGTTCCCTGCACCAGAGGTGGCGACTCGGCGCTGTACTCGAACGGGAGCGAAGCGAGGGGCGTCGCCCGAACACCACCTATCCGAGCGAACGCAGTGAGCGCGGATAGCAGTCAGCACGACCGGAAGGCACAGACTCTTGTGCCCGGTCGCGAATGCTCGCGTGTGTTCGGCATCGAGGTCGGACTGGTGTACGCCGCGGTGTCGGCGGTCATGCTCGGCGTCTACACCTTCCTGATCAAACGCTACGTCGCCCACTATCCCGCGACGGTCTACGTCGCGCTCACCTACGTGTGCTCGCTGGTCTGGTACGTCCCCATCGCGCTCGTGACCGTCGACGACGGCTACCTCCCGGCCGACGCCGGTCTGCCGACGCTGGGGACCCTCGCGTTCGTCGTCGTCGGGTCGTCGCTGGCGGTGCTCGCCTCCTTTCGCGCCATCTCGATCGGCGACGTCTCCTACGTCGCGCCCATCGGCAAGCTCGTCCCCGTCTTCGTCGTCCCGGTCGAAGTACTCTTTCTCGAACAGCACCTCACCTCGCTCCAGCTGGCGGGCGTCGTCGTCGCCACCACGGCGGTGTACGTCGCCAACTACGAACCCGGCAAACTCGTCGAACCACTCGTCCAGGCGTCGCGCTCGCGCCCCGCACAGTTCGCGCTGGCGAGCGCCGCGGGCTTCGGCGTCACCGACGTCGGCAAGCGGGCGTTGACCCAGGAACTCGGGATGGCTCCCGAAACCGTGAATCTCGCACTCTTCGTCGGCCTCCCGGTCGCGCTCGCGCCGCTGGCACTCCGACGCCTGCCCGACGGCGTGCGCGACGACGCCGGGATCTTCCTCGGCCTCGGCCTCGTCCTGGCGGTCGCGGAACACCTCGTGATGCTCGCCTTCTCGACGCTCCCGGCCAGTCTCGCCTCGCCCGTGATCAACTCCTCGGCGGTCGTCGCGGTCGTGCTGGGAGGCGTGGTGCTAGGCGAGGAGGCGATGCGGATCCGACTGACCGCGGCCGGCTTCGCCATCGTCGGTGTGACGATGATCAGTCTGGGTTAACGTCAGTAGCGGGTGCTCGCGTCACGTGTCGTCGCGTCACGTCACGTGTCGTCGCATCACGTCACGTGTCGTCGCGCACCAGGTCGCCACCCGCGACGACCGTCAGGGGGCGCTGCCAGGCGGTCACGTCTTCGAGCGGGTTCTCGGGCAGGACGAGCAGGTCACCGCGGGCGCCCTCGGAGACCCGGCCGACGTCGTCGAGGCCGAGCAGGTCGGCGGCGTCGGTCGTCGCCGCTTCCAGGGTCCGTTCGGTCGAGAGTCCGCGCTCGACCATCAGTTCGAGTTCCTCGGCGGCGTCGGCGTGATAGTTGAACGGCGTTCCTGCGTCGGTCCCCATCGCGATCCGCACTCCCTCGTCGAGCGCCAACTCGAACGACTCGCGGTGGTCGGCGGCGGCGTCCTCGCTCTTGGCGACGGCCCACTCCGGGATACCGCTCTCGACGCCGCCCTCGACGATGCCGACCAGCGCCTTCGTCGTCGGTACCCAGTAGACGCCGTGCTCGGCCATCAGTTCGGCCGTCCCGCGGTCCATGAACGTCCCGTGCTCGATGCTGTCGACGCCCGCACGAACGGCGTTCTCGATGCCCGCCTGCCCGTGAGCGTGGGCCGCCACCGGGACGTCCGCGGCCTCGGCCACCTCGACGATGGCGCGCATCTCCGCTTCGGTGAGTTCCGGCGCGCCGGTCTGGGCACCCTCGGTCAGGACGCCGCCCGTCGCCATGCACTTGAGCACCTCGGCGCCGTGCTTGAGTTGCCGGCGAGCGGCCTTGCGTACCTCGTCGGGCCCGTCGGCCTCGCAGTCGCCGATGTGGTTGCCGTGCCCGCCCGTCATCGTGATGTTCGCCCCCGCAGGGACGACTCTCGGTCCGGTGAGGACTCCGTCGGCGACGGCGTCGCGGGCGTCCATCGCGAGCGTCGACGGCGCGCCCAGGTCCCGGACGGTCGTTACACCCGCCTGGACTGCCTCGCGGAGGTGCGCGCTCGCCCGGTAGGCCAGCGCCGTCTCGCTCTCGTGTTCGAGCGAGGTAGTGTCCGCCCGTCCGTCGAGCGCGAGGTGGACGTGCGCGTCGACCAGTCCGGGCGTGACGTACAGTCCGTCCGCGTCGACCGTCTCGGCCTCGTCGACACCGTGGTCGAACCCGACTGCCGTGATTTCTCCGTCCTCCACGACGACGTCGGCCGTGCGCTCGCCGTCGGCGTCGACGACGGTCCCGCCAGAGAGTACGAGCATATCCCGACAAGGGGTGTCGGGGACAAAACGGTTTGTCGTCAGCGGGGAGTTCCGGAAGCTGTCCCATCCGGTGTCCTGACGACAGCCCCGCGTGGTGTTCCAGCGGCCCTGTGTGGTACCCCATCGCCGACCGCGCGGTAGCCGAATCGCAAGTATCCGGGAATCGGCAACGGGTACTTCACCGGCCAGCACGTCTGTCCACACGTATGAGTTCCGACCGCGTCATCGACCTCCTGCGCAAGGCGTACGGGGACGAGATGGAGACCGTGATGAACTACCAGACGAACGCCATCGTGCTGGACGGCGTCCGTGCCGAGGAGATAAAGGAGAGCCTCCAGGCCGACATCCAGGAGGAACTGGGTCACGCCCAGCAACTCGGCAATCGCCTGAAACAACTCGACGCCCGTCCGCCCAGTTCGGCCGATTTCGTCGCCCGGCAGGACTCGCTGCAACCGCCGGAGGACTCGACGGACGTGCTCTCTGTCATCCGGGGCGTCCTCGACGCCGAGGAGGACGCGATCAGCACGTATCGTGACCTGATCGACGCCGCCGAAGACGCCGACGACCCGGTGACCGAGGACCTCGCGGTGACGATCCTCGCCGACGAGGAGGCCCACCGCACCGAGTTCCGCGGCTTCGAGAAGGAGTACCGGAACGAGTGACCCGCCAGGGGACAGACCGCGCGTGAAAATTCCGACAACCGAGTACGAGGGCCGCGAGTAGCGAGAGGTCGACACTCTCTCGGACCATTCGAGCGGGCCGAACGTGGCCGGCGCACCCCTCGTAACGCGAGCCAAGGGAGCGTTCCTGCCGAACAGTCAAGGCCCGTCCGTCGGTACTGTGTGTATGGACTTCGCCCTCACCCAGGAGCAACTCCAGGTCCGCGAGATGGTCGCGGAGTTCGTCGACGAAGAGGTCGTTCCCCGCGCCGCCGAGATCGACGAGACAGACGAGTTCCCCCGCGACCTGGTCGACGAGATGGCCGAACTCGGGCTCATGGGGATGCCCATCGACGAGGAGTACGGCGGTGCCGGCCTGGACTACCACGCCTATCCCGAGGCGCTCGTCGAGATATCGCGGGGCAGCGGCGGCCTCGGCACCATCGTCGCCGCGCACGTCTCGCTGGCGTGCAACATGGTCGCGGAGTTCGGCGACGAGTCCCAGAAGGAGACATACCTCACCCCGATGGCCGAGGGCCGCGAGATCGGTGCCTTCGCGCTCTCGGAGCCCGGTGCGGGCAGCGACGTCCCGGCGATGGAGACGACCGCCGAACCGGTCGGTGGCGACGCCGGCGGCGGCGCAGACCCCGACCACTACGTCGTCGACGGCGGCAAACTCTGGATCTCGAACGGCTCCGTGGCCGACACCGTCGTCCTCTTCGCCAAGACGGACCCGGGTGCCGACGGCGGGGGGATCACCTCGTTCATCGTCCGCCCCGACGAGGACGAGGGCTTCCACGTCGAGGGGACCGAACACAAACTCGGCGACAAGGGCTGTCCCACCGCCGAACTGCGCTTCGAGGAGATGGTCCTCCCACCGGACCGCCGACTGGGCGAGGAGGGCGCGGGGTTCGTCCAGGCGCTCAAGACGCTCAACGGCGGCCGGATCACCATCGCCGCTCGCTCGATCGGACTCGCACAGGCCGCGCTCGACGACGCGCTCGAATACGCACAGGAACGCGAGCAGTTCGACCAGCCGATCTCGGAGTTCCAGACCATCCAGCACAAGCTCGCGGACATGGACACGAAGATCCGGGCCGCGCGCTATCTGATGCACGCCGCCGCCGACCGGAAGATGCGCGGCGAGCGCTACGTCAAGGAGGCCGCACAGGCCAAACTGTTCGCCTCGGAGATGGCCCGGGAGGTCTGTAACGAGGCCGTCCAGATCCACGGCGGCTACGGCTACACGAAGGACTTCGCCGTCGAGCGCTACTACCGCGACGCCAAGCTCAACGAGATCTACGAGGGCACCAGCGAAGTCCTCAGGAACACGATCGCCGACCAGTTACTGGACTGAAACGTATCGCCAGGCAAGCATCGACGGCGACTCACTTCCGATCGTCGTTCGAACCGGATTCACCCGCCATCTCGCTGGCTTTGTCCATACCTTTCTTGACGTCACTCTCGTCGAGTCGACTGCTCTTCTCGCTCACGGCTTTCGCGACCCTGTCCTCGTTTTCCTGTGCCAGTCCGACGGCTCTCTGGAGCTTGCGCAGCAGACCCATAGGCGGAGTACGGGCCTCGACACTGAAGTGTCCGGGTGATATTCCAGCTATTTCGAAGGTCACCCGGTAGAGAATCCCCGCTTCGAGCCTGGACTCTCCGGAGAAGGGGGGAGTGGGGTGGGGTGGGGTGGGGTGGGGTGGGGTGGGGACGTGGCCGGCGCCAGTCTCGACTCAGTGTCCGCTCAGGAGGACGTCGCTGACGTCGGCGACGCCGGCCCGGCGGACGACGGCACGGACGAGGTTCTCGGCGCCGGCGAGGTTGTCTGTGTCGCCGTCGAGGACGAGCAGGTCGGCGTCCCGGCCTTCCTCGACCAGGCCGCAGTTCAACCCCGCTATCTCGGCGCCGTTGACCGTCGCCATCCGGAGTACGTCGCGGGCGCTGACGTCGGCGAGCTTCGCGGCGAACTCCATCTCGCGGAACATCGACGGGCTGTTGAGAAAGACGTTGTCGGTCCCGAGTGCGACGGTGGTCCGCTCGGCGAGTTCGGCGATAGGCGGAACGCCGACGCCGGTCACGAGGTTCGAGCGCGGGCAGACCGCGACCGGAATGCCGCTGTCGGCGACGCGGTCGAGGTGGAGTTCCCCGGCGTGGACCATGTGGACCAGGAAGTCGGGGTCGAGGTCGAGCGCGGGGTTGATGTCGTCGGGGTCGACCTCGCCGGCGTGGATGCCAAACAGTTTCCCCGCCTTCGCGGTGGCGTTGCGCTCGCGGCTGAACTCGCCGTCTGCGGCCCCGCTCGCTCCGAACCCGTCGCTTCGCTCCATCGCCGCCACTTCCTCGCGCCCCAGTATCACCGGGTCGACGCCGAGGCCGTGGGCCGCCTCGCGGAGCGCCTCGACGCCTTCGACGCCGCCCTCGCGGAAGTCGAGGAAGGCTGTCGTACCGCTCGCCTCCATGAACTGCAGGGAGCGACGTATCGCGTCGACCTTCTCCTCGCGGTCGGCGGCGCGCAGGAGCCGGTGTTTCAGCCCGTCCGGCGGCGCGACGAGTTCCTCCAGGGAGAGTCCCTCCCCGGCCTCCTTGGCGATGGAGTCGCCGACGTGGGTGTGTGCGTTGACGAACGCCGGCAGGACGATGTCGGTACCGTGTGTCGGTTGCTCCTCAACCGCGGCGATCTCGCCGTCCTCGACGACGACACGGCCCTCGATAGGTTCGAAGTCTCGTCCCGTGAGGACCGTGCCGTCGAGTATCGTGGTGTCTGTCATCGTCGTCGTCTCGGTCGTTGTCTCCGTATGCACACCCCGGTCAGTTGAAGTCGTCGGGTGTCACCCAGTCAGTTGAAGTCGTCGGGTGTCACCCAGTCAGTTGAAGTCGTCGAGTGTCGCGTGGACGCCCGGCCGGACGTCCCGGACGAGTGTGTCGTCGACGTCGATGCCGAGGGTGCGGATGGCAGCGTTGCCGACCCGTTCTGCGGTCTCGGCGGGCGCGTAGACGCCGAGGCGCCACTGGTCGCGCTGGGCGGTCCTGAGCGCACTGACGAGCGTCGACTGCTCACCGAGCGCGCGGACCTCGCCGTTGACGAGGACGCGACTCGTCGACTCGGGCATCGACGGCCGCGACGGCACGTCCAGCACGACCGCGTCCGGGTCGACGTTCGCCTCGGCCGCTACTTCCTCCTCGAAGGTCCGTATCTCCTCGTGGTCGGCGTCGATCACGTCTTCCGGGACGGCGGCCATCTCCGCCCAGACCGCCCGCTTGTAGAGGTCCCGGCGGTCGAGTCGGTGGGCGAAGGCCGCCGTGGCGTCACATTCCCGCAGGGCGACGCGCAGGTCGTAGTCGTCCATCCGCCGGAGTTCCTCGGCGTCGACCTCGTCGCGGGCGAGCAACCTGGCGCTGGCCCGCCGGAGCATCGCCTTCCCGATGCGGGCGACGTGGTGGCTGTAGACGGTGGGGTTCATCAGCGCCCGCGCGAGCAGGAGGCTCTCGGCGCTCTGGACGTTCCCCTCGTCCAGGACGAGGTCGCCGTCGACGAACCGGAGCGCCCGGACGAGTCGTTCGGTGTCGATCGTCCCGTAGGGGACGCCCGTGTGGTGGGCGTCGCGGACGAGATAATCCATCCGGTCGACGTCGAGTTCGCCCGAGACGAGCTGGCCGAGTTCCCCCTCCCCGGCGACGAGCCCGGCGACGGCGTCCGGGTCCAGACCGTGCTCGGTGAGGACGCGCGCGACCGGTCCCGACCCCACGAGTTCGTCGACGTCGTCGTGGTACTTGCCGGTGTGACGGTATATCAGGCCCTCGATGTTGTGGCTGTAGGGCGCGTGGCCGACGTCGTGGAGGAGGGCGGCGGCGCGGACGCGTTCGGCCTGCCGGCCCTCTATACCCAGGTGCGAGAGCGCCTGGTCGGCGAGGTGGGCGACGCCGATCGAGTGTTCGAAGCGGGTGTGGTTGGCGGAGGGGTAGACGAACGTGACCGTTCCGAGCTGGGAGATACGGCGCAACCGCTGGACCGGCGGCGTGTCGAGCAGTGCCGCCGCGACGCCCTCGACCGCGATGTGGTCGTGGACGCTGTCCTTGATCGTCGTCATCGCCCTGATCTGAGGCCCCACCCGGGAAAAGGTTCAGGGGCCGCCGCCCGCGAAACCGTCGGCAGCATCCGTACTGTATGTTTGTCGTGACGGGCGATGTCTGGCGGGGCGTCAGTGACGGCGTGACGGCGCTGAGGCTCTACGGGGCCTCGTTGTGGCCGGTCTCGTGTTCCGGCGGTAGCTGTGGCACCGGGTTCGAGTGGGCGCGCCACGCGCCTCGGGCGACCGTCGCGAGCAGCGTCAGGCGACCGTCGCGAGCAGGTTCTCGAGTTCCTCGATGGTCGCGTCGCCGCTCTCGACCGGTTCTCTCGGGTGACGACCGGTCGCTTCGACGGTCTCGATCGCGCGTTCGGGTCCGTAGCCACGGTCGTAGGCGAGCCAGGCCGCGAGCACCTGGCCGGTGCGACCGATCCCCGCGAGACAGTGGACGACGACGCGGTCGTCGGCGGCGACGGCGTCGTCGAGGAACGGCAGCACTTCGTCGGCGAGGAGGGCCCGGTCGGCGAGCTGGCGGTCGGGGATCGGCGTGTGCAAGACAGCATCGAACTCCCGGCGGTAGCGTTCGACGTAATTCTCGCTGTCGTCTGACTGCCCCCCAGGCAGCAGACAGCAGACGCGGGCGACGTCGTGGCGTCGCATGAACGCGACCCAGTCGTCGAGGGCGTCACCGTGGCTGGCGGCGCTGTGCCAGCTCGGACAGCAGGCACCGTAGACGAGGTCCCCGTCCGGCGCGGCCGGGGCGAACCTGTGCGCAGTTGCGCCCGATTCTAGATTTTGAATGTCTGGCATCGACGCTACGTCCGATCATTCGGCACACACTCTTGAGTCTAGAGGTCAAATTCTCATGGTTGACAACGGGATGGCCGTGAATGCCGTCCGTTCCACGGCCCGGGTGGAACAGCGGACACGCTCGCGTGGAAGTCGCGGACGCACGTCGCCGTGGGACCCGACACACTCCGCCGAAGGCCGCGGACGCAAGCCTTTAGCACGGGCCTGCTCCTACGCGGGAGTATGGTGACGTTTCTCTCGGGCGGGACGGGGACGCCGAAACTCCTCTCGGGGGCCGACGACGTGTTTCCCCCGGCGGAGACGACAGTCGTCGGCAATACCGGCGACGACGTCGAGATCGCCGGCCACCTCGTCTGTCCCGACGTCGACACCGTCCTCTTTCTGCGCGGGGACGTCCTCGACCGCGAGACGTGGTGGGGGATCGACGGCGACTCGGCTGTCACCCACGAGGAGCTCCAGTCGCTCGCCGACCGGGCCGGCCTCGACGGCGGTCCCCGCTATCTCCCCGACGACTGCCAGACTGCGGGCCGCCGACTCGCGCGCTGGCGGCGGTTTTCCGGCGTGGCCGAGTTCATGCACATCGGCGACCGCGACCGTGCAGTCCATCTCACGCGCACGGGACTGATCGACGAAGGTGCGACGCTGACCGAGGCGACACGCCGACTGGCCGACGCGTTCGACCTCGACCTCGACCTCCTCCCGATGAGCGACGACCCCGTCGCGACCATCGTCCACACCACCGAGGGACCGATGCACTTCCAGGAGTTCTGGGTCGCTCACAGGGGCGAACCCGCCATCGACGGGGTCGAGTTCCGCGGCGGCGACGACGCCACGGCGACGGCTCCCGTCCTGAACGCCCTCGAAGACCCGGTCGTCGTCGGTCCCTCCAACCCCATCACGAGCCTCGGTCCGATGCTCGCACTCGACGGGGTCCGCGAGGCACTGGCCGAGACACCGGTCGTCGCCGTCTCCCCGTTCATCGGGCATCGCGTCTTCTCCGGGCCCGCCGACGACCTGATGGCCGCCCAGGGGTACGACCCCAGCACCGCGGGCGTCGCGGCTGTCTACGACTTCGCCGACGCGTTCGTCCTGGACGACGCCGACGCGACCGACCTCGACAGACCGGTCGTCCGGACGGATACGGCGATGGACGACGCCGACGACGCCGCCCGGGTCGCCCGCGCTGTCGACGAGGCGCTGGAGGTGGTCTCGTGAACGACCAACGGGGCGTGGACGAACGACAGGCACCGGCCTTCGAACCGCGTCTGGCAGCGGCCAGCCTCAGCGGGCAGTCCGACGCCGCCTGGGCGCGAGCGGCCGCGCCCCACGTCGATGCTGCCTTCCTCGGCGGGATAGCGCTCGACGAACCGACCCGGGCCGCCGCCCGGCGACTCGTGGCACGCGACCGCGAGGAGTTCCTCCCCGAGGACCCGGTGGCGTTCGTCGACGACCAGCTCGCGGCGCTGTCGGACGCCCCGCTCACCCCGGGGTTCAACGTCCGTGCGACCTCGCCGGCACCCGTCCGGGAAGTCGCCGCCGTCTGTGCCGACCGGGACGCGGTCGTCGAGGTCAACGCTCACTGCCGCCAGGACGAGATGTGTGCGGCCGGCGCCGGCGAGACACTGTTGCGGGACGGCGACTGCCTCTGTACCTACGTCCGGGCCGCCGCCGACACCGGTGCGACGGTCAGCGTCAAAGTCCGGACGGAAGTCGAGGGTGTCGACCTGCCTCCACTCTCCCGGCGACTGGCCGACGCCGGTGCCGATATCGTCCACGTCGACGCGATGGACTCGGAACCGGTCGTCGGCGACGTCGCCGACGCGAGCGACGCGTTCGTCCTCGCGAACAACGGCGTTCGCGACCGGGTGACCGTCGAGGAGTATCTCGCGCTGGGCGCGGACGGCGTCAGCGTCGGCCGCCCGAGCGACGACCCCGCGGTGCTCAGGCGGGTCGCGGCGGCCGTCGTCGACTGGTTCGAAGGCCGGAGGCGGGAAGCGGCACCTGCCGAAACCGGCGCAGGGATCGGAGTCGGACCGGATACCGGAGGCACCAACCCGTGAGAACGACGGCCGAGAACGCAGAGCTGGCGCTCTTGCTGGAGGTCGCAGGCACGCCGAAACCGGGCAACGTCGACCGCCACCGCGAGTACCCCGACCTGCGCTTCGAGCACTTCCTCGCGGGGGCAGTCGGCGCCCGTCACGGCTTCGAACTGGCCGCCGACGGCGAGCGCCCCGGTTCGGCGTTCCGGACCGCCGTCGAGGGGATGAGCGACCAGCGCGGCGGCAACACGCAGTTCGGCGCGATACTGCTGGCGACGCCGCTCGTCGCGGCCGCCGGTCGCGGCGACCTCTCGCCGGCGGGCGCGTCGAGAGTCGTGAGCGAGACGACCGTCGCGGACGCCGCCGATTTCTACCGGGCGTTCGAGACGGTCGACGTCGCGGTCGACGCCCCACCGGAGGGGATGGAACCACTCGACGTCCGCCACGGGAGCGAAGCCGTCCCCGTCCTCGAAGAACGGGGCCTGACGCTCGAAGACGTGATGGACCGGTCTGCCGAGCACGACGGCGTCGCCCGCGAGTGGGTCGGCGGTTTCGAGCGGAGTTTCGCCACTGCCGACGCGATCACCACGGGCGAGGGGGCGGTGGCCGACCGCGCCGCCGACGTCTTCCTCGACCTGCTCGCCGACGAGGTCGACACGTTCGTCGCCATCCAGCACGACCGGGAGACGGCCGAGCGAGTGACCGAGCGCGCGAGAGCGGCCCACAAGGGCGAGATCGATCCGGAGGACCTGGCCGAGGAGTTCGTCGCCGAAGGGATCAACCCGGGGACGACGGCCGACATCGTCGCCGCGGGACTGTTCGTCGCGCTGGAACGGGGGCTGGACGTGTGACCGGCGAGTGGCCGGTTTCGCTCCGCGGCGTCACCGAGTCAGTCGTGACGACCCAGGGACCGAACGGGCGCTGGAACGTCGCCGCGCTCGGCCTGCACGCCCCAGGAGGGGAGGGAGACACGGTCACGGCTCGAACGTACGGCCGGACCCGAACCTGGCGCAACTTCCGCGAGCGCGGCGCCGGCTACGTCCAGTTCACCAGCGACCCCGTCGACTTCACCGAGGCGGCACTCGGCGTCCGCGAACAGGACGACCCGCTCCTCGCGAGTGCGGACGCCTGGGCGCGTGTCGAGGTGAGAGAGGTGGACGCCACACAGGAGGGTGACACCCGGGTCGTCGTCTGGGAACTGGATCCGGTCGAGGCCGCCGTCGAGCGCGAGACGGTGCCGACGACCAACCGTGGCTACAGCGCCGTGGTCGAGGTGACAGTCGCGGCTTCGCGGCTGGACGTCGACGCCTACGACGAGGCCGAACTCCGGGATCGACTCGCGTACTTTGCCGAGGTGGTCGAGACGTGTGGGGGCCCTCGCGAGCGCGAGGCGCTGTCCCGGGCCGAGGAACTTGTCGGCGAGACGTTTTGAGTTCGGGCAGGAAAGCGAACGAGAGTGTGTCGTAGAATCGCTCACTGTACGTGTGTAGGTATCAGGTGTTGCAGGACGGATCACTGCTGAAGAACCTCGATTCGGTGACAGCACCGCACTCGTCGGTGAGAGTTGAAAGCCCCCGGGCCGCTGGCGGTCGCTGCGCGGGATATTCTCGCTCGGTCAACAGCACCGCGCCGCACTCGCGAGAATAGGGCCCACGCAGGCGACCACGGACTTCGCCCGCCAGTTCCGGGAGAGCAAGCTCTCTCGACGTCCCGTTCGCTTCGCTCACGGGACCGGCCCTCGCCCTTCCAGTCCGCCAGGGACGATATATGTCGCACAGGCTGTTTCACCCTGGATTGATCGGTAGCCGATCCCACAGACATCTTCCTGGCGGACTGGAAGGGCGAGGCGTGCGTGGCGCCACGCGCCACTTGCCGAACGGGGAGGAACGACCCGTGAGGCGGGGTCGCGGCGAGCGTAGCGAGCGGAGTCGCCTGCGCGGGCAACTATCCGCGCGGGCGGTGCGGAGAGCGCGGATATCCCGCGTGGTTCGAGAGACCGTGGCTCTCTCGGCATCTCGAAAATCTTCGATTTTCGGTGACAGCGACCGCGAGCACGCCGAGGGCTTCCATCTCATGATCTCAAGTGCGGATACGGGAGCGGTTCTCTCTCGACCTGTTATCGCTCTCACCTGTACATATCGTTCACGGACGAGCGAAACAGGTTTGCGAACGATTCGAAAAACACGTTAGAACGTGACTACCCGCGCTTGAAGCCGACGAGGAAGCCGCCGGTGAAGCCGGCGCTGACGGGGATCACCGAGAGCAGGCTCGCGAGGAGACTGGGGGGCTGGTTGGCGGTCGCTGCGTCGGTTGCGGCCTGGCTGGCGTTGACGAGCCCCGCCGAGAGCCGTTCCCAGTCGACTATCAGGATGTCCCGCGATTCGAGGAACTTGAACACCGCGAGCTGGACCCCGACGAGCACCGCGATGACCTTCGCGACTTTCTTCGCGGCGAACCCGATGAGTCCGCCGATCACCGCGCCCGTGCCCAGTTCCAGCCCGATCTGCTGGAGCCCGAATTCCACCATACACCGAGCAATTCGGGGACCGACAAGACTCTTGTGGGGCGTCGCTGGTTGGATTCTCGTGGGGGAAGTCGGCCCTCCCGGCCCGAACGGCGAGCCCGTCCCGACCCGGAGCCGGTTGTGGGCCAACCTTCATATCGCTGGCACGCAAATCGTGTGACATGGACTGTCGGGTTGTCGTCGAGGCCGCCGTGCCCGTCTACGACGTCGAAACGGCCGACGAGGCGGTTCGGATCGCCATCTCGAAGACCGGCGAGATGCTCAACCCGGACCTCAACTACGTCGAGATAAACATGGGCGAGCGGTCCTGTCCCCACTGCGGGGAGGAACTCGAACCGGCGTTCATCGCCGCCGACGAGAGTCTGGTCGCCCTCGAACTGGAGATGACCGTCTTCAACGTCGAACGCGAGGAACACGCCGCGCGGATCGCCCGCAAGGAGATCGGCCAGCGACTGGAGAACATCCCCCTCGAAGTCCTCGAAATCGAGGAACTCGTCGACGAAGACGACGAGGACGACGATGAGGCGGACGACGATGACGCCGTGAGCGAGGCAAACGACGGAGACGGCACGAGCGAGCAAAGCGCCGACGGTGGCTCCGACGAAGTCGACGATGCGACGACCGTGGACTCGAACCACGACGAAACTGGCGACGAGGACGACGAGGTCCTCCCCGAGTTCGAAGAACTCATCGACGAGTAGACACCCGACCTCGATATCGACACCCGACGCCGTTCGATTCTCCCACCGACACCTGACTCCAGTCCCGCCCGTTCCATTCGTTCTCTCGACTCTCGCCGTTCTCGGGACGGTCGTCGGCCCCGGAACGAACACGGCCGAGACAGCGCCCTGTCTCCGGATGGTGGATCGTGGCACAGCCCGGCGATGCTCGTCTACACGTCGAGTGATTGCTCCGGGCAGATGGAGGGGTTCGATGGCGCCGTCGAGGGGTATTTCGACGTCGAGTCACGGGCCAACCCAGAGGGCCATCGGACGGTCCCGTTCGACGAACGACTCACCGTCTGCGACGTGGTCGACGACTGTGACATCCCCCACCTCCTGACAGCGCTCGATCGACGTGGGGTTTCCATCGACCGGGAGATCAGCGGTACTTGACCCCGCCGGCCGGGTGAGACAGCAGCCCCGCCTGGCAGCGTGTCGTCGGAACGACAGGATCCGTCTGTGGGTCTCCGTGAACCCTCGCCAGTCGGACTCAGAGGTCGGGGACCGTGAGGTGGAACTGGTCGTCGCGAGCTTCGGCGAGACAGAGGTGGTAGCCCCGGTTGCGCGAGTGCTTGACGAAACTCTCGCGTTTGTCGCGGCTGAACCGGCCGTGCCCGGTCGCGGCGTCGGCAGTCTCCAGGGCTTCGGGCTCGAAGAAACTCGACGTGACGAAGACGGCGGCGGCCAGCGACGGGGTCGACTCGCTGACGCGCGAACTCGCCGTGACGAGCGAACTCATCATGCTCTCGGTGGCGGCTTCCCGGGAGTCGCTCAGGTTGGCGACCACGAGCGGGTCGCCCATCCGGTCGCGCAAGACGACGTCGAACGACTCCTCTGCGTGTTTCTCCTGGCCGTCCTCGGTGAACTCGACCGCGACCTCGCCGTCGAGTTCCGCCCGGTCGACGTTCGGTATCGCGTCGTAGAGGTCCTGTAGTTCCGCTATCTTGCCGGTGTCGCGGATCTCGTAGATGAGGTCCTCGACGACCCAGGAGACGAAGCGGTACTGCAACGTCTCCCGGAGGAACGCCTCGAACGACTGGCCGCCCACGCTGGCGTTCGCGGCCTCGAACTGGGTGTGATGTTCCAGGCCCAGGTTCTCGATCACGTCCTCGCGGTTCGCGTTGCCGCCGTGGGCCGACTCCAGCGTCGCCTTCCCCTTGGACCCGTAGCGGACGAAGAGGTTCGTCCCGTCGAGTGCCTCGCTCGGGCTCAACTGCCGGTCGGCGTCGATCGCACCGCCGAACTCCGCCTCGAACTCGTTCAGTCGCGACTCCAGCCGGTCGACCTCCGCTTCGAGCCTGTCGACCTCCGCCGCGAGTTCGTCGCGCTCGGTCGCCAGTCGGTCGCGTTCCGTCCGCAACTCGTCGCGCTCTGTCTGCAACGTGTCTCGCTCCGCGCGCAACTCCTCGCGCTCTCCCCGGACCGACGCGAGTTCCGACTCCAGGCGCTCTATCTCCGCCTCGCGCTCTTCGATCTCGGCTTCTAGTTCGGCGACCCGCTCGCTCGACGCCGTCTGACTACCACCGGACGCACCCGTCGAGTCCGCTGTGTCCGCCGAAGAGTCAGCGGGGGACGACGACCCGGCGGAGGGCGTATCCGACTCGGAGGCTGCTCCCGCCGCCGGGGTCGACTCCGTCGGTTCGTCCGTCGGGTTCGACTCGCTCGATTCCTCGGCCGGACTCGACTCGGCCGATCCACTCGCTGTGCCGTCAGCCGTTTCAGTTCGTGCCTCCGCCACCGATCCGTCGGTCGACGACTCGCCAGCCGACGACTCGCCAGCCGACGACTCCGGAGACTCCGTGTCGGTGCCAGAGTCTGCCCCGGTGCCAGTTTCAGTCCCGTCCCCGGACTCTGACTCGGACCCGTCCCCGGCCCCGGATTCGGACTCGGACCCGGACTCGGACTGTGACTGTGTTTCGTCCTCGCTCCCGGTGCTACTGCGGGAACTCGCCGCCGCGGCCCCGGCACCAGCTGCGGCACCAGCTCCGCCGGCCGCGTCCGTCTCCCCCTCGTCGCTCGTCCGGTCGGGGTCGAGTGACGGGATCGAACGAGTCTCCAGTCGCTCTGCGGGCACCGCTGTCCCGTCACCGGCGTCGTGTCCGTCCGTCGACTCCCCGCTCCCTGCCGTCCGACTCCGGCCCGCGGACTCGCGTTCCCGAACCCGGTCGGTACCGGTCGTTTCGGCAGTGGCCGTCGCCGACTCGGTCGATGCGGGCGACCCGGCGTCGTCCCTCTCCGTCTCGGCGCCCGACGTACTGCCCGCTTCCGGTGTTCCGGTATCGGCGGTTTCGGTGGCCGTGGCGTCGGTCGCCGCGTCGGCGGTGGTCTTCTCGGTCGACGGCTCTGCCCCTGCTGTTTCGGTGGCTCCTCTCGATGCTGTTCCCGCCGTCGCGTCGGCGGTAGCGCCGTCGGTCCCTCCTGTCGCCTCGCCGCTGCTCCGGACGTCGTCGCTCGCACCGCCGTCCCCCGCCCCACCAGTCCCTCCAGTCTCGTCTCCGCCACTGGTCGCACCGCCAGAACCGCCCCCGGCGACCCCGGAAGCACCGGTTTCGTTCCCGCCGGAGGACCCGGGAATCTCGACTGGTTCGACGTCGACCTGGCGGACCTGGTAGATACCGACCTCGTCGTCGGCGCGTCGGAAGGCCTCGTCGTCGGTGAGCAACTCCCCCACGTTGCCGACCCAGGCGACCGCCATCGAGCGGCCGGCGTGATAGACGACGTAGTAGTCGCCGCTGAGGACGTTGTCGGAGAGTTCGATGTAGCCCGAAAAGCCCCCTTCCGAGAGCGTCCGGTCGACCTCCGAGATGGGCGTCTCCTCTGTGTAGTACTCCGCGCGAACCTCGTCGCCGCGGGCCTGCATCAGCGCCAGCAGCGGGAGCGCGGGCGAGGGTGCCTCGTAGGCGGTCCCGGCGGCGTCCTCGAAGTCCTCGATGGTGCCGTCGAGGACCCCGACGGGCGTCCCCTTGAGGAGACACAGTTTGGCGGGCCCCGCCTGGACGATCCCCGAGAACTCCCCGTCGGCCAGGTCCCGGAGACCGGCGTACCCTCCGCCGAAGGGTACCGTGTCCCAGTCGTCTATCTCCGCGACTGCGCGCGTGGTCATTGTCTTTCACAAGCCGTATGCGACCCAAATACTTTGCGCCGGCGTCAGACGTTCCCCGGCGCTCGACCCGGAATCCGGCTATTTCACGGGTGTACCGTCCACTGGCGGGCCGTCTCGTCCCCGGTCGACCGACCGCTCAGTCGCCGTGGACCTGGTCGCGGATCTCCTCGGGGACGGACGGATCTCGCAGGGTGGTCGTATCGCCGAGTTCGTCGCCGTTGGAGATGTTCTCGAGCAGGCGCCGCATGATCTTCCCCGAACGGGTCTTGGGCAGGTCGTCGACGAACACGACTCTGTCGGGGCGGGCGAACTTGCCGATCTCGTCTTCGACGGCCGCGATGATCCGGTCGCGGACTTCCTCGTTGGCCTCGATACCCTCGCGGACCACGACGTAGACGTCCGGAACTTCACCTTTCTCCTCGTGTTTCCGGGCCGCGACGGCGGCCTCGGCGACGTCCTCGACTTCCGCCACAGCCGACTCCAGTTCCATCGTACCCAGTCTGTGCCCAGCGACGTTCATCACGTCGTCGAGTCGGCCGAGGATGCGGAAGTAGCCGTCGCGCTCGTGGACGGCGCCGTCACCCGCCTTGTACACCCAGTCTGCGGGGTCGTCGCTGTCCACCTCCGAGAAGTCCCGCCAGTACTCGTCGATGAACCGCTCGTCGTCGCCGTAGACCGTCTGCAACATGCCTGGCCAGGGCTTCTCGATGACGAGGTTACCGGCCTTGCCTGTCGCGGCTTCCATCGGCTGGCCGTCGTCGCTGTAGAGTGCGGGCTGGATCCCGGGCGCTGGCAGTCCAGCCGACCCTGGCTTCATGTCCTTCAGCGCCGGCAGGTTCGTGATGAGGTGGCCGCCCGTTTCCGTCTGCCACCACGTGTCCACGATGACTGCCGATTCGTCGCCGATGTGTTTGTAGTACCACAGCCAGGCTTCCGGTTGAATGGGTTCGCCCACCGTCGTCATGTGCCGGAAGTCGAAGTCGTAGTCCTCGACGTACTCCGGACCCCACTTCATGAACATCCGTACCGCGGTAGGGGAGGTGTGGAAGATGTCCACGTCGTAACGCTCGGCGATCTCCCAGATGCGGCCCTTGTGGGGATGATCGGGTGTGTCCTCGTACATCACGGACGTGGTGCCCAGCGCGAGTGGTCCGTAGACGATGTAGGAATGGCCCGTGATCCAGCCGATATCGGCCGCACACCAGTAGGTGTCCTCGGGTTCGATATCCAGCGTGTACTTGCTCGTCGCGGTGACGTAGGAGAGGTAGCCGCCGGTGCGGTGCTGACAGCCCTTCGGTTTGCCCGTGGTCCCGGAGGTGTACATCAGGAACAGGGGGTCCTCGGCGTCCCGAGAGACGGGGTCGACCGTCGCACGCTCGTTTTGCGCGAGCAGGTCGTCCACGAGGACGTAGGGGTCGTCTTCACCGATCTCGACGTCGGGGTGTAACTCGTCGTGGCGCGTCCACAGCAACACGGTGTCGACGTCGCTGTCGGCGGCTTCGAGCGCCTCGTCGCACTTCTCCTTGTGATTCAGGAACTCGCCCCGGCGGTAGTAGCCGTCGACGGTCACTACGACGTCACTGCCGGCGTCGTCGATGCGGTCGGCGAGCGCCTGGGCGGAGAAGCCGGCGAACACTTCCGAGTGGGGGGCGCCGATCCGGGCGCAGGCGAGCATCGTAATCGGGAGGGCAGGCAACATCGGCAGGTGGCACGTCACCACGTCGTCCTCCCGCACATCGACGTCGCGAAGCGAAGCGGCAGTCTCGTTGACCCGGTTGTAGAGGTCCTGGTAGGTGATGACGTCGCGTTCGTCCGCGTCGGTCCCCTCCCAGATGAACGCCGCCTGGTTCCCCCGCTCGTCGAGGTGCCGGTCGATGCAGTTGTAGGAAGCGTTGAGTTTCCCACCCGTGAACCACCCGTAGAACGGCGGGTTCGAGTCGTCGAGTACCTCGTCCCAGTGTTCGTCCCAGTCGAGCAGTTGGGCGTACTCCTCGAAGGCCTCGGGGTAGTTCTCGTCGAAGCGGCCGTAGATCGACGGGTCGGTGACGTTGGCCTGGCCGACGAACTCCGTCGGTGGCCGGAAGTACTCCTGTTCGGTCAGTCGGGCCTCCAGTGGCGAGTCGTCTGTCATGATGTCCCTCGACGGCCGATTCGACCGACTGGAGTATCAATCTGATCCCCGCGGCGAGACCGTATCACGCCGACCCGGGCCGCCGGGACCTGGAGCGAGCGCAGAGCCCGGGCGCCGCCGTCGATTCCTGACGGCAGTTCGATAATTTTTTGCCGCGGCCGGTGTAGTGGGGTCGTAGACGCGGGGTCCCCGCGCACCTCCACCATGAGCGTCATCGAGATACAGAACCTGACGAAGCGGTTCGGGACAGTCGCCGCCCTGGACGACCTCTCCTTCTCGGTCGAGGAGGGCGAGGTCTTCGGCTTTCTCGGTCCGAACGGGGCTGGCAAGTCGACGACGATCAACATCCTGCTCGGGTTCACCCGGGCGTCGGCAGGGTCGGCCCAGGTGTTCGGTCACGATGTCGAGACCGAGAGCAAGCAGATCCGGTTTCGAACCGGCGCCCTGCTGGAGGGCTACGGCGTCTACAGTCGGCTCACCGCTCGCGAACACGTCGAGCGGGCCGCCAACGCCAAGGGTGTCGTCGCCGACCCCGACGCGATCCTGGAGCGAGTCGGTATCCCCGACGCCGCCGACAGACGCGCCGGCGGCTTCTCGAAGGGGATGCGCCAGCGGATGGCTATCGGGATGGCACTCGTCGGCGAACCGGACCTGCTCGTGCTCGACGAGCCCTCCACGGGGCTGGACCCCAACGGCGTCCGCGACCTGCGCGAGATCATCCGCGAGGAGAGCAGGCGGGGTGCGACCGTCTTCTTCTCCTCGCACCTCATCGACCAGGTCGAGGCCGTCTGTGACCGCGTGGGCATCCTCAAAGACGGCGAGATGGTCACGCAGGGCGACGTCGACGACCTCCGCGCGCGCCTCGACGCATCACTCGTCAGCGTCTCCGTCGACGAGACGCCCGACTCGCTACTCGGTTCGCTCCGCAGCATCGACGGCGTCGAGGAAGTCTCGGCCACCGACAGACAGGTCGTCGTGACCGCCCGCGGCGGCGTCGCCAAACTCCGGGCGCTCGAAGCGATCGAACGTGCGAACGTCGGCTTTACCGACTTCACGACGACCGACCCCTCGCTGGAGGAGATCTTCGAGGAGGCGACGCTGGGCGCGCTCGCGGCCGCCGACGAGGGAGACGCGGACACCGGTGGCGGGAGTCCCGGTGGCGACGACGGTGGGAGTGGCCCCGGCGACAGTCAAGGCAGCGACGAGACTGACGGCGACAGTCAAGGCAGCGACGAGACTGACGGCGAGGAGCGCCAGGCGGACTGGTCGGAAGCGACGACGGAGGGAGACGCGTGAGCCTCCGCACCGTCGTCGAGGACGACCTGTTGCGCCTGCGCCGGTCGCCGCTGGGCTGGGGCGTCGCGCTGTCGGTCCTCGCGCCCACGGCCGGCATCGCCGCGATCGTCGTCCTCCTGGAACTCGTCAACGTGACCGGCGGCCAGGCGGCACCGTTCGACAACATCATGATGACCGTCGGCGTCCTCCTCTCCTTTCTGTTGCCGTTCGTGGCGATGCTCGGGAGTTACAGCGCGATCGTCTACGAGCGCGAATCGGGCTCTGTCCGGTTTCTCCTGGGGTTGCCCAACTCCCGGTGGGACGCCTACGCCGGCAAGTACGTCAGCCGGACGGTGTTGCTCGTCGTCTCGATCCTCGCCGGGTTCCTGACCCTGGCGCTCGTTGGCTTCGGGATCCTCACCGAGCCCAGCGTGTCCGGACTCCTCCTGTTCGTGCTCGCGACGGTCGCCTTCGCCCTGGTGTTCGTCGGCTTCGGGATCGCCATCTCCAGCGTCGCGAACTCGCTCATCGGCGCCACCGCCGGGATCATCGGCACCTACGTCGTCTTCCGCGGCGGCTGGATGATCGCCCAGTTCGCCGGGATGTACATCACCCCGCCGCGGGGCGAGGTCGGGCCGCCCTACCCCGACTGGTTTTTCTTCCTCGGTCGAGCGAACCCGCTCAACGCTTACCTGAAGGTGGTCGTCGAGGTGTTCGACAGGGGCCCGAACACGCTGGTCAGACAGGTGCTCCTGACCAACCCCGCCCCCGAGGTCAACACCGTCGCCACCGGGACGCCCTACGCCGTCCTCGCCCTCGTCGGGTGGCTCGTCGTCGTCCCCCTCGTCGGCTACCTCCTCTTTCGCCGGAAGGACCTGCTCTGACCCCGGCGGGAATCGTCGGCGGTCCGTGGCTCGCGAATCCTCCGGAGGAGTCACAGCGTTCGGGCGAACCCGCCGACGGCGATCACAGCGTCCGGGCGAATGCCCGTCGGAGGACCGTCAACAGCACGTACGTCTCGTACTTCTGGGTCCGGCAGTGATCGCAGGGTTCCATTCCACCGACGACGTCGTCGATCTCGTCGCGGTGCTCGTCCGTGAGTCGGTCCAGCGCCGCTTCCAGGTCCGGCCGGAGCGACTCGACCAGTTCGTCGACCGCCCCCTCGGTCTCTGCCGGCAGGGAATAGGAGAGCACGAGCGTCGTGGCCCCGTAGTACTTGGTCGTGCCCCCTCGCCCCTCCTCGTAGCGGACGACTTCGACGAGCCCCGCGTCCCGCAGCGTGTTGATGTGGTGGCGGACCGTGTTCTCCGTCCGGTCGAACCCCCGACCCGTCAGTTCCGCGTCGACGTCGGCGGCCGTCATCGGTTCCTCGGCGAGCATGTCCAGGATCATCGCCCGCACCGGCTCGTCCACCGCGCTCGACACCGCCGGGTCCTGCACCGCGACGTCACGCAACCGTATCTCCGAACTCGACTGTCCCATACCCTCTGTAAGCCACTCGCGGGGAAAAAGGTGGAGACGAACGACATCGACCGGTGTGGGGACCCGCACTGACGGACGGATGCGACGACCCTTCACCGCCGGAAGCGACGTGCCATAGAACTTCGCAAGCTCGTCTCGACCGTCTGTGAACGGTACGTGGAGGGAATAGATGTAACAATTCGAGTCGGTACAGCCTCCGCAACCGCAGTCATCGTCGTGTGATGGAAGCCCTCGGCGTACTCGCGGTCGCTGAGCGACATATCCGCGCTCTCAGCACCGCCCGCACGGATAGGGGTCGCTCAGGCGACTCAGCTCACTGCGTTCGCCGCGAGTCCGCCTCGCCCTTCCAGTCCGCCAGGAAGATGTTTGTGGGGCCGGCCACCGAATAATCAACGTCGAGACGGCCTGTGCAGCGTACTTCTTCCTGGTGGACTGAAAGGGCGAGGGCCGGTGGCGGGCGAAGCCCGTGGTCGCCTGCGCGGGCCCTATTCTCGCGAGTGCTGTGCGGTGCTGTTGTTCGAGCGAGAATATCCCGCTCAGCGACCGCCAGCGGCCCGAGGGCTTTCAACGCTCACCGATGAGTGCGGTGCTGTCGAAGGGGCGATTTTCTTCCAGGAACCAGCGACACGAAACCATCGTTACATTCACAACAAAGAGTGAACGTTCCTGTGACACGCCCGGCCGAAGCCCTAGACGACCCGTCTCACCGCTCCAACGAGCGATACCGGTACTCAAACATATCATCTAAAAAATACTTTTGAGGTGGTAGCGCGTAGGTCTACCCGTATGACCGAGACAACCCAACTGCGCGTGATGGATTTCGACTGTCCGACGTGTGCGAGCACCGTCGAGCGGGCGATCGGGTCGACGGAAGGCGTCGCGGACGTCGAGGTACACTACACGACCGGCCGCATCGAGGTCACCTACGACGAGCGCGTGACCGGGCCGGCGGCGTTCGAACGGGCCATCGAGAACCAGGGGTACACGCCCCAGCGGGCGTGAGGAGGACGAACTCACGATGAACACACTCACTGACGTGATCCCGACCGACTGGCTCCCGGGCGAGTGGTTGCGAGCCGGCAGGCGCCACCGCAAGGCCGCCGTGACGGCCACCTCCGGACTGCTGTACGCCGGCGGCTGGAGCGTCGGCCACGTGTCCGGGTTCGAGACGGTGAGCGCGGGCGTGCTGGTCCTCGCCGCCGTCGTCGGCGGCTACGACATCGCGAAACAGGGCTACTACGAGGTGCGGAGTCGGACGCTGGGCATCAAGACGCTGGTGACGCTGGCGGCGGTCGGCGCCATCGCCATCGGCGAGTACTGGGAGGCCGCGGCGGTAGTCTTCCTGTTCAGCCTCGGCAGTTACCTCGAGGGGCGCACGATGCGCAAGACCCGGAGCGCGCTCCAGGAGTTGCTGGAGATGACGCCCGACACGGCTCTCGTCCGACGCGACGGCGAGGTCGTCGAGGTCCCCGCCCGGGAGGTCGAGGAGGGCGAAGTCGTCGTCGTCAAACCCGGTGGGGAGATCCCGGTCGACGGGGTCGTCGTCGACGGCGAGAGCGCCGTGAACCAGGCGCCCATCACGGGAGAGAGCGCACCGGTCCACAAGGCCGACGGCGACGAAGTGTACGCCGCGACGGTCAACCAGGAAGGCGCCCTGGACGTCAGAACCACGGGCGCGGGGTCGGACACGACGCTCCAGCGGATCGTCCGCCGCGTCGAGGAGGCCCAGGAAGCGAAGTCGCCCACCGAGAGCCTCGTCGACCGGTTCGCGACCTACTACACGCCGGCGGTCGTCGTCCTCGCGGTCGGGGCCTTCGCCGTGACCCGGGACGCCATGCTCGGGCTGACGCTGCTGGTCATCGGCTGTCCCGGCGCGCTCGTCATCGGGCCACCCGTGAGCGTCGTCTCCGCGGTCGGCAACGCCGCGCGCAACGGCGTCCTCGTGAAAGGCGGCGAACACCTGGAGACCGCCGGCGCCATCGACCTCGTCGCCTTCGACAAGACGGGCACACTCACGAAAGGCGAAACGACCGTCGCCGACGTCGAGGGCTTCGGCGTGGACGCCGATGCGGTGCTCCGGCTCGCGGCAGTCGCCGAGAAGAAGAGCGAACACCACCTCGGCGGCGCCATCGTCGCGGCCGCTCGTGAACGGCACGAACGACCGGGTGAATCCGGGACGAGCGACGTCGCTACCGACGGAGGGGTCGTGACCGTCGAATCGGCGACCGGCGACAGTCGCTCGATCCCCGACCCCGACGAGTTCGACGTCGTCGCGGGCAAGGGCGTCGTCGCCCGCCTCGACGGCCGCGAGATCGTCGTGGGTAACCGGGCGCTGCTCGAAGACCGCGGGATAGCAGTCCCCGGGCCCGTCGCGGCCCACGTCCGCGAGCGTGAGACCGGTGGCGAGACGGCTGTCCACGTCGCGCTCGACGGCGAGGTTGTGGGCGTCGTCGCACTCCGCGACGAGATCCGCGAGGCCGCGCCCGGCGTCGTGGCCGCCCTGCACGAGATGGGCGTCCGGTCGGTGATGCTCACCGGGGACAACGAGCGGACGGCCCGCGCCGTCGCCGAGGACGTGGGCATCGACGACTACCGCGCCGGATTGCTCCCCGAGGACAAGCAGGCCGCCGTCGAGGCGTTCCGCGAGGAGTACACGGTCGCGATGGTCGGCGACGGGATCAACGACGCGCCGTCGCTGGCGACCGCTGACGTGGGGATCGCGATGGGTGCCGCAGGGACCGACACGGCCATCGAGACCGCCGACGTGGCGCTCATGGCCGACAACCTCGAACGCATCCCCTACGCCATCGGGCTGAGCAGGGCGACCCGCTGGAACGTCGCCGAGAACGTCGCCGTCGCGGTACTCACCGTGGCGCTCCTGCTCGCGGGGGTCCTCGGGAGCGTCGTCCACCTCGCCGGCGGCATGCTCGTCCACGAGGGCAGCGTCCTCCTCGTGATCCTCAACGGGATGCGCCTGCTGCGGTACTGACTCCCGACCACCGACTGACGACAGCCAACGATAGACGACGACCGACCATAGATGACAACCAGCCACAGATGACACCCAACACGACACAGAACGCCACAGAGGGGACCGAAACGCACTGGAACGTGCACTACGACGTCGAGCCGATCCGGGTCCGCGACCCCGCCGCCGAGGCGCTGGCGGTCCTCGAACCCGGCGAACCGTTCGTCGTCGGCTACGCGGACGTCGTGAAAGCCGCCGGCCACTCGTGTCCGACCGCCGCTGGCGCCTACCGACTCGCACAGGTCGCCCTCGACGCGCTGTACCCAGACGGACTCCCCGTCCGGAGCGAGATCGAAGTACTCGCCGCCGGACCCCGCGACGACCCGTCCTACGGCGTGACGGGGCGACTCCTCTCGTACGTCACCGGCGCGGCGGGGCCCGACGGGTTCGCCGGACTGGCAGGCGGTCACGGCGGTCGCCGGGGCCTGCTGACCTTCGACGCCTTCGAGACCGACGCGGTGGGCCCGACGTTCCGATTTCGCCGGACCGACACCGGGACGGCAGTCGAGGTGACCTACCACGTCGGCGACGTGCCCGCCGCCGGACCCGGAATCGAACACCTCGACGCGCTCGTGGCCGGGACGGCGAGCGCGAAAGAGCGTGGGGCGTTCCGGGCGGCCTGGCACGACCGGGTTCGGACCGTCCTCGCCGACGACGACCTGTTCAGCGTCTCGACCGTCGACGGGGAAGACGGATAACGCCGCGAGAGCGGTCCGTCATACGGCGCTGGCCGTCTCCTGGTAGCTCCCGTAGTGGTCCTCGAACACGGACATGATCTCGCCCATCGTCGCGTAGGCCTTGACGGCCGTGATTATCGGCTCCATGACGTTCCCGTCGGTCGCGATGGCCTCGTCGACCGCCGCCAGCGCGGCCTCGACTTCCGCGTCGTCGCGCTCGGCCCTGACTTCTGCCAGCCGCGAGAGCTGTCGCTCCTGGACTTCCTCGTCGACTGTGAGGACGTCGGGTTCGGTCTCCTCGTCGATCTCGTAGGCGTTGACGCCGACGACGACCTCATCGCCGTCCTCGACGCGGCGCTGGTACTCGTAGGCCGCGTCCTGGATCTCCCGGTGGAAGTAGCCGCTCTCGATGCCCGAGAGGACCCCCTCGACCATCGACCCGTCGCCCTTCTCTCTGATCTCCTCGATGTAGGCCAGCGCCTCGGCTTCGACCTCGTCGGTGAGTGCCTCGACGGCGAAACTCCCGCCGAGGGGGTCGACGATGTCGGCGGCCCCGGACTCCTCGGCGATGACCTGCTGGGTGCGAAGCGCGACGCGGACGGCCTCCTCGCTGGGGAGGGCCAGCGCCTCGTCGAAACTGTTGGTGTGGAGGCTCTGAGTCCCGCCGAGTACGCCCGCGAGCGCCTGGATGGTGACGCGAACGACGTTGTTGAGCGGCTGCTGGGCGGTCAGCGACTGGCCGGCGGTCTGGGTGTGGAACTTCATCGCCTTGCTCGCCTCGTCGGTGGCGCCGTACCACTCCTCGACGAGCCGCGCCCAGAGGCGCCGACCGGCGCGGAACTTCGCCACCTCCTCGAAGATCGAGTTGTGCGAGTTGAAGAAAAACGAGAGCTGGGGGCCGAACTCGTCGACGTCGAGCCCGCGGTCCTGGCAGGCCTCGACGTAGGCCAGCCCGTCGGCGAGGGTAAACGCGAGTTCCTGGATCGCGGTCGAACCGGCCTCGCGGATGTGATAGCCCGAGATGGAGATCGGCTTGAATCGGGGAGTCTCCTCGACAGCGAACTCGATCGTGTCGACGACGATATCGAGGGAGGGTTCGGGCGGCACGACCCACTCTTTCTGGGCGATGAACTCCTTGAGCATGTCGTTCTGGAGGGTCCCACGGATCTGGTCGCGGGGGACGCCCCGTCGGTCGGCGAGCGCGACGTACATCGCGTAGATGACGGGCGCGGAGGGGTTTATCGTGAACGAGGTCGAGACCTCCCCCAGGTCGATGCCGTCGAAGAGCACCTCCATATCCCGGAGCGTGTCGACGGCGACACCCTCCTTCCCGACTTCCCCGTCGCTCATCGGGTGGTCCGAATCCAGCCCCATCAGCGACGGCATGTCGAAGGCCGTCGAGAGGCCGGTCTGGCCCTCCTCGACCAGGTAGTGGAAGCGCTCGTTGGTCTCGCGGGCCGTCCCGAAGCCGGCGAACTGGCGCATCGTCCACGTGCGACCACGGTACATCGTCGGGTAGACGCCGCGAGTGTAGGGCGGTTCGCCCGGAAACCCGAGGTCCTCGTCGTAATCCAGGTCGGCGACGTCCTCGGGGGTGTAGAGCCGGTCGACCTCGTGGTTCGAGACGGTCGCGAAGCGGTCCTGGCGCTCGCCGTACCCCTCCAGAACCGGGTCCAGCGTCTCCGCCTCCCACGCCTCGCGGCCCTCGCGGATGGACGCGAGGTCCTCCTCGTCGAACATGGGCGCAAATATTGCCGGAGCGCGCATAAGGGTTCGGGGCGTCAGTAGTGACCCATCAATCCCTGCTTGCGGGCGCGACGTCCCATCCACTGGAAGACGGCGTAGCCGAGACCGAAGTAGACGACGGCGGTCCCGACCAGCAGTGCGAGTTCCGGTACCGGCAACTCCCAGAGACGCAGTCCCTCCCGCATCGACCGGGAGAGGAGGTAACTCCCCTGAGAGATCGGGAGCAGGCGGACCCAGACGGCGTCGAGCGAGGGCGCGGCGACCAGTCCCAGCAGGACGAACTGCGTGATGTTGAAGACGTTCTCGACGCGCTTGTACACCAGCGCGAGTCCGCCGAAGAGAAAGCCGATCCCGACCGCCGGGGCGATGGCGAAGACTGTCAGAACGACCACCGTCCCGGCGGGAATGTGGATCGATTCACCCGTGACCGCGAGCATGAACGCGAGAACGGCCCCGCCCCAGGCGAAGCTCTCGACGACCGAGACCGCGATCCCGGATATCATCACCCGACCGTAGCCAAAGGGCGACATGTAGAGCTGTTCGAGAGTGCCCCACTGTGACTCGCGGGTGACGCTCCAGGCCAGTCCAGAGAACGCCCCGTTCGCCATGCTCCAGAGGAAGTAACCGACGATGATACCGCCCAGGCTATCGGTCAGCGCCTGGCCCGCCACCGCGCGACCACCGAAGAAGATCATCCCGAACAGGACGAAGGTCACCGCCAGATTCGAGAGGGTGTTCACCGGGTACCGGTACATCAGGAGCACCCGCTTTTTGACCTGTGCCAGTACGAGCGTCCGGTAGCTCCCGGTGTTTCTCGGGCGCTCCGGCCCGGACGGACGACGCTCGGACCCGGATCGTCCCTCGACTACGGACTCGCCGGGACCGGTGGTCTCGGTGCTCACGAGCGGTCACCCCCGTTGGCGCGAGGCGCTCGATCCGACGTGCTTCCCTCGCTCGCTGGATCAGACTCCTCGCTCCCGGTGAGTTCGAGGAACACTTCCTCCAGGTCGGGGTCGACCGATTCGACCTCGTGGACGGTGTAGTCGGCCGCCCGCAGGTCGTCCATGAGGTCGTAGAACCGCTCGGGGTCGCCCAGCGCCACCTCGAAGGCCGTCCGGTCGCCCCGCGACTCGAACGCTTCGACGCCGTAGGACTCGCGGAGTCGCTCGCGCGTGTCGTCTTCCAGGGCAACTGTGCCTTCGTCCGTTTCCGCGTTCGGGCCGACGACGATGCGGTAGGCGAACGTGCGGAACACGTCGACGAGGTCGGCGACCGGATCGTCGGCGACGACTGCCCCGTCGCTCACGATGACGACGCGGTCACAGACCTCCTGAACCACGTCCATGTCGTGACTGGAGAGGACGATCGTCATGTCCTCCTGGTCGGCGAGCCGGCGGATCTCCGCCCGGAGGTCGACCGACGACTCCACGTCGAGGCCGAGCGTCGGTTCGTCGAGGAAGGCCACCTCGACGTTCCGTGCGAGCGCGCAGGCGAGCGACGCCTTCTGTTTCTGGCCGCGCGAGAGCTCGTTGACCGGCGTGTCGGCCTTCCCGGTGAGCGAGAGCTGTTCGAGGAGGGCGTCGTGGCGCTCCCGGAGTGCGCCTGGCGACTCCCCGCCGACCGCGGCGAAGAACTCCAGGTTCTCGCGGACGGTGAGTTTCCAGTAGATGTTGCGCGCGCCTTCGAGCATCGCGCCGACGCGGCCGTATGCCGACCGCGGGTCGTCGTACACGTCGACGCCGGCGACTTCGACGTCCCCGCTGTCGGCGATAATCAGCCCGAGGATCGACTTGATGAGCGTCGTCTTCCCGGCGCCGTTCGGGCCGAGGACGCCGACGACGGTCCCCGGCGAGACGTCGAGGCTCACGTCGTCGACCGCCCGGACCGCCGAGTCGCCGTCGCCGAAGGTCTTGGTGAGGTTCCTGACCGAGAGTGCGGGGCCGGTGTCGTCTCCGAGTTCGCCGTCGTCCCGGACCTCGCCGTCGTCCGCGGACTCGTCGTACTCTCCGTCCACCGCCGCCTCAGCGGGGACCCGCCCGGGTGTCGTCGTCATCGTGTCCGTCACCAGTGGGTGTCAACCCATAACCATTTCCTGCACGGCAGTTCAGTTTGAGAACTGATATGAGTAACAGTTTTTCGAGTGGGTCGGAAACGGGGGCGTATGGCCGAACGCGGTGGAGCGGGTGAGACGAGCGGCGTGGCTGACGAGCGGACAGTCGCCGAGGGTGACTCGACAACCGACGCCGACTCGATGGCCGAGACCGACTCGGTGGGCGAGACCAACTCGACAGCCGAAACCGACGACCCCACGGCGGAGACCGACCCGGCGGATATCTTCGAGTTACTCGCCGACGAGACGCGGCTGGCGATCGTCCGGGAGCTCGCCGCGGAGCGGTACTCGAACTGGCAGTGGTCGGGGATGAGCTTCGCGGAACTGCGCCGCGCGGTCGGGGCCGAGGACGCCGGCAACTTCAGTTACCACCTGCAGAAGCTCCGCGGGCCGCTGGTCGCGAAGGACGGCGAGGAGTACTACCTGCTCAACGCCGGACTGGAGATCGTCGGCGCCGTCGAGTCCGGCCGGTACGCGGGCCCGGGCGAGTCGGTCTGTGCCGAGACGCGGTACGACTGTCCGTATCCCGACTGCGAGTGCCCGCTCGAAGCGGTTTACGGGGACCAGTACTTCCGACTGCGCTGTCCGGACCACCACATATTCAGCGGCACGATCGTCCCGCCGGTCGTCGCCGCCGAACACTCGCCCGACCGGCTGGTCGAGATCACCACGCTGGACATGCGACAGGAGATACGGCGGGCGCGGGACGGCGTCTGCCCGAACTGCTGGGGTCCGGTCGACGTGACGCTACCCGCCGTGGACCCGGGGCTCCCCTCCCAGATCGAACCGCCACTCCCGGACGATACCGTCTTCGTTGGCTTCGACTGCCGGCAGTGTGGGCTGTCGTTCGAGATGCCGCCGGGCGCGTGCGTCGTCGACCACCCCGCCGTCGTCGCGTTCTACCACGACCACGACGAGCGTCTCCAGGGGCGGCCCTACATCGCGCTGCCGTTCTGCGCGCTGGGTCGCGCCGACCTCGAATCGACCGACCCAGTTCGCGCCCGGATCGACGTCGAACTCGACGGGGACGTCCTGCAGCTGTGGCTCGACGACGGGGCGAACGTGGCGGCGTACGAACGCCAGTGAGCGGTCCCGAAGGCCGCCAGGACGGACGCTGCCGGCACAGTGCAATGCAGTGCAGCTACCGGCGTGTCACGACCACGACGCCAGCCGGACGTCTCGACCACGATACCAGCCAGAATCGACCGCTCGAATCGCACCACCAGCGGACGGTGGACCGTTACGCGTGCATCCTCACCCGTCAGGGAGTCGTCGCTTCAGGCGTCGTCGTCCTGACCGAGCGTGACCTTCGCGATGGTCAGCAGCGAGAACATCGTCAGGATGAGCGCGCCCACGAGCAGACTCGAGAACATCTGGAACGGCGTGACCCCCAGGACGGTCCCC